>Ga0114946_10000681_pt1 | contig 22807 bp, 17 predicted proteins | sample WalLakDeSediment_FD_88676 | JGI IMG/M metagenome (GOLD analysis project Ga0114946, IMG submission 88676) | Lake sediment microbial communities from Walker lake, Nevada to study Microbial Dark Matter (Phase II) - Walker Lake 11/02/13 Deep Sediment | ecosystem: Environmental > Aquatic >...
TCGCCAGCCCTCTATAATCTAAGATCAGATCGGGTTCACTGAATATTTACATTGATCTTTTTGACCCGATGGATCATGATTCATTTGAAACATCACAAGCAATCTTATAGCGAATCCGATATGGGCTTACACAATGGATGACTGCTTAAGGAACAAAGGATACTGAAGGCATCAAACGATGAGTATTTGGACAGGAGAATCGTTCTTTTGGGGTGGTGTCATAGGAAGCGAGCTTCCCATGATCTGCCTTCTCCTCCTGGTCATCCTCATCCTTGTATTCCATATATCTCTTCGCAAGAAGACCCAAAAGCTCCTTCAAGTAAACGGGGAACGATTGGAGCTGGTCCTGGAAGGCGCTGATCTGGGAATGTGGGACTGGGATATACCCTCCAAATCTCTCACGTTCAATGATCGTCTGGCCCGTATGATCGGATATTCTCTCGAGGAACTCGAACCCCATGTGCAAGTCATGGAGAAACTCATCCATCCAGACGATCTAGGCAGGGTTCGCTCCGCCATGAAAACCCATTTGGCGAACGAAATACCTTATTACGAGATGGAATATCGACTCAAAACCAAATCAGGCACGACCATCTGGGTCTTGGACAGGGGAAAGGTCGTACAACGTGACGAGATGGGAAAGCCTCTTCGTGCTTCTGGAACCTTTATGGACATCACAAATCGAAAAACCATGGAAGAATCACGCGACAAACTCGATTCCCAGGTTCAGTACGCCCAGAAGTTGGAGAGCTTGGGGGTGCTCGCCGGTGGCATAGCCCACGATTTCAACAATATTCTCATGGGAATTCTAGGCAACGCGGACCTGGCCTTGGAGGACCTGTCTCCTTTTTCGCCAGTTCGAGAATACATCGATTCGATCGAAAAGGCCGCCAAACGCGCCGCCGATCTGTGCAGACAGATGCTGGCTTACTCAGGCAAGGGCAAATTCGTCCTCAACGAAGTGGATCTTCGGGAACTGGTGCATGAAATGTCACATATCCTGAACGTATCCATATCAAAGAAACACCTCCTGAAGATCCATTTTCCTCAAACGCTTCCCAGGATCAAGGCGGATCCATCTCAAATCAGCCAGTTGCTTCTCAACCTGGTAATCAACGCTTCCGAAGCCATCGGCGATCAGAGTGGTGTTATAAGCATCGTGACCGGTGTTATGTCCTGCGACCGGCCCTACCTTCGAAACAGTTTTCTGAACGAATATCTGTCAGAGGGCGATTATGTTTTCGTGGAAGTAACAGATACCGGATGTGGGATGGATGAGTCCACCAAATCCAAACTCTTCGATCCCTTCTTCAGCACCAAATTCATTGGAAGAGGGTTGGGTCTTGCCGCTGTTCTGGGTATCGTTCGGGGTCACAAGGGGACTCTGAGGGTATACAGCGAGATCGGGATGGGGACAACCATCAAGATCTTGTTCCCGGCAAGTGAATTTCAAGGCCATTGTGAACTACTCCCGGAAGACAAGAAAGTTCCCTGCTCCTTGACCCTTCCAAGGAAAACCGTTCTTGTCGTGGATGACGAAGATACGGTGCGCCACGTGGGACGAAGGATGTTGGAAAAGTTGGGATTCGAGGTAATGACAGCAAGCGAAGGAAGGGAAGCTCTGGAGATTTTCAAGGACCATGGCGATCAAATCGCCTGTGTTCTCTTGGATCTTACGATGCCTTTCATGGATGGACAAGAATGTTTCAGAGAAATTCGACGCATTCGGCAGGATGTTCCCGTGATTCTGTCGAGTGGCTACAACGAGCAGGACGCGACGCAACGTTTTGTGGGAAAAGGACTGGCAGGATTCATCCAGAAACCGTACGTGAGCGAAACCCTAAAAGTCAAGTTGTTGGAAGTACTTGCCCCATAGGGCAAGTCGCTTCTTTCGCCAAGCCACCCGGAACTCTTCCTTCATGAAGGAGAACCACGAGATCATGACGGACACCCTCTTCTATATCGATCCATCCGGAATCGACACCCAACCGGAAAGGTTTTCTGTTGAAGAGAAGAGAATTCTCGATATCATCAACCAGAAGGTTGCCGCTTCCGAAACGCTTCAGGATATGATGGATTTTCTCTTGGCACAGCTACATATCATCTGTTCCTGCGATCGAATTGGCCTGGCTTTTATGGAAGAAAACGCGGCCCGGGTCATCGCTCATGAATGCAAAACCCATTATGAACCCGTCCTTCTTGGTAAAGGTTATGCCGAGGACCTAAACGTCACCTCCTTGAAGGAGGTCATCCAACATGGAACGCCCCGAATCATTGGCGATCTAGAGAGTTATATTTCCAGCCATCCTGAGAGCCCATCCACGCGAATTCTTCTCAGGGAAGGCATTCGTTCTTCCATGACGTGTCCGCTCCGCGTTGGAGATCGGAATGTGGGACTCTTCTTCATAAGTTCCCGTTCCGCTCATTCTTACGGAAATCACGAGGCCGCGCTTCAACTGGCCATGACAGAACGACTCAGCCAGGCAGTCGAGAAGGCCTATCGCATAGAACAGCTCGCTGAAGCAAATCGATCTTACATGGAAATGTTGGCTTTTGTCACACATGAACTCAAGAGTCCATTATCCGCCATCATCATGCAAGGACAGACCCTAACCCATGGTTATCGAGGAGAACTCAACGCAGAGCAGAAAGAAACCATCGACAAGATGATCCTCCAAGGAGAATATTTGACGGGATTGATCGGAGAATATCTTAATCTGGCCAGGATAGAGACAGACGATTTCCATCTTGCTCTCAGATCTGGGATCAACCTGTGGTCTGAGGTCATACAACATTCCATCGAACTGGCGGAGCCCTCAATCATCAAGAAAGAGATGCATCTAAATCTAGAAGAAACGGATAGAAACATTCTCGCAGAATGCGACCCTGAGCTCTTGAAGATCGTGATCGTCAATTTGCTCGGGAACGCGGCAAAATACGGCTTTACCCGAGGAGAGATTCGACTCCGCGTATCGCAAGATTCCAACTCGATAACCCTGGCCATATGGAACGAGGGTCCCGGTTTCCCGGAAAAGGATCGACATCGTTTGTTCCGCAAATTTTCTCGGCTTCAAAGCCCCGAACTTCTCAAAGAGAAGGGCACGGGGGTGGGACTCTACACGTCCTGGCGTATCATCAAGCTTCATGGCGGGAGAATCCTAGCCAACTCAAATCCTGGACATTGGGCCGAATTTCGCTTCACCCTTCCTCAACCCATACCCAAACCCCACCCTGGGACGATATAGCAAGGGTAAATATTCAGTGAACCCGATCTGGAGATAAACCGTCGTGGGAAGAGGAGACAGATTGGAATGCCGTGATACGCATCTTGGAAGTGAAATCCCCTCCCAGATGCCGAATGTGCATTCGGCGTGGGAGGGGCTTTCAAACCGTTCGAAAACAGCATCTCTGTCTCTTCTCCGCCAAGGGCTGCGTTTGGATCGGGTTCACTGAATGTTTACATATAGCAAGAGGCCGCTGACAAAGATATCCGAATGGATGCCATCGTCAACGGCCTCTTGACCGCTCACTCAGAAGAGTACGATAAACCGTTTAGAACATATGATCCCCATACTCTTCATCATGCCAAATGACCAAAACGAAATGCTTGACTTTTCCTTCCACGACCACCGATGAAAAATCCATATGCTTTATGCTGTGCTTCTCGTCTGAAATGATCTTGTCCAGATCCTCTTCTTGGGTCGAAAGATCCAGGATTATATGTTTGATCGAATACTGTCTTGTCATGATGTAATCTCCTTCATTAGCTCTGTGTCTTGGGTTGACGCACAAAGAGCCACCAATATACAACTCCAACGAATATGGCTCCTCCGATGAAATTGCCCACAGTCACAAAGAAAATATTCTTTGCGAAACCAGCTACCGTAAGCGCTTCTACGTTGGCAGCGGCCGCCGCGTTTCTCGCCGCTTCCAATCCCTTGGACAAAAGACCGGCCGGGATGAAATACATGTTCGCGATGCTGTGCTCAAAACCGGAAGTCACAAATGCCATGATCGGGAAGAAGATAGCCCAGACCTTACCTGCAATATCCTGAGCGGAAACAGCCATCATGACAGCCAGACATACCAACCAATTACAGCAAATGCCTCGAAAAATCATCTGAACAGGAGTCAACCCACACTTGGACCCAGCGATATCAATAGCAGTCGCACCCACCGGGCCGTTCGTCAACCCTGTCATACCGGCAATCATCCAAGCGAGGAAAATCGACCCCAGTAGGTTCCCGAAATATACAAACAACCAGTTCTTCAGCATGGCCGCCACCGAGATCTTGTTTTCACACAACGCTACGGTCATGAGGTTGTTCCCTGTCCACAATTCCGAGCCAGGAATGATGACAAGCATCAGTCCGCAGCTAAATACGGCCCCCACCAGAAATCTCTTGCCACCGCTCCAGTCACAAGGCCCGGTTCCTACCGTAGTAGCCAAGTGAGCTGCAAAACCGATAAAGACTCCAGCCAAAATACCCAGGATTAACATCTTTGCCCATGGCAAAGCCGCTTTTTTTTCTCCCACACCCACAAGGGCCTTCGCCAGATCTACAGGTGCCAAAAACTCCGCCATTCTACTCTCCTCTCCTTCTGTGCAGTTTATCTCTTCTATACCCTAATGAACATCCGTAGCTGCGGTTTGTCCCAACACAACAACACGATCACGCATGGTCCAATAACGCTTGAACCTTTCGTATCAAGGTCTCAGGCAGAATGGGTTTATCCAACCATTCCTTCACCGGCACTCTCCCTGTATCAAAGACCTGATCGGAAGCCCCAGCGATCGAAGACAAGAGGAGAATTGGTGTCTTTCCTCCCAATGTCTCTGCCATCTTCAGGCCGGAATCAGCCTCTTCCATCATGATATCCAGGATGATCAGATTGGGATTTTCAGATTCAGTCAACGCCAAACCCTCTTTGCCATTGTAGGCGGACAGAATCTTATAGCCCTTCGTCTTCAAGACAGTACTACAAAAATCGACAACATCAGGATCGTCGTCGACAATCAGGATCTTGATCTCTTCAGGCATCGCGACCTCCTATTTTATCCGTTCTTCGAATTCACGCCTACATTTCAACACCATGGCCTCGATAGGCTTCGCGAAAGCATCCCCAGTGGGACAAAGAGTAGATCCAACGATCGTCTGGCAAAGACGGAGGATGCGTTCCACATCACCTTTTTGTCCATACCCTTTCGTAATTCTATCCAACAACCCCACGATCACCCGTGAACCTTCACGACACGGTGTACATTGGCCACAGGATTCATGGGCATAGAAACGAATGGCCCTGATGGCGACCTGTGGAACATCCACAGTTTCATTCATGACGATGATTCCTCCGGATCCCAACATGGTTCCCTTCTTCAAACAAGAATCATAATCCAGCTTGAGGCCGTCCGTCTCGTCCGCGGTCAAGATGGGAACGGAAAGACCTCCAACAATCACGGCCTTCATCTTCCCTTGAACACCACCTGCCGCATCCAAAATCGTCTGCAGTGGCGTGCCCAAGGGATATTCATACGCACCCGGACGGATCACATGGCCGGAAACGCCAAAGATCTTGGGACCGAAATTATTGGGAGTACCTATCTTTCTGAATTCTGCAGCTCCATGCTCCACAATGTAAGGGACACATGCCAATGTCTCCACATTGTTAACGATCGTCGGACAACCATACAGACCTGCTTCTGCTGGAAAAGGTGGTTTGATCCTCGGGTTGCCCCGTTTTCCCTCCAGCGATTCGATTAAGGCCGTCTCTTCGCCACACACATAGGCTCCACAGCCTCGATGGACTATAATATCGCACTCGATTCCCGAACCTCTGACATGTTCTCCGATTTTCCCGGCGTCCCTTGCCTCGGCAATGGCCTTTTCCAAGATATCCGCGATCCAACCGAACTCCCCTCGAATATAGATGAACGCCTTCTTGGCATGGATCGCATAGGCAGAGATCGCCAAACCTTCCAACAAAAGATGCGGATCATACTCCATGATCTGCCGATCCTTAAACGTGCCGGGTTCCCCTTCATCGGCATTGCAGATGAGATAGACGGGCTGGCCCTCTTTCCTCGTCAAGAAGCCCCATTTCATGCCTGTAGGAAATCCAGCTCCACCTCGACCACGAAGGTTGGATGCCTTGACTTCTGCCATCACCTCTTCGGGTTTCATCTGAATGGCTTTCGCTAGAGATTGATATCCGCCATCCTCCAGATATGTTTTGATGGAACAAGAGTTCTCTTTGGCCCGCCTGCGCATCAAGATGTTACACTCTGAGCCATAGTGCGACTCTTCCTTCCAATCAGGCATCTCCCCTTTGCGAAGCGAATCCATCAATAGATCCAACTTTTCCACAGACATATTTTCGTAATATCTGTCATTCACACACACCACAGGACAAGTCCCGGAAGAGCCCAAATCCTGAACTGCTGTCAGAGAGAACATGCCGTTCCGCGTGGTCCTTCCCACTTCCAGACGATGCTTTGTCCGAAGACGATCCATTAGCGCATCCGCCCCCATCAGCATGGCTGAAATGTTCACATCCACCTGGATATGGTATTTTCCCACCGACTTCTGGTTATACATTGTGTAATATGTCAAAACGCCTTGCGCTTTCGCCCACGGCACCCCCAACACTTGAGCCACGTCTCGAAGTGTCTCTTTTGAAATATATCGACCCTCTACGTCTCTCTGTACCAAACTCAAAGCAGGCATCAATGCCGATTCAGGTCGGGGATAGCGGGAGGCCAAAGCCTTCATCTCTTCTTCGATTCTGCTGTCTATCACGGTATTACCTCCGGTCTACAGCTCTACACCACTTATGGATAAAGATCATCCCACCTCTATCATTTTTTGCCACAGTGATCTCCCCAAAATTCTTTGGATTGTTTGTTGATCAGCGCTCAATCACGATCCCGGGATGTACAGAGACACTCTCGAATCCAAGCAGGATCGCAATGTCCCTCATGCTAAACACCATCCACCCGATCTTACCTGGATTTTCCCTGCCTTGATCAGAAAGGAACCTTCTTGCCATCAAAAAAGGCCCCTTTACTTTGCCATATCAACACATATTCATGCCATCATTTCGTGGATTGATCTGGGGAAACAGAAAAGCACAATAGTAGAATACAAGTGCATCTAGTGTGTCAAGTAAAAAGTTCGAAAAGTTTCGCAGTCACGGTACTCCGAAAGGAAGATCCCTCGCCCGGATCGGGTTCACTGAATATTTACCCTGGGTTCACTGATTCTGACGCCGCAAGAGTCTTCCGGAAAAGGGTTCCGGGTGATATATTCCCTGTTCCAACACAGGTCGACCATTGATAAGGACCATCTCAATGCCTGTGGGGAAAACATCCGGTTTTTCGAAGGTACTTTGGGTACCCAACTTTTCTAAATCAAACAAGACTAAATCCGCGTAGAAACCTTCCTCCAGCCTGCCCCTTCTTTGAATACCCAGTTGAGACACGGGAAGACCGGTACATTTCCTGATCCCTTTCTCCAAAGAGATCAGTTTCAAATCTCTAACATACTTGGAAATGTACTTGGGAAAACAATCATAGAAAAGATGAGCAGGACGCCCACATCCCAACAACAAGGTGTCCGTAACAATAGACACGTGAGGGTCCCGCATGGCCGCGAAAAGGGAACGCTCCAAAAAATCGTCTCCAGGTCGAGTGAAGGTCACGAAGACCAGAACCTGACCGTCTTCCTCCAGAAGGAGATCGCAGGCCACATCAAAGGGATGTTTCTTCTCATCTCGGGCAAGTTCTTTCAGACTTCGTCCCTCCAAAACCTTGTTCTTCTCGCCAACCACGGACATAACATACACGCCGGACCACCCCATCAGCTTCAGGAAGTTCATGGACCAGGCACGATCCTCCCGATGCGGCCATACGCTTTGCCCATTTTCTATATCGTTCAGAATACGTTTTCGCGTTTTCGGGTCTCGAAGCCTTCCCAGAATGCTGGCCAAATCATCCTCCAATACCCACGGGGGGAAAAAGGCCAAAAGATGCGTGAAACCGGCCGCCGTGGGCATAACATCCACCCCCAAGGGCAATCCATCCTCGATCGACCGGTTCACCTGGGCCAAAATCTTCGTCAAGGCCCCATCCATGGGAATCGGAAGCTTCAGCCATCGATATGCCCAGGAACCTAGTTTGGCGGCCTTTCGAATCCAAGCGTCCACGCGGTCGTTGACGTGAGGCACCCAGAACAAATGGCTGATTTGACCGTGAATTTCCGCTTTTCTCACCACCTCCACAACCTCTTCAATCGCTCGCTCCAATGTGTTGGAGTAACTACGTAAATGACTGGTGAACACCGCGCCTGCCGGTTTCAAGAGTTGGGCTAGGTCCAGGAGTTCCTGAGTATCGGATTGACTTCCAGGGAAGTATTGAAGCCCCGTAGAAAGTCCCAGAGCCCCTGCATCCAGACAATCTCTTAAGAGCACCTTCATGCCTTCCAGCTCATCGGAGGTGGCGAGGCGTTTGGCTTGTCCCATTTCATTCAACCTAAGGATTCCATGGGGCGCCAATAGCCCGGCATTGAGGACCAGTCCCCTCTTCTCCAGGGCATCCATATAACCCCCGAAACTTCTCCAGGTGATCAATTCACTTTGATCCTGGCCGGTAAAGGCCCTGTAAAAAGCAAGGATGGGATCGTCATTTTTTCCCGCCAAAGGCGCAAGGGCCATGCCGCAATTTCCCCCCACCACTGTAGTTATCCCTTGACGCACCAAAGGTTCCAAGATCTCAGCCTGTTCCCTCAAATGAAAGGACAAATCCGCGTGACTATGAACATCCACAAACCCGGGACACAACACCTTGCCGCCGGCGAGAATACGCCGATCCGCCTGGGCATCCTGAAGACTCCCAATGGCAGCGATACGATCCCCTTGGATCCCCACATCCCCCTGATATGCTTTCTTCCCCGATCCATCCACCACCGTGGCATTCTCGAAAATCAGGTCCAGTCTCTGAAGCGTCAATCCATCTCTCCTTCGGCTTATGGAGTGCTACGATCTTGGAGTCGTCTAAAAGCCCTGTTGTCGTCATTGTCCGCTGTTTCGGTGACAAAATGCAAGTCAAATGGGGCGTCAGATCAGGGCGTACGCATCAAAAGGCGTAAACATTCAGGAACCCGATCTGGGCGAGGGCTTGAACCCAGCAGGGCGCGGACGATAGAATCTTCGGGAAGAGAAGAAGCTCCTATCGCGTAGCAAAATAGCCGATCGTGATATCGAAGGTAAAGTCGTCCGTCGAGAATCACAGGATGAGCCCATACATCGTTCTTATGCACCTGAACAAAGGGAAAGCGACTGACGATTTCAAAGCCTTCGGGTGTGGGTTTCACGAGAGCCATGGTCCCTCTCTCCTCAAGACAGTACAGATGCCCATCGGCATAGATCACAGATCCCTTCTTCAGAGTCGGGTCATCGTAATGGATCTCTCCCGTTCTTCCATTCACGCACATCCATCCGCCGTTATATTCGCCGCTTCCATATAAATATCCATCCAGAGCGACAACCCCACCACTGAGATTGTCCATGGGGCATCTCCATCTTTCCTTGATTCTAATTCCGGCGGCAGAGGGCTCCATCTCCAGGAAAACACCACCAGCTCCACTGGGGATGGAATGAAAGATTCCATGATCCATGAAGACCGGCGTGGCACAACTCGCGTCATATTTGGTTCTAACAGGATGCGTCCATAGGACGCTTCCCGAATCCGCGTCCACGCACAGAACACTCCTCAACAGGGAATGGACGATGATTCGATTTTCACCATACTGAAGCAGAATGGGAGAACCATAGCCGGGAAAGGCCACATCCTCTTGCTCAACGGGATCCGCCATCCACACGACCTCCCCTGTGTCCTTATTCAATGCCACCATACTTCCAGACTTCGAACCCAAAGTCGCGATAACACGATTCCCATCCACGAGAACACACTCGCTTCTTCCCCACTGATGTACATCCGAGTCGAATCGCTCCACCGTATCCACCACCCATACCTCGCGTCCGTCCTCCACATCGAAACATCCCAGTCTTCCGTGAGCACCCATCAAATAGAGACGTCCCTCGCTCAAAGCGCCACAAGCTCGACTACCTGGATAATTCTTTCGCCAACTCTGGCCATGTACGGTTTCCCAGAGCTTCCGTCCACTTAGATCCATGGCAAAAACACGAAGTTCTTCTCCCACATCTCCTGTGATGTAGATACGATCCTCATCAATCACAGGCGAGGAATAGCCCAAACCCAAACCTTCCGCTGTCCAGAGAAGCGCTGGCCCGGTCTCAGGCCATGAGAGGAGAAGTCCCTTTTCATCTGAAATCCCATCCCTACGAATCCCCCTCCATTGAGGCCAACCCGTTTCCGAAGAAGGAATATAACCCTCCTCCTGAGCGAGAGCACAGACTGAAAGAAGAAGAATGCAACCAAGTGTTCTCATAGAGTGATTCGATCCTTTCTCTGCCACACCAGCCCAGAAGGATCCCTTCTCCAAGAGGCGAGGGAATCCATTGGGGTGCGAAAGACTCCATCCAAAATGTATCAAAGCCATGACGGAAGGGCCCAATGAAAGAGCCCCAATCCATGAACAAGCGTACGAACATGTATAATACCTAACAATAACGTGTCAGATCCGCGGCAGGTTCCGCCATGCGGATTTCCGGCAGGAAGTTTCTCGATGAATTAGCTCCATGGCCACAAGGCAAAGAGGAGAAGAAAGGAAGAAAATGATGTTCGACTCGGAGATATCCCAAGCCAAACAAAAGATAGATACTCTTCTGAGAAAACAGTTGGACCGCGTGGAACGCATGAAAACGCATCAAGAATGGATCGATTACGAAAAGATCCACCCCATCGTCTTGGGCATGATTGCGGGAGATGGAATTGGACTGGTTATCGCGCGCGAGACCAGGCGAGCTCTGGAAGCTCTTCTCTCAAGGAAGGAGTGCCACGACAAGGTGTTCATCCGAGAAGTGGAAGGACTCACCATAGAGAATCGCGCTTCCCATGGCAAGGCCATACCCGATGAGGTACTCGCTGCCATCAAGGAATGCCACATCCTTCTCAAAGGTCCTACAACCACACCGAGAGCCGGGGACCCATGGCCCAATATTGAAAGCGCCAACGTGGCGATTCGAAAGGAGTTGGACCTTTTCGCCAACGTGCGCCCTGTTCGCGTGCTCAGAGAAGGAATCGATTGGACCTTTTTCAGGGAAAACACCGAAGGTGAGTATGTCCTGGGCAAAGAAGGCTTTCACGTCACCGAGGATTTGGCGGTGGACTTTAAGGTCATCACAACCCAAGGCTGCATACGTATATTACGCCTGGCTTTCGATTACGCCAGGAAAAACGGCTACAAGAGAGTCACTCTCGTGACCAAAGCCAATGTCATCAAGACTACGGATGGCAAATTCCTGGACCTCGGAAAGACCCTGGCCAAGGAATATCCAGAGATCGAATGTGACGATTGGTACGTCGACATCATGTCAGCCAAGCTTCTTGATCCCAAGCGAAGAAAGGATTTCCAGGTCATTGTGCTTCCCAATCTTTATGGAGATATTCTGACCGATGAAGCTGCAGAGATTCAGGGCGGTGTCGGGACCGCGGGCAGCGCCAACATCGGCATGCGGTACTCCATGTTCGAAGCCATTCACGGTAGTGCGCCCCGAATGGTTGAGGAAGGCAGGGATAGGTTCGCTGATCCATCGAGCCTCATGAGAGCAGCATCCATGATGTTGCTGCACATAGGAATGAAAGAGGAGGGACAAACCCTCGAAATGGCGCTGGATCTCTGCTGTAATCTGGAGAAAAACTGTGTGATCACGGGCAGGGACAATGGAGCCACCAGTGCAGAATTCACGGACTACCTGTTGGATACCATGGCCTCCCCGAATCTCGAATCCAGATGGAAGACCGCATCGAAGATGGTTTCATGAGCGTCTTTCCTTCTTTTCAACTTCAAGATTCTGAATGCGATCTGCTGTTGGATGGGATCCTTCACGTCCTCGATCAGGCGGGACTTCTCATCCAAGACATGGATTTGCTACAAGAGTTGTCCCGGCGCGGCGCCAAGATAGAACAAGGTTCAGAGAGAGCATGGTTGCCACAAGATCTCCTTCACGAAGTGATCGGAGAACAGAAAGACCATAACGAAAGTATCTTCTGTCCCACCAGACAGAATCCCATCCCCTCCACTCCTTCGATAGGCGTTTCTATCGCGCAGTTTTTCTACGATTTGGATCGAGTTGGGGCTCGTTCCCCAAACCGAGAGGATTTTCTTCACACCCTTCGTTTTCAGGATGTGTATCATCCCCAGCACGGAGCATCTCACGCGCTTCTCTTGCGGGATGTTCCCCCCAGGTTGGAAACGATAGAAGCAGTATCCTTAATCCTGCGACATGCCCAACACCCAGGTTTCTCTTATGTCCACTACGGAGAACAGGTTCCTTTTCTGGCGGAGATAGGTGAATTGTGGTTCGACGACAGAAAGCGTTTTTTGAACTCAGGAATCTTCGCGTCCACCCCGCTTCGATTCGACAGGAGAGCTTGCGGTGTCCTCAAATCCTTGGTAAAAGAGGGAATCCATCCTGGAATCGGAAGTATGGTCATAAGCGGCGCAAGCGCTCCAATCACCCCGGCTGGCGCCGTTGTGGTGGGTGCAGCGGAAATCTTGGCAGGCTGGGTTCTTCTTCATATCCTGGAAGTCCCCCCACCCTACCATGGCGGAATCGCTTCTGGAAGCATGAATATGAAAACAGGTTCGGTGAGCTTTGGTTCGGTAGAATCCATGCTTCAGGACCTCATGGTTCGCAATCTCTTCCAAAAGCGACTCGGTGGACACGTAGGCATCTCAGGTGGAGCCAATTATACGGATGCCAAACATCCAGGTCTGCAAGCCGCTTATGAGCGTTGTATGGAAGCTCATTGGATATGCATGGAGACAGGAACAATTCCACCAGTGGGAAGTGGACTTCTCGATTCTGGCAAGACCCTTTCTCTGGAGCAATTCCTGCTGGACGATGAAGTGTGTCGAATGCACTCTCGAATCGCTCAAGGTGTCCCTGTCTCAGAAGAGACATTGGCTTTGGAAGAGATCTTCCAAATCGGTCCAGGATTGTCCGGCAACCACATGGAAACTGACCACACCTTGAAGCATTGCAGGGAGTCCTGGGATCCTCTTCTGCTCGACAACATTTCATGCTCTATCGGGAAAAATACCCTTGGCGACGAGAACATCCTGAGAAAGGCTCATCGAATGGTGCAGGAAGTGGTGGCGCGATACCGTCCGCCTGATTTAGATCATACCAAGGTCCAAGAACTGGACCGAATCCTGTTCCATGCTCGTCAAACACTGTCATGAATCCATGGGCAGTTGATGAGGGAACGGCCTTTGATGTCCCAGGAACCGGCCCTTGCCACGAATAAAAGGATCCACCATGGTGGTATAAGCGGCACGATACACGATTTTGGTGATTTCTCCGAGAAGAACCGTGGCATAGGATCCAGGTGGAAGCATAAAATGAAGGAGCAAATCTGAACCATCCCAACGATAGGCGACTTCCCTAAGAGCGACAGCGAAAGGTCGACGACTTCCATGGAGCCAGTTCCCCTCACGAGAAGGATACAACAGGTCCTTCAATGAGAAACCTTCTTCCGCCAGCAACCGACATTCGAGGTCCAAAACCATGCCCGAAGGCAACGGCATGTTCGGACCGAAGATGGGACCCGTAGGACACGGCTCTTCACCGGTATCGCGACTGGGTATGTCTCCCTCCAATAAGCGAAAATAACCCTCCAGCCTGGCCGTAAGACAGAGGTTGAAGATATGAGATTGATAACCCATAAGGTAGAGTCTCTTCAGCCTGGAGGGGATTCTCTTGGTTGAAGCTTGGAAATCCCCTTCAGTTTCGATCAATGTATCAAGCATGCGACGTTTTTCGTACCATCGTCGAGGCCATGCGCGCAAAGCTGATGCCCAGTCCCCCTTGGAAAACAACCTGCGCGCCTCGGCACATTGATTGTTGGACCGTCCCCCATGCCAGCCAAGCAAACGCCACACCACGGCTTCATGATCCCCCAGCAACAACCCCTTACCCACCAAGGCTCCTTCATAGCCGCTCCCAAAGCGTTGGGGACCATAGAAATTGGGAAGACCGTTTCGACTCAAATTATCCAGGATCGCGATAAGAGCTTCCTCCCTGGATCGATCCACTTCCCTGACACGTATATCGAACCTGTTCCCTATGTGTTCACCATATCGCAATGGAGAATCCGTGGTGGTCACGGACAAGACATGAAGATAGGGCAATTGCACCGCTCTCACAGCATCCCGCGAGATTCCCTCCAAAGCGACAAATTGTCGGGTGACGGCCCTGGTGTCTTTCATGCCGGCCAGAGAAATCGCTCGCTGATCGATTTGAAGATGATGCGCCAGGATCTGAACCATTTCGAAACTGGTTCGATTGACCTTCTCCACCAAGGCCAATGCCCATAAACCCGGCCGTTCCCTGTCCCTGGAAAGAACTTCCGTCACACGAAAATCCTCGGGATATCTCTTGATCCGTCCGCCGATACCGGGGATATCTTTCGTCACGAAGGGTCCCGAATGTAACACGAACAGCTCGACAAGCCTGGCTCAAAACAGACATGACGCCTATTCCAGGCTAGCTCCCCAATTCTACAGTCAGCCCAATACGTTTTTCCATACGTCTAGCAAAGGAATTCCATGCCCCATGTCTCGGTTTCCTGGTGAGCGGAACCACAATCTTGTTCTGTTTGGGAAAGAAGCTCGGTTCCCTGGAAAGGCGCCAGCCATTGGGCAAAGAAGTCTTGATCAAATCTTTGACTCCTTGCTGGTCCACCTTGCTAGATAGTACGATGCACCATCCTGTGATCTTTTCCACCACCCTGAGATCATCCTCGTGCTTTTTTCCCACCGCTGGAGACATAAAGCCCAATTCGATATAGGGCCCAGAATTACCCTGTTTTCTGCTCTTCTTCCTGGGACGAGCGTCTCGAGTTGAAAAAAAGTCATCGATCGCCCTGAATGCCGCGTTGATCTCCATCCTACCGTTTCCATCCCTGCCCGTATCCAATGTCTCCTTTTCAAGAAGAGCCTCCAGCAGAAGATCGAAGCCTGTCATGGCCTTGTATTCTTCTTTGATCTTCTCTGTTTCATCCTGGTCCACGATAAGCTCCACTACCTTGACATGGACTTCACTCTCATCAAAATGGATCGATGGCTGTTTCGCCAATTGCCAGTCCAAGGGAAAGATCCTCTTCAAGGCATGGATCAGAGCTCCATGATGAGGTGTTTCATTGAGAATCACTTCCCAACTGGTGGATTCGGCGAGCTCTTCGATCTCTTTGGCATATTTCTGAGCCGCGATCAGGGGAAAATGAAAGGAAAGGACGATCTGCCTCTCGTCCTGAAGTGCCCCGCGTTTATACAGCCCTGTCTCTGGCCCAAAGATAGCATCCACCTTCTTCAGGGCATAATTCATCTCACAAGGTTTAGATCCAGCCGGAGTCATATCAATGGGCTTATAGAGATAAGGACGTCGATCATCCATCTCAAAACCAGTGGGTTCTTCCTCCTGATTCAGGACCTCTTTTGCTTCCAGCAATTTCTTGTTGTCCGGATACATTTCCCCGGTCCATATTCTCATAATATCCTGGACCGTCACCGGCTTGGGCGTGGGGAACATATCTATGAGTCGACTAGAAAGCACCCTCAAGCCCGCTGCATCGATAGGCTTTCCCGCGCCCAAGCCGCCGGCAAAAAGAGCCTTACCAAAGCCTATAGCGTGCCTTCGAGATCTCAGAGGCATCTCATATTCTTCTCCGTTCTTGGGAAGGTACCGACGTCCTTTGTGTCCCTCTGCCACCTTTCCGGAAACAGTCTTTCTAGCCATACCATCCCCATGAACGAAAAACATATGATCAGGTCTCATCCCGGAAATCAGGCCAGCAATTCCCACTGCATCCGCATGGGCAGACAAGGCGTACTTCTCAATCTTACATCTCACATCCACAGGACCGTCAGGCAGGTTGAGGGTACCTTCTTTCCCATCCGCGAGAGAAAGGAGCGCTTTTCCGGGGGATTCTTCATCCTGGTAGCCTGTGATAGCTATCATATTCTTGGGATCTGAGCTCAAAAGCATGGCATATACCGCGCTCGCGCCTCCGGACAGCATTCCCGAACTGGCCACAATACAACAGGGATCTCCATGAGCGATAGCCATCCTCTCATCGGCCCGCTGTACCGCTCTCACATGACCCCCTTCAGGAAAAAATACCGAATCGCCCTTGGATTGTTTCTTTCGAAGTATGGAGGAGAGATCCATTGGATAGGATGAGTACACGGAACATATCTTCGTGACCATCCCATCCACGTAGATAGGAAAACCAGGGATCTCTTTTCTCTCCATAGCCCTCTGGAGAATGAGAATCACTTCCTGCGCTCTTCCCAAAGCAAAAGAAGGCACCAGCACCTTGCCATTCTTGGCGATCACTGAAGCAATGCGTCTTGTGAGTCGTCTTTCCTCCGCCCTTCTATCGGCATGGAGACGATTCCCATACGTGGATTCGCAGACCACCAGATCTATTTTGGTTCGCGGCGGCAACAATCCAGGCACAGTAAGTTGATTTACGGTCGAAATATCTCCGGAAAAAAGAAGAGTCCCTTCGTCCGTCTGAATGCTCACCATGGCCGCCCCAAGGATATGACCTGCCGGATGAAACGTGACGGTCATGTCGCCTCCAAAAATGGGAGTTTCCGTGAGAAAAGGAACGGGGACGGATCTTTCCAGGGTGGAAAGGACCTGTTGTTCCTGATAGAGAGGAATCTCCGACTCCCTTTCCCACCGGGATTCCATGACCTTCAAGGCGTCGGCCAGCAACACCTTGGTTAGCTCCACCGTGGGCGCCGTAGCCAGTATGGGCACATCAGGAAAAGCTTCATTGACCAGAGGAAGAGCTCCTGTATGATCCAGATGAGCATGTGTCAACACAACCACATCCGGAGCCCCAATCATCTCCAGGGAAGAGAGATCGGGAAGTCTCTCCGGCCCGGTTCGGGTCATTCGAATGCCACAGTCCACAAGGACTTTGTACCCACCCACGTCTACCAGGGCGCAACTCGCGCCCACCTCGTCCGCACCTCCGAGCATCACGATCTTCATAGCACGTTAACCTCGTCCGTTCATTTCCTGCCTCAGATATGAATCCAACCACTGACTTCTATATGTGAAAACGTCCCCGCCCCCCCCCTCCGTGATGAAGAACGATGTCCGTTGATCCCAATCGACTGTATCCTCATAATTCGCCAGCAGATCTTTCGCAACGCTGCTGAACTTCCCATGAATCCACCCGATAAATCATAAACTCGTCATCCTACCCCTACATCAGAAGGAAAGAGAAGCATTCCTATTACTGTTCTCTTGCCAGTCCTCTAGCCAATCATCCGTCAGAATCACTTACGAGTAACCTTTGGATACCAGTCAACCCAATCCATGCAAGCATCCACTTCGATGTACTTATTGCGACGAGAGACGCCCACCATACTCATACCTCCCCATTGTTGAGCATGATCCTTTTCGTCCCAGCACCCATAGTATAGGACAAGGCGTGGGCTCAGGTCAAGTGGAAATCTCGCAATGGCGTATGACCTCGATCACTTGATCCGCAAATCGCTCACCAGCGCCAGGACGAGGGAGCAACATCCCATAAATTCGAGGAGCCAAGGCCGATGCATATCCTTCAACTTCCACATCCCTTTGATCAGGAACATAGCCAAGCAGCCCATTGCACGTACCCGCAAGAAGCAGGAACCGTTTTGGAAACGCCTGTCGAATCCTCCTGCCCAAACTGGAAAAAACCTCGCCAGACATCCCCACAATAGAAAGGTCCCCCAGACAGAGAACCTGGGTCTCCAATTTCATCTCTTCACCCAACTCCCCCCTCTCAGCCCGACTCAACAACCCTTGGATCCAATCCGCGTTCAACTGGGCTTTTCCGGAAAATGGCTTTTCTTTGAGTTGAAGCGAGGCTTCATCAAGTTCGCGATTCAATTGATCCCTGTCCGGAACCCATCCATCCAGGACACAATCGACGCTTTCCGCTCTCACACCCTGAATCGAAGCCACCTCAGCCATCTCAAGGCCCCGAAAAACCGCAGCAGCCAGATCCCTTCCATAGATACGAAGTGTTTGTTCCGTGCCACATCCCCAGGAACAAGCATGGCTTAAGGGATCCAAGTCCCCGGAGGGTTCGTTCAGAAAAAGCGCCTTCAGTCCATATGCGTTCAACTCCTCCAGAAAACACCCGGGATAATCAGCAGAGAAAGCATCATTTTTTCCCAAGACGACTGGATGGCAAGCGTGGGTAACAATACCCGTCCGGGTTCCTTCCCCAATGAAAAAAAAGCCGCGCACATAGGGATCAGGCACACCAAGGCCTGTTCTCGCGTAAGCGATAGGACGGCAAGGTTCTTGGAAGCGGACACATGATTCAACATGGCGCATCCCATCCAGAACGTTTTCTATCAAAACCAAGATGGTTTCCTCCAACTCTTTCAAATAGTCTTCGGACAATCTTCCACAACCCAGGTATGGAAAACTGACCGGACCTGAATGAGTGTGCGTGCAATGAAGCAAGAGGCAGGAATTTGGAATGCCCCATTCTCTCCCTGCCCTTTCTCTTACCCTTTTTACAAAGCTCTTAGAGAGCCCGATCAAATCCATTTGCACAATGATCAACGGATGATCCGATGCAAAGATAGAGATCGCCCTGGCCTTCAAGGGATCCAGATGACGTAGACCTCTTCGGTTCAAGTAAAAACCATACCCAGCCATTTCTTCCCCCAATCTGGGAGATATATCCAGCTGGGCAAATCCCACGCGAACCGCTTCCTTCATCGGCTCCCCCTCGCCACATTTGAATCCCAAGGCGTGGTATCAGGCGATCCCACCCCAATTGGAAAAACAATTCAAAAGGTAATCCTGATTCTGATCATACACATAGATATAAGCCGTCGTCCTGTAGCAACGCCAGCCTTCCGCGTGCTGCTGTATCCACTCCATGGTAATTTCCTTGTCGCTCTTGTCGCATCCTCGTTCCCGTTGATACCATCTCTCCTTCTCAATCTCTCGAAGTTGGGCTTGGACGTCCAAACGAAGATCGACAGCCTGCTTTTCCAGCAGATACAACCGAAGGGCCAGGTCGTCGTTGATGTTCCTGTTCAACTGTTCGCATTGACATCGTTTGAACTCCAGAATCTCGTCTCTTCGCAAACGGAAAACTCGACAAAGCGCCTCAGCCAACTCATCCAATTCGCCAGCCGCATATTCCTCGGCGATCCGATCAAGATCATCCTTGTCATCTTGGGAGTGAATCGAGTCAACCTTCGCAGTTTCGACTTCCATCCTGTCAACAACCTCTCACCTCTTCGAACCTCATCTTCACACGCCCATATATTGTAGAAAAAGGCCGGATTTTGTCAAGGGATTGTGGCCGGTCCTTGAAATATCGCTCGAATTCTATCCGCGTCAAATTTGAGACAACGGTCATAGGTATAAATACCATTCTTTTCCTGTTCCACATCCGTAAGCTGGGTATAACAAAACCCAGCGATATGGGGGTGATCCTTCAGAACGCTCGTGAGCCCTGCGATTCTCGCATAGACTTCCTCTATATCCTGAGGTTGTTGCCCATAACCCCAACTCTTTTCCCCATGGATGTCTTCCGAAGACCACCAACTTCCGCCATACTCATCCACCACATAAGGTTGCCCTTCGTAGGGACAGTCTCTTTGAGGAAAATTCCTGTGTACGTCTTCCTGGCAAGCATTCGGCGCCATTTTCTCATATCGTTTTCTAAAGGTTTCTGGATCCTGGTCATAATCGTGAACAGTATAGATATCAGTTCGGACATGAATATAGCCACTCGAATCATTTATAGGACGTGAGGGATCGATTCGTTGGGTCTGCGCATAGGCGTTCCATACCGCTTCCCTGTGTTCCGAGGGATGATTCTGTCCCGCATGGGCCGTTTCGTTGAATGGCGTCCATCCAATGATGGAAGGATGGTTCTTGTCTCGATCCACAACTTCCAACCACTCCCGCAACAGGTTGGCTCGCCCCTCGGCTCTCGAGAAATCCACTCCCCAATCCCCCATTTCAGTCCATGACAGGTATCCCAACCTGTCCGCCCAATAATGATATCGCTCTTCCACGATTTTTTGATGATATCGAGCCCCATTGAACCCCACAAGCATGCCTCGCTCGATGTCGCCCCGAAGCGCTTCATCGCTAGGCGCCGTCCATCCACCCTCCGCAAAAAACCCCTGATCCAAGACGAATCGCAGGAATAGAGGCTGGTCGTTCAGAAAGAATCGATGACCTTGAACGTGAATCTTGCGAAGGCCGAAGTAGCTCTCCACGCGATCCACTTGATGGTCGCCATCCAAGATCGTCAACGTCATATCATAAAGAAAAGGATCTCCTGGATTCCAAACACGGTACTCCTTCAAAGGCACCTGAATCGGAATCCCGCTTGTCACCGTCCCGCACCCTTCACCTACAGCGTTTCCGTCTGCCATCACTCGCGCCTGAAAACGAAGCCCTGATTTATATTCGGAAAACACGGGGATCACCCACACGCACTCTCCATCCAGATCCGGCACAATGGTAACGCGATCCAGATGGATAGAGGGTACTGCTTCAAGCCAAACCGTCTGCCAAATCCCTGTGGTTCTGGTATAACAACACCCTTTCGAATGCAAAGAAACACTCTGCTTTCCCAAAGGCTGGATACCGGACCTCACGTGATCCGTCGCTTGCACAACCAAACGATTGTCAGATCCCCGAATGGCACTCGTAATATCAAAGGCGAACGAGGAACCCGCCCCTTGATGACGTCCCATTTCCCGACCATTCACAAAGGCTCTGCAATCATAGTCCACCGCCTGAAATCTGAGGAAGATCCTTCTCCCCTCCCATTCTTGAGGTAGTTCAAAGTCCCTCTGGTACCAAACGCAAGGCATAAAATCCTTGCATCCAATACCGGATAGCGAGGTCTCAGGAGAGAAAGGCACGACGATACGTTGATGGGTATCGAAACCACAGGGAAATCCCTTTTCGATTCCGCTCTCGCCAAAATCGAAAGCGAAATCCCATTCACCGTTGAGGCAGGACCACTCCTTCCTCACAAACTGCGGACGCGGATATTCTGGTCTTGGAACCAACACAACTCAACCTCCACCGGGCCCGACCCAATCGGATCCTCTCTTTACGTGATGAATTCTGAGAGTCAAAGCTCGATCAGACTGTGATCCCCCACGACAAGCTGCTTCCCGGCAGGTCGCATTTGACCTCGACTACGAAGCACCGCCTCGCAACCGATGATGGAATCTACCAGCCTGCCCACACCCTCCACGGAAACCTTCTCCAGGACGATCGAATGCTCAATTTCCGTGTTGCAAATCTTGCTTCCATCTCCCAGCGACGTATAGGGCCCAATATAAGCGTTTTCCACGATCACACCGTTTCCCAAAGCCACAGGTCCCCGTATCACACTATTTCCACAAACCACCACTCCGTCCCCCACCAGACCCCGGCCCACCGCCGTGGCCTCGGGAGGCAAAGTCAAGCGAAGATCCTCAGAGACCTGATCCAGGACAAGTCTATTTCCCTCCAATAAATCCTCGGGTTTTCCCGTATCCTTCCAGTAGCCCTGAACTTGTGAACTTGTGACCGCATATCCGTTTTCCAACAACCACTGGAGCGCATCCGTGATCTCCAACTCTCCCCGAAACGAAGGTTGCACATTCTTGGCCGCATCAAATATGGCCGGACCAAAGGCGTAGATCCCAACCAGAATGAGGTTGGATGGGGGATCCTTGGGTTTTTCCACCAGTCTCTGAACCTTTCCTTCCACGTCCACAACTGCTACCCCGAATTCGCTCGGATTGTTGACCGAAGTCAACATGATGCTGGCATCCCCATCGAACTCGCTTACCATCTTTTGAATTCCCCCAATAAGCAAGTTGTCTCCCAGATACATGATAAAAGGATCCTGTCCCACGAAAGATTCTGAGATGAGAACGCAATGAGCCAACCCTCGGGGATGGTCCTGTTCGATATATTGAATCTCTATGCCCCACCTGTCACCGTATCCAACCACTTCTTTGACCCTCTCCTTGTTGGGACCCACGATAACGGCAATCTCTTGGACTCCAACGGACACTAGATCCTCAATGACATAGAAGATAAGCGGCTTGTTGGCGATGGGAATCAATTGTTTCTGGGTAGTATACGTAATAGGACGCAACCTGGAACCATGGCCACCTGCGGGTATCACGCCTTTGAGAGACATTGGAGCTCCTCAACACAATAGGGGTTTGTACTTCATGCTTTCGTAGAATACTATCTGTCAGCCCAATTGGGGTACGAAAAGTTCTAACGTATCCATCTTCTCCCCTCGCGCTCTCCCAGAGGACGAGGAAGCCCTATTCGGGTGCCAATAGTTCCCTTCAAAATGCAGAGAAGTCATGCAGGAAGAGTCTAATCCATCCATCCCTATAAAACAAATCGAAAACTTTCACTGTACATATTCAGTGAACCCGATCTGATCGAGGGCTTGATACCAGCAGGGCGAGAAATGCATGAATCGTCTTGGCTCATGGTCGGCGCGCTGGAATCTTAATGATGCGAGCCTGTGCGGACGGGGGCGGCCCGAGGAACCGATCTCAAGCTCGGTTGTCGACCCGCCGCTAAAACCGCA
>Ga0114946_10000682_pt1 | contig 22807 bp, 15 predicted proteins | sample WalLakDeSediment_FD_88676 | JGI IMG/M metagenome (GOLD analysis project Ga0114946, IMG submission 88676) | Lake sediment microbial communities from Walker lake, Nevada to study Microbial Dark Matter (Phase II) - Walker Lake 11/02/13 Deep Sediment | ecosystem: Environmental > Aquatic >...
AGCGGGCGAAAGGCGGATGACGTTGGGCGAGCCAACGTCGCTATCTGCTTTCTTCTCGGCTTCAGCGCGAAATGGGGAGCGGCAACCCGTGCGACGCGGCGGACCGTTCTCCGTCGAGGAAGTAGGCCCTCAGGGCCTCGTACTGTTCCAACAAACTAACAAGCTAATCGCAGATGGGGCGGAACGACAAAGAGTGATGGCCTGGCGACGTTAGGAGAGGTCAGGACTGATCCCGTGCGTGGAAATCCAGGCTAGTGCAGCCGATCGATGAACGCCTCTCCCTTGCGCACCAGCTCCTCCCCGTCATCCAGGGGGGCCTGATCCGCCAGAAGTTGGAGGGTGTGCTCCCGCAGGAGGCTGTCGAACCGGGGCCGACCCCGGCTCTCCCATTCCTCCAGGCTCAGGTGGGGGGTGAGGCCGGACTCGTAGTAGGCCTGCCGGAAGGAAGCGAGGGTGAGATCCGAGTCCATGAAGCTGGCTCCGGGACCCCGCTCCCGGATCGTGTCCATGTCCAGCTCCCGGTCCCTCAGGGGAAAGCCCTCCACCAGGCGCAGAGCCTGGCCGATGACGTCGTCGGAGTAGACCGCCAGCAGGGGGCAGAAGGCCTTGGAGCCCAGGCTCCCACCCACGAAGGGCACCAGCCCTACCTTACCCAGAAGACTCAGGATGTGGTTCATCCAAAGCTGGCCCGAGGCGGCCAGGTCGGCCCCCCAGCCCATGCCTGAGCCGGAGGTGCCCGCGTGGGGGATGCCGTAGCGGGCCATCATCTCGGCGCACGCCACGTTCAGCATCATGGAGTGGGGATCGTAGAAATCCTGAAGGGTCCGCAGGTCGAAGAACGAGGGCAGGCTCCCCAGGATCACCGGGGCGCCCGGCCGGGCGAGCTGGCTCACCACCAGCCCCGCCAACAGCTCCGCGTTGAGGAGCACCAGGGTTCCCGCTGCGGTGATGGGGGTGGAGGCACCGGCCATGCTGAAGTTGGAGTAGATGACGGGCAGCCCCCGCAGGACCGTCTCCACCAGGGCGTCTCCCGTGCTCTCGTTGATGACCAGGGGCGTGACGGGGTTCAGGTAGGGAATGGCGAAGGGGGCTTCCGCCAGGTTAGGGTGAATGTGCTCCAGGAGGTCCAAGGCGGGGGCGAACGAAGCTTCGTTGGAGACCAGGAGGACCAGGGGCTTGGTGGTGTTGGCCGCCATCTCAAGGACGGCGAACAGGTCCGCTGTGGCCGGCGGACAATCCCGGGGGATTCCGACGGTGGAGATGACGTCGAAGTGCGGCAGATCATGGCCCAGGCGTGTGGTGGTGGCCATGTGCCGCCGGGTGAAGGGTACAACCTCGTCGGTGGAGGGATCTTGGTAGTAGAGGTTCGTGACCCCCACGCCGAACCGGGCTCGGTCCGCCCCCAGCCGAAATGCCGGCTCACCCCTGCGGCCGAAGACCTCGATCTCCCCCGGAGCGGCCTGGATAGCCCACTCCACCAACTCCTCCTGGAAACGGGCCCGGACCCTTCCATTGGCCGGATCCCCGTCCATCCGGACACCGTCCGAGGCGCTCAGTAGCTCCATGACCCGGCGGGAATGCACCCGCACGCCGGTGGAAGAGAGAATCTCCAAGGAGCGGGCATGGACAAACGCCATCTGCTCGGCCTGCAGGAGGGAGAAGGCTGGGCGGACCATGGGATCCATGACGGAGCCTACTCCCTTCCCCGCAGGAGGGCCTTCGCCGTGTCAACGGCAACAGCAGCATCCCGGCAGTAGGCGTCGGCCCCCATGGCCTGGGCGAAGGCCGGGGTGAGGGGCGCCCCGCCCATCAGCACGACCAGGCCCTCCCTGAGTCCCTCCGTCCTCAGAGCCTCCACCACCTTCCCCATGGCCGGCATGGTGGTGGTGAGGAGAGCGCTCATGCCAAGTATGTGGGGCCGGGTCTCCCGCACGGCGGCCACGAAGTCCTCCGTGGAACGGTCGATTCCCAGGTCCAGGACCTCGAACCCGGCTCCCTCCATCATGATAGCCACCAGGTTCTTCCCGATGTCGTGGATGTCTCCGGCCACCGTGCCCAGCACCACACGGCCCAAGGTAGCTGCCCCGCTCCCGGCCAGGTGAGGCTCCAGGACCCGAAGGCCGGCCTTCATGGCCCGGGCCGCTACCAGGACTTCGGGCATGTAGAGCTTCCCGTCACGGAAGTCCCTGCCCACTTCGTCCATGCCGGCAATGAGCCCGTCCGAGAGGATCCCACCGGGAGCCATCCCCTGGCTCAAGGCCCGGGAAACCACCTCTGCCACCTTCCCGTCCCGCCCCCGGTACAGGTCCTCCCTCAACTGCCCAAGGAGTTCCTGAAGGGCCATGTGGGACGCGTCGCTCCCGCTGGTCATTCCCTTTCCTTTCCTGTGTCGTGGCCGGTTGGCATGGAAAGATCGAGCCCGGCTTCACCGTCGCCTGGCCCGCCGCAGGACCCCCGGAGGATCGCGGTGGGCCTGGATCCAGGCCATGCCGTATTCGTCGTAGCCCATGAGAAGGTCGCCGGCAAGGATGGCCAAGCGGCTCTCCTGGTCCAGGGGGTTGGCGATGACGGCGGTGATGCCCGAAGCCACCGCCATGGAGAGGAAGGCAGCGTTCAGCTTGGGCCGGCCGGGAAGGCCGAAGGAGACGTTGCTGGCTCCGCATACGGTGTTGACCCCCAGCTCCTCCCGGACCAGGCGGAGGGTCTCAAGGACCTTCCGACCCGAGCCGGGAGCCGCCCCTTCCGGAAGCACTAGGGGATCGATGAGCACGTCCTGGGGCGGGATGCCGTGGTCCCTGGCCCGGTCCACGATCTTCCGGGCCACAGCCAATCGGGCCAAGGGGTCCCCGGGGATCCCGCCGCCGTCCATGGCCAGGCCGATGACGGCGGCTCCGTGCTTCTTCACCAAAGGAAGGACGTTCTCCAGCCGCTCCTCCTCCCCCGTTACCGAGTTCACCAGGGCCTTTCCCCGATAGACCTCCAGGCCCCGGGCCAAGGCCTCCACCATCGAGGAATCGATGGAGAGGGGAACGTCGGTGATGGACTGCACCAACTCCACCGCAGCGGCCAGGAGGGCCGGCTCGTCCACCATGGGGACCCCGGCGTTCACGTCCAGCATGTGAGCACCGGCCGACACCTGGGCAAGGGCATCGTCCCGGACCCGGGTGAGGTCCCCCGCCGCCATCTCCGCGGCGAGCCCCTTTCGCCCAGTGGGGTTGATCCGCTCCCCGATGAGGGTGACGGGGCGGTGAGGGCCCACCACAACCGTCCTGGAGGCCGAGCTCAGCGTGGTGTCCAAGGTACACCCCCCTCAGGGGTCCCGGTCTGGATGGGGTGAATTCGAGCCCGGCGGGAAAGAGGCCGACGACGGAGTGATGGTGACGAGGAACTCGCCTGCCTCGGAGATGTTGCCGGCGGCATCGATGGCCCGGTACTCGATGCGGTGCGTTCCCCACCCGGGCTCCCGGGGCTCCCAGGGCTGAGGCGAGAGCCCCTCGGAGCTCAGGCTTCCGTAGATGAGCTCCTTGATGTTGGTGCCCCGGGACGTGAAGAGGTACGGCGTGCCTGGAGGCGCATCGGGCCAGCCGTAGTAATGGTGCCATCCATCGCCGTTCACCTGGAACTCCGCCACCACGTGGCCAGCCTGGTCGTCGGAGGGAGTCAGCTTCATAGTGAACTGATCCTGGACATGGTAGTGGCGAATGCCGTCGACGTCGGTTTCGACCCGCACCGGATCCGAAAGGACGTACTCCACCTGAGGCGGGGTGTTGTCCACCACCCATCGCAACATAGGGGACGCGCCGGCTGGATTCGCCGGATCCGTGAGGGTGGCCGTCAGGATGTGGGTCCCCGACGGCACCTCCTGCTCCGCCAGGTTGAAGCTCAGGGGGTTGCGGGTGTTCGCCACGGGCTCACCGTTCAGGCTCCAGGTCACGGTCAGGACCCGGTCGGCCGGGTGGGTCGTCTCCACGTAGACCACGTCTCTGCCCCCCACGGGGCGGTCCGTCTGGGTCCACGAGGCGAAGGTCACGAGCACCTGAGCCGGCGCCGGCAGCGGCGAGTCGTCCACGATCCAGGTCCTGCTGGCGGTGAGGGCCTCGGATGCCCGGATGGCCGGGTCCCGGACAAAGTCCGTGGGGTCCACCACGGTCACAGTGAGCTCGTGGCGTCCGGGGCTCAGACTCAGGGGGCCCAGCTCGAGGCTGCGAGTGTTGCGCGTGTGCCGCAGCATGGCGCCGTTCAGCCACCAGGATACGTCCAGTTCGTGGTAGACCGGATAGGGCGTCTCGATCCAGACCACCGACTCCCTGGAAACAGGCACCTCGTTGGGCGTCGCCGCGGCAATGAGCTCCGCCTGCCCCGAGATCCGTTCCGTCATCCGCTCCAGGGAGATCTGATCGAAGTAATAGCCCAGGGAGATCATCATGGAGTGCCGGCTCGGCCGCCAGATCCCGGTGACGTTGCTCATGCCCCCCTCGTACCGTCCGATGATGCCACCGGACTCGCTCTCCTCCCCCAGCCAGCGCCACCACTTGGCCTGCTGCGCCAACAATTCCTCGTCCGTGAGCAGCGTGTGTTGGGCCGAGGTGGGCTCGTCCCCATCGTAGTGGCCCCCGGGGACGCCCCGGGCGCTGTAGGTGTACTCGTCCTGGAGCCTGCCCAGGGAGTGGCCGATCTCGTGGGGGGTGATGAGGGGGCCGATGGCGTTACCACCGGAGGTGGTGGCCACACGACCGCCGATGCCGCCGTAGGTGTCCGTGTTGGCGATGACCAGGATCTGGTCGAAGTGGGGGGTCGCCAGAGCCGCATACTCCCGGGCCGCTTCCTGGTTCACCAGGATGCCCCGGGCGTTGGGATTCGTGCAGCCACCGCTGAAATTGAGTCCAAGAGGCGTGTCCCGCTCCTCCCGATGCTCCGGATCGCAGGTGATGCCGGACTCCCGTGACACCACCTCCACCGCGTAGACGTTGATGTAGCTCCGGTAGCTCCGGAAGGGCTCGATGCTCCACAGGACGTTCAGGTGCTTGTCCACGTGCTCCCGGAACCGCTCCTGCTCCGCGGCGGTGTAGCCATCGCCCAGGACCACCATGGTGAACCGGACCTCCGTCTCTCCAGTGATCTGGATGGGCACCACTGCTGTAGAGCCCACCTCCTGCCCGGCAAGGGGGGAGCCAGGGGAAAAGGCGAGGACGGCCAGGATTGTGAGGACCGCCATTCTCGTCGCGGCAATGCTTCTCATGGATTCTGCCTCCGGCAAGGTGGACCTCGAGATTCACCCGGTCCGCAATGGTCTGTCAAGCCTCGGCATCCATGGACCTTCCCCGTTCCTCCGCCGACACCGCTGGGTCTTCCCATCCCTCCGCCGCCACGTGGGGGGGACGCGCAGGCCAAGCCCCGGATGACAGATGCGCAGGTTACGTCTCAAATCGCGTGGGGCCGCGCAGGTTACGCAGCAATTCCAGTGCTGCGGAAGGACAAGCGTCATGATCCCGAGGCTCCGGCGTTCGGCAATCGCTCGTGTGCACAACGTTTTGCGAATCGGGGATTCCAGGTCCGGCCCGAGGGGAGCCCCCCAAACCCGGATTCTGACATCGCGCCGAGATCGCTTTCGGGTTTGGACATCTATTTGACCACCTATTCCGGGTCGGACCCTATGCGCGAACAAGCCTCGGGGTTTTGGGCATCTATAGCCCCCCCAAACCCCGTCGCCATGGCAACGGAAGGCTAAGAACGGGATTTGGGGGTCCGCCGGCTCGAGGGTCCGCTGGCTCGAGGGTCCGCCGGCCTCCCACCCCCCACCGCGAGGGCGACGTCACCGAATCAGGTAGAACGCCTCCTGCCGGCCTCCCACCCACTCCCATCCCTTTTCGGTGAGGACCGCGTCCTCCTCCATGGCGAAGCGAACGTTCTGGCCCCCCCATTCGGGTACCGGGTAGGTCACGCTCAGCTCAACCGCGTGCCAGGTGTTGGGCCGGAAGAGGGCATCCCCACGGACCGGAACCCCGTCCTGGTAGTCCGTCATGCCCAGGGGCACACCGGCGCCGTGACCATGGTACCCCACGGAGTGCCAGTAGACCGAGGCCCGCGATCCCTCCGAGCGGGCCCTCTCCAGGGAGGCCGCCAGGGCCTGATTGCCGGTACGGCCCACCCGGGCTTCCTCCATGGTGATGTCCTGGAGTCGCTGGGCGGCCCGAAGCCCGGCCTTCAGCCCTTCCGGCGCATCCGTCTCCCCGTGCCGGAGGACGTAAGCGTTGTGCTGGGTGTCGGTGGAGAGGCCCAGGTAGACGATGCCCATGTCCATCCATAGGAGATCTCCTCGCTGGATGACCGCATCCCCGCCGAGGCTCCCCGTCACACCCTCCCTCTGGATGGAGAAGGACGGATGGAACCACATGGCCAACCCCATGTCCGCCGCCTTCTGTCGCATCCACCACCGAACGTCGTCCGCCGTGGTGACGCCGGGGACGATGACCTCGTTGGACAGAGCCTGGCCGATGATGGAGTGAGCCACCCGCATGACGTGACGGTAGAGCTCCGTCTCCTCCGGGAGCTTCACCTCGAGCCAACCCACCGCCAGCATCTCGGCGGAGCGGATCCGGTCCTGGTAGTCCGATAGGGTCGAGAAGAGGGTGTCCCGTTGGGTGGCGGTGAGCCCGTCGGCATGGTTCCACCGTCCGGACATGTTGACCCCGATGGTCCCGGGGTTCCGCTCCCGCACCAGCTCCAGGAGCCCTTCGAACTGCTCCTCATTGTGAGTGGGAACCGCCTGAAAAAGGCCGTCGTAGTTGAACCGTCCCACGGAAAGACGCTCCACGCCCCGCTCCGGGCCCAGGTCGTTGAAAACAAGGATGGTACGGCGCCGTGATGAATACGTCTCCAGCGGCGCCATCGAGCGGAAGACAGGATCATCGTTATACTCCCGGGAGATGATGATCCACATGTCGATCCCTTCCCTCCGCATGAGCTCGGGAAGGAGGGTGTCGAACCGCTTCTCGATCCATCCTCGGACGATTCCCGCTTGCTCCCGGTGCGAGAGGACGGCCTGGTCCGGGAAGTAGGCCGACGGGGCCGGGACGCCCTGGGCCCGAAGGTGACCGGCGTGTGCGGGAGGAGCCTGGGCCGAAAGGGAGACCGGGAAGAGTCCCGGGGCGGCGTCGGAAAACGTCATGGGCGGAAGGCCCGTGAGAGCGAGGACGGATAGCGCCAGGGGGAGGAAGCGAAGACGGGGTCCTCGGGCAGGGGCGTGCATGGGTCACTCCTGTGGGGGCGACGACAGAGACCAGAAAGAGGACGGGCTCTTCCGGCCGAAATATCGGTGTCACCATAGGGCCCGGGGAGGCCGGGGGAAAGTGGGGGTCGAATGGCGCCGAGGCCCAGCGGGATGGCGTCGGGGCCCAGTTCGGTTTTGTCGGGGCCCAGCGGGATGGCGTATGGTGATGGGGTAACCGCCCGTCCATTCGGCGCGGATGCGAGAAAGCATAGGAGCCGGAAGGATCATCCACCGGGGCATCGGGTTACGTTTGGGCAGGCCCCGCAGGCCCCGGTGGACTTCAGCTCCGACCCTTCGGGCGCCTCGAGACTGGACCGTGGATTCAGCCCGTTCTCCGTCCCAGGAATCTTCCATGAACGCCAACTCCCACGAAGAGCTCCGGTCTCTACTCCTCAGCCTTGAGGGGAAAGGTTACAAAGCCTTCAAAGCCATCGGAGGGCGCTGGAGCCTCCCGGACTTCGTCATGTGCGTGGACCACGTCCAGGGAGATCCCTTCGCGGACCCCAGCCGGTTCCGGGTGTTCCTGGACGCCGGGTTCACAGGGTTGGATCCGGAGACGTGCAGAGCCGGAAGCCGGGCCCTCGGCACCGCCTGCCTGCTGGCCCGACGCTTCGCCCAGGAGGCCCGCGGGGGCTCGGGAGTGAAGGGGACGGGAAAGAGCGGGGAGATCAGGATGGAAGCCCCGGGGCAGGAGGTGCTCGACCAGACGGCGGTGAGGGTCGCCGAGGACGGGTCCCTGGAGGCACGCTTCACCGTGGGTCTCCCGGCTTCCGGCCGACGGATCCTGGGCAAGGAAGCCGCCAGGCTCCTCCTGGAGGCCGTACCCCGCGTGGTCTCCAGCGCCCTCCGGGCCGGGGCCTTCGCCCCCGGCGAGATCGTGGCTCATGCCGAGTGCAACGAAGACGCCGACGCTCTCCGGGATGCCCTTGGCAGCTTGGGTCTTGTGGCCTTCGTGGCCAACGGTGCCGTCCTTCCCCGAAGGTCCGGCGTGAGTCAGGAGCCCCTGGCAGAGGGCTCCGTCGTTCCCTTCGAGTCGCCACCGAGCCTGCTGGTGGAGGTGGACCTCCCCAACGCCGGGCGGCTCGCGGGGATGGGGATTTTCGAGGGCGTCACCCTCATCGTGGGAGGCGGGTACCACGGGAAGAGCACCCTCCTGAAGGCCCTGGAACGGGGAGTCTACAACCACCGCCCCGGTGACGGCAGGGAGCTGGTGGTCAGCCGACGTGCCACGGTGAAGATCCGGGCCGAAGACGGGAGGTCCGTCCAGGGGGTGGACATCTCGCCCTTCATCCGGGATCTGCCCAGCGGCCAGGACACCCGGGCCTTCACGACACCCAACGCCTCCGGCTCCACCAGCCAGGCGGCCAACATCATGGAGGCCGTGGAAGCCGGGGCCCGGGTCCTCCTCGTGGACGAGGACACCGCAGCCACCAACTTCATGATCCGTGACCGGAGGATGCAGACTCTCATTCCCCGGGAGATGGAACCCATTACCCCCTTCGTGGACCGGATCCGTGAGTTGCACCAGGTCCATGGGGTGAGCTCTGTGCTGGTCCTGGGGGGAAGCGGGGATTACCTGGAGGTGGCCGATTCGGTGGTGGCCATGAGGGAGTACCGACCCCGGGACGTGACCCGGGAGGCAAGGGAGGTGGCCGCATTCCTGCCGACGGGGAGGGTCCGGGAAATCGGAGAGCCCTTGGGTGCGGTGCGGCCCAGGGTGCCCCACCCTTCCTCACTGGACCCCAGGAGGGGCCGGCGGGAGGAGAGCCTGAAGGTCAGGGGAACCGATGGGCTTACCCTGGGCTGGGAGGAACTGGATCTCTCCTCGGTGGAGCAGATTGTGTCCCGGGCTCAGCTCCAGGCTATCGGCAAGGGGCTCCTCCTGGCATGGAGAGACTTCATGGACGGGTCCAGGAGTCTTCCTCAGATCCTCGACCTGGTGGAAGCCCGCATCGCTACAGGAGGGCTCGACGCCCTGGACCCCAGGGAGGTAGGAACGCTCGCGGTGTTCCGGCGATTCGAGCTGGCGGCCGCTCTGAACCGCATCAGGAGCCTGCGGGTGGGCTAGGGCCCGGGCGCGGCGGCCGGACGGAGAAAGCCGGCTCCCCCCGTCGACTAGAACGCGATCCCGACGTTGACGAGACGGATGGTGGGGATGAACCTCAGCAGGTCTTCGGCCTCCAGATCATCCCCCACCCCGAGAAGGCGCTTCAGCCCGAACCCGACCCCCAGGTAGAAGTTGTCGTTCTTCCCCAGGAGCCAGCTTCGGTTGAAGTCGAAGCCGAAGCCGAAGTAGGTCCCCTGGTCCGGGATGTTGGTGAGGCCGGCTTTGGCGCCGAAAGCCCAACCGTCCAACGGAATCCCGGTCATGTAAAAACGCCAGAACACATCGGCGTTGAGGTAGCTCTCTTCCTCCGTTGAGATGAAGGATCCCCCGAATCCTGCGGTGGACGACTCGCCGACCACCCGCTCATACTCGGCATTGAAGAACTCGAAGAGGAGTCCGAAGGGGTTGGCTGAAATGACCTGCTGGAAGCCAGGACCGTCCGGGGCGGACTGGGCGTACAGGGCCGGGGACGACGCCACGAGGGCCCCAAGGAGGCCGAGGGTCAGGATGCCTGAGCGAAGGGACATGAAGCTCCTCCCGCAGTGTTGGACGTATCGGATCGGGGGGGACGCCAGTGCTCGGGCCCACCGGGCTGCCGGCGCCGGACCCACCTCGGGCAATCTCCTCCGATGGAGGCGCAACACTATACACCCGTGGCCGGGCAATGGCCACCCCATCGAGCTTGACGGGACGAGTCGTGCCGGCCCGGCGGCCAAAGGACTCCCACGGGAACAAAGGGGCGCTCCCTAACGTACGGGTTGGGGGCCAGCGGGACGGGGTGGAGGCCCGCATGGGCGGGCCGCTCCCTACCCTTCAGTGAGGGTGTTTGAACGATCCGGGCATCCGAACCGTATTTCCTCGCGACAAGACGGCCCAGAACCTGCGCAGGACGCGCACCCAGGAGGAGGACCTTCTTCTTGCCCAGCCATCGCTCCCGTCCCCTGCCTCGCCTGGCCAAGGCCCTCTTCCTGGCCGCGGCTGTGGCGCCGGTGGGTGGTTGCGCCTCCCCAGGCCCCGGACCGGGCATAGCCCCGGGGCCTGCAAGCATTTCCGAGGCCGAAGCCCTGGAAGTCTTCGACTTCGCTTGGACCCGGATCCACGAAAGCTACTACGACACCACCTTCAGGGGGTTGGATTGGGAAGGGGTGCGAGACGAGCTCCGGCCGGTGGCCGGAGCCTCCTCCTCGGCGGATGGACTCCGGGCCGTCCTCCTGGATATGCTTTCCCGGTTGGGGGACAGCCACTTCGGGGTGATCCCTGCGGAGCACGCCGACGCACTGAACCCTGAGGAGGTGGTGGGAGGAGCAGGCGAGCCGGGAACGGTGGGCCTGGAGCTTCGGGTGGTGGGGGATCGTATCCTTGTCTCCCGGGTGGGCCCCAGCGGCTCCGGCCAACGGGCCGGGGTCAGGCCGGGGTGGGGCGTGGAGAGCATCGACGGGGTTCCGGCCCACCAGCTTCTGGCCGTCCTGGACGACATCCCGGAGGCACGCCGTCTGGCGGAGGCCCGGGTGGCCTGGGGAGCCGAGTCCCGGCTGGCAGGGAGGGTGGGTGACACCACAGTGGCGGCGTTCCGTGACGGCGGCGGAGCCCTCCACCCACTGGTCCTGGTGTCGGAGCCCATGCCGGGGGTCCCGGTGCGGTTCGGGAACCTGCCCACCATGTTCTCCTTGCTGGAGGCAGAGGAGGTCCCGGCAGGCCGGGGGTGTGCCGCCGTGATCCGATTCAACGTCTGGATGACACCCATCCTTCCGGAGCTGGAAGCGGCATTCCTGGCCATGCGCCACTGCCAGGGCTTCGTCCTGGACCTCCGTGGCAACCCCGGCGGCGTGGCTGGAATGGCCATGGGCGTGTCGGGCTACTTCATGACGGAGCAGCGCCCCCTGGGGATTATGACCACCCGGCAGGGTGTGCTGCGGCTGGTCTCCATGCCCCGACGGGTCACGGCGGATGCCCAACCCATGGAGCCCTTCACCGGGCCCCTCGCCATCATCGTGGACGGCCAGAGCATGTCCACCAGCGAGATCTTCGCCGCCGGGCTCCAGGCCTTGGGCCGGGCCCGTGTCTTCGGCGAGCCGTCCGGCGGCCAGGCCCTGCCGGCCCTGATGCAGCGATTGCCCAATCAGGACGTCCTCATGCACGCCTTCGCGGACTTCGTAGACCCGCAAGGCATTCGTATCGAAGGCCGGGGAGTCATCCCCGATGTTACGGTTCCCCTCTCCCGGGACGACCTCCTTACCGGGCGGGACGCCGCCCTGGAGGCCGCCCTGGAGTGGATCGGGGTGGCGGGGCTCGGCAACCCACCCCGTGAGAGGATTGAAGATCCGAGCCCCGAAAGACCAACAACCCCAACAGGAAGGGAACAACCATGAAATGGCCGATGACGCTTGCTCCTGCGGCGGCAGTGCTGGCGGCGGCGTGCTTGCTAACGGCGGCTCCGGTAGCCGCCCAGGACCCCCTCCCGTCAGCTCGGGAAATCATCGAGAGGTACGTGGAGGCCATGGGTGGCCGTGAGGCGGTGCTTGGGCACAGCAGCAGCCGCAGCACCGGAACCTTCTCCATGCCCGCAGCCGGAATCTCGGGCACGTTGCTGGCACAGTCGGCGGCGCCGAACCTCACGGTTCTCCGGGTGGAGATCCCCGGGCTGGGCACCAGCCTCACCGGCTTCGACGGAGAGGTGGGTTGGTCAGTGGATCCGAACCTTGGAGCCCGGCTCCTGGAGGGCAACGAGTTGGCGGCGTTGAGGGAGGGAAGCTCCCAGCTGGCGGCGGTCCGGGACCCCTCCCTCTTTCAGGAACGGGAGACGGTGGAGCTCGCCGAGATGGGCGGCGAGGCCTGCTACAAGGTCCGAATGCTCTGGAGGAGCGGCCGGGAAACCTTCGACTGTTTCAGCCCCGAAACGGGCCTCCTGGTGGGCAGCATCAGCCGGCAATCCACACCCATGGGAGAGATCGACGTTGTCACGCTGATGGAACGTTACAGTGAGACGGGAGGCGTGCTGGCGCCGACCCGGATCCGGCAGCAGATGCTGGGGCAGGAGCAGGTCATGACCCTGGACAGCATTGAGTACGACGTTGTGGAGCCATCCGTCTTCGATCTACCGGAGGTCATCCGAACCCTGATCAGAGACCGCCAGGGCGGCTGAGGGACCCCCGAGAAGACCACCTCCGGGCGTCTACGAGGGGCGGCCTGAACCGTGCGGGACGGTCCCGCTCAAGCTCCATAGGGTTCAGGCAGCCCCTTCCCCTCCCCTGTCAGAGGTGCCGGAACACCGGCACCGAGACGCCCAGGCGCTCCAGCGGCCAATCCCCGGCCGGCAGGTCCTCGTGGGCGCCCATGACCAGAAACCCCCCTGGCAACAGACGTTTCAGGATGCCACCCAGTAACCGCCCCTGGAGCCCGGGCTCGAAATAGGTGAAGACCAGGTTGCGGCACAGGACCATGTGGAAGGGTCCCTCCGGCATCCCGGACCGCATGTCCTGACGCAACAAGACCACGCCCTCACGGAACGATGGGCACAAGGCGAACTCGCCACCTTCTGAAACGAAGGCGGCCTCAGCCGATTCCGGCGCCATCTCCCGCAGGGAGGAACGCGGGTAGCGGGCGGTCCGGGCCCTCTCCAGGAGTGTCTCGTCGGCGTCCGTGGCCAGGACGCTCAGCCTGACGCCGGGAAAGCGGTCCCGGAGATGCGTCCGCCACAGGATGCTCATGGTGTAGGGCTCCTCGCCGGACGCACACCCGGCGCACCAGCATCGTATGACGGCCTCGGTGGCCGCCAGCTCAGGTAGCAGTCGGTCCCGAATCAACTCGAAGACGCCCCGGTCCCGGTAGAAGCGGCTGATGGTCACCCGGCAGCAGAAATCCAGGTGTCGCCATTCGTCCGGCTCGGCGTTCAGATACCGACGATAGGCGGAGAAGCCCGAGAGCCCCAAGTCGCCGATGCGGCGGGCGATCCGCTTGCAGACCTGACGGCGCACCTTCCGAAAGCCGGCCCAACGCATGCCGAGGCTCGGCAGTGCCCACTGGAGGAAGGCGACGCAGTCCTCATCGTTCATGGGCGGAATCCAGCCGGTACCGATGGGCGACCTCCCCTGGAGCGTCCAGGCATCCGGAACAGGAGCGGTCGGCCGGCAGGGGATCGATCAGCGGCTCCCGAGCACCGCCACCATCTGGATCTCCACCCGGGCTCCCCGGGGGAGAGCCGCCACCTGGACGGTGGCCCGGACCGGATACGGCTCTGAGAGGTAGCTCCCATAGATCTCGTTCATGGTAGCGAACTCAGCCAGGTCCGCCAGGAAGACCTGGGTCTGCACCACGTCTTCGAAGCCCGCACCCGCAGCGTCCAGCACGGCGGCAAGGTTCTCCATGACCCGCCGTGTCTCAGCCACGATTCCTCCCTCCACCATCTCCCCAGTCTCGGGGTCCATGGCGATCTGGCCTGCCAGGTAGAGGGTGTTCCCCGCCAGGATGGCCTGGCTGTAAGGGCCGATGGCCGCCGGAGCCCGGGAGGTTTCGATGGCCTGGATGACCGGCCCCGCCGGAGCCGTGGGCCCTCGCGGATCGGGACCCGCGGAGCTTTCCGGGGAGGGGGGCTCGGCGCACCCCGCAAGAAGAAAGGAACCCAGTGCCGCAGCCAGCACGGCGCTCATGGTGGGGGAAACAGGACGCTTCGGGTGGGCGCGCAGATGCGTCATGGCTCAGGCGACTCCGTGCTGGATGGTGTGACGGGCTCCTTCCAGGATTCGGTCCTCCTCCTATCAGGTGAGAAGGCCTTGCCGTCCCATGGGAAGAAGCCGTATCCCGCCAATGTACGGTCTGGGAACCGGAGGGCCAGGAGGGTAGGAGGGCGTCAGAGGCGATCTCCGATCCGATACACGGTCACGACGAGCGAGGGGGCGGTAGCCAAGAGCTCCGGCCGCTGGCCCCGTCTGCCCTCCCTCTTTCGCCCAAACCTTGCCGGGGCCGCCCTCAATCCGCAACCTTCCCCATGGTCCCGCGATCCCAAAGCCCCCTGGATGCCGCTCCTCAACGGTCCCGCGATCCCAAAGGCCCTTTGTATCCCGTTCCTCAACGGTCCCGCGATCCCAAGTCCCCTTGGATGCCGTTCCCCCGAGGACGCACTGCCCCCCATGCTGCCTGTTCGTCAGCCACCACTCCGATCCTGCTCCCCTGACCCGGAGGATCCCATGAGGCGTTCTTCTCACCTTGCCCGGCTCGCCTCGAGCCTCTGCCTGTCCCTCACCCTCCTTCTCCTCCTCTCGCCGACTTCTCCCGCCGTGGCCCAGCCCATTCCCTCTCCCGAGGCGTTCTTCGGTTTCCGCATGGGAGCGGACGGGGAGTTGGCCCACTGGGACCGGATCGTGGAGTACTTCCAGCTCCTGGATCAACGCTCAGACCGGATCAAGCTGGAGGTTCTTGGGGAGTCCACCCTGGGCAAGCCATTCCTCCTGGCCATCTTCTCGGCGCCGGAAAACCTGCAGAACCTGGAGCACTACCGGGAGATCAGCCGAAAGCTTGCGGACCCCAGGGGACTCGACGAGGCCGAGATCGAAGCGCTCATCCGGGAGGGGAAGTACGTGAGCGCCCAGAGCTACTCCCTCCACGCCACCGAAGTAGGAGGCACCCAGGCGACCCCGGAGTTGGCCTACGATCTGGTGACGGGGGACGACGCCGCGACTCGGATGATCCTGGAGAACACGATCTTCCTCATGTTCCCCTCCTTCAACCCCGACGGCCAGGTCATGGTCACGGAGTGGTTCTACCGCTACAAGGGGACCGAGTACAACCACACCAGCCTTCCCTACCTGTACCATGTCTACGCCGGCCACAACAACAACCGGGACTCCTATCAGCTCAACCTTGTGGAGTCCCAGCACCTTGCGAGGGTGGTCTACCGGGACTGGGGGCCACAGTCCTACGTGGACCACCACCACTTCGGAGGCGGGGGGGCCCGCTTCTACATCCCCCCCTACCTGGATCCCATCCACCCCAACGTGGACCCCCTGGTCTGGCGTGAGCACCAGCTCTACGGCTCCCACATGGCGGTGGCGTTGGAGCAGGCGGGGAAGAGCGGGATCGAGACGGGGGCTCCCTTCTACGGTTGGTGGCAGGCCTCCTTCCACATGTCCACCAACTACCGCAACATCGCCGGGATGCTCACCGAGTCGGCCAACGCAAACTGGGCGGACCCGGTCTACGTACTGCCGGACCAGCTGGGGCCCACCCGGGGTCGCCCGGCCTACAAGCCCCAGATGAGCATGCCCCGCCTCTGGCCCGGAGGCTGGTGGCGGCTCCGGGACATCGTGGAACAGAAGATCGTGGCCTCCAAGGCGGTTCTGGAACTGGGGGCCCGCTACCGGGAGACCCTACTGCGGAACATGGTCCTGAAGGCCCAGGGCAACATCCGCCTGGGAGAGACGGAGCCTCCCTACGCCTACGTGATCCCGGTGGACCAGCACGACTTTCCCACGGCGGTGAAGCTGGTGCGCACGTTCCAGTTGAACGGGGTGGAGGTCCACCGCCTGGAGGAGCCCTACCAGGTGGGCTCCCGCCTCTTCGGTGCCGGAAGCTTCGTCCTCTCCACGGCTCAGCCGATGCGGGCCTTCGTGAAGTCCTTCCTGGAGCAGGTGAACTACCCCGACAACCCCTGGACCCGGGCCCACGGTGACCAGACCCCCCTGCGTCCCTACGACCTGACAGCCTACTCCGTGAGCGAGCACATGGGTGTGGAGGCCCTCCCCCTCATGGAGCCCTTGCGGGGGGCCCACCTGAGCCTGCTTCCGGGCCTTGCCGTCGTCCCCCCGGGACAGGTGCATGGCTCGGGCCCCGCCTACCTCCTGGCCCATGACTCCAACGAGAGCCTCAAGGCCCTCAACCGCCTCCTGAAAGGGGGCTACCAGGTCCGCTGGCTGCGGGAGGAGGTGGAGGCCCGAGGCCGGCACTTTGCCCCCGGCGCCATGGTGATCTCCGGGGGTGGGGAGTTGACGGGAGCCGTCCAGGGGTTGGCCCGTGAGCTCGGGTTGGACTTCTTCGCCCTTCCCTCCGCCCAGGAAGGGGCCGCGGCCGGTCCGGCCTACCGGATCCGCCCCCCCCGGGTGGGGGTCTACACCCGCTACGCCGGGGGAAACATGGATGCCGGGTGGACGGACCTCCTCCTCCAGGACTTCGAGTTCCCCTTCCAGAAGGTCATGAACGCCGACGTCCGGGCCGGGAGGCTGGAGCGCTCCATGGACGTCCTGGTCCTCCCGTCGGACGGTGCCGGCACCATGATCCAGGGTAGCGCCGGGGAGGGGACGCCTCCCGAGTATAGGGGGGGAATCGGGGAGGAAGGCATGGCCAACATCCGTACCTTCGTGGAGACCGGGGGGACGGTCATCGCCCTGAACGCCGCATGGGAATTCGTTGCCCAGGCCTTCGACCTCCCTCTGAGGAACGAGGTGGCGGGAGTCGATCCCAGCGACTTCTACTGCCCGGGCTCCACCCTCCACATCGACGTGGACACGGCCCACCCCCTCTCCTACGGGGTACCGGCCCAAGCCCTGGCCCTCTTCATCCAGAGCAGTCCCGCCCTGGGAGTCTCGGCGGGAGCCTTCCAGGACCGGGTGTCTGTGGCGGCCCGTTACACGGAAGAGAACCTCCTCCAAAGCGGGTGGCTCATCGGGGAGGAGTACCTCTCGGAGCGCCCACTGGCCTTGGAGTTCCGGGTGGGAGAGGGGAAGGTCCTGATCCTGGCCTTCCCGGCCCAGCACCGGGCCCAGACCCACGGCACCTACAAGTTCTTTTTCAACGGGATCTTCTATGGAGCAGCGGAGGAGGTGAACGACTAGGCCTCCAGCCGTCCCCGTTCCGCCCGCCAGGCCGCCAGCACCTCCTCTTCCCTATCGGGTGCGATGCCTGCCCGGGGGTTGGACCGTTCCTCCTCCGGGCGGGCAAGCTGGTACTCCAGGGTATCCAGGGCCGTCACCGCCAGCGGGCGGAAGGTGAGACCCGCCTCCACGGCCCGGGCGACGCTCACCAGGGAGTGTGGATCCCCGGGGATCCACGCCGGCATGTGGGACCAGGGGCGCACCCCCTGGTCCCACAGAAACGAGGCGGGGACCCAGGTGAATCGGACCGGTGTGGAGGTGATGGCCCGGATCCCATGGAGCATCTCAGCCATGGACAGCCGGGCCTCCGGTCCCGTGGCGTTGAACGCTCCGGCGGTCCCGTCCTCCGCCAGCCTCAAGATCCACTCCGTCAGATCCCGCACGTCGATGATCTGGGTGGCGTCCACTCCCGATCCAGGGGCCAGGACCTCTCCACCCCTGTGGATGCGGACGGGCCAGTAGGTGAAGCGATCCGTCGTGTCTCCGGGCCCCACGATGAGGCCCGGACGCACCACGGTGGTCCGCCCCGGGAAGGCGGCCTCAGCCGCTTCCTCCCCCAGGGCCTTGGAGAGTCCGTAAGGCGCTTCATCCCCGTAGGTGAAGCCGTCAGGTCTGGGGAAGAGGGGCGCCAACTCGTCCATGGAGGGCTCCCAGAACACCCTGTCCCCCCCCTCGAATCCCGTGGCTTCCCCGGCATACGCCGAGATGGACGAAACGAAGAGGTAGTGTTCGGCGGCGTCTCGGAGGAGCTCGGCGCTGAGGCGGACCCATCGGTAGTCCCGGGCGTTGTTGTCCAGGACCACGTCCCAGCTCCGGCCCTCCAGGGCCGAAAGGTCATCGTTACGGTCCCCCGTGAGGTGCTCCACCTCGGGGATATCCGCCTGGGTCCGCCCCCGGGTGAAGATGCTGACCCGGTGCCCACGTTCCACGGCATAGCGGACCATGTGGGGCCCGATGAATCCGGTCCCGCCGAGGATGAGGATGCGCTTCGGGGACGGTGCCCGGGCACCGGAGGCCCCCCCTGCTTCCGGCACCCGTCCTTCCGCTTGGCCCTTCCCCTGGGTCGACTGGGACAGACCCTCATGGACGCCAATGGCCAAACCCGCTCCCGCCAAGCCAATGCCCTGGAGGAATCTCCTTCGATCCAGCGCCAGCCCGGCCGTCTCACCCCTCGTCTGCGGTCTCATTGATGGTCTCCGATTCGATACATCCTGGCCAACTCGTCTTCGGTCATGGGCCCCTGATCCAGTGTGGTGAGGTTCTCCCTCATCTCCCCCAGGGTCCGGGGCCCCGTTATGCAGACATCCACTGCCGGGTGGGTCAGTGTGAATCGGTAGCACTCCACCGCCGTCGGTGGCTCCTCCCCCGGAGGCATGCGCTTCGGGGAAAGAAGTCGTCCCCACGAGGTGGCGGTGAAGGCCACGATCCCCGGTTTGGACGGCCCCATAACGTGGGGGAAGAGATCCGTTTCAGCTCCCCGGTGCGCCGCGTTGTAGCGCACGTGGTAAAGGTCCACAATGCCCTCACGGTGAAGCTCGGGCACAAGAGATCGCTTGTGGGTGGTGATCCCGACGGCCCGGACCATCCCCATCTCCTTCAACCGGAAGGCGCCGTCCAGAACGCGTTGCGGCGGCCGCTTGGAGAAGTACCCCAGAAGGAGGACGTCCGCGTAGTCGGTCCCGAGCTTCTTCAGCCCCCTCCTGAGGAAGTGCTCGGTGAGGAACCCTGAGTGGGCGTAGCTGAGGATGCCCAGGACCACCCGGCTTCGCTGCCCGTCTCGGAAGAGGGACCGGGCAGCCTCCTCGAACCCCTTCCACCGCCCCCGGATGAAGCTTCCCCACGTGAAGTAGGTGCAGCCCCTCTCGAAGGCTTCCGCGTAGGCCTCTGCCGGAGCCCGGTAGCTGCTGGCCACGGCCAAGCGCCCCACGGAGATCCCGGTGGAGCCTAGCGTCGTTGGTGCGTCGAAGGTCATGGCTGGCTCCCGGTTGCCGGTCCCCATTTCACTCCAAAGCCGAGCAGAAAGCAGAGAGCGACGTTGGCTCGCCCAACGTCATCCGCCTTTCGCCCGGTTTTCGAGCAGAACGTAGAAGCGGATGCTCCGCTGCACGGTCGCTATCTGCTTTTCGCCCGATATCCGAGCGAAAGGTAGAGAGCAATCATCCCCAGTGCGTCCACCTCTACCTTTCGCTCGCCTGCCCCGAAACAGGCGACTCCGCCCACCACCCCCACTCCACCCTCCAGGAATCCGCCCGGTGACGACGGCTTCATGCTTCCGCTGTGCGACTCCTTCCTTGCCCAGCCACCCCACCCAGTGTGAGGGTGGCGGCCTACCCCCCGCCCCTCACCACTCCGGCATCCAGATGTCCTCCAGGACCGTGACCGTCCGGGTCAGATCCCGGCCCCCGGCCCGGAGGCGCACCAGGTAGGTACCCGGACCCATCAGCGGCCCCTGCTGCTGCCCGGCCTGGGGCGGATCGCTCCTGAGATTCCACTGGACCCGCTGGATTCCGGCGCCTCCAGGACCTTGTAGGGTCCGGACCACCCGGCCCGTGACGTCGGAGATGGTGATCTGCACGTCCCCCTGCACCGACGTCCTGAGGTAGTACTGGATGGTCGTCCCGGGGGGCGCGTCTTGCCCCCGGAACTCCTTGGCCCCGGTGAGGGACCGGGAGTAGCGCCGATCCTGCACCCACGCCACCGCTTCCCTGGGTTCGAACAGGTGTACCCCCTCCTCCAGCACCTCCGGCGTGAGCTGCTGGAGGGCCGTAATGTCGTCCATGACCCAGAGGCTCCGGGCATGGGTCGCCAGCACCAGGTCGTTCTCCCGGGGATGGATCTCCACGTGGTCCACCCGGGCGGTGGGAAGCCCTGGGTGGAAGCGCGTCCAGTTCCCCCCCTCATCCAGGGACACGAAGAACCCGAACTCGGTCCCCACATAGAGGAGCTTGGGGTTCTTCGGGTCCTGTCTCACCACGTTCACGTTCCCGAACTCCGGCAGGTTGGAGGCGAGGGAGGTCCAGGTAGCCCCGTAATCCCGGGTGACGTACACATAGGGCTTCATGTCCCCGGTCCGATGCCCGTCCAGTGAGACGTAGGCCGTGCCGGCATCCACGTTCGAAGCCTCTACCCTGGACACGTAGTGCATCTGGGGTCCCTGGATGTTGCGGCCCACGTTGGACCAGGTGGTGCCACCGTCCCGGCTCACCTGCACGTTGCCGTCATCCGTGCCTACCCAAAGGAGCCCCGGCACCACCGGAGACTCGCTGATGGTGGTGATGGTCCCGAAGGTGCCGACGCCGTCGTGGCGGGAGAGAATGCAGGGCTGGCCCCGTACCTGGTTGCAATGGGGGAGGGAGATGTCCACGCCCATGATGGGAATCGTGTCCCGGTTCACCTGCTTGGTGAGGTCCACACTCATAGTCCAGGTATCGCCCCGGTCCATGGACTTGAAGAAGCGGTTCGCCCCGGTGTAGACGACACCCGGGTTGTGGGGGGATAGGACGATGGGCGTATTCCAGTTCCACCGCAGGCCCGTCCCCGGAGGAGGCGCGGGACGGATGGTGCCCACCGGATCCTGGTTCGAGGGCCCCCGGGGCCGGATGCTCACGCTGCTGCCCGTCCGCAGGTCCAGCCTCTGGACGTTCCCGTTCTGGGACTCCCAGAAGACGGTATTGTTGTCGGTGGTGTCCACGGCGGTGTAGAAGCCGTCGCCACCGCCGACCCGGTACCAGTCGGCGTTGAGGGTGGGGCCGGAGCGGGTGGAGCTGGGCCCGGCCCAGGTGCCGTTGTCCTGGAGGCCGCCGTACACCCAATACGGACGACGCAGGTCCATGGACACGTGGTAGAACTGCCCCACCGCCAGGGTCCGGAAGGACTCCCAGGTTCGGCCCCTGTCGTAGGACATGTCCATACCCCCATCGTTGCCGATGATGAGATGGTCGCTGTTGGTTGGATTGATCCAGATGGCGTGGTGATCCACGTGGCCGGGGCCGGGGACGGTGTTGAAGGTCTTGCCTCCATCGGTGGATTGGTAGAACTGGACGCCGCCGGTGTAGAGAACCTCGGGATCGTTGGGATCCACCTTCAGGACGCTGAAGTACATGGGGCGGACGTTGTGGTTGCTCCTGAACTCCCACGTGCTCCCTCCGTCCACGGACCGCCAGACTCCACTGCACTCCGGGTCCTCCTCGGCCCGGAGGCCGCACCGGAAGGGAAGCTGCTGCTGTCCCGGGACTGCCACCTGGGCTGCGGGATCTACTGGCCCCTCGCGGTCCGCTGCCACCTCGATCTGGGCGTAGATGATGTTGGGGTTGGCCCGATGGATGTCCATGGCCACCCGTCCCATGGTCCCCCTTGGGAGCCCGTTGCCGCTCAGGCGCTGCCACGTCTCCCCCCCGTCAACGGACTTCCAGATGCCGCTCCCGGGACCGCCCCCCACGAATCCCCAGGAGGTCCGCCGCCTCTGGTACGACGCGGCGAACAGGATATCAGGGTCCGAGAGATTGACAACGATCTCGGTGAAGCCCGTATCCTCGTCCACGTCGGCCACCTTGCGCCAGGTGGCTCCGCCGTCGGTGGTCTTGTAGATGCCCCGGTCCGGGCCGGGAGCGAAGAGCCCCCCACCCGCGGCCACCCAGACGATGTCGGGGTTGGTGGGGTGGATGACGAGGCGGTTCACCGTCTCCGTCTCCCTGAGTCCCATGTGCCGGAAGGTGAGCCCACCGTCAACAGACTTGTAGACGCCGTCACCGAACGACGAGCTCTGGCGGTTGTTGGCCTCCCCCGTAGCGACCCAAACGACTCCCGGGTTCGACTGGGATACGGCCACGGACCCGACGGAGGACGTCCCGTGGGTGTCAAAGACCTGCTGCCAGGTGATGCCGTTGTTGGTGCTCCGGAAGAGCCCCCCCGTGGCAAACCCCTTGAAGATGATGCGGGTGTCCCGCTCCACCACGGCGATCTCGTCGATCCGGCCGCCGATGTTCGCTGGACCGATGGACCTCCAGCGGAAGCTCTGAAGCAGAGCGTCGGTGGATGGGGAAGAGGCCTGGGCCGTGAGGGCAACAGTCCCTGGCACTCCGTGGCCGCCGCCCACCAGAGGCGCAAGCAAGAGGAGAGCAGGCACAAAGAGTCCGGCACGATGGAGTCGGTGTTTCATGGCGGTGGCTCCTGGGGGTGGGCGGCGCTGGTAACGGGATCGTCCAGTGAAGACGCTATTCTCCGGGGCTTGCACCGGGTCTGTCAAGCCTCGGCACCGGCCCTTCGGGGTGGAACCTGCGATCCAGCCAGCCCCGCTACGACTCCGGGAAAGGACGGAGCTGTTCCAGAAGAAGGACCAGGGCGCTGCCCACGTCGTGGCTCGTGATGAGCGGCGCCAGCATGATGAGGAGCATGCCCACCGTAACGAGGGTGAGGCCAATTCGGTCGCCCCATCCCCAGGGCTCCCTCCAGGCAGGACGGGCGGGGGTGGCCGGCCCGATCTCCGGGGTGGCCGGCCCGATCTCCGGGGTGGCCGGCCCGATCTCCGGGGTGGCCGGCCCGATCTCCGGGGTGGCCGGCCCGATCTCC
>Ga0114946_10000683_pt1 | contig 22767 bp, 20 predicted proteins | sample WalLakDeSediment_FD_88676 | JGI IMG/M metagenome (GOLD analysis project Ga0114946, IMG submission 88676) | Lake sediment microbial communities from Walker lake, Nevada to study Microbial Dark Matter (Phase II) - Walker Lake 11/02/13 Deep Sediment | ecosystem: Environmental > Aquatic >...
CACGACCGGGTGCTCCGGGGCCACGACGGCGTAGGTCATGCCGAAGCTGGTGTCGGGACGGGTGGTGAACACCTCGAGGCGGAGCTCGTGGTGGCCGACCACGGGCAGGCTGAAGGTGGCACCCTCGGAGCGCCCGATCCAGTTGCGCTGCATCGTCTTGACCCGGTCGGGCCAGTCCAGGTCGTCGAGGTCGTCGAGGAGCTGCTGGGCGTAGTCGGTGATCCGGAAGAACCACTGCTCGAGGTCGCGCTTGTCCACCACGTCGCCCGAGCGCTCGCATGTGCCGTCGGCGAGGACCTGCTCGTTGGCGAGCACGGTCTGGCATCCCGGGCACCAGTTCACCGGGGCGTTGGCCCGGTACACCAGGCCCACCTCGAAGAAGCGCAGGAAGATCCACTGCGACCACCGCATGTACTCGGGGTCGTGGGAGCTGACCGTGCGGCGCCAGTCGTACACCGCGCCGATGCGCTGCAGCGACGCGGCCAGCTCCTCGATGCGGGCGTCGGTGAACGACCGGGGGTGCTCGCCCGTGCGGATCGCCGCGTTCTCGGCCGGCAGCCCGAAGCTGTCGAACCCGATCGGGCTGAGCACCCCGTAGCCCCTCATCGTGCGGTACCGGACGATGAGGTCGCCGAAGGTGTAGTTCCGCACGTGGCCCATGTGGGCCCGGCCGCTCGGGTACGGGTACATGGAGAGCACGTAGAACGGCGGGCGGGGATCGTCGTTGTCGACCTCGTACGCGCCCTCGTCGCGCCAGCGGCGCTGCCAGCGCGTCTCGATGGACTGCACGTCGTACCCGTCGGCCATGGCCGGCATCGTACCGACCGCCGCTCCCCCGCCCGGTCGGGGCGGGGCCGGCTTGCCGAGCGGTTCGCCCCCGGTGGTATCGTTCGAGGTCCTCACGGGGCTATAGCTCAGTTGGTAGAGCGCTTCCATGGCATGGAAGAGGTCAGGAGTTCGATTCTCCTTAGCTCCACGACACCCGGTCAGCCGGCGGCGGCGCCGGGCTCGCGCCAGGCGAGCCGGGGCACGTCGGACCAGAGTCGCTCGAGCTCGTAGAAGCGCCGTGTCTCGTCGAGGAACACGTGCACGACGAAGTCGCCGTAGTCCATGAGGACCCACTCCAGGCGGTCGAGGCCCTCGATCCGCGTCGGTGACGGTCCGCCCTGCTCCCGCACCTGGTGCTCCACCTCGTCGACGAGGGTCCGCACCAGTCGGCTGTTGCCGGCGCTGGTGATCACGAACTCGCCGGTGAGGGCCAGCACCTCGCCCACGTCGAGCACGACGGTGTCGAGGCCGGACTTGGCATCGGCGGCCCGGGCGGCCACCAGGGCCCACGGGACGGTCTGGACCTGCTCAGCGGTGCTCAGGGGGGTCTCCGGGGTCGCTCGGGGTCATGGTCGGTAGTCGGCGCCGAGCACGACGGTGACGTCGACGTCCTCGTCCTGCTGCTCGGCCTCCTGCACGGTACCCACTCCGAGGGCGGCCGCCATCGCCTCGGCGGCGTCGGGGGGCTCACCGGGTGAGTGGAAGACGAGCGTCTGGGCGACGTCGAACCGGTCGGCGTTGCCCACGAGGGTGATCTGGGCGCCGGCACCCACGAGGAGGCGGGCCACGGGCAGGACACGCTCGGTGGCGCCGGTGCCGTCGAGGATGCGGACCCGGATGCGGTCGCCGGGCTGGGCACCTGCCGGGAACGGGACCAGCTCGGGGACGAGCGCGGCCACGGCCTCGGCATCGGCGACGAGCACGACGGTCGTGGTCGGGGCATCGGGGTCGGCGGGCTCGGCGGGATCGACCGGTCGCTCCTCCGCGATCACGGGGAGCGTGGCCACCCGCAGCGCGCCGGTGGCCAGGCCGGGCACGAACCACCCGAGCCCCTGATCGGTCTCGCCGGGGACCGCGGCGGGATCGCCGCTCACGGCGCGGATCCAGGCGGTCCATGCCAGCTCCTGGCGCAAGAGGGCGTTGAGCGGGTCCTCGCCCGGGACCGACGCGGCGAGGTAGGCCCCGAACTGGGCGGGCGTGAGCTCGATCTCCCCGGCCGGGAACGTGGTCGCGCCGTCGGGCGCGACCACCTCGTCGGGGTTGGTGACCACGACCGGGCCGAGCGGGGCCAGCGTCCGCTCCCATCCGGCCGCATCGAGGACCACGACGTCGTCGAGGTCGATCCGCAGCAGCTGCTCGGCGGCGCCGAGCACGCCGTCGGCCCCACCGAACGCGAACGCCTCGTCGAGCGTGAGCTCACCGATGCCGGTGAGCTCGACGGCCACGTCGGCTGGGAGGAGCCAGAGCGATCCACCGGGTTGGTCGGCGCCCGCGAGCACGAGGACCGCGGCGCCGGCCAGGCTGCCGTCGGGCGCCTGGTGGGCCACGAGGAGGGTGGGGCTGGGTGGGACGACGGCCTGGTACCCCGGCTGGGTGGGATCGAGGACGGGGTCGGCGACCTCGCCGTCGCGGCTCTCGAGGACCGCCTGGGCGCCGATCCAGCCGAGCGTCGGGATGGCCGCGGCGACCACCAGGAGCGCGGCGGCGTAGGCCGCGACCACCAGGCGTCGCCGCCGCCGACGCCGACGGCGGGCGGCGGTGCGCTGGACCCGGCCGTCGCCGGGCCTGTCACCCCCGCCGAGGTCGACGGGGTTCGCCACGGTCGCCTCGGCCCCTGGCACCGTCGGGGTGTCGGACCACGCCGCGGTGGCCACGCGGGGATCGGTGCTCGTCACCGGCCGGCCCCGTACAGGCCGCGCTCGTGGATGGTGCGGATGACGCCCGGGGTGAGCAGGTAGTCGAGGGGCCGGCCCTCGGCCACCCGGGCCCGCACCTCGGTGCTCGACACATCGAGCAGCGGGACCGACACCACCGTCGACCGGAAGCCCGCAGGGGGCCGGGCGCCGGCGCTCCCGGGCCGCTCGACCACGAGGATCGTCGCCAGGTCGCGCACCTCGTCGATCCGCTCCCAGGTCGGGAGCCCGGCGACGGCGTCGCTGCCGAGGACGAGGAAGAGCTGGCGCGACGGGTCCTCGTCGCGGAGGGCGCGGAGCGTGTCGGCCGAGTACGACGTCCCGCCCCGCTCGATCTCGAGGGCGCTGGCCTCGAGCCCCTCGACCCCCTCGACCGCGGCCTGGACCATGGCCAGCCGGTCGGCGGCGGGGCTGATGTCGCGGGCGCCGAGCTTCTGCCACGGCACGTTGGCGACGACCAGCAGGACCCGGTCGAGGCCGGCGCCGTGCCGGGCGTTCACCGCAGCGACCAGGTGACCGACGTGGGGCGGGTCGAACGTCCCGCCGAACACGCCCAGTCGACTCCGTCCGCTCACGGGGTGCGAGCATAGGGGTCAGCCGGCGTGGCCCGGCCTCGGGATGTGACCGAGTTCACGGTGGAACGGGAACAGCACGGCGCTACCCGGGGTTGAGACAGGGACACCCCACGGTCCTCCCCATCCGTCGATCCCCCACCCCACCGGCCCGCCTTGCCCCGGCGGCCGGGGCGTCCGATAATTAGCGCTGAGTGGGAATCACACCGCCGAAGTTCGCGTTGGAAAGAGCATCATGAGCGATTCAGTCGGGCAGTACCTCAACGAAATCGGCCTCGTGCCGCTGCTCACCGCGGCAGAGGAGCGCGAGCTCTCTCAGATCATCGAGCGGGGCGCCGAGGCCCGGGCCCGCATCGAGGCCGGCCAGTCCGGTCCCGACCTCGACCGGGCCGTGCGTCGGGCCGCCGCGGCCAAGGACCGGTTCATCCGCTCGAACCTGCGGCTGGTGGTGAGCGTGGCCCGCCGGTACCCGCTCCCCCCGAGCATGGAGCTGCTCGACCTCGTCCAGGAGGGCAACCTCGGGCTGGAGCACGCCGTCGACAAGTTCGACTGGCGCAAGGGGTTCAAGTTCTCCACCTACGCCACGTTCTGGATCCGCCAGGCCATCGGTCGGGCCCTCGACCAGAAGGCGAGCCTGGTCCGCCTCCCCGGCGACCGCTCGGCGTCGCTGCGCGCCGCCCTGCGCCAGGTGTCCGGCGACGGTGACGAGCTCGACGACGAGCACGCCCGGCTCCACCGCCTCACCACGCCCACCAGCCTCGACCGCACCATCGGCGACGACGACTCCAACGAGCTGGTCGATCTCCTCCCCGACGCCGGGCCGAGCCCGGAGCAGGAGGTCATCGCCCGCACCGACGAGGCCGCCGTCGTCGGTCTGCTCGACGTCCTCGACCCCCGGGCCCGACGGGCCGTGGAGCAGCGGTTCGGCCTCCACGACGGGCAGAAGCGCTCGTACCGCGAGGTCGGCGAGGAGCTCGGCGTCACCGCCGAGGCCGCCCGCCGGCTCGTCAAGCGGGCCATGAACACCGTCCGGGAGCGGGCTGCGGCCACGATCGACGCGGCGTGACCCCGGCCCGGCCCCGCCGGTGCGCGCGGCCCCGCCCACCCGGGCCCCCCCACCGGGTTCGGCGGGGCCGTCGCCGCGTGATGCCAGCCGATCCGTGTTGCAGTCCGGGTCCCGGCCGCGTGAGGCTACGGGGATGAGCGCGCCGACCTGGTCCCCCACGTCGTGGCGGACGCGCCCGGCCGCCCAGCAGCCCGAGTGGCCCGACGAGGCCGCGCTCGAGCGGACCCTCAAGACCCTCGCCAGCCTCCCGCCGCTGGTGTTCGCCGGCGAGGCCCGCCGCCTGACCCGCGAGCTCGGCCGGGTGGCGGCAGGCGAGGCGTTCCTGCTGCAGGCCGGCGACTGCGCCGAGTCGTTCGACGCCTTCTCCGCCGACGCCATCCGCGACAAGCTCAAGGTCATCCTGCAGATGGCGGTGGTGCTCACCTACTCCGCCGGCGTGCCCGCCATCAAGGTGGGCCGCATCGCCGGGCAGTTCGCCAAGCCCCGGTCGAGCCCGACCGAGCGGATCGGCGACGACGAGCTGCCGTCGTTCCGGGGCCACATGGTCAACGACCCGGGCTTCACACCCCACTCGCGCCGCCCCGACCCCGAGCGGCTGCTCGCCGCCTACCACCAGAGCTCGTCCACGCTCAACCTGCTCCGCGCCTTCACCACGGGCGGCTTCGCCGACCTCGGCCGGGTCCACGCCTGGAACCAGGAGTTCGTGGCGTCGTCCCCCACCGGCCAGCGCTACGAGGAGCTGGCCGACGAGATCGACCGCGCCCTGCGGTTCATGGCCGCGTGCGGGATCGACACCGAGTCGGAGCCGCAGCTCCACCAGGCCGATCTGTGGACGAGCCACGAGGCGCTCATCCTCGGCTACGAGGAGGCGCTCACCCGGCGCGACTCGCTCTCGGGCGACTGGTTCGACTGCTCGGCGCACATGCTCTGGATCGGCGAGCGGACCCGCCAGCTCGACGGCGCCCACGTCGAGTTCCTCTCGGGGGTCGGCAACCCCGTCGGCTGCAAGCTCGGCCCCACGGCCACACCGGACGAGGCCCTCGCGATCTGCGCGCGGCTCAACCCCGACCGCGTCCCCGGCCGGCTCACGCTCATCACCCGCATGGGTGCGGCCGCCGTCGGCGACGCCCTCCCGCCGCTGCTGCGCGCCGTCACCGACGCCGGCCATCCCGTGGTCTGGGCCTGCGACCCGATGCACGGCAACACCTTCACCAGCGAGTCGGGCCACAAGACCCGCCACCTCGAGGACGTGCTCACCGAGATCAGCGGGTTCTTCGCCGCCCACCGCGCCGAGGGCACGTGGCCCGGCGGGGTCCACATCGAGCTGACCGGCGACGACGTCACCGAATGCCTCGGCGGCTCCACCGAGGTGCTCGCCGGGCACCTCGACACCCGCTACGAGACCATCTGCGATCCCCGGCTCAACGCCCGGCAGTCGCTCGACCTGGCCTTCCGCATCGCCGAGCTGCTCCGCGGCTGATCCCGATCCCTGGGCTCGCGCCGCCCCGGGAGCTCAGGCCAGGTCGCCGCGCAGGACGCTGTGGCCGGAGTGGGTCGGATCGCCGTCGTGGGGCTCGAGCGAGACGTCGACCACCGAGAAGCGCGCCGGGTCGATGCCGGGGGGGACCACGTAGCGACCGTCGGCGCGCACCGGTCCGAGCGACACCAGCCCGTCGACCTCGGGCGTGATGAGCCACACCTCGAAGAACCCCTCGGCGGGGTCGAGCGAAGTGGCATCGAGCTCCAGCACGAGCCCGTCGGTCTCGGAGAGGAGTCGGGCCCGGGCCGGGCCGGCCAGCTCGTCGAGCACCTCGAGCTCGCCGGCCGCCACGATCGTGCCGGTGTCGGTGCGGTCGCCGGCACCGATGGCGTAGCCGGCCACACCGGCGACCACGGCGATCACCGCCGCCGCGGCGGAGAGCAGCCACGGGTGCGACCGGGCCGGCGGCCGGCCACCGATGGGGCGGATCGTGGCGGCGTCGGCCGGTGGGCCCGGGGGTGGGGGCATCTCGGCCACGGCGACGCCGGGGCGGTCGGTCCCCTCGGCGGCCACCGCCGCGGCGATGCCGGCCCACACGGACTCGGGGGGAGCGGGGGGTCGGCGGTCGTCGACGTCGAGCGCGCTCGACAGCTCGACGATCCGCCGGAAGGCGGCGGCGTCGCCCGGGTCGAGGGGCTCCTCGCCGACGACGCGTCGGAAACGTGCGTCATCAGACATGAGCAGCCTCCAGGTGATCGCGCAGGGATGCCAGACCACGGCGGATGTGGCTCTTCACCGTGCCCAGGGGCAGGTCGAGCGCTTCGGCGATCTGGGGATGGGTGAGGTCGGCGAAGAACGCCTGCTCCAGCACCACACGGCGCTCCGGCGGGAGCTGGGCCAGTGCGTCGGCGAGCAGGAGCCGCTCGGCGAGGTGGTCGACGTGCTCGGTGCCGGCCGAACCGCCACCCGAGGGCACGAGCTCCAGCACGACGTCGTCGCGGCGGCGACCGGCGGCCCGCTGGGCGTCGACGATCTTGAAGCGGGCGATGCCCATGATCCACGCGCCGAGGGGCCCGCGCGAGGGGTCGAAGCGCTCCCGGCTCTTCCACGCGGCGATGAAGACCTGCTGGGCGATGTCGTCGGCATCGGCCTCGGCGGCCACGGCGCGCCGACAGAGGGAGTGGACCATCGCCCCGTAGCGGTCGAACGCGCCCCGCAGGGCATCGTCGTCACCTCGGACGAAGGCGGCCTCGAGCGCAGCCTCATCGGTCACCGCGGTCACCGCCGGAGCATACCGAGCGGGGCGCGCGGCATCGTCCGCGGGCAGCGGCCAGGCGACGAGGACGGCGGAGGAGGGACTCATGCACCCGGTGGTTCGCCCGCCGGGGCCCGAGCGGATGCGCGCCGATCAGGCGAGGTGCTCGACGAACCCCTCGAGCTGGCGCAGGTTGCGCACCTCGAACACCCCGTCGCAGTGCACGCCGTACTCGCTCACGATCGAGTCGCCGGTGTCCCAGTACGAGCGGGGCTCGGGATTGAGCCAGAACACGTTGCGGGCTCGCTTCTCGATCTCGGCGATGATCCACGCCTGCGACGCGTGGTAGTTGTTGCGGGCGTCGCCGAGGATCATCACCGACGTCTTCGGACCCACGTCCTTGCCGTAGCGCTCCCAGAACACCTCGAACGCGTGGCCGTAGTCGGAGTGCCCGTCGACCCACACCACGTCGGCCTCGGTGTTCACGCGGTGCACGGCCTGGGCGATGTCCTCCACGCCCTCGAAGAACGGCGTGACCTCGTCGAGGCCGTCGATGAACACGAACGCCCGCACCTTGGAGAACTGCCCGCTGATCGCGTACACGAGGTGGAGGGTGAACCGGGCGAACGCGGCCACCGAGCCGGAGATGTCGGCGATGACGAAGATCTCGGGCTTGGACGGCCGGGGGTACTTGAACTTCGGCTCGGCCGGCACGCCGCCGTAGCTGAGCGAGTGTCGCACCGTGCTGCGGAAGTCGAGGGGCCCCTTGCGGCCGTGGCGACGCTTGCGGGCGAGGCGGACGGCGAGCTTGCGGGTGAGCGGGTAGATCGCCTTGCGGAGGTTCGCCATCTCCTCGCGGCTGGCGTGCATGAAGTCGACGTCCTCGGGGAGCGGCTTGCGCAGGGTCTTGGCCATGGCCTCCACCCCCCGGTCGGCGACGAGGCGGCGACGGATCTCCGCCTCCACCTCCTTCTTCAGCCGGTCGATCCGGGCCTCGTACTCGTCGCGCTCCAGCCGCTCCTCGAGGGGGGTGAGGCCGTCGGGCGCCTGGCCCCGGGTCTGGTCCATGAGGCGGTCGAGCACGCCGTCGAGGTCGAGGTTCCGCAACGTGCGGTACAGGTAGTAGGTGCCGCCGACGGGGCGGCCCGGCTCCATCCCGGCGAAGCGCCGGACCGCCTGGCGGGCGATGGCCCGCATCATCGCCTCGTCGCCGCGCATGAGGGCCTGGTAGAGCATCTCGGCCAGCTCCTCGGGGGTGAGCTGCCCCGACGCCCCCATCCCCGGCTGGCCGCCCGGTGCCTCGAGCGGCTCGACCTCGCCGAGGTCCTCGAGGGGCTCGCCGTCCTCACCGATGCGGTACTCGGCGCCGCGCAGCGAGAAGTACACCTCGAACACGGTCTCGAACGCCCGCCAGTGGCTGTCGTTCTTGACGAGGGTGGCCGCCAGCGCGTACTTGACCGCCTCGCGGTCCTCGAGCGGGATGTGCCCGACCGCCTCCATGGCGTCGATGTTCTCGCTCAGGCTCACCGGGATCCCCGCGGCGCGCAGCTCGCGGATGAACCCACCGAGGAGCTCGAGCATGGGCGACGCGGAGGTGTCGGTCACGGGACGGCTCCGCTCAGCCGTTCGGGGCGAACGCGGCGCCGTTGCTCGAGAACTCCTTGATGGCCTTCTCGATGTCGGTGCGGTACTTCAGCAGGATGTTGATCGTGTCGGCGGCATCGGCCTCGGTGACGTGCTGGATGTTCAGCAGCATCAGCGTGTGGGCCCAGTCGAGCGTCTCGGACACCGACGGCGCCTTCTTCAGCTCGAGCTGGCGGATCGACCGCACGATGCGGGCCACCTGGTCGGCGAGGGTGTCGGTGATCCCGGGCACCTTGGTGAGCACGATCTCCTTCTCCCGATCGAGGTCGGGGTAGTCGATGTGCAGGAACAGGCAGCGCCGCTTCAACGCCTCGGAGAGCTCCCGGGTGTTGTTCGAGGTGAGGAACACCATCGGGATCTGGGAGGCGGTGACGGTGCCGAGCTCGGGGATCGACACCTGGTAGTCGGAGAGGATCTCGAGCAGGAGGGCCTCGGTCTCGATCTCCACCCGGTCGACCTCGTCGATGAGCAGCACCACCGGGTCGGTGGCGCTGATGGCCTCGAGCAACGGCCGGGTGAGGAGGAACTCCCGGGAGAAGATGTCGTCCTCGATCTCGGACCAGGTGCTGTCGGCGTTGCGCTCGGCCTGGATCCGCAGCAGCTGCTTCTTGTAGTTCCACTCGTACAGCGCCTTGGACTCGTCGAGGCCCTCGTAGCACTGGAGGCGGATGAGCCGGGCGCCGAGCAGGTCGGCCACGGACTTGGCCAGCTGGGTCTTCCCCGTGCCCGCCGGTCCCTCGACGAGGATGGGCTTGCCCAGGCGGTCGGCCAGGTACACGACCCCGGCGATGCCCTCGTCCGAGAGGTAGTTCTGCTCGCGGAGGCCCGCGCGGACGGCGGCCACGGAGTCGAAGCGATGATCCATGGGTCGACCCTAGCGGGCGTCTTGACCGCCCGGTCAATCTGATGGGGCCCATCGCCGAAGGCGATGCGCGTGCCTCCTCGGAGCCCGCCGCGCGCCCCTCAGTGGCGGGTCTGGCCCTCGCCGCGGACCACGTACTTCACGCAGGTGAGCTCGCGCAGGCCCATGGGCCCGCGGGCGTGGAGCTTCTGGGTCGAGATGCCGATCTCGGCGCCGAACCCGAACTCCTCGCCGTCGACGAAGCGGGTGGACGCGTTGACCACCACCGCCGCGGCGTCGACCTCGGCGCAGAAGCGGTCGGCGGCGCGCAGGTCGGTGGTGACGATGGCCTCGGAGTGCCCCGACCCGTAGCGGGTGACGTGCTCGATGGCCTCGTCGAGCGAGTCGACCACGCGCACCGCGAGCTTGAGGTCGAGGAACTCCGATGCCCAGTCGTCCTCGGTGGCCTCGCCCATGCCCGGCACCAGGGCCCGGGCCCGGTCGTCGCCGACCAGCTCGACGCCCGCGAGGGCGGCCGCCACCGCGGGGAGGAACGTGTCGGCGACCGCGGCGTCGACGACGAGCGACTCCGCCGCGTTGCACACCGAGGGTCGCTGGGTCTTGGCGTTCACCACGATGTCGAGCGCCATGTCGAGATCGGCGGCCGCGTCGACCACCACGTGGCAGTTGCCGTCGCCGTCGATCACGAACGGCACCGTGGCGTGCTCGCGGATCGACGCGATCAGCGACGGTCCGCCGCGGGGGATGAGGCAGTCGATCGCGCCGCGCAGCTGCATGAACTCGACCGCGGCCTCCCGGCTGACGTCCTCGACGAGGATCACCGCGTCGGCGGGCAGGCCGGCCTTGCCCACCGCGTCGCGCAGGACGCCGGCGATGGCCCGGTTGGAGTCGATGGCGCCCGACGAGCCCCGCAGGAACGCGGCGTTGCCCGACTTCAGGCACAGCCCGGCGGCGTCGCTCGTGACGTTGGGGCGGTTCTCGTAGATGATCGCCACCACGCCGAGCGGCACCCGCACCCGGGTGATCCGCAGGCCGTTGGGGCGGGTCCACCCGTCGAGCACCTCGCCCACCGGATCGGGCAGGGCGGCCACCTGGCGGAGCCCCCCGGCCATCGCCTCGATACGGGCCTCGGTGAGGCGCAGCCGATCGACCACGGTCGCCGACACGCCGGCGGACTCGGCCCGGGCCACGTCGACCGCGTTGGCGGTGAGGATCTCGGCCCGGTGGGCCACGAGGAGGTCGGCGGCGGCGAGCAGGGCGGCGTCCTTGGCCGCGGTGGACGCGGTGGCCAGGCGGCGCGAGGCGGCCTTGGCGCGCCGGCCCAGCTCGGCGAGGGGAGGAGGGGCGTCGGTCACGCCGTCGAGCGTAGTGGCGGGCCGCGACCGCACCGCCGGCGCACGGGCGATACTGGCGTCATGGGTCTCCCCGTCCCCGCCGACCCCCGGATGCCCGTCGTGGCCCGCGCCGCGCTGTCGCCGGTGTCGCTCGGCGGGGCCGCAGCCGGCGTGGCCACCGCGCTGATCACCGGGGCCGGCCTCGTCGGCGCGGCGATCCTCGGACCGCTCGGCGCGGCCGGTGGCACCGCGATCGTGCTCTGGCGGTCGCGCCGTCACCGGCGCCCGCTCCTGCGCGACCGGATCGACCCGTTCGCCGTCGGCGAGCCGTGGCGCCACCACGTGCGCGCCGCCCTGCAGGCCCGCAACCGCTTCGACGAGGCCCTCCGACCCATCCCGCCGGGACCGCTGCGCGACCGGCTGGCCGCGCTGCGCGCCACCGTCGACGACGGTGTGCGGGAGTGCTGGGAGGTGGCCAAGCGGGCCCAGACGGTGGCCGAGGCCCGGCGTCGGATCGACGCCGACGCCGTCCGGCGGCGGGTCGACCAGCTCCAGCCCGGCGGCGACACTCCCGGCGACGGCGCCGAGGCGGCGACGGCCCGGGCCCTGCGGGCCCAGCTGGAGGCCGCCGGGCGCCTCGATCGGGTCCTCGCCGACACGCGTGCCCGGCTCGAGCTCCTCGACGCCCGGCTGGCCGAGACCGTCAGCCGGGTGGCCGAGATGAGCGCGATCGCCAACGGCGACGGCGACCTCACCCGGCTCGGCGCCGACCTGGGCGACGTCGTCGTCGAGCTCGAGGCGCTGCGCGACGCGCTCGCCGAGACGGGCGGAGACGTCGGCACCGGCTGACCCGCGACCCCCGACGCCGCGCCCTCGGCACCGATACGATCAGGCCATGATCAAGTTCTTCAAGCGCTGGTGGGCCTACACGACCGCTCGCATCACCGGGCGGTTCGAGGAGCGGGCCGACCCGAAGGTCCAGCTCGAGCAGGCCATCGCCGAGGCCCAGGACCAGCACCGGCGCCTCCGCGAGCAGGCCGCCAACGTCATCGCCAACCAGAAGCAGACCGAGATGCGCCTGTCGCGGGCGCTCGAGGACTACGAGAAGGTGGCCGCCAACGCCCGTCAGGCGGTCCTCATGGCCGACGAGGCCGGCAAGCGGGGCGACGAGGCCCAGCTCACCGAGTACACCCAGGCCGCCGAGGGGTTCGCCAACCGCATGATCGGGCTGGAGCGCGAGATCGAGGACCTCAAGGCCCTCCACATGCAGTCGACCGAGGCCTCCGAGCAGGCCCGCACGGCTGTGGCCCAGAACTCCGCCGCCCTGCAGCGCAAGCTGGCCGAGCGCCAGAAGCTCCTCAGCCAGCTCGACCAGACCAAGATGCAGGAGCAGATGAACACCGCCATGGCCAGCCTCTCCGAGACCGTCGGCGAGGACGTGCCCACGTTCGAGGAGATCCGCGAGAAGATCGAGACCCGCTACGCGCGGGCCAAGGGGATGGCCGAGCTCACCGAGACCTCGGTGGAGACCAAGATGCTCGAGGTGGAGCGGGCGGCCATGAACAACGAGGCCCGCACCCGGCTCGACGAGATCCGCGGCCAGCTGGGCCTGCCCACCGCGTCCACCGGCACGGCGGCCGAGCTGCAGGGCCGCATCGCCGAGATCAAGGCCGCCGCGCCCGAGGGCGCACCCGTGGCCGCGTCGGCCGACGACGAGCCCGCAGCTGCGGCCGCAGCCGCGGGCGACGCGCCCGCCGAGGCGAGCGGCGAGGACGAGCAGCCCGCGGGCTGATCCGCCCGGTGCCGTCGGCCCGCGCTCAGCGCGGGAGCACCACGAGGTCGTCGCGGTGGATGACCTCGTGGGGCACGCCGGCGGGCAGCTCCGCGGTGTGCCGCCCGGCCACGTGGCCGAGCGTGGCGCTGCCCATGCGCGACAGGCCCTTGGCGAACACCCGTCCGTCGGGCCCGACGATCTCCACGGCGTCGTCCTCGGTGAACGTGCCCACGCCCCGGACCACCCCGGCGGGAAGCAGCGACCGCCCGCCCTCGACCAGCGCCCGCCGGGCGCCCGCGTCCACCTCGATGCGCCCGGCCGCGCCCACCGCGAACGCGATCCAGAGCTTGCGGGCGGGCAGCCGGGCCTCGCGCGGGAGCACCGTGGTGCCGACGCCGGGCACCCCGGCCACCGCGTCGGCGAGCACGCGCTCGCGGCCCGCGCCGGCGATCACGGCCCGCACGCCCGACCAGGCGGCGATCTTGGCCGCGGCCACCTTGGTGGCCATCCCGCCGCTGCCGCGCGCCGTCCCCGTGCCCCCGGCCAGGCGCTCGAGCTCGTGGTCGATCTCGACGATCTCCTCGATGAGCGAGGCGCTGGAGTCGAAGCGGGGGTCGGCGGTCAGCAGCCCGGCGGTGTCGGTGAGCAGCACGAGCACGTCGGCCTCCACCAGGTGGGCGACGAGCGCGGCGAGGCGGTCGTTGTCGCCGAAGCGGATCTCGTCGTCGGCGATGGCGTCGTTCTCGTTCACCACCGGCACCACCCCTAGCTCGATCAGCCGGGTGAGCGTGCCCCGGGCGTGGAGGTACTGCTGGCGGATCATGAAGTCGAGGGGGGCGATGAGCACCTGGCCGCCGACGAGGCCGTGCCCGGCGAGCAGGTCGTCGTACACCCGCATGAGGTGGCTCTGTCCCACCGCCGAGACGGCCTGGAGGGTGCGGGCGTCGCGGGGCCGGCGGTCGCCGCCGATGCCGAGGGCGGGGAGCCCGGCGGCGATGGCCCCCGACGTGACGATCACCACGGTGTGGCCCTCGGCGCGGAGCCCGGCCACCTCGGTGCACAGCTTGGCGATGGCGGCGACGTCGATCCGTCCGTGCTCGTCGGTGATCGACGACGACCCGATCTTGGCCACGACGATCACGGCCGGCTCCGCGGCGCGGTGGGGCGAGGGCTCACAGGTCCTCTTCGTAGTCGAGCTCCACCCGGCCGATGCGCACCCGATCGCCGGCGCGGGCGCCGGCCCGGGCGAGGGCCCGATCCACGCCGAGCGAGCGCAGCCGGTGCTGGGCGTAGTCGAGGGCCTCGGGGTTGGTGAGGTCCGACAACGCCACGGCCCGCTCGGCCTGGCGTCCGATGACCACGAAGGCGCCGTCGTCGGCGCGCTCGATGCGGACCCCCTCGCCGAGCGGCCGGTGCACCACGAACCCCTCGGTGACCTCCTCGGCGGCCCGGGCGGCCCGGACGAGGTCGGCCAGGCGGCCGGTGAGCTGGGGGAGCCCCTCGCCGGTGACCGCCGAGACGCGCAGACCGTCGAAGCCCGACGTGTCGGACGTGCCGGGCACGAGGCCCTCGAGGTCGGCGCGGGAGCCCACGGCCAGGCGGGGCCGCTCGACCAGCTCGGGGCGGTACTGCTCGAGCTCGTTCAGGAGGATCCGCTCCTGGTCGGCGGGCGTGTGGCCGTCGACCGCGGCCAGGTCGAGGAGGAGCACGAGCACGCGGGCCCGCTCGATGTGGCGCAGGAACTGGTGGCCGAGCCCCTTGCCCTCGCTCGCGCCCTCGATGAGCCCGGGGATGTCGGCCACCACGTACTCGGTGGCGTCGTCGAGCCGCACCACGCCGAGGTTCGGCTCGAGGGTGGTGAAGGGATAGTCGGCGATCTTGGGCTTGGCCGCCGAGATGCGCGAGATGAGGGTGGACTTGCCCACGTTGGGGAACCCCACCAGGGCCACGTCGGCCATGAGCTTGAGCTCGAGGCGCAGCCACCGCTCCTCGCCGTGCTCGCCCTGCTCGGCGAACGACGGCGCCCGGCGCCGGTTGGACAGGAACCGGGCGTTCCCCCGACCGCCCTGTCCGCCGCGCGCCGCGAGCCACCGGTCGCCGTGGTGGACGAGGTCGGCGAGGACCGCACCCGAGTCGTTGTCGCGGGCCACGGTGCCCTCGGGCACGTGGACCTCGAGGTCCTCGCCCCGCTTGCCGTGGCGCTTCTTGCCCATGCCGTGCGTGCCCGACTCGGCCCGCCGGTGCGGGTGGTCGCGGAACGCGATCAGCGACGCCACGTTGTGGTCGGCCACCAACCAGACGCTGCCCCCGTGGCCCCCGTCGCCCCCGTCGGGGCCGCCCATCGGGACGTGGGCCTCGCGGCGGAACGACACCGACCCGGCACCGCCATCGCCGCCGCGCACGTTGAGACCGCACTCGTCGACGAACTGGGACATGGGGACAGCGTAGGGGCGGGCGGGGCGCGGGCCTGCGCCGCCGTCAGCTACTCGATGAGGCGCACGGGGTCGCCCCGGACCGTGACCGACCAGGTGGTGCGGTCGGTGACTGTGCCGGAGACGAAGTCGTAGCGCACCCGCCACCACGTGCGCCCGGCGTAGGCCACGTTGATGTCGGGCGGGAGCTGCACGATGAGCTGGAGCTGGCGGTCGTTGTACCGCGCATTGGACAGCCGGTTCGGACCGGGCTGGTCACCATTGGCGCTGATGTTCACCTGGGACTGGTTGGCGAAGGGTCCGAACCCGCCGGCAGGCGCGGCCTCGCCCGAGTACCGGGGCACGATCCGGTAGGTGAAGTTCACGAAGTTCCCGTTGGGGTCGATCAGCCGGAGACGGTCGCCACCCTCACCGGGATCGAACAGGTCGATGACCATGGTCTTGCCGCTGTGCTCCTGGCCGATGGAGGCGAGGAAGAACTCGGCCGCGCTGCCCGACGCGTTGGCGAACACCGACATGTTCTCCAGCGCGAACACGTTGGGGCAGTTCGCCGCCGAGATGCCGGTGCTCGCCGGCCGCAGTTGCGGGACGACCTCGAACGGATCGGCGGAGCAGCTCTGGAAACCGCCGCCCATCGCCCCGGTGCGGGCACGGAGGGCGAAGTTGTTGACCGAGCCGCGGTTGCCGTTGGTGGGGTCGGTGGTGCGGACCTGGATGGCGTAGGTGTCCCCGGGCGTGGGCGAGGCGATGGTGTACAGGTCGCGCCATCCGCCTCGGTACCCGCCGGTGGTGAAGCTGGACGGCGTGGCGCACACGCCTGAGTTGGCGTCGGTTTCCGACGAGCCCCCCAGCGACAGCTGGTGGAGCAGTGAACCGTCGTAAGGGTTCGGTGCGGGGGCACGCACCGTGTACACGGTGGTGAAGACGGCGTTGCTGAGGCGGAAGTCGGGTCGGGTGGCACCGGGCGGCGAGGCGGCGCAGTACGCCGCGTCGTAGACCTGGATGGTGACGGGGCCGCCCGTGTACCCCTCGTCGACCTTGACCCCGTAGATGTAGCCATCGGGGCTGTAGGTGGGGTTGACGATCTGGGGTGACGGCGGCGAGGGGGTCCTCGGGCGGGTGCAGCCCGCGAAGCTGCCCGACACCCACATCGCGTTGTACCACGACGACAGCAGGTCGCCGTCCTCGGCCATGGCACAGGGGCTGTTGACCGACAGCCAGAAGAACTCCTGGGGTGCGCCGGCGGGCAGGCCGCTCTGGCCGGTGAGGCCGGATCCGGCGGGCAGGTAGGAGGTGCCGAGGAAGTTGCGCGGGCTCCCCATCCGGACCGAGGGGACGTACTCCGCGACCGACGACCGTGCGATGGAGACGTTCCCGCGGAACAGCCCGGTGAAGAACTGCGGCACGTCGGGATCGGTGATGGTCACGCGGAGCTGGTCCGGCCCGACCTTGGTCGCCACCACGGTGATGCCGTTCACGCCGTTCACGAAGCCGTTGGCTGCGGCAACGTTGAGTGCGGCGGTGCTCGCCGCGCTCGGACCGAGGGGCAGGGCGGCGACCCCGCCGAGCGCGGCGGCGTCGGTGGCCCGCTGGATGGCTGCAGCGCGCGCGTACCAGCCGCCCACGTCGACGGCGAGCCCGGTGAAGGCCATGAGCGGCACCAGCAGCAGCGCGGTGAGGGCGATCGCGTACCCGCGATCGCGTGGCGCTCGATGGCGGCGGTTGGAACCGCGCGCTCCTCGCGCACCGATGTCGACGTTCGTGCCCATCACCGCCTCCTCAACAGCCCGACTGGCCCTGTGCGCACGGCTCGATCTGGTACACGGCCGTCCGCGTGATCGTCATGGTCGGCCCGGGGATCAGACCGGTGACCGGCGTGTAGCTCACGGTGAGGTGCACACCGATCCGCATCCGGTTGATGCCGTCGCGATCCCGACCCGTCGGGCACCAGAGCGCATCCCAGCCGCCGGCGCAGCTCGTGGCGGGCGGGAACCCGGTGGGGGCGACGGTGCGGACCTGGGCGCCCGTGTAGCGGTTGCAGAGGCCCGACTGGGACGCCGTCAGGCAGGCTGCGGGAATGGCGCCGTCGGCGCTGTCGGCTCGGTAGATCACCACCTGGTCGACGGTGACGCCCGACAAGCTGCGGGTGGCGGAGTCGACGGCGCGCAGGGCCTCGTAGTCGGCGTAGCGGGCGTTGGCCTGCGACGTGACGGTGCGGGCACCCTGCTGCACGGCCCGTTCGATCCCGGCCGTCTGGCGCCAGGCGTTCCCGAACTCGAAGATCCCGAGCACGAGGAGGATCAGGACGGGCGCGACCAGGGCGAACTCGACGAGCGCGACGCCTCGCTCGTGCCGACCGGACCGCCAGTGGAGCCGTCGGCCGCTCATCCGAGCACCCCGGGCTCGAGGCGCATGATGCGCGCCTCTTCGATCGTGAAGGTGTCACCGAAGAGGCCGGAGATGTAGGGGCGTTGGATGCGGACCCACACGCCGAGGTAGTCGATGTCGTTCACTGTCGGGCCGTTGTTCCGGTCGTACGGGTCCCATGCGCAGGAGACGCCGGTGCTCTGGGGCTGCCCGCACGTGAAGAACCTGGCGGCCTCGGGGTCGGCGGCGACCGACGCGACACCGAAGGCCACGAGGGGGTCGTAGACGTTGCAGACGCCCGGCACCGAGGTTCCCGCCTTGCAGGCTGCGGGAACCTGGCTCGTCGGGCTGCCGGCGCTGGGGGGGCCGGCGCGGAACACGACGATGCGCTGCACCCACTCGAGCGGCATCGAGCCGAGCCCCTCGCGCAGCGTCTTGATGATCACGTAGTCGCCGTTCAGCCCGGCCGGGGCGGGACGAGGTCCGATGACCGCACCGGCACGCGCCGAGGTGCCGACCGCGTCGGCCGTGGTGAGCACATCGCGATACGCGAGGCCGTACTCGAAGATGCCCAGGACGAGGAGGAAGAACACCGGCGCGACGAGCAGCGTCTCGATCAGCGCGACGCCCCGGTCGCGCCGCGCCCGTCGGCCGAGCCGGGGTCGAGGCTGGATGGTGACGCTCATGGCCGCACCGCGTCGATGGCGAGGTTGGCCGGGGTGATCGCGGCTGCCGGCGAGGTGTTCACGGTGATCTGGTCCACCCGGAGGGCGTTGACCGACAAGAACGGCGCGATCACGTCGTAGCGGAGGGTGCAGGACCCGGAGGCATCGGTCGTGCACGAGACGAACTCGCTGAAGCCGAGGAAGACCGCGGGGTTCGCCGGGTCGACGAGGCGCACCCGGGCGCTCACCGGTGCTCCGGCCAGGGGCTGAGCCGGGAAGGGGGGATCGGCGACGGCCGGGGTCTGCACCGAGACCGCAACCTCCACGAACCACGTGGTGTCGGGAGGCGCGGGGGTAGGCCCGGCCAGGGCCGGGAGGACGACGGTGGCCTGTGGCGCGGGCGGGCCCACCGGTGGCGCGGTGGTCGGCGTGCTGTACCCCGGGTCGTTCGGCACGAAGTTCGGCGGGATGGCACCGACCTGACAGCTCGGAGGGGGTGGGCGCATCGAGACGCAGTCGGCCTGGTTGTTCACCTCACGATCGCTGCGATCGGTCAGGAACTCGATCGACGCGACCGCTGCGAACACGACCAGCGCCATGATGAGGGCGTACTCGACGAGGGTCGCGCCGCGCTCACCGAGGTCGGGCCTGCCGATGCGTGAGCGCCGTGCCATGACACCTCCGAGGGATCCCCGCGAACCCGTATCGCCGTCGGCAACTCGAACGTTGACCATAGGAGACGCCGCGCGGGCTTGTCGTGCTTCTGCGCGCCGGTATACCACCGAACGCGGTCGTAGGCCATGGGTCCGACGGCTCAGCGTGGCGAGTTCGGGAGGGGTGGGGCCGTGGGGCGGCCGCTACTCCACGAGGCGGACCGGGTCGCCGACGATGTCGGCCGACCACGTGGTGGTGTCGTTGACCGTCCCCGTGAACGGTGCCTGGACCTTGATCCAGCAGCCGAACGGATTGCTCTCAGCGCACGTGTAGTCGGCGGGGATCGGGATGGTGACCTGGACGAGGTGCCCGTTGAGCGCGTTCTGGTTGAACGAGAACGAGCAGTTGCCCGGATTGGTGGTCCAGGTCCCGCCCGTCTTGCCGAATCCGCAGCCGGTGAAGGTGATCCCCGACTCGGCCGGGGCGACGATGCGCATGCTGCCGGCACTGCCGCCGTCGGAGATGTCCCAGAGCGAGACCGTCAGCACCCGTGTGGTCGCGCTCGGGGTGACCCTCGCCAGGTAGAACTCCGTGTCGGCGCCCGAGGCGTTCGTGTAGATCGGGAGCCGGCCGTTGGCGAAGACGCGGGCGCCGTTCGCGAACCCGGAGCTGCCCGGGTCACCGATGCCGGCCCGCACGGAATAGCGGTTGTGGCCCCAGGTGTTGACCGAGCTGTCGTTCGTGAGCGGCGCGCCGAGCGGCGAGTTCGTCTTGATCTGCAGCAGGTAGCGGCCCTCGACGGGGTTGGCGATCTCGCACACGGTGACCCAGCGCCGGAAGCTGTTGGCGAGCGTGGGTCGCCACGGGCTCGGGTTCACCTGCCACTCGTCACCGCCGTTGGCCGGGTTCAGCCGGCCCCAGATCCCGCCGCCCTGGCCCATCCAGGTGACGTCACGGCCCGGGAACTGCATCGGGGCGCAGCTGGCCACCGGGTTGTCGGAGTCGAGCCACGGGGTGTTGTCGGGAGATCGCACGACGTAGGTGGTGGTGATCGGGCCGTTCCCGCCTCGGGAGGCACCGGCCACCCAGTCGCCGGTGCACCACTCCCGGCTGTTGCCGGGCTGGTACCGGGTCAGCGCCTCGGCGTACCAGTCGTCGGGGATGTCCGGGTCGGCGGCGGCGGCCGCCTGCAGGGTCGCCTCGGCGGTCGCCCGGTCGGCCGCCGCGCCGAAGATGCCGTTCTCGTTCTGCTCGCAGCGGTCCCCGACCTCGTAGAAGGCCGGATCGAACACCTGGATGCGGAGCGGCGCAGAGGTGTCGGTGACCTCGACGGCGAAGAAGTAGCCGTTGTTGGCGTAGTCCGGATTGGTCGTCGGATTCGGCGCGCAGGCGCCGAGGACGGCTCCGCCCGGGCAGAGGCCGGCGTGGAAGCGGTCGCCGTTGACCGCGTTGTTGCGGACGCTGGCCACGTTCATCCAGTGATCGGGGATCTCGCCGAGCTCCGGGTCGTTGCCGAGAAAGTTCTCGGGGCTGCCCATCGGTACGGGTCCCTCGAACTCGGCCATGGCATCCCGGGTGATCCGCGTCGTCTGGATCCCGAACAGCGAGACGAAGAAGTTGTCGACCTCGGTCGTGACGGTCACCCGGAGCTGGTTCGAGCGGTCACCGCGAACCACGGTCACGTCGTCGTAGCCGTTGCCCTCGGCGAGGTTCTCGGCCCGAAGCTGCGCCTGCGCCAGGTCGTTGGGCAGGAACACCACGCCGCCGAGCGCGGCGGCGTCGGCCGCGTTCTGGGTCCGGCTGGCGGTGAGGTACCAGTGGCCCAGGTCGACCGAGAACCCGGCGAAGCCGAGCAGCACGATCATCATCAGGGCCATCCACGCGAGCACGAAGCCCCGGTCACGCGCCGATCGCTCGTCGGCAACTCGTTCGGCAGGGGCCGACGGCTCGACCAGGCAGACCGGGCGTGCGGCGCGGCGGCGGGACATGGTGGGTCGCATCACGTGGGCCGACAGGTGTCGGTGAGCGGGAGCGGCTCGAGGCGCATCACCGTGCGCTCGCGGAGCGTCTGGCTGTCGGCGAAGAAGCCGGAGACGAAGTCGTGGCGGGCTCGCACGAAGACACCCAGGTAGTCGGTCTGGGATTCGGCGCCGCACGCCGACTGGCTGAGCGCGGGCCAGTCGGGTGAGTCCGACTTCACGACGAACCGCTGCGTCGCGCCGTCCCAGCGGAAGCGGTAGCACGTGACGGTGCACGACTCGGGAGCACCACCCGACACGTGGTTGCCGGTGTTCGGGTTGGCCTTGTAGATGATGAGCTCCTCGATGGCGTTGTCGGGGATCCCCGCCGACGCCAGGGATCCGGACACCGCGTCGGCCGCGGCCATCTCGTAGCCGGGCGTTCGGGGCTGAGCCACCGCCACCCGGGCCCCGGCCCGGGTCGACTCGCTCAGCGTGAGGTTGGTGCGGAAGAGCAGGCCGTACTCGAGGATCCCGAACACCACCAGCAGCAGCAGCGGCATGATGATCGCCGCTTCGATGAGGACAGCCCCCCGGTCGGGGTGGTCGGCTGGAGATCGAAGATCGGCGATGCGACGCATGACGCTCCCACGGGGTCAAAGGGGTTCCCGTCACCCCTGTATCGGCTCCAGCGACCTCACATTGAGTGATCGCTGTCACCCACTTCTCACCACGCTGCGTAGTACAATGTCACGCTCAGCGTTCACATGCCAGCGCGAGATGGCCGACCGGTCCGGTCTCACCGCCGCGCCGGCCAGCCCCTAGCCTGGGGCCATGGCCCCCTCGGAGCGCTCCGTCCGTGCTCAGGTGTGGGCCTCCACGATGCGGGGCCACGTCGACGCCGACGTGGTGCTGGCCCACGCCGACTCGTCGGCCCGGATCGCCGGCGCCACCGCGACCCGTGAGGCCCGCGAGGAGGGCGAGGCCGCCTGGCTCGCGCCGGGCGCCACGCGAGCCCTCGGTGCGGGCACCCGGGCCGTGGCCGAGGAGCCGGACCCCCACCGCACCTGCTTCGAGCGCGACCGCGACCGGATCCTGCACGGCGCCACCGCCTTCCGGCGCCTCGCCGGCAAGACCCAGGTCTTCATCTTCCCCGAGGACCACCAGCGCACGCGCCTCACCCACGCCCTCGAGGTGGCCCAGGTGGCCACCTCGATCGCCCGGGCGTGCCGGCTGAACGTGGCCCTCACCGAGGCCATCGCCCTCGGTCACGACTGCGGCCACGGGCCGTTCGGCCACGCCAGCGAGGACGCGCTCTCGCCCTACGTCGCGGGGGGCTACGACCACGCGGTCTGGGGGGCCGACGTGGTCCTCGCCCCGCTCAACCTGTGCGTCGAGACCCTCGACGGCATCCGCAACCACTCGTGGTCGCGCCCCGCGCCGGCCACCCCCGAGGGTGAGGTGGTGTCCTGGGCCGATCGCATCGCCTACGTCTGCCACGACGTGGAGGACGCGGCCCACGTCGGCATCGTGTCGCCCGACATGCTCCCCGACCTGGTGCTCGAGCGGTGCGGGACCACCCGCCGCGAGCAGCTCGGGGCCTTCATCACCTCGGTGGTGCGCACCGTCGAGCGCACCGGCACGATCGGGATGGAGGCGGCGATGGCCGAGGCCCTCGCCGAGCTGCGGCGGTTCAACTACGAGCACATCTACATGCGGCCGGCGTCGGTGGCTCAGGCCGAGGCGGTCATCCGCCTCGTGCGGGCCCTCGTCGAGCACCTGGCCGACCAGCCCAACGCCCTCCCGGGTGACGAGCTCGGCGCGGCGCATCGCCACGGCCTCGAGGCCGGGAGCGCCGATGCCCTGCGCGCCGCGGTCACCTACGTCGGCGGCATGACCGACCGGTTCGCGGTGGCCACCGCGGTGAGCCGCCTCGGCTGGGACGTGGCCGCGCTGCCCGTCG
>Ga0114946_10000684_pt1 | contig 22751 bp, 23 predicted proteins | sample WalLakDeSediment_FD_88676 | JGI IMG/M metagenome (GOLD analysis project Ga0114946, IMG submission 88676) | Lake sediment microbial communities from Walker lake, Nevada to study Microbial Dark Matter (Phase II) - Walker Lake 11/02/13 Deep Sediment | ecosystem: Environmental > Aquatic >...
CTCGGCGATGTCACCGGCCAGAAGAAGCAGGACATCGTGTTCCGCATCCTCAAGGAGCGGGTGAAGCTCAATGGCCTGATGTTCGGCGAGGGAACGCTCGAGATCCTGCCCGACGGCTTCGGGTTTCTGCGGAGCCCCGACTACCACTACCTGTCCTGTCCCGACGACATCTACGTCTCTCCCAGCCAGATTCGCCGGTTCGGCCTCCGCAACGGCATGAGCGTGGCGGGCCAGATCCGGCCGCCCAAGGAGAGCGAACGGTATTTCGCCCTCTTGCGGGTGGAGGCGATCAACGGCGAGGATCCGGTAAAGCTCTCGACCCGCGTGTTCTTCGACGACCTCACGCCCCTCCATCCCGACGAGCGGATCGTCATGGAGACCACGGCGGAGGAGCTTTCCATGCGGGTCGTCGACCTGGTCGTGCCGATCGGCTTCGGCCAGCGCGGCTTGATCGTGAGCCCGCCGCGGGCCGGCAAGACGATCCTCTTGCAGAAGATGGCGAAGGCCGTGCTCCAGAACTATCCCGAGGCCTACGTCTTCATGCTGCTCATCGACGAGCGGCCGGAAGAGGTCACCGACATGGAGCGGCAGGTCAAGGGGCCGTCGTGCGAGGTGATCAGCTCGACGTTCGACGAGAATTCGAGCCGCCATGTCCAGGTGGCCGACATGGTGCTCGAGAAGGCCAAGCGGCTCGTGGAATACGGCCGCGACGTGGTGATTTTTCTGGATTCCATCACCCGTCTGGCCCGGGCCTGGAATTCGGAGGTTCCCAACTCCGGCAAGATCCTTTCCGGCGGCGTCGATTCCAACGCCCTGCAGCGGCCGAAGCGGTTCTTCGGCAGTGCCCGCAAGGTGGAGCAGGGGGGCTCGCTGACGATCATCGCCACGGCGCTGGTCGACACCGGCAGCCGGATGGACGACGTGATCTTCGAGGAGTTCAAGGGCACGGGCAACCTCGAGATCGTGCTCGACCGGCGGCTCGTCGACAAGCGGATCTATCCGGCCATCGACATCAATCGCTCGGGCACCAGGCGCGAGGAGATGCTCATGGAGCCCGACGAGTATCGCCGGGTCTGCGTGCTCCGCCGCGTGCTCGGGGAGATGAATCCGGTCGACGCCATGGAACTGCTGTGCAACCGCCTCGCCAAGACGAAGTCCAACGGCGACTTCCTCATGGCGCTCAAGTCGTAGGCGGGGCATGCTGGCATGACTGAATCGTCTTCTCCCCGTGTGTGGTCCGGATCGCCCGAGCGGCTCGCGCTCGCCGGCCTACGGGTCGCGATCGCCGTGTCGCGGTGGAACGAGCAGGTCACGCGTCGGCTGCTCGACGGGGCGGTGGCCCGGCTCGCCGCCGCGGGGATCGTCGGCGACGCCGTCGACGTGGCCTGGGTGCCGGGCTCGTTCGAACTGTCGTCGTGCGCCGACCGGCTGGCAGCCACGGGCCGGTATGCGGCCGTGCTCTGCCTGGGGGCGATCATCAAGGGGGAGACGGAGCACGATCGGCACATCGCCCAGGCGGTGGCCCGAGGCATCGAGGAGACGGCCCGCCAGCGCGGCCTGCCGGTGCTTTTCGGGGTGCTGACATGCGACAACCTGGCCCAGGCGCTCGCCCGCGCGGCCACCGTTCCGTCTCAGAACGTGCCTGCGGAGAACGTACCCTCTGAAAAAGTGCCCTCTGAAAATAAGGGGGCCGAGTGCGCGACGGCGGCGCTCGAGATGATCGCGCTGTTCGCGGAGCTGCCACCGGTGGCCGCCTTGCCCGCGGTCGCCCGACGCTGAGGAGACCGCGCATGTCCCGCCGCAGCCGAGCTCGGGAAGTCGCCTTGCAGGCATTGCACCAGCTGGAGTTCAACGACGAGGCTGCCTCTGGCAGTGAACCTGCTGCCTCTGGCAGTGAACCTGCTGCCTCTGGCAGCGAGCCTGCTGCCTCTGGGGGTGAACCCCTTGGCCGGGCGCTCCGTGGCTTTCTGAAGGGACGGCTGCGGTCGGGCCCGCTCGTCGATTTTGCGGAGGAGCTCGTCGCGGGCGTGCGTGGGGCGCGGGTCGAACTCGATCGGCTCCTCGACGAGCGGTCCACCCACTGGCGGGTGTCGCGGATGGCGGCCACCGATCGCACCGTGCTGCGGATCGCGCTCTACGAGCTCATGCACACCGCTACGCCCGGGCCCGTCGTCGTCGACGAGGCAATCGAACTCGCGCGCCGGTATGGCAGTGCCCAGTCGCCGCGGTTCGTGGCCGGCATTCTCGGCAGCCTGGTGGCCCGCCCTCCCGCTGCCATCGTGAAAAGCTGATGCAGACCGAAACCTGAGCGGGATTCACCCGAGACCCAGGCCAGATAGATACAAGATTGATACTCCTGGGAGAGACCTGATTCATGGGATTGTTCGATCGGCTCAAGGAAGGGTTGGCGAAGACCGCCCGGCTGCTCGCGACCGACGTCCGCGACCTGTTCAAGCGGGAGGGTCGGCTCGTCGACGAGGCCTTTCTCGAGGAGCTCCGGGCGGCGCTCGTCCGCACCGACATGGGCCCGCAGGCCGCCGAGGCGATCGTGGTCGACGTCCGCGAGCGGCTGCGGGCCCGCGTGGTCGATCCGGCGGTCGTCCTCGACTCGATCCGCACCCAGCTGCTCGCGCGACTCGCGCCGGCGGGGAGCGCCGGGTCGCTGGCCCGTGCCGCGAGCGGCCCGACGGTGATCCTCGTCACGGGCGTCAACGGCTCCGGCAAGACGACCTCGATCGCCAAGCTGGCGAGCCGGTTCGTCCGCGAGGGGCAGCGGGTCGTGCTCGGCGCGGGAGACACGTTTCGAGCAGCGGCCGTGGAACAGCTGGCGATGTGGGCCGGGCGACTGGGGGCCGAGATCGTGCGGGGGGAACCCGGCTGCGATCCGGCCAGCGTCGCGCACCGCGCGGTGGCCCGGGCCGTGGAGGGAGGCTTCGACGTCTGCATCGTCGACACCGCCGGCCGCCTGCAGACGCAGCAGAATCTCATGCAGGAGCTCGGCAAGATTCGCCGGGTGATCGCCAAGCAGATCCCGGAGGCTCCGCACGAGACGCTCCTCGTCATCGACGCCACCGCCGGGCAGAACGCCCTCTCCCAGGCCCGTGGCTTCAAGGAGGCGGCCGGATGCACCGGGATCATTCTCGCCAAACTCGACGGGTCGGCCCGCGGCGGGGTGATCGTGCCGGTGGCCGAACAATTCGGCCTGCCGGTCCGGTTCATCGGCGTCGGCGAGACGGCCGACGACCTCGAGCCCTTCGATCCCGAGGCGTTTCTCGCCGCCCTGCTCGAGGGAGCGCTGGCGGACTCTGCCTGACCGGCATGTCTTGCCCGGTTTCACTGCCTGTCCTGCGGGTCGTAGAAGGTGTGCCGCCTTCGGGTTCTGTGGTCAGCATCCGCGGGGTTTTCGACCGAAAAGTCACGAGTGTCGGGGGGTGGTGCAGCGGTTTCGGCGGGCCGCTTATCGACGTTCCCGGCACTGAACGCCCGGCGGGCCGTAACGGATGCGACCCGCCCGATTCAAACCTCCAGATTGGGAGCCTACGGGACCATGCGTTTCACCAAGTTCAAACTGCCCTTGTGGGTGGCCGGCGGTCTCTTGACCGTTTCCGCCACTGCCGCCGAGCCGACGGTGCCCTCGCGCATCGATCCCGGCCTGTATAACTCGTTTGCCCAGGTCGACGTGCCCGGCGCCGTCGCCCCGGTCATTCCGAACGTGCCGACCGAAGACCGCTATCAGATGCGGGCCCTGCCGCCGAGCGAGGCCGCCGCAGAGGCCGAAGAGGGGCCGACCCGGTATCTCGAGAATGAATTCCTCGGCAGCCGCGGCATCGAGACCTACGGCTGGATCAACGCCGGCATCGGCGCCAACGGCTGGGGTGCTCCCTGGAACGGTCCGATCACGTTCAATGACCGGGCGTGGCAGGGCATGCTCAACCAGCTCTACCTCGTCAACGAGCGTGTCGTCGACACGTCGGACGGCGGGTGGGATCTCGGTGGTCGCGTCGACCTGCTCTACGGCACCGACTTCTTCTACACGGCAGCCTCGGGCCTCGATACCTTCTGGAATTCCAACAAGTACTACGGCCTGGCGATGCCGCAGCTCTACGCCGAGCTCGGTGCCGGTGACCATGCCGTGAAGTTCGGGCACTTCTACACGATCATCGGGTACGAAGTCGTGCCGGCGGTGGGTAATTTCTTCTACACCCACGCCTACACGATGCAGTATGGCGAGCCCTTCACCCACACCGGCATCCTCGACACGTGGTCCCCCAACGACCAGCTCACGGTCTACGGCGGTATCACGAATGGCTGGGACAACTGGGATGTGGGTCTGTCACCGGTCGTCAACAACGGCTATCCGGGCTTCAACAGCAATGCGGCGCTCCTCGCGGGTGTCACGTTCGCCAGCTCGGACGAGACCCAGGCGTTGACGTGGGCGATCACCAGCGGCAACCAGAACACGTTTCTCGGTGATGACATCTACGCGGGCAACCGGTCGATGTACAGCATCGTTTACACCAACGAGCTGTCCGACAAGCTGACCTACGTGCTCCAGCACGACAACGGCTGGCAGTTCAACGGGATCGAGCGGGCCTCCACCGGGACGCCCGGCACGGCCCAGTGGTATGGTTTGAACCAGTACATGTTCTACAACTTCACCGACACGCTCATCGGTGGCATGCGGTTCGAGTGGTTCCGCGACAACAACGGCACCCGCGTGGTGTCGGGCCTGCGGAACGCCACGTTTGGTTCGGATGACTACGCCGCCGGGTTTGCCGGCAACTTCTGGGCTCTCACGTGGGGTCTCAACTACCTGCCCACGAACAACATCGTGATCCGGCCGGAGTTGCGGTATGACTGGTATTCCGGCAAGGCGGGTGAGACCGGCGGTGGCGACGTGGCCCGCCCGTACGGTCGGAACTTCGACCAGACCGGCCAGTTCTACGGCGGCTGCGACGTGATCTGGCAGTTCTAAGCGACTGCCCGGGTCGGGATCGTGAAGCGAAACGCATCGCCCGCCGGCAACGGCGGGCGATGCTGTTTTGCGCGCCTGAGGATCGTGCGACGCAACGGCCTGGGGAGCCTCCGCCCGAGCCCCCGTGGCCTCTGGCCAACGCCCGGCCTCCGGTTGCGTTGCCCCTAAGTCGAGAGCCACCGTGTCGAGAGGGCAGGGCAGGCAAGATGCGCAATCGGCGCAAGCAGGAGAGTTTTACACATTGGTGCCACCCCGTTAGCCTGCTCAAGCCGTTTTCAACCAGCAGGTCTCGTGCATCGGGCTTCGTTGCCCGATGAGAGAATCTACGGGTGCAGGGAGGCAAACAATGAGTTTGACACCACGGATCGGGCGGATTGGACTTTTTCCTGGGGGGTCCCGGAGGATGCTCAGCAAGGCTCGGAATACGCTGTTCGCGGCCCTGTGCGGCCTCCTGGCTGCCACCTCTCCCCTGGCCGCGGCTGAGGGCTGGCTGACCAGCTACGAGGAGGCCTTGGCGGCCGCCGAACAGACCGGTCGGCCCGTGCTCACGATCTTCACCGGCAGCGACTGGTGCCCCCACTGCCGGACGCTCGAGAGCAACGTCCTGCACACGGAGACCTTCAAGGAGTGGGCCTCGGATCGGCTCGTGCTCCTCATGATCGACCTCCCCCAGCACGGAATCTCGGCCGAGGAGCGGAAGGCCAGGTCCCGGGTGTGCGTGAAATACGGGGTGCGGATTTTCCCCAGCGCCCTGCTCATCGCCCCGGACGGCAGCAAAATCGCCCTCGAAACGGGGTATTCCGGCCAGTCGGCCGTCACCTGGGTGGCCTCCATGAGCGGCCATCTGCCCCTTGAAACCTCGACCCAACCGGCGACCACCAAGCGGCTGGCCAGCCATGTGAAGCCCGGCGCTGGGAATCCTGGTGAGGATGCCGAGGCCGTGGAGACCGGCGTGACGACGACTGAGGAGCCCGCCGAGGCCACCACCGGGGTCACGACGGCGGCGGCACCTGAAAACCGCCCGCCTCGGCGTTGATCTCCCCGATCGCCCGCCGCAGCTCGTCGAGGGCCGCCGAGAGCGTCGTCAGGGAGGCGGCCGAGTCGCCGGCATCGCCCCGCAGTTTCTCCATGGCATCCCGGATCTGGCGGGCCCCTTCCGATTGGGCCTGCATGCCCTCATGCACTTGGTCGAGCGACCGCGTGACCGAGTGCACGGGGTCGATGATCCGCCCGAGCCGTTCGCTGACGCTCGCAACTTCCCCGATGCGGCCGCTCACCTCGTTGCGGAACCGATCCATTTCCATCGTGCCGCTGGCCACGGCGGCCTGCATGTCGCGGACCATCCGTTCGATGTCCTTGGTCGCCAGGGCCGTCTGATCGGCCAGCCGCCGGATTTCCTGGGCCACGATGCGGAATCCGCGGCCCGACTCCCCGGCCTTCTCGGCCTCGATCGTCGCATTGACGCTGAGAAGATTCGTCTGCTCGGCCACTTTGGCGATCGTCGTGACCACCGCGGTGATGCCCGCGGCCCGCTGGCTGATCGTGGAGAGCTTGCGGGTGAAGGCGTTCATGGCCTCGTCGAGCTGCTGCATCGAGGCCGTCATGCTCTCGAGGCCGTCCCGTCCCTGGTCGGCCACGTCGGCCGCCTCACGGGCGATGGCCTTCACGCTGCTGGTGGCATCGAGGAGCTGTTCGCTGGTGGCGGAAATCTCCGTGACGGCAGCCGAGATCTCGTGGGCGGAGCCGCTGAAGTTACCGACGGCCCGCTCCTGCCGGGCGAGGGCCGTCGCGGCGTCGGCTTCGACCGTCGCCAGCCGTCCGCCCGCGGATTGGATGCGGCTCACGAGCCCGCCGAGCGAGTCGGCCATGTCGGATAAGGCGCCGAGCAGCCGGCCGCCGTCTCCGGAGGCCTCCGCGTCGACAGGGGGTGTCAGGTCGCCCGCCGCGAATGACTCGGCTGTCTGCACGGCCCGCGTCAGGGGATCGGTGAGCGAACCCGCGAGCCAGGCGGCGACGCCGGCCGCGACGAGGCCGGCCGCGAGTGCCGCGCCGGCTGCGATCAAAAGTCGCCGCGCGAGGGCGTCGGGACTGACTCCGTCCATGCCGATCTGCAGACCTGCGGCTGCCAGGGCGGCGCCGACGGCGAGGCATCCGGCGATCAGGGCGATGCGAGTGCGAAGCGACATGGCACTGAAACCTAGTTCACGGCTGCGGCAGACGCCATCGATCGCCGGCGGACTGGAAAAATCAGTGGCTAGCCCAGGCTGATTCCCTGTTACCGGCGGGAGAGGCCCGCCGGCATGACCGCACCGATCCGCACGAGCCGTGGATCCCGCGGACCCGGCAGAAGCGGGGCCCGGGGAGTCGAGGCGACGGCCACCGCCGATCCGGCCGGAGGAGATGCCGGCACGGCCCCGGCCAGGCCGCAGCCGGCGATGGGCAGCAGGGCGAACGCCGGGGCACAGACCCAGGGCAGCCAGACCATCGGTCCGGCCCGCCGAGGGGAAGGGGTTCCGCGGGGGGCTGAGGCGGCGAAAAGGCGTTCTCGCGACGGCATGGGCGGACTCGTACCGGGGAGCCCGGTCGCGAATCAAGACCAGCCCAGCCTTGAAGACTCAAAGCATGTCGGAATGCCGCCGGGATGCCCGCGGCGGGCGGGCAGAATGGCCGAGGCGGGAATCGAACCCGCACGGAGATGACTCTCCCCGGGATTTTAAGTCCCGTGCGTCTGCCAGTTTCGCCACTCGGCCCGGGGCAGCGACGAGAGCATACCGGCCCGGCCCCGTGCCGGTGCACGACAGCCGGCCGGCCCGTGGATTAGACTCCCCGGTTTCCCTGGATCGACGAGCCCGCCTGTGCCTGCCGAATCTCGTGAGTCTGCCGCCGTTGCCCCCCCTGTCTATCCGGGAATTGACGGCTTCCTTCGGACCCGGGCCTCGTTGGGGATGGACGTGGTGCTCGTCGGCCTCCTCGCGCTGTTGCCGATCCTCGCCTGGAGCATCCGGCTGGCGCGGCAGGGGCGGTATGTGCTCCACAAGCGGCTGCAGCTGTTCATCGTGTCGGCGCTCCTCGCCGCGATTCTCGTGTTCGAGGTCGACGTGCGGCTGCTCAGCGACTGGCGAACCCGGGCGGAGGACAGCCCCTGGTGGCCGGGAGGCGTGCTCGCGGCGCTTGGCATCCACCTCATCTTCGCGATCACGACCTTCGTGCTCCTCGCGTGGGTCGTATGGGAGGCCCTCGCACGGTTTCCCGTGCCCCCCGCGCCCGGCCCGCACAGCCGCCGCCATCGGCTCATGGCCCGCCTGGCGGCCCTCGACCTGCTGCTCACGGCCGTGACGGGCGTGGCCTTCTACTGGCTGGCCTTCGTTTCCAGCTGATTCGTCGCCAGCTGACCGGCGGTCGCCTGGAGGGCCGCCTCGCGTTCGCTGCCGAACCAGCGGCAGAGCATGAGCCCGCCGAAGTAGAGCAGGCAGAGGGGCGCCGCCAGGAAGAGCATGCTGTAGGGATCGGCCGGCGTGAGCAGCGCCGAGACGATCACGATCACGAGCACGGCGATCCGCCACTGCGACGCGTAGCTCTCCGCGTCGAAGATGCCGATCCGCTCCAGGAACAGCATCACCAGCGGCAGCTGGAATCCGATGCCGAACCCGAGCGGCAGGATCAGCACGAAGCTCAGCCATTCGCTGATGCGGGGGTCGGGGTCGAGGCCGAGCCAGGCGTTGAATTGCAGCAGATAGGCGAGCACGAAATCGAACACGAAGAAGAAGGCGAGGGACACACCGGCCAGGAAGAGGACGATGCTGATCGGGAGGAACGTCCAGACCCACTTCTTCTCGTGCGGGTAGAGCCCCGCCGCCACGAACGTCCAGAGCTGGTAGAAGATCCAGGGGCTCGACAGCACGATACCGACGAGCAGGGCGGCCTTCACGTAGATGCCGAACGCCTCCTGGGCGCTGAGCGTGGTGATCGTCACGCGGGCGTCGCGGGCCAGCGGCTGCCAGAGCAGCACGGGGGCGAGGGAGCCGGGATCGAACGCGGCGGTTCCCGAAGAGACACCGCCGCCGGCAGGCAAAGTACCGCCGCCGGCAGGCTGGGGCACGAGCCGATCGACATGCAACTCCCGCAGTTCGAACGACAGGCCGTGCTGTTCGACGGCATCGACCACCTCGGCCCGCGAGTAGGGCAGCATCGCACCCCCCGCGAGGCGCGGCTGCCAGGCGTCGAACGTCGCGAGCGCCTGCGTCGTGTAGTAGTCGCCGAGGGCCCGCTTGAGCGGCTGCTCGATCAGGTGCACGACCGGCCGGCCCACGGCGAGGCCGACGAGCACCGCGACGAGCAGCCCGCCGGCAGCGCGCAAGAGGCAGCCGCGGAGCTCCTCGAGGTGCTCGCCGAAGGTCATCGTCGAGCTCTGAAACAGGTCGTCGTCGGTTCCGCGTGGCATCCCTTGACTGTACACTGCCGGAGTTTGCCTGCCGGATCAGGCCCCGTATTTGCCGAACCGGCCGGCATGGGCCATGGCCAGGAGCATGAGGTGCTTGGCCGGGAAGATCCCGAATCCCCCCCGCAGGCAGTCCCGCTCCCCGAAGGTCGTGAGCCCGTCGGGCCGGCAGGTGTCGGCCACGAGCAGCGTGGGCACGGGATGCCAGGAGTGGCTACGGAGCCTGCTCGGCGTCGAGTGGTCGCCCGTCACGATGAGCACGTCGGGCCGCAGCCGCTCGATGGCCGGCAGGGCGGCGTCGAACTCCTCGATCCGCTTCACTTTCTCCGGGAAGGCGCCGTCCTCACCGGTCGAGTCGGTGTATTTGAAGTGCAGGAAGAAGAAGTCGTAGTCGTTCCAGCAGGCCTCCAGCGTGGCGATCTGCTCGGCGAGCGAGGTGGCCTGGCCGACGAGCGTCATGCCGGCGAGCCGGGCGAGCCCCTTGTACATCGGGTAGACCGCGATGGCTGCGGCGCGGAGTCGGTAGAGCTCCTCGTAGGAGGGCAGGGCGGGCTTGGCCGCGAAGCCGCGGAGCACCATGCCATTAGCCTTCGGCTCCCCGGCGAGGATGCCGCGGGCCTGCCGCACGAATTCCTGCGCGACCTCGGCCGTCTTCCGGGCGGCGGCATCGAGCGGCCGCGGATCGAGCGGCGGCACGCCGGTGGCCTGCGGGTCGGTGTCGGCGACGCGGCCATCGAGGCCCTCCCCACGAAACACCACGACGAAGCGATGCTCCTTCACGGGCTTCACGAACGTCTCCACGCCCGGGATCGTGATGGCCTGCAGTTTCGCGACGACCGCGACGCTTTCGGCGGACGGGATGCGGCCCGCCCGCCGGTCGGTGATATTTCCGGTGGCGTCGAGCGTGCAGAAGTTGCCGCGGGCGGCGACGTCGTGGGGGCCGAGCTCAAAGCCGATGCCGGTGGCCTCGAGCGCCCCGCGGCCGATCTTGAACGTGAGCGGGTCGTAGCCGAAGAGCCCGAGATGGCCGGGCCCCGAACCGGGTGTGATGCCGGGCAGCACCGGGAGGCTCAGCCCGCTCGTGCCCCGCGCGGCGAGCCGGTCGAGGTTGGGCGTGACCGCCGTCTCGAGTTCGGTGCGGCCGCCCGGCTCGAGCGGCAGGCCCCCGAGGCCGTCGGCCACGAGCATGACGATCTTGGTGGAGTTCTTCTCGGCGAGGTCACGGACGAGGTCGAGTTCGGTCACGGTCGTGCTTCCTGGCGGGCTGGTTTTTGGCGGGTGGCGTGGTCTGCTAGAGTTCCGCTCTCGAGCGTTCCGGGGCCAAGATACCCGGGCGCGTGTCTTCGCAACAGCAGAGGCCGCACCATGAGCGTGATCCGCCCGCAGCTTCCCGACGATCCGCTTCACTACGACGCCACGGCCGTGTTCGCCACCGGCGGGTTCACGCGGCAGGACGTCGCCGGTCTCGCCGGCCGGCTGGATACCGCCCGCGCGGAGACGCTCACCGACATCGACCGCTGGCGCAGCGGTGGGCTCGCCGCGAGTGAGGTCTGCGACCCGGCCTTCATCGACCTCCCCGACCGGCTGCTCGCCGACTTCAAGACCGAGCGGCCTGGCAGCGAACTCGGGGCGATCCTCAAGACCGCGCGGCGGCTCCGCGAGGCGGTCGATCGTATCGTCGTGCTCGGCATCGGCGGCTCATACATGGGCACGCGGGCGGTCTTCGAGGCCTGCTGCCATCCCTACCACAACGAGCTGCCCCGGGGTGAGCGGGGCGGCCGGCCGCGGCTCTCGTTCGAGGGCTTCAACATGGACAACGACGCCGCGCAGGGCCTGCTCGACCTGCTCGCGTCCCGTCCCGGCCACGCGGCGGACGATCTCCTCGACCGCTGGGCCCTGCTCATCGTGAGCAAGAGCGGCGGCACGCTCGAGACGGCGGTGGCGACGCGGCTGTTTCTCGCGGCGCTCCTCGAGCAGGTCGGCGGCGACGTCACGCGGTTCGCCGAGCGGGTCGTGCCGATCACGGGCCGCTCTGGCAAACTGGCCGACCTCGCGCGGGCCATCGGCTGCCCCGAGGTGTTCGACATCCCCGACGGCGTCGGCGGTCGGTTCTCGGTGTTCACGGCGGTCGGCCTCTTGCCCTGTGCGATCGTCGGCATCGACGTCGTGCGGATGCTCGAAGGGGCCGCGGCGATGAACCGCCGGTTTCGCGAGGCGCCCGTCGCCGAGAATCCCGTGCTGCAATACGTCGGCGTCTCCCATCTGGCGGAGGAGCGAACGGGGGCGACGATCCGCGTGCTGTCCGCGTGGAGCAGCCGCCTGGAGGCGGTGGGGCTGTGGTACGACCAGCTGCTCTCCGAAAGCCTCGGCAAGGCGGAGCGGGGGGCGACGCCACTGACCGCGGTGACCACCCGCGATCTCCACTCACGGGGCCAGCAGCATCAGGAGGGCCGCCGCGACAAGCTGATCACGAATCTGCTCGTCGAGGAACCCCGCCGCGACCGACTCGCCCTGCCGCCTCTGGGGCCGTTCGCGCACGATGAAGACAAGCTCGACAGCTTCGTGGGCACGACCTGGCCGACGATGCTCGCGGCCGCCGCGGCGGGCACCAACGCCGCCTACGCCGCCGCCCGCCGGCCCACGGCCGACATTCTGCTACCGCGGATCGACGAGCACGTGATCGGCCAACTCCTGCAGATGCTGATGCTCGCCACGGTGGTGGAGGGCCGTCTCGTGGGCACGAATCCTTACGGCCAGCCCGGCGTCGAGGCCTACAAGCGCGAGATGATGGCCCGCCTCGAGCCGTCGTGATCCGGACGGGCAGCCCCGAGCCCTCACAGGCGGTATAGTTCGGCTCCCGTCGTTCCCCGCCTGCGGAGCCCCCTGATGTCCGTCACGCTCACCTGGACCGGTCATGCCACCTGGCTCGTCGAAACGGGCCAGGGCACGCTGCTCGTCGATCCGTTTTTCGACGAATGCCCCACCGCCAGCATGAAGGCCCGCGACGTCGCCTGCGCCGCGATTCTCCTCACGCACGGCCACTTCGATCACGTCGCCGACGTCGTGCCGATCGCGAAGCGGACGCAGGCGCCGGTGTTCTGCAATTTCGAGATCGCCCAGTGGCTCGGCCGCGAGGGAGTCGAGCAGGTAACCGGCATGAACATCGGCGGTCGTACCGCCGTACCGGGTGGCACGGCGACGATGGAGATCGCCTGGCACTCGTCGAGCCTGCCCGACGGCAGCTATGGTGGCACTGCGGCGGGCTGGGTGCTCGACGTCGGCGGCGTCCGGATCTACGTCGCCGGCGACACTGGCGTGTTCTCCGACATGGAGCGGATCGGCCGGCCGCGGGACGGCCGGGGACTCGACGTGGCCATTCTGCCCATCGGCGACCTGTTCACGATGGGGCCCGAGGCGTCGCTCGACGCCATTCGCCTCCTGCGGCCGCGGATCGTGCTGCCATCCCATTACGGCACCTGGCCGCCGATCGCCCAGGATGCCGCAGCCTGGGCCGCGCGGGTGCAGGCTGAACGGCTCGCTGACGCCCGCGTGCTGAGCCCGGGCGAATCGGTCACCGTGAGCTGACTCTGCGACGCGTCTGCCGGGGCGACCGAGTGAAGCCAGCCTGGCCGAGTGCTACGGCGTGGCCGAGGGTTCCTGCGGCGTGGCCGAAGGTGGCACGGCGACTTCGATGCGGTCGCCGACGACCCGCACGGGAAATACGTCCACCCGAAGCTTCTCGTTGTCGCACCAGGCGCCATCGCAGGCGCGAAACCGCCAGGCATGCCACGGGCAGGTGACCACGCCGTCGACGAACGGCCCGCTCCCGAGCGACGCGCCCATGTGCGGGCAAAGATCGTCCATCGCGTGGTAGGCCGCGCCGTCGAAGAACACGGCCACGAGCCGGCCGGCCACCTCGAACGTCCGTCCTTCGCCCGCGGGAATCTCGCCGGCGCGGGCCACGGCCGTGAACGAAACGAGTGAGGCGGCGTCGGGCTGCGGGTGAATGTCGGCCAAGGTGAGGACTCCTCCCGATATGATACCGCAGAGAGACCGCGGCCCCGATCGGCCAAGAACGCAGAGACGACAACATGCCACCAGCCGCAGCGACACCGAGTGCCGAAGAGGCGACCGCGGCGGGCGTTCGCCTGCTCGTGCTCGACGTCGACGGCACCGTCGCCAACCGCCGGCACGAGGTCGCCGATGCCACGTGCGCGGCGATCGCGCGGGTTCGGGCGGCGGGGATCCGGGTGATGATCGCCACCGGCCGCCGCTACCGCGATGCCTTGCCGGTGGCGGAACGGCTCGGTCTCGACATGCCGCTCGTGACGGCGTCGGGGGCACTCGTCAAGCATCCGGCGGGCCACCAGACGCTCACGCGGGCCGACTTCGCCCCAGGGGTCGTCGAGACCGTGGTGGCCACGATGCTCGAGGCCGGGCACGAACCGGTGCTCTACACCGACAGCTTCGCGGCCGGCTTCGACTTTCATTGCCGGACGCTGCGGCTCGGGGAGGCCGCGGCCGCCGGCCGGGAGCCGGGGGAGGTGCCGCGGGGCATCGGCCTGCAGGAATATTTCATTCGCAATGCGACGGTGGCCGCGGTGCAGCCCGACCTGCACGCGGTGGTGCCCGCGGGTGTGTTCGCCGGGTTCACGATGGGCGTCGAGTCACAGATGGAAACGCTGGCGGCCCGGCTGCACGACCGGCTGCCGGGCCGGTTGTCGCTGCACACGATGCTCAGCCAGCGATACGACGCCTGGCTTTGCGAGATCGCTCCGGTCGGGGTCAGCAAGTGGACGGGCGTGATGGGGGTCGCCTCCGCGCTCGGCATCCGGCCGGAGGAGATTTGTGCCGTCGGCGACGATGTCAACGATCTGCCCATGATCCGCGCGGCGGGCCTGGGGGTGGCGATGGGCAATGCCCGGCCGGAGGTGCAGGCCGCCGCCGACCGGGTCGTGGGCACGAACGACGACACCGGAATTCTCGACGTGGCGGAGATGGTGCTTGCCGGGCTTGCCCAGCCTGCGCCGCCGCCGCGTGGTGCAGCGTCTCCACGCTGACGCGGCTTGTGGCCCGCGCGGGCCCCCCCTATATCTCCCGCCCCGCGCCGCAGCGGCGTGGGCATCGACAGGCGACTCGGGCAGGATCCGCACGCGCATGGACCTGAAGATCCACCGGCCGCAGGGAACGTGCAGCGTCACGGGACGGCCGTTCGTTCCCGGCGAGCTGTTTCACAGTGCGCTCGTTCGCGAGGCGGGCGGCATTCAGCGGGTCGATGTGTGCGCGGATGCCTGGTCCGGTCCTCCGGCGGGGACGCTGGCGACCTGGCGATCGGCGTTTCCGTCGGCCGCGTCCGGCCCGACGCTTGCTCCGGTCGACGTGCTGCTCGACCTGCTCGAGGAGCTCGAGGGGCGGGTGGACGAGGCACTCTTGCGCTACCTGCTCGCGCTCGAACTCGTGCGTCGACGGGTGCTCAAGATGTCCGACGCGCCGCCCGATAGGGCGACACCGGCTGAACCAGCATCACGAGCGGGAGCGACCCGCTCAGGAGCAGCGAGGGAACTCGTGCTCATCTGCCGGCGGCGGGATCGCGAATATCGCGTGCCCGAGGCCACGCCGGATGCGGCGCTCGTGGCGGAGGTCGGTCAGCGGCTCACGGCCCTGCTCTGGTCGGGGGAGGCGGCATGAACGTGCGGCCGCTGTCGCCCAGAATCGCCTTCGCCTGCCTTGTCGCGGCGGTGGCCGCGAGCGGAGCCTCCTGCCCGCAGATGCTGCGCGGCTATCAGGTCGGCACGATGCCGCTGCCGCGGGCGTTGCCACCGCAGCCATCGCTCGAGCAGGTGATCGCCACCGTGCGGGACAACACGCAGCGGGTGCGCAGCCTGGCCGCACCGCAGGCCGTGCTCGTCGTGCCCGGGGTGCCGAGGCTCTCGGCGCGGGTGGCTGCAGAGCCGCCGCGGCGGTTCCGGCTCCAGGCCCAGACCTCGCTCACGGGCCCCGAACTCGACATCGGCAGCAACGATGACCTGTTCTGGCTCTGGCTGCGGCAGCATCAGCCGCCGATCATCGCCTTCTGCCGCCACGACCAATACGCCCAGTCGAACGCCCGTCGTCTGCTCCCGATCCGCGCCGACTGGATGCCGGAACTCCTCGGCCTGGTCGAATTCCGGACCGAGGATGCGCACGAGGGCCCCTACTCGCTGCCGGACGGGCGGATCGAAATCCGCAGCCGCCTGGGGAGTGGCGAAGAAGAAGTCGTGAAGTCGACGATCCTCGACGGCACGACGGGACTCGTCAGCGAGCAGCATCTGTTCACGCCGGCAGGGGAGCGGTTGGCGAGCGTGCGGACGAGCAAGCACCGTGTCGATCCCGCGTCGGGGGCGGCCCTGCCGCATCTCGTCGAGGTGTCGTGGCCGGCCTCGCAGGTCGAGTTCAAGCTCGAGCTGGCTGCCATCAGCGTCAACTCGACCGCGGCAGACCCTGCGCAGCTCTGGCAGATGCCCGCCTACCCCGGCTACGAGCCGATCGACCTCGCCGACCCCTCGATCGTCATCGGACCGCCGCCCGGCCAGTGAGGTCAGCCCGCCACCGCGGCGGCCCGCATCTTCGCCTTGGCCCGCGAGAGCGCGGGGCCGATCGATCCGAGCGGCATCCCGGTGAGGCGGCTGATCTCCCCGTAGCTCTGGCCTTCGAGATGATGGAGCCTGACGAGACGGGCCTCGGCCTCGTCGAGCCGCGTGAGGAGCCGCTCCACCTCGTCGCGGTCGGCCACCCGATCGCTGACGGGGGATGTCACGAGGGGATCGGCGGGAAGGTCGACCGTGTCGGCGGTGGCCAGCCGTCTGGTGGCGACGCGGTGGGCGAGCATGCGGGCGGCAATTCGCCGGGCGATGACCGCGAGGTAGGTGGCCAGCGTCGATCTGCCGGCGAAGGCCCGGAGCACGGCCGCGTCATTCCGCAGGCAGGCGAGGAGCGTCTCGGCGACGATGTCGTCGCGGTCGGACGAATCGAGGTCGACCTGCCAGTGGGCCGCCGTCCGCTCGGCCACGTGGGCGAACAGCCGGGAGAACCGGTCGGTGAACGCGGCCCAGGCGGCCTCGTCACCGGTTCCGCAGGCGGCTGCCAGCTCCTGATCGGCAGGGGCCGCAGCGGCACCGCCAGCAGCCGCGGGCAGCTCGGCACCGGACGGCGCGGTGGAGGGGGGATCGGGCAGCAACACGGGGGCCTCTTCGGCTGACACCGGCATGATACGGCCCGGCCTGTTCGGCCTCCAACGGCAGCCGCCGGCCTTCTGGATTTCAGGAACGGCGGCCGGTCTGCCGATCCTTGGTTTCAAGCCGGGACAAGGGGGGAATTCGTTGACAGCGTTTCCGGACCGCCCTACCATTCCGCGCAATCGTCAGAGTCGCTGACCGAAGAAACTGATCGCTCACCGCCCCAGGAGTCCCCGCCCATGACGCACGTCGTTGCCGAGCCCTGTTTTGCCTGCAAGTACACCGACTGCGTGGTGGTGTGTCCCGTCGAATGTTTCTATGAGGGGGACAAGATGGTCTACATCCACCCCGACGAGTGCATCGACTGTGAGGCCTGCGTGCCGGAGTGCCCGGTCGAGGCGATCTTCCACGAAGACAACCTGCCGGCCGAGTGGAAGGACTTCACGGCGCTCAACGCCGAGATGTCGCCGCAGCTTCCGGTGATCACCGAGAAGAAAGAGCCGCTCTGCTAGGAGCCGCGGCGACCCTATTTGAGATCCACCGTCCAGTAAGCGCTTTCGACGAAGCTCTTCCAACTGGCGTACTTCGGGTTGCCGAGCTTGATGGAGAGCAGGGGGCTCCGCTTCGGCTTCACGGGCTGCCGCACCAGGTTCATGCGGGCCTCCAGCGGCGTCCGGCCCCCCTTGCGGACGTTGCAGGCCACGCAGGCGCAGACGATGTTCTCCCAACTCGTGATGCCGCCCCGGCTGCGCGGCACCACGTGGTCGAGCGACAGTTCACTCGTGGGAAAGTGGCGGCCGCAGTATTGGCAGAGGTTGCCGTCGCGGGCGAAGACGTTGCGGCGGTTGAACCGCAGCCCCTGCCGCGGCCCCCGGTCGCAGGAGATGAGGCGGATGACCCGCGGAGCCTGCAGGTCGTAGCCCACGCCCCGAACCCAGTCTTCGTCCGGTCCGGCGAACTCCGCGCGGAAGGCCGAAAGCTCGCGCCAGGAGTCGAGCGAGTAGGCGGCGAACTGCCCTTCCTCAATGTGGACGACCTCGGCCAACTGCCGAAACAAAAGCGTGATCGCCCGCCGCACGTTGGTGACGTGGACCGCCACGAACGAGCGATTCAGCACGAGCACGCTGAGGCTCAGTGCCGTCGGGGAGGGAGAGGTGTGGACTGCGATGGTGGACATGGCGACGTGCGCATCTGGGCAAGCGAAGGACCCGTCCGTCTCATTGTGAGACCTCCCCGAGTGTAGTGCAGCGGACGGCGGACGATCAACTTTTCTCGTCGGTGTGGTGTGCATGACGGGAACGCCGGCAGCCGACCGGTTCCAACCCTTGCCTTGGCTGTCGGGAGGAGTCACACTCACAGAGATGCAGCGTGAAGCACACGCTGCTCGATGGCCCCCGTCGGCCTTCATTCCCGGTCATTTCCGGAGTTTTCGATGCTGCACTACTCGTGCGATCTCTGCAAACGGGCGATCGATCCCCATGCCCAGGCTCGTCATGTCGTGAAGATCGAAGTGTTCCAGGCGCTCGACGACGAGCAGGCCTGCGAGTGCGACGAGGCCGACGCCACCGCCGATGCCAACCATCTCGATGAGATGGAAGACATGCTCGAGCGGCTCGACGACACCGCCGCCATGCTCGATGCCGAAACGCATCTGTTTCGCTTCGACCTGTGCGACGACTGTCGCCGTCGCTTCCTCCGCAATCCGCTCGGGGTGAAGCCGGGCAAGCAGCTCGACTTCAGCAACAACTGAGTCTTCAGTCCCCGACGCTTCCCCCTGACGCTTCGCCAGCATCTGGCGACTTTTCTCTTTCCCCACTCCCCAGAACGGATTCGAGATCTCGAACCACCACATGGCAGACACCTTGGAGATTGCAGTCATCCCCGGCGATGGAACCGGGCCCGAAGTCACGGCGGAAGCGCTCAAAGTGCTCGCGGCCGTCGCGGCCACCGACGGTATCGCCTACCGGCTCGACATGCTCGATTGGGGCGGCGATCGCTACCTCAAGACCGGCGAGATCATTCCAGAAGGCGGCCTCGATCTGCTGCGGTCGAAGCACGCGATCTTCCTCGGAGCCATCGGCCACCCCGATGTGCCGCCCGGCGTGCTCGAGAAGGGCCTGCTTCTCGATCTGCGATTCAAGCTCGATCAATACATCAACCTCCGGCCCGTCAAGCTGCTTCCCGGCGTGGAGACGCCGCTGGCCGGCCGCGGCCCGAAGGACATCGACTTCGTGGTCGTCCGCGAAAACACGGAAGACCTTTACTGCGGCGTCGGCGGCTACCTCAAGAAGGGTACGCCCGACGAGGTCGCCGTGCAGCAGGCCGTCTACACGCGGAAGGGCTGCGAGCGGTGCATCCGCTGGGCATTCGACTACACCCGCAAGCGGAACAGCCCCAAGAAGACGCTCACGCTCGTCGCCAAGACCAACGTCCTCACGTTCGGCCACGACCTCTGGTGGCGGACGTTCCAGGAAGTGGCGAAGGAGTATCCCGACGTGAAGACCGACTACAACCACGTCGACGCCTGCTGCATGTGGATGGTGAAGAATCCCGAGGCCTACGACGTGATCGTCACCACGAACATGTTCGGCGACATCATCACCGACCTGGCGGGCATCCTGCAGGGAGGCATGGGGGTCGCCGCCGGCGGCAACCTCAACCCCGACATGTTCCCGAACGGGCGGCGCGGCGTGAGCATGTTCGAGCCGATGGGGGGTAGCGCTCCCAAGTACACCGGCCAGAACGTCATCAACCCCATCGCGGCGATCAACGCGATGGCGATGCTCCTGGAGCACAGCGGGTATCCGGCGTCGGGCGCGAAGATCGAGCGGGCGGTGGCGCACGTCACCGGCACTAAGATGAAGAGCCAGGCCGCCGGCAAGATGGGCCATGGCACCCGCGAGGTGGGCGACCTCGTGGTCGCCGCCCTCGGCTGAGCCAAGCCGCCAACTGTCAGAGCTGGATGCGGCGGCCTTCGGTCTGGCTCGTCGTGGCGGCCTGCACGACCTGCATGGCGCGGAGGGTGTCGTCGAGGCCGCTGAGCTGGCGGACGAGGCTCGTCACCTTGCGGTGGAACTGCAGCAGCATCGTTTCGCCCACCGGACGATCGGTGTCGAGCGACTCCTGGTGGCGGCCGGCGGTGTCGAACCAGACGAGGTTGGTCGGGAGATCGGCGAAGGCGATGCCGTGCTCGCAGACTACCTGGAGGGCCGGCGGAGGGCGGAAGCCGACCGCCTCCTCCCAGCCGCGGGGCATGTAATACCCGCAGCTGATCTGGGCCAGCGGCCCGTCGCCGGGCGGCCCGGCGGCCGTGAAGTCGAGGCTCATCATCCGGTAGTCGTCGCGTTGGGCACCGGGGGCTTCGGCATGGCGGACGGCGATCACGCTCGTGGGCTCTACGCCGACGACATACCGGCACCAGTCGACGAGCTCCATGAGGTCGCGGGATTCGCTGTCGTGGTCGCGCGCCGCTGCCGCCGGGGACGGGGGGGCGAGGGGCACGCGGCGATGGCAGAAGAGCATCCGGGGCGCACCGAGCTTCGTGGCGATGAGCTCCTTGAGCCGGATCGTGGCCGGGGCATACCGTCGGGGGAGTTCGGACATGAACGTGATGCCCGACTCCTCGACGCGGCGGCGGAGAGCCTGCGCGTCGGTGGCGTCGAGTGGCAGCGAGATCGCCGAGTAGACCGCCTTGCCATGGTCGCAGGCCGCGAGGATCGGCGTGGCCCCGTACCACTGGTCGGCGAGGTAGAGGATGGCGTCGATGTCTTCCCGGGCGGCCAGCACGCGGAACCCGTCGACCGCTGCGGTACCGAGCTGGTGGGCGGCCCGCTGGGCGCGATGGGCGACCTGTTCGCAGATGCCCCGCACCTCGAACCGGTCGGCGAGAGCGCGGAGCGCGGGCATGTGGTGGGAGTCCCACTGCCCCCCGAGCCCCACGATGCCCACCCGCAGCTTCATGCCGGGCTGTCTCCCGCCGCGGCCGCCGCGGCATCGTGCGGGCTGTGGGGACTGGCGGGCGTCGCGTCGCCCGCGGCGACGAGGAGGGCGTGCTCGCGACGGAGTCCCTTGTCGGCGATGTCCTTGCGGCACCACGCCCCCGGCCAGCGAATCTCCTTGACGGCGGAGTAGGCCTGGAGCTTCGCGCGGGCGAGCGTCGACCCCTGGGCCGTCACGGCGAGCACGCGTCCGCCATCCGTGACGACCGCGGCCTCGTGGCGGCGGGTCGCGGCATGGAAGACCTGCACGTCGGGAAGCGCCGCGGCGGCGGCGAGGCCGCGGATCGGCCGCCCCTTCTCCACGCTGCCCGGATAGCCCTCGGCGGCCATGACGACCGTCACGCTGGCCTGATCGCGCCACGCCGGCGGAGCCACCTCTTCGAGCCGCCGGTCGACGGTGGCGTCGAGCAGTTCGAGCAGGCTCGAGTCGAGCAGCGGCAGCAATGCCTCGCACTCCGGATCACCGAAGCGGGCGTTGAATTCGAGCACCTTCGGTCCTTGCGACGTGAGCATGAGGCCGGCGTAGAGCACGCCGTGAAACGGCACCTTCGCCCGCCGCATGGCATGGACCGTGGGCACGAGGATGCGGGCCTCGATGTCGGCCAGCAGGTCGGCGTCGACGAAGGGCGTCGGACAGTAGGCGCCCATGCCGCCGGTGTTGGGCCCGGTGTCGCCGTCGTAGGCCGCCTTGTGATCCTGGAGCGGCGGCAGCGTCACGATCGCACGGCCATCGGTGATCGCGAGCACGCTGACCTCGACGCCATCGAGACGTTCCTCGACGAGGATGCTCTGGGCGGCGGTGGCGAACTGGGGATCACCGCCGAGCGTGGCGAGCGCCTCGAGCGCCGCCGCGCGATCGTCGCACACGAACACCCCCTTGCCTGCCGCGATGCCGTCGGCCTTGATGACAACCGGCGCGTCTTCGCGGGCCTCGAGGAACTCACGGGCGCGGGCGACGGAGCGGAACTCCTGGAACATCGCCGTGGGCACGTCGCCGCGGTGGAGGATTTGTTTGCAGAACAACTTGCTGCCTTCCAGCTGCGCGGCGGCCGCGGTGGGGCCAAACGCCCGCAGGCCGGCGGCCCGGAAGGCGTCGACGACGCCGGCCACAAGCGGAGCCTCGGGGCCGACCACCGTGAGATCGATGCTCCGTTTCCGCGCCAGATCGATCAGGCCGGCGGTGTCGGTTGCGGCGAGGGCTACGTTGTCCCCTACCTCCGCGGTGCCGGCGTTGCCCGGGGCGGTGACGACTTCCGCCCCGTCACGAGCCAGTTTCCAGGCGAGCGCATGCTCCCGGCCCCCGCCGCCGATCACGAGCACGCGGCGCGAGGCTGTTGTCATCGAGAGGATCCTTTGGGGGATTGGCGGAAACCGGCGGGAACGGACGTCTTATACCGCAGACACGGCCCAGTCGACATTGACACCTTCGGGCGTGCCGATACAGTAGAAAAGGACTTCGTGAAAAAAATCACGAAGTCTGCCCAACCCCGTCCGAAACCCGATTTTTCGGTCTTTCGGCTGCGTTCGAGGTGTCGATGTCAGACAGGAAAAAGATGTCGGTCGCTGAAATTCTCGCGGCAGCGAGGGCTGGAGGCGGCAAGTCAGCTGGTGAACAGGCGGCAAGTGAACCGGCGGCAGGTGGCCCTCCAGCCACCCCAATCGAATCGTCTGCCGATGAAACCGCGGCGTCGCCGGCCGCGGAGGGCAGTCTGGCTCCAGCGGGCAAACCGGCCGTGGCCGCCCCTGCGCCGGGGAGCAAGCCGTCTGCAGGCACTGGCGTTTCAGGCACTGGCGGTCGGCCGAGCGTCGCGGAAATCCTCGCTCTCGCGAGGGCCAAGAAGGAAGCCGAGGCGGCTGCTGGGGCGGGCGATTCCAAGCCTGCGGCCGCGAAGCCGGCAGGTGCGAATCCGGCAGGCGCGAAGCCGGCAGTTGCCGCAAAGACTCCGGCGGCCAAGGTGGCTGCACCGGTTGCCGCCAAGGCCGGTCCCAAGACAGGTGTCCAGCGGGATACGGCAAGCATTCTGGCGGGAGCCCGGGCGGGTGCGAAGCCGGGGCCCGTGAGCAAGGCCGAGGCGCCGCCCCGACCGGCCGCCAAGCCTGTGGCGGCGATCGAGAAGCCTGTGGCC
>Ga0114946_10000685_pt1 | contig 22744 bp, 25 predicted proteins | sample WalLakDeSediment_FD_88676 | JGI IMG/M metagenome (GOLD analysis project Ga0114946, IMG submission 88676) | Lake sediment microbial communities from Walker lake, Nevada to study Microbial Dark Matter (Phase II) - Walker Lake 11/02/13 Deep Sediment | ecosystem: Environmental > Aquatic >...
GCGCTGAAATACCCGCGGGCCAGCATCGTCATTGCACGCAAGACGCTGGCAAGCACCTACTCGACGGTGCTGCAAACGTATCTGCACAAGGTGATGGTCGGCGGATCGGCGATAGAACCCTACGGCGGCGGCAAGCCGGAGTGGTTCGACTACCAGAACGGAGCGCGCATCTGGCTGGCCGGCCTCGACAAGCCGGGCAAGGTGCTATCATCGGAACACGACATCATCTATGTCAATCAGACCGAGGAGCTGTCGCTGGCAGACTGGGAGACGTTGACGACGCGTACCACAGGGAGAGCCGGTAACATGCCGTACTCACAAACCATCGGCGACGCCAACCCATCGTATCCCTCGCATTGGATGTATCACCGCGAATCACTGCGACTATTCCACTCGAAACACGAAGAGAATCCGATGCTGTTCGACCCGAGGACAGGCGCAATCACCGAGCAAGGCAAGCGCACAATGTCGGTGCTGGACGCGCTTACAGGCGTGCGCAAGCAGCGACTGCGATACGGCGTGCCGGCACAAGCCGAAGGCGCGATCTATGACGAGTGGGATGAAAGCGTGCATCGCATCTACGCGGAGCAGGTGCCGGTGATCAAGCGTTACGTCGCATCCCAGGACTGGGGATACACGAACCCTGGCGCGTTGGGACTATGGGGCCTCGACAACGACGGCAGCATGTATCTGCTGGAGCAGGTCTACCAGACGCGTCGAACGACTGACTGGTGGATTGAGCAGGCGCTTGACATGCAGTCCAGGCACGGGTATCTGGAGATAATCGCGTGTGACCCGAGCGAACCGGCATTCATCGACGAATACCGCAGCGCTGGATTGAACGCACAACCGGCCAACAATGCCGTGGCACCCGGTATCGATGCCGTCAAGAAGCGACTGGCAGAGAAGCGGCTGTTTATCGTACGCGACAGCTTGCGACACACCGATCCGGCACTGGCCGATGAGCGCAAACCGCAGCGCGTCGAAGATGAGATACCGATGTACGTGTGGGCCGACAAGGTCGGCAAAGAGCAGCCGGTCAAGGAGAACGATCACGGCGTGGATATGGTCCGGTATGCGGTGGCAACGCTCGACATGCCGGCGGTGCAGCCCGCAGCCTACGTCGTCAACCTGGCCGACCGCGTCGAGATTTCGCCGTATTGATGTGAGGTTCTAGGATGGTACGCAAATACGCCACAGAACAGCGTTCTAAGTGTCACAGAGTAACGTTCTGGCGCGTTGAGGGGCATAGTACGCAGATACCACAAAAACGCATGGCGGCGCTCCTAGACGGCAATATGCAGACTATTGCATACATTGAGGGTAACGCATGAACGGTATATCTGCCACACACGATGTGGAGCTATTGAGAAACGAATACCTCGTTGAGCGGCTGATCGAGCTGGAGCTTGCGTTGGATAGCGAGGGCTGGATCAGTATGAGCGGGCTGGACGACAACAACGAGTTCACCCGTGCCGCGCTGCGCGAAATCCATAAGCAGGCTCGGCTCTACTACATCAAGAATCCGCTGGTGCGGCGTGGGGTGCAAATCCAGCGCCTCATGGTTTTCGGCCGCGGCATGAACGTCCGGGCCGCAGATGAGGACGTCAACGCGGTAGTCCAGTCATTCATGGACGACGCGAAGAACCAAGCGGAGATGACGTCCTACCAGTCGATGGGCCAGAAAGAGACAGCACTTCGGATCGCCGGCAACCTGTTCTTTGTGTTCTTCGTTGACCCTAGCAGCAAGGGCCGCGTCTGGGTGCGCACAATTCCATTCGACCAGGTGGAGGAGATTGTCACCGACCCGGAGGACGCGAAGTCGCCGTGGTTCTACTTGCGGATGTACAGCCAGAGACTGCCGGAGGGTGGCACGCGTGACCAGAAGGTGGCATATCCCGACTGGCGCTACAAGCCGGCGCCGTCTGACAGAGTAGACAAGGTACGCGACTACGTCGTAGATTGGGGCCACCCGGTCTACCACGTGAAAACCGGCGGCCTTGATGACATGCGCTTCGGCGTGCCGGAGACGTACCCTGCTCATGACTGGGCGAAGGCGTATACGAAGTTCCTCGAAGACTGGGCGACATTGACGCGCGCCTACAGCCGCTTTGCGCACAAACTGACGGTGCCGGACAACAAGCAGATCGTCGGCGCACGGCAGCGGCTCGGGACAACCCTCGGCGACGGTAGTGCAGAGACGAACCCTCCGCCGGTCACGGGGTCGGTGTTCATCCAAGGCGCGGGCACCGACTTGTCGGCAATCCGTATCGGCGGGGCCAACGTCAACGCGGAGGACGGCCGTCGGCTGCTGTTGATGGTCGCGGCTGCGATGGGTCTGCCAGACACGTATTTCGGCGATACAGCCATCGGGACGCTGGCGACGGCGAAGTCGCTCGACCACCCGACAGAATTGCAGATGCGCGACCGACAATCACTGTGGGCCGACGTGTACCAGGGCATCCTCGGCTACGTTGTTGAGCAAGCGGTGAGATACGGCGCGCTGGCCGGCTCCGTCGAGGAAGAAGACGACGGCACGCCGATCATCACGCTGGAGATCGACCCGGAGACGAATGAACCGCGCGACGCGACGGTGTTCGTCGAGTTTCCGCCGGTCATGGAAGACGACCGCGGCTCGGTGATCGATGCGATTGTCAAGGCCGGCACGCTTGGCGGGAATCCTCTTGCCGGCACCATCGACCAGCAGCACATGTCGCGGTTGCTGATGACGGCGTTGGGCGTTGACGACGTAGACGCAATCATGGACGAGTTGTACCCGGAAGGCGAAGAAGACGACGAGCCGCCGGCGGGAGCACAGGAGCTACCGAAGCTCGGCGAGTTTGCGGCGGCGTTGCAGGACTTGCGAATGCATCTGGCTGAATTACAAGATTCGGCGAAGGAGTAGAAAGCATGGCGGAAAAGCACATCATATCTGGAAGCGTAATTAACGACGATACACCACTGGCGACCGAAGATCAGCGATTGCCGGCGAACCTCGGGCCGAGTGGAGGACTGGTCGTAGAAAGCATTCTGCCAGGCGGCCTGGTGATCGTTGCCAAAACCGAGCCGATGACAGATTGCATAGCCACGATCCCGAACGGCGAGACTATGTCGAGTGCCATCGACCTGCGCAATGTCGGCGTACCGGTTGCGTTGGTGATGCCGGCGGCGTGGACGGCTGCGGTGATAACAGCGCAGGTTGCCATCACTGGCGCGTCTTTCATCAATTTGCGAGACAGGTTCGGCACAGAATGGAGCGCAACAGTGGCGGCTGATCGTGGCGTAATTCTCGACCCTATCGATTTTCTCGCTTGGCGATACATCCGCCTGCGGAGTGGTACGGCAGCGGCGCCGGTTGCGCAAGGTGGAGAACGATCGCTACGTGTCGTAGCGAGGCCATTCTAACATGAGCATCTTGTTACTGCGAAGACGGCCCGAGCTAACGTTGACGGCGACAACCACAGCATCGCCGCAGACGGTGAGCATCGCTCGCATGACGATGGCTGATGGGCCGTTCATCATCAACTGGGGCGACGGCACGACTGAGGTACTTGACGGCTCGCTGACGACTGCACGCACACACGCCTACGCCACAGCCGGCACGTACCGGATACGGGTGCGGCGGCCGGAGAGGATAGCGCAGATACACTTACTATCGTCGGCGTTGGGCGGATTTAATACGGCACAACTTCGCAACTCGCCGATTGTAGGATTTTATTTGGCATCGATTACTGGCAGTACATTTAATTCCGCCGATATGCGGGGTTGGCCGGTGACAACTGATTGGCAGATACGCAATATGCCGGCGGGCGGTATTTACAGAATTGACACCAGCGATATGGCACACTTTCGGCCAACTCGGTTTTGGTTCTACGCTATAGCAGGTGGAGATTTTGTACTTAATTCCGCTCAAATCACAGCCTGGAGGCCGAATGATGTCAGAATTGCTGGAGCATTACCCGCTGGGACATATACGATCAATTCGGTGCATCTGCAAGATTGGCCCATAACGACGGCGTTTTACCTTAATTCAGTGCCTGCGGGCACGTATGTGTTCGATTTCGGAGATGTGACAACCTGGGCCGTATCATTCTTCTACCTGCACACCATGCCGGCGGGGACGTACACGATTAATCCGGCCACGTTTGCGGCATGGACGGGTATCCGTGACCTGCGTGTTTACACGCTCGACCCGATCATCCCAACTGCAACCGTTGACGCTATTATCGACGCAATCCATGCCGCACGCAACGGCTACACGGTTGCGACCAACATCCGGTTGGATATCGGTGGTACGAATGGAGGACCTACCGGAGTCGTCCAAAATGTCTGTCCGCCAACGACGCCAGGGGAACGCCTGTGGAACTTGCACCACGTACAATGCGCTGGTGACACACACCGAGTCTGGTCGCCAATTACCTATACAGGTGGTACGCTACCATGACCCATATCAAACACGCAGGCAAGCCTCAATTCTGGTATGGACGTGACGGCAAAGAGATAGTCAGCGGCATACTCGGTCCGACGGAGGCGATGCTGCATCACTACACCGATGTGGTGGTCGATACATCGGAGATCGCTTTCTTGGCCAAACTGCCGGTGAGGGACCTGCCAGAGCTGCCGGAGAGCGGGTGGTTGGAAGTGGGCCAGGTCTACCAGCACAACGGTGTAGCGTTGATGATCCGAGAGTCGCATTGGCGCATACCGCAAGACCCTGCCGACACGCCGGCACAGTATATGATTGTGCCGTGGAAAGCAGGAGTGGATTACAAAGTGGGCGATCGTGTGAGATACAAAGACAAGCTGTACGAATGCCAAGAGGCGCACACGAGCAAGGTGGGCCAGGAGCCGCCGGCGGAGCCGACGTTGTGGAAAGAGGTGTAAGGCAGGCGATGACACCGACTGAGACCATGCAGCTCATCGAAAAAGTGGAACGCGTCATCGAAGCCGCTACGCGTGCGTCGAAAGAGGCACGCATAGCACCGCTGGAAGCGGCGGCGGAGAAGCGCATCGCGTCGCTGTTTCGGCTGCAAGGTAAGGCGTTCAAACGCGAGGTAGACGCGGCGCGGCCGGCAGATGGTAGCGAACCGATCACCGAGGCGAAGGTCGACGAGCTGGAGCGACGGCTGGAGAAGGTGTTCATCGCGACGCTAAAGGAACAGTGGGACACATTCCAAGGTATCATCGAAGACGGGTTCGCGGCCGGCATCATGGACGCCGTCGAGCAGATGGGGCACAATCCTGATCTGCTGTGGCCACTGCTGGCGTTCGACGGACGGATGCAAGAATCGAATATTGACCGCTTTCTAATGTTCCGGCTGGCGTTCAACTTGCGGTCACCTGGAGCGCGTGACTACATCGAGCACAGAAGCGCCGACTTGATAACTAAAGTCACTCAGACGACCAAGGACCGCATAAGGCGACTGCTGATGGAGGGGTTTGACGAGAAGCGGAGCTACGATCAGACGGCCAAGGCGATCATACGTCTATTCCCGGAGATGGCGATCGGCAAGCCGCAGTTGCACATCGACAGCCGAGCGCATCTGATAGCGGTGACGGAATGCTTCCCGGGCGATGTTCTAGTCGCTCCGTTTTCTCGCCCGATATCGCCGTTGCCTTTCCCTGGCTCGGGCGCGGCTAGCCTCAGTACTGGGTTTAGCTCCGGGTCTGAGTCTCCTATCAGATGGGCTGCGCGGCGTTGGTATGAGGGAGACTTGATCGAGATCGCAATGGCCAGCGGCAACAAGCTCACCGGAACCCCGAATCACCCTATACTCACCGATAGGGGATGGGTTGCTATTGGCGCTTTGGCTAAAGGCGATTATGTCATCTGCTGCCGATTGGGAAAGCGGATGGCTATCAGTGACCCATGCGTAAAGGACATTCCAGCCGCATTCAGTGAGGTATTTGATGCGATTGAGAGCCGCCCGGGAGGAGCGGGCGCGAAGCGGGTTGCAACGCGTGACATGGATTTCCACGGCGACGGCAGGGATGGCTATGTCGATATTGTAGGGGCCAGCGGAGACTTGTTGCCTTACATTCAATCCCCGATCGCGAAGCCAGCCAGCCATGAGGTTTTCGCCATCGCCAACTTGTGTCAGTCTCCGTTCACGCGAAGCGCTCCTGTTGGCCAAGGCACGCGCAGATTTGGGGACACCCTTGCCCATGCGGGCAATCTCGCTCATCCGCCCCTTCGTGGCCGCGTGGGCATTGGCAAGATGGATATTTCGCTCAGCAGGCGAGCGCTTGGACCAAAAAAGCCGGAGGGCTTCCGAAGTATTGCGGATACGAACTCCGGCGCGTTTGAGGATTGTAGCGATACAGTCGTTGGAAACGCCATATCTGCGAGCAATTGCGCTCAGAGAATCTCCGGACAAATAACGTGTGATCGCATCGTTAGAGTCGACAGGAAACTTGGATGGGGGGGACATGTCTATAACCTCCATACTCGTTTCGGATATTATACAGCAAATGGCGTTATTGTGCAAAACTGTGGTAACGCATACAGCGAAGGCGCGTACCAGGCCGGCGACAAGCTGAATCAGTCGGGGATCACGATGGAGAAGTCGTGGCTGACGTCAAGAGACGATAGGGTGAGCGACGGTTGCGCTGAAAACGAAGATGCTGGGTGGATAGGGTTTTACGACGCGTTTCCGTCGGGACATCAACATCCGCTCAGGCATCCAGGCTGCCGATGTAGTCTCATGCAGCAGCCGGTACTGTAGCATAGGAGGTGAAAATGGCGACATTTGACGCAGGCAAACTCAAACAACTGGCGGGCGCGGCACTGGATGAAGCGATTGTCCAGTATGAGATGCAATTCGAGGCCGAGAAAGAGACGAAGACTGAAGATGGCAAGCAGTTTCCGCGTGAGGCATACGCCTACACGCCGGACGGACCGTCCACGTGGAAGCTCCGACTCTGGGCAGAGCCGGGCGGCGGGCCGGACGCAAGCATTGTCGGCGCGGCTGTCGCGGCGCTGGGCAAAGGCTTTCGCGGGAAAAAGGTGCAGATACCGGCGGAGGATCTGCCGGCAGTCAAGCGCAAGGTGCGTGCCGCGTGGAAAAAGGCGAACCCGGACAAAGACGCCGATGAGATGCCGGCCGTGATCAAGGAGATAAAGGATGTGAAAACGAATTACCACCTGAAGGGCATGACGGAGATTCTGGAGAAGCTCGATTTGAGCCATGATGATGTGCGGAAGCTACTGCGTGATAAGATTCAAGGCACCGACCCTGGGGATATATGGGTAGCTGACGTCTATGACACGTGGTTTGTGTATGAGGGGAAGGATGGCAACTACAAACGCACCTACGTGATTAATGGCGAGACCGGCGAAGTAACGCTTGGCGATGCGGTTAAGGTCATCGCACAAACTACGTGGATCACTGTCGGCGAAGCTGAAGCGGAGGAGCTTGACGGCGAAATCGTGCCGCTTATCGAGAAGTCGATACGCGACGACGGTACAATACCGATCAAGGTGATTTCGCCAGGTTGGGGCAGCAGCGGTTACTACCCCCCAGAGGTATTGCAGCGGGACGGTCCTAAAGTGTTCAAGACTGGGCTGCACACCTTCTGGAACCACCCGACCGTATCGGAATCCAAAGAGCGGCCGGAGCGAGACTTGCGTGACCTGGCAGGCGTGCTGACAAAAGACGCTTACTACGACGCCGACGGGCCGGCTGGGCCGGGATTGTATGCGGAGGCGAAGGTCACGGATCAGTACAAAGCAGTTGTCGGAGAGCTTGCGCCGCACATCGGCATGAGCATCAGGGCCTTCGGCAAGGTGAAAGAAGGCAAGGCCGAGGACAAGAAAGGCCGCATCGTGGAGGAGCTCGCATCGGCGCAGAGCGTCGATTTCGTGACGGTACCAGGCGCCGGCGGGCGTATCCTGGAGCTATTTGAGGCAGCCGGCCGAGAGCCGGCGGAGATACCACCAGACCTAGAGGAGGTCGCTATGGCGGAAGAGTTGGAGAAATTGCAGAGCGAGAACGCCGCGATCAAAGAACAGTTGGAAGCGCTGCGGCGTGAAAAGGCGGAACTCAAAGCGGCCGAAATTACGGCGGCTATCCTGGCGGAGTCAGACCTGCCAGAAGCGGCGAAGGTGCGGATCAAGCGATCACTGACCACGCCGATGACCGAAGACGGCGACGTTGACGAAGATGCGCTCCGCACGAACGCGCAAGCGGCAATCGAGGCGGAGAAGGCGTACCTGGCCGAGGTGCAGGTCAAGCCGGCGCGCAGCGGCATCACTGGCATGGGGCCGACCGGAACCGACGGCACATCTACGCTCGAAGAGGCGTTCCGAAACTCAGGACTATCAGATCAAATGGCCGCAATCGCGGCTAGAGGACGGAGGTAAGAAATGGCGAATAACAAGGCTTTTAACCCGAGCTTTCGCCGGGCTGTTGTAGTCACGGCACCTGCTGCGGCTACTTCTGGCGCGGCTGTGCGCTGGGGACAACTGACCGGCGTGGCGCTGACTGACGTTGTTGCAGCAACCGGCGTCGCGACCGTGGACTTCGGACCGTCAGCATGGCGTCTGTCCGTCACCGACACTGTGGGCGGCGGAATCGCTGTAGGCGATCCGCTCTATCTCAACGACGCAGCAACGCTGCTGGACAACCAGCCGACGACCGGGCGATTCTTCGGCTATGCTGAGGAAGCGATCGGCGCTGGCCTGACGGCCACGATCTGCGTCTGGCACGAGCCAAATGCAACCGTCGGCACGCTCAATCTCCAAGCAGACGTCCTGGCAGCCAACGCGGCTGGCCGTGCGGCAATGGAAGCCGACTTCTTCAACGCCGCAACCGTCGATGATACGTTCGCGGTCGATTCGTTCACTGAGGCAAACGTCCTTAGCAAGTTCGCCGCTGATTCGTTCAGCGTGGCCAACGTCTTGGCAATCGTCGAGGACGAGGCAATCATCCAGGCGAAGATCGCAGAGTCGAGCCTGACAGGCTACGCTCCGGCTGTGTCTGCGGCTGATGCGGCAATCCCAGCCGTGCCGGTGTTGCTGCGGTATGACGTGCCGGACATGGCGACCGGCGTACTCGACTTCGACCTTACATACGGCGTGCTGGTCTTGGACGTGTGGCTTAAGAAAGTTACCAACAACGCCAGCGCACACGCTCACACCATCCAGGTGCAAACGATTGGCGGAGCGGCGAACATCTCTAGCGCGATGAGCCTGAACGCCGTCGCACAGAATACGCTTGTGCGCACGACGACAGTTGACGACGCCGCGGTTGTCGCTGCTGCTAACGCTGTTCGCATCGACGTTGTCCGAGCAGACGGCGCCGGCCAGGTGGCCTGCGAAGTCTACGTGCTCGCAGTGAAAGTCTAACGGAGGTTAATCAAACATGAACGAGTTCTTGGAATTGATGGAGAAATGGGACGGCTTCCGGCCAGCATCCCGGGGGTTGAGCGAGGCGGGCATGGCTCGTGCGCTCGACCTGCTATCGAATAAGGCGGGCCACGAGCCTTACAAGCATCGCTTCCTGCTGACCGAGGCGATCACCACGTCCGACTTCCCGGTACTGTTCGGTGGCGTCCTGGATCGCCAGATGTTGGCGCTCTACCAGGCCGCAATGCCGGGATGGCGAAGCTACGTACCGACTGGCACGCTGGCCGACTTCAGGGTGGCTGACTACCACAAGGTGCAAGGCAACCAGCAACTGCTTGAGCGTGTGAACGAGAAGGCCGAGTATCCTGAGACGCCGATGGCGGAAGCGCGCTACCACCGCCAGGTGTTCAAGCGTGGCCGGAAGTTCGACATCTCCTGGGAAGCGGTGATCAATGACGCAATGGATGCCTTCGGCGACATCGCAACGCGGTTCGCAAACGCCGCGCTGTACACCGAGGGCATGGCGGCATCGTCAATCTATGCGGCGGCTGGCGGGCCGAGCGCCGCGCTGTTCGGCGCTCCGATTGCCGACGTTGACGGCCAGAACGTCACGAATGCAGGCGTTCTGCCGCTGACTATCGCTAACTTGGAGATCACGATGCAGTTGATGTCCATGCAGACCGATGTGCAGGGTCGGCCGCTTGGGATCCGCGGCGTGCATCTGGTCGTTCCGCCGATGCTGGAGTTTACGGCACGGCAAATCCTGACCAGTGCGCTCAAATCGTGGATTCCTGACGCTGCGGCAGCCGCTTCTATCCCGGTGCCGACCGCCAACGTGATCAGCCAGATGGGGTTGCAGTTGCACATAGACCCGAACCTGCCGATCATCACCGGCGTGTTGCCGAACAGCACATGGTACCTGTTCGCCGACAAGGCGCAGGGCAAGTACGGCCAGCTCGACTTCCTGCGAGGTCACGAGACGCCAGAAATCTGCATGAAGGCGTCGAACAAGGTGACGCTCACGGGCGGGCCGGTCAGCCCGTTCGACGGCGACTTCGACACGGACAATATCCTGTGGCGTGTGAGGCACGTGCTGGGCGAAACGCAGCTCGATCCTCGCTACGCTTACGCTCAGGTTGGTCCGTAATGAGCGACTTGCCGAGGCCGGTCAGCGTCGAGGCGCACTACCTGGCGGCAATAGTTGAGCAGCTCCGCCGTCTCAATGCGGCGGTGGAGCAGCTCGGCCAGCGGCTGCAAGAGGTGGAAGCCAAGGCGCCAGCGGCTGGCAAGAAGCGAACCAAGGGGGGTGGGTGATGGCGTTTTCGTACAATCCCACTGCGGTTACGGCCAGAGACAGGGTGCGGCTGCTGATACCCGATCGGGTGACGCCAGATCACATCTATGAGGACGAGGAGCTTGACGCTCTCTTGGACTTGGAGGATGATGTCTGGTCGGCAGCCGCGGCCGCTCTGGAATCCATGGCGTCCGATCAAGCCATGGTCTTGAAAGTGATGAAGCTACTGGACGTTTCGACGGACGGAGCGAGAGTGTCAGACGCGTTGCTGGCACGTGCCGAGAAGTTGCGTGAGCACAGCGCAGCAACGGTGCCGTCCTTCGACTGGGCCGAGATGGTCGTCAACGATTTCTCGGCACGAGAACGCCTGTGGGCGGAGGCGTTACGGAGCTAGGTCATGTCGCTGATACATCCGCGGTTGTTGAGCCAACGTGTCGGGGTGGGACTGCTGTTTCCGTCGGTGTGCACAATCCAGACGCCGGCTGCCACCAACGACAGAGGCGATATCATCAATGTGCCTTGGGCTGATCTGGCAGGCCATATCGACCTGCCATGTCGGCTATCGCCCGTCACCGCGGGATCGCGCGAGGTAAGGCGCGACGACATGACCTACTCCACGATCACGCACACGCTGACGCTGCGAGGGTTGTACACGGCAGTGCGGCCGCACATGCGGGCGATGGTGGATGGGATACCGCACAACATCGAGACGGTAGACATGGACGGCAACACGACCATGACGCGGCTCGGACTGCGGAGGATCATCTGATGGCTGTTCGGTCGGAGATGCTAGGGTTGGAGGAGCTGGCGCGAAATGTCGGCAATATCCGGGCGGAGCTGACCGGCGATAGATTGGCGCGGGCCGGCGAGGCCAGCATGAACATCATGGCGAACGCGGCCAGGCAGAAGGCGCCGTATCGAACGGGCACGCTCCGGCGATCCATCCACGTCGAGGTAACAGAGGTCGGCGCGCACAGCGCAATGGTGGAAGTCGGCACGGGCGAAGACGTTCCCTACGCCGCGATACAGGAGTTCGGCGGCGTTATCGTGCCGAAGATAGCCAAGATGCTGGCGTGGCGGGACAGGGGCACGGGCGAGATGATATTCGCAAAATCCGTCACCATCCCGGCCAGACCCTACATGCGGCCAGCATGGGATGAGACCATTGACAAGGTGAAGGATTCAATCATCAAGATACTGAAGAATCTGATCGAGAAGGGCCGATGAGCGTATCTGACGACCTATTCGACCACCTGGCGACAATCGCGCTGATAGGCGGGCCGGCGGCGCCTCGGCTGTACCGGCGCAAGCTACCTGCTCCAATTCCAGACATGCCGGCGCTGACGTTCTTCCGAATCACGACCGGCTTCGAGTATGCGCACGACGGCGACAGTACCTTGATAGGGCCGCGATATCAGGTCTCTTGCTGGGCCGAGACAGGCGCCGGCGCGGAAACACTCGCCAGAACCGTCCAGCAACGGATGGACACATGGCACACGATATTTGGTGGAGCGGCGATACCGATAGAGCAGTACGACATGATCGAATCAGAGACAGGCATGTTTCACGTACCAATCGACTTTCGGATTTGGTATAACCAATAGGAGGTAAGAAATGGCAGGACTTGCAGCGTTTGGGGTCACTCTCGCAGGGGCCACCAGCGGAACTATCGTCAATGTGACCAGCGTCTCAGGGCCAGGCTTGTCGCTGGACGTTGAGGACGTAACGGCACACGACAGCACAGGCGCCTGGGAAGAAGTGGTCGCAACCATCGTCAGGAGCGGCGAATTGTCGTTCGACATCAACTACAATCAGGCAGCCGTGACGCATCGAGCGTTGATCACGGCTCTGACCTCCAGGACAGCAGAGGTATGGACGCTCGGCGGGCCTATGGGCGCCTGGAGCTTCAACGGGTACGTGGTCGGATTCGAGCCTACCGCGCCGCATGAAGGCAAGATGGCCGCATCAGTGAGAATCAAGCCGACGACCACCGTGACCGTACCGGCATAGGAGGCAGCTATGACAGGACTTGGCGCTTACGGCACTATGCTGTTAATGCACCTTACACCGGCTCAGGCGATCGTAGCCGTGGACACCGTGGCAGACGAGTTCCGGGTTGCCGGCGATCAGACGGCGTTCTACCTGGACACGGTGGCGTTTCGCGTTGTCGGGTCGACCGGCAACGATGGTAACTACACGTGCAACGGCAATGCCATTCACGACGTCGGGCCTAACCAGACAGTGATCGCCGTCAACGAGGATATCACGAACGCAGTCGCCGACGGCGATATCGAGGTGGCGATAATCACGAGTGTGACGAGCATGACCGGGCCGGGGCTGTCGCTGGACGTGGAAGATGTGACAGCACATGATAGCCTGAACGCGTGGGAGGAGGTGGTAGCGACCATCATCCGCAGCGGGGAGGTATCTTTCGACGTCAACTTCGACCCAGACAACCCGCTGCACAATCAGGCGTTGGGGACGCTGGAGAGTCTGACAGACCGAGACCTGCGCGACTACGAGCTGGTCTTTCCAACGACGCCGCCGGACTCGATAGAGTTCGCCGGCTTTCTGGTCGGGTTTGAACCGTCTGCGCCGCACGAAGGTAAGCTCGCAGCGGCGGTGCGAATCAAGCCAACGACTACCGTGACCGTGTAGAAAGGGGAGAGGATGATGGGAAGGTTAACGAAAGAGGAGATACTGGGCGCTGACGACATCGAACGCGTTGAGGTCGAGGTGCCACAGTGGGGCGGGACCGTGCTGGTGCAGGCGCTTACAGCGCAACAGCGCGGCGTGTTCAGCAACCAGGTCGTTGATCAGAAGAAGGGCGGACGCACGATCCGCCTCCAGGACATCCAAGTCCGACTGTGTGCGATATCGATGGTCGATGAGAATGGCCGGCGGCTATTCTCGGACGCCGAGATGCACCAGTTGGCGAAGAAAAGCTCGGCTGCGCTTCAGATCGTCTTCGAGGCGGCACAGCGTATCAGCGGCCTGAGCGACGAGCAGGTTGAGGAGTTTGTGGGAAACTCAGACGAAACCCAGAGCGACGATTCGCTTTCCGACTAGCAATCGCTCTGGGTTGGCCTTCCGTCGAATGGGGCCTACGTCGCATGAGTTCGATGGAGTTTGCCGAGTGGATAGCGTTCGCCGGACTGGAACCGATAGGCGACCGGCGCGGCGACGTACAAGCGGCGCTGATCTGCAAGATACTTGTGGACCTGAACCGCAAGCAAGGCGCACCGCCAAGTAAGATTGACAGCTTTATGCTCGACTACGGCGACACGGAGGCAATCGAAATGGATGATGACATGATAGCGATGCAGGCCGATGTCCTCCGTGCGTATCTTGACGCTGAAGGGACGGGCTGATGGCGATCACTATCGGCAATCTGCTAGTCAAGCTTGGCTTGGACTCCAAAGAGTTCGACACCGGCATGGATCAGGCGCTCGGCAAGTCGCAGAAGGCCGGCCGCGGCATGGTGGACAACCTGAGCAAAGTCGGCGGGGCCGTCGTCATGGGAGCGCTTGCTGCTGGCGTTGTAGGCGTCGCGGCTGTCGGCGGTGCGCTGGTGAAATCAACCAAAGCTGCTGCTGATTGGGAAGTCGCGGTCGGTAAGCTTGACGCTGTTCAAGAATCTATGGGGCAGGCGTCGGGATTTACAACAAAACAGCTTCTTGACCATGCTAGCGCTCTCCAATCCGTAACTCGACACAGTGATGACACTATCGTTGCTGGCCAGGCGATACTTGCCACGTTCGGTGAGATCAGCGGCGATATCTTTATGAGAGCCACGGAAGTGGGACTTGACCTCGCTGAAGTGTTCGGAACCAGCGTGCCGGGAGCGGCTGTTATGTTGGGCAAGGCGCTCAATGATCCGATTCGCGGTATGGCAGCTCTGACCCGCGTCGGCGTCGCATTCACCGACCAGGAACGCGAGATGATAACCGCGCTCCAGGAATCGGGGGACATGCTAGGTGCCCAGACCGTCATGCTGGAGGCGCTTGAGAAGCAAGTTGGAGGTGCAGCGCGCGCCGTCGGCGAAACGTTCGTGGGCCGGCTGGCGCAAGCTCAAAATGCGCTTGGCGACATACAGAAGGAGATCGGCGCGGCTGTTCTGCCAACAGTGACAAAGCTTGCTGAGGCGTTTTCGGCGTGGCTATCTGATCCTGCTGTCCAGGAGGGCATCGCGTCAATTGTCGAAGGCATCGCCAATCTGGGTATAACAGTTGTCGAGGCGATTCCCAAAGTGATTGAGTGGTTCGAGGGTGTCGCAAGGTGGTTCATGGAGAACGAAGGCGTCATCATCGGCATTCTGGCGGCTCTCGGCGTGGCGGTCGCGGCGTTCGTCTACACGACGGTGATACCTGCGGCGATTGCCATGATCGGAGCAATGCTGCCGATTCTGCTGCCGCTTGCGGCAATCGCGGCAGCGGTGTACCTGCTGTACGAGGCGTGGCAGACGAACTTCCTGGGGATCCGCGACATCGTGGATTCCGTGATCGCTTTCATCACGCCGCTGATTGCCGGCGCGCTGGCCTGGCTGACAGACCTGTGGGAGACGCACAGCGAAGTCATCCTGGGATTGGCTTCCAACGCCTGGATGTGGATACAGCAGGCGGTTGACGACGCGCTTGACTGGATACAAGCAGCCGTTGCAGACGTGCTGGCCTGGGTTGACGCATTCTGGCAGTCACACGGCGAGACCATCATGGGCATCGCCGAGACCGCATGGGACGGCATTTCCAAGCACGTCGAGACGGCGTTGCAATTCATCCAGGCGATCATCGACACGGTGATGGCAATTATCCGAGGCGACTGGGAGGGAGCGTGGGAAGGCATCCACTCTATCGCTGACACGTATCTGGCGATGATCCAAAACCTGGTCGATACGATCCTCGGCATCGTTGCCGGTATATTCGGCCTGAATGCGGCTGAGCTGAAGGCTATCACTGACGACGCATGGACGGCGATATACCGCACAATCGACACGATGATAAACGCCGTCAAGACTGTCATCGAGGTGATAGTGGCGGCCATCGAGGCGTTCTGGCAGACCCACGGCGACACGATCCTCCGCATTGCTGACCTGGCGTGGGAAGCGATCATGAACACGATTGATACCATCACGAAACTGATCTACGGCATATATGAGGCGTTCCGTGCGCTGTTCGAGGGTGACTTCCAAGGGTTCATGACGGCGGTGCTCCAGCTCTGGGTTGATCTGTGGGAAGGCATCATGCGCAATCTTGGCATATTCGGCGAAGCGTTGCGCCTGGCGCTTGGCATCCTCTGGGATCAGATTGTCGTCGGCGTCACGCAGATGTTCCGCGGGTTCTTGCGTGTTGTCGAGGAGTGGTTGCCGAAGATACTCAAAATCTTTACGGAGACGTGGGAGCGCATCAAAGAAGGTGCCATGAATACCATCAACAGTGTCAAATCGAGCTTCCAAAATGTGGACTGGCCGGCGATCGGGAGAGCGATTATCGACGGCATAGCAAGGGGTATCAAGGCTGGCGCACAGGCGGTTATCGATGCGGCATCCAGCGCGGCAAGAGCAGCCTTCGAGGCGGCCAAGCGGGTACTCGGCATCGGGTCGCCGTCCAAGCTCTTCTGGGAGATCGGCGAGAATCTGAGCATCTCAATGGCCGGCGGCATCGATCGCATGGTTAGGCAGGTCGAAAGCGCGGCAACGAACCTCGGCAACATAGCCAGCCAAGGCGTGCAATCGCACATCCCGACAGCGCCGACCATGCGCGCGCCTGCGGCGGCACCGGCAGCGGGTAACAGCCCTATTTACAACTACTACCTGACTAACACGTTCGGCCAGCCAGACGATCCACGCCGGATCGAGCACGTCATCCGCGCGCTGGAGGCGACACATGCCTAACACGATCACGATCAAGGACATCACGGGACGGACGCTTACACTGAGCCAGCCGTTTCGCGTGTCGGCCTACAGTGGGTTTGGCTTCCCGGCACCGCGCAACATCCTACAGCGCAGCATCTATCGAGCCGGTCACAAGACGGTCCACACCTCGTGGGAGGGTCGAGTTATGACCCTGACGCTGGAGGTGACGCCTGGCGGGTTGACGTTGGCGGCACGGCGTGACGAACTCAATGCGTACCTCGCGCAGTTGCGCGCCGGCGTGCGTGTATTCTACGACCGCGAGGACGGCCGGCGATTCGAGACGACGGCGCGACTTGGTAGCGAGATACCGGGGCATCGATCAGGACAAGACGGCGGCACTACCTGGCAGCGTATCGTGTTGTCGATGGTTGCAGACGATCCGTGGTGGTTTGGCGACTCGCATCTGTGGTCGTTTGCTGTCGCAGCCGGCTCGGGTAACTGGGCCTTCCCGTTACCATTCCCGATGGGGTTCGGCGCAAGCATCATCGACGCAAGAGAGACCCGTCGGTATGCCGGCCAGCACGATGCTTTTCCCGTCATCACTGTGATGGGGCCAGCAGACGCGATGGTGATCACCAACGAGTCGCTCGACCTCAAACTCGACCTGTCGGCGTATACGATAGCTGCCGGCGAAGTTGTCACGTTTAACCTGCGCGAGGATTACAAGACCGTTATTTCATCCACAGCGGGGTCGCTGATACATGAGTTGTCCGAGGATTCTGACCTCGGCTTCTGGCGGATCGGAGCGCATCCATATCCGTCGCAAGGAGACAACACAATCCATGTCTATCTGGAAGACGCTACCAACGAGACTACTATCCAGGTCACATACCGTGAACGTTACATGAGCGCGTAGGAGGCAATTATGGCAGAACTTTCTTTCCCATGGCCGGATACCACAGTACCAGGGCCGATAGTCGGCGATGGGCGGCCTTACACAGATAGAGACTGGTCTGGAGCGTGGCGGGCAGCCTTCCAGGGCGCTAACGCTGAAGACGGGTACGTGCTGATGACAAGCGCTGCCGGCGACTTGCCTGACCGGCTAGGGTGTACCACGCCTGGCGCCAATCAGATCACCATGGCAGCCGGCGCCGCTTTTGTCGATGGTGGATTCTACATCAACGACGCCGACCTCGCGCTTGCTCCTGTGAGCGCTGGCCCAGGCGCAATCCGCCATGACAGCGTTGTTATTCGTGGCAGTTGGGGCGTTGGTGCAGAGCAATACACAGCACGTGGCTACGTCAAGCAGGGCGACCACTTGGCGCCGCCGGCGCTGGTGCAGGTGCGGAATACGACGTGGGAAGTGCGCGTGTGCAGCTACCAGATTGACGAGCATGGCGCCGTCACAAATATCGTTGACGAGCGGGAATACTGTCAGTATCCGACGGAAGTGGTGACAGAGATGCTCATTGACGGCGTGCTTTCTGCTGATGCGGCAGGGCGTGCGAAGATGGCGGACGGGTACTTTACGGCGGCGGTGCTGGCGAAGTTTGCGAACGGTCTTTGGACGGCAGACGCAGCAGGGCGCGCCAAGTTCGCTGACGGTATCTGGAACACCGCAAAGCTGGCCGACAACGCGCTCTCTGCTGACGCTGCTGGACGCGCCAAGATGCAAGACGGATTCATCAACAATGCGTCCGTTGACAAGATCACCGATGGCACGTTCGCAGCAGACGCCGGCAGCCGTGCCAAGTTTGCGGATAGCATCTGGACGCTAGCGAAACTCGTTGACGGCATCCTGAGCGCCGACGCCGCAGGCCGGCTGAAAATGGCTGACCTGTTTGTGAATACGGCGAAGCTTGACAACGATAGCGTTGATGACCTGAAGGCTGGCAATCGCGTTCCCACATTCTACCGACGGCAGGGCGGCCATGCAGACACATGGTCTATCGTAGGAGACGATAACCGCACACCGACGCTTGTCATGACACAGGGTGGGTCGAAGGCATGGGCAGGCGGCGCAGCAAGTTCTGGCACCATAGACGTTACTTTCCCGCAAGCATACAGTCACGCTCCGCTGGTATTCATAACAGGCGGAAGCGGCAGCGACGTATTCGTGACACATGCGATTGCAATGGTGATAACGACGGGTTTCCGCGCCTACTGGCGCACAATATCGGGAGGCAGTGTTGCAAGCGTTGGGTTTCATTGGTTAGCAGTCGGGCCAGGATAGCAAAGGAGAGTGAGATGAAAACAGGTGTATGGATTATCGTGGCAGCAATGGCGATAATGTTGTTGTCGGGTTGTGGCACGCCGGGATGCATGACCGACCCGCTAGGAGACATCAACGAAGACGGCGTAGTGGACATTCTGGACTTTTCGCTCATGTCGGCGGCATACGGCTGTCGATGCCAGATACTAGACCGAGAGCTGGTATGCGACGTGTGTTACGACATTCGAGCAGACCTGAATTGCGACATGCGCATTGACAGCGATGACATGGACATACTGCAAGCCAACTACGGAGCGATCGGGTGTAAGTGATGGAGATCGCCTACCAGGTACGAGTCAAGAGCGCAGCCGGCGTGCTCCAGGCTATCATCGGCCAGGAGAACATAGCCGATATCGCGTTCGCACGCGTCGTCAACGGTGTCGGCTGGCACGTGCTGAAGGTGGCGATAGACATGGGCGACCACTTTGAGTCTGACGGTCAGATCGAGGTCTGGCGTAACGTGGATGACTATGGCTGGTACCTGGAGTACGAGGGGTTGCACCTAGAGGGTACGTGGGCGGCAGATGCTCAAATGGTTGAGACGTTCACGTCACGAGGCGCTGGCTACAATGACCTGCTGGTACGTCGGTGCATCGCAGCACATGCCGGCACGCCGCAGACATCCAAGAACGGAGCGGCGGAGACGATCGCAAAGGCGTTCGTGGATGAGCAGCTTGTGTCGCCAGCGGAGGCATCCCGTGCTATGCCGGAGATGTCTATTGAGGTGAACGCAGGTGCCGGCAATGTGATTCGTGTCGACCGCGCCTATCGCAACGTGCTGGAGGTACTGCAAGAGATTGCACGCATCGGCGGCGGCGACTTCGACATCGTGGGGATCGGCGGCGGAGATTATGAGTTCCGCTGGTACAACGGCCAGCGGGGGACAGACCGACGTGCCACCATCATCTTCAGCACGGCGTTCGGCAACATGCTGACGCCGCGTCTTGCCGTGATACCGGCGACGGCCAGCACCGTGTTGGTGATCGGCGAAGGCGAAGGCGTGGCGCGGGCGTGGGAATGGCGACCGCCGCTGCCAGGTCCCGTCGGCATGGCACGCCGCGAGATAGTCCGAGACGCACGTGACACAGACAGCGCCGATGTTATGCAGCGTCGAGGCGATGCGGAGCTGGAGCGGCACCGCGGGCGCACTGAGCTTTCATTCCGAGCGGCGCAGACAATGGCGTATCGATACGGTGTCCATTACCATTTCGGCGACCTCGTGAGTGCGTGGTATCGCGGCGATTCGTACGACATGCAGATTGTCGGCGTGGAGATCAGTTTCGGTAGCATGGCAGAACGCGTGGAAGTGGTGCTAGAGGATGTTTGAGACCATTCAGCGAATAATCGACGATTTGACGGCGCGGGTGCGGCATCTGGAGACAATCGAGGAAGCACTGCCAGCGCACGCGGTGACGCATGAACTCGGTGGTGCAGACGAGATTGACGTGACCGGCTTATCGGGGGTGTTGGCCGACGCACAGACTCCGGCAGTACACGCGGCGACACACGAGGCCGGTGGCACAGACGAAATCACATTACGTCCGTCCCTCTGGGGCGACGGGACTGACGGCGCGGTTGCGCTATCCAACATCGATCTGCAAGCGACGGCTATCACAACAACCGGCGACGTAACGCTCACGCATAATCGCACCATCCAGGCGACAGGCGACATTACGCTTACGCATGAGGTCACGGTCAGCCGGCAGGACGGTATCGCACGCGGCACGTATCCGACTGGGTTAGGATCGCCAGGAATCGATCTGGAGCTGATCCTTGCCGCTATCGGCGCGAAGTCCATGCCGGCGCCTATTCGGCCAGGTGGTGACACGGCCGCGCTCTGTGGCGGAGTTGTGCAGCTCCTCTCTGGTGATACGGTGGAGGTCTCCGGCGACATCATCGCGACGGGCAATAACGCCGCGAGTGAGGCCGGCGGCGGTGGTGGTCTCGTGTTGATCATCGCCAAGAACGAGATCACGGGAACAAACGGGATAGATGTGTCTGGCGCGAACGGCCACGCAACGGCAGCGGCGTTCGGCGGAGCGGGCGCGTATTCCGCCGGAATGGGGGGCCATGCGGGGTTCCCGGGGTCGGGCGGCGGCGGCGGCGGTGGAAATGACTCACAACCAGGCGGCACTGGCGGGCCACCAGGCAGCGGCGTCGAGTTCGGCAGCAGCGTAGGGTTCGCCGGTGGAGACGGCAATAGTCATTCGACATCTGCTCACGGCGGCGGCGGCGGCACCTACGGCGAGGCCGGACAGAACGCAGCGGGCAATAATGCCGGCAATGGTGGCAGCAACATTGCCATGCAGATACCGCTTGTTGCTAGAGTGATGGCTGTACATGGGTCGAATGGCGCGACAATGGGTGCTCCATTTGTTGCTGGCGTTGGCGGCCTGATCGGCGGCGGAGGCGGCGGAAGCTCGCGAGAACGCACCGGTGGAGCAGGCGGGCCATTCGGATCAGGCGGCGGAGGCGGCGGCACACGCGCGGGAGGAAGTGGCGGCGCTGGCGGTGATGGCCTGGCATACTTGCCGATAACTACCGGCTATGACGGCGGCCAGGGTGGCGGTGGCGGTGGCGGTGGCGGTGGCAGCGGTGGAGCAAGCGGCGGCGCTGGTGGCGCGGCTGGCACTGCTGGCACAGGACAATCGTTGAACAGCGCAAACGGAGCAGGCAATGGCGGCGCTGGAAGCAATGGCGCAGCAGGTACCCACACAGGCACGGATGCTGGCGGCAACGGCGGCGGCGGCGGTGACGGTGGCAACGGCGGCGGTGCAGCCGGCCTCGTGCTGATGATAGCGCCAACCATCAGCTACGGCGGAACGGTGACGGGTAGACACATCAAGATCGAGGGTGCAGATGCACTCGCATTCATTCGCGGATTTGAAATCGCATAGAGTACCACGCAGCAGATAGGAGCGGCCATGCCGGAAGCAACTACAATGATGACAAGCCATGAGTGTAAAGAGATACAGCTACAGCTCCACGATCTTGACAAGAATATCCTCGCGCTAAACATCAAAATCGACAGATACGCAGAGCTGGAGAAGCGCGTGCGTGATCTGGAGCTGAAGATCGCCGGCGAAGCGTTCAAGGGCGGATTTGTCGGCAGCGGTGTTTGGGTTGCCGTCGGCGCGGTCTTATTTGGGGTCGCAAAGTCGGCGGGCTGGCTATGAACGTCGGCATCCACTTCTCCAACTGGTACTGGGAGCCGCCGACCGATGATATGTTTCAGCGGTTGCGGGACGCGCGGCCGGATACGATCAAGACGTGTCTGTTCCACGATCCAAAGTTCAACCAGGCTGGCATCCATCATCGCTTACGCATCGAGCATCCCGGCGCAACGATCATCGCACGGCTGTTTGCCGACATGAACGGCGGAGCGTGGAGCGTAGACGAGTTCGTGACGCGGTTCGTTCCACGCATGCAAGAGATCATGCCATTCACGCCGTGGTTCGAGGTGCACAACGAGCCGGACATCGAGCGCGAGGTTGCCGGCTATAGCGAGGGTTGGGGTAGGTCCTCGGCTGACGCGGAGGCGTTCAACGTCTGGATGGCGACGGTTGTTGTGTCGCTTCGCAACGCCGTTCCAGGATGCAAGTTGGTCTTCCCGGGCCAGTGGGTATTCCCGGGCTACGTCGAGTGGTGGCGGCGAGTCATGCCGGCCATCCGCATGTGCGACGCGTGGGGTGTCCACGCCTACTGGCAGCACCACAATGTCGCATCGTTGGACTGGGGCGCGTGCTACGAGATCGCACACAAGATGCTGCCGACAATGCCGCTGTACGTGACGGAGTTCGGCGATTCGACGCCTGACCGGTCACCGGCGGAGAAGATGAATCGCTATTGGGCCTGGTACCACTCGCTGCCTCCCTACGTCCACGGCAGTGCCTTGTACATCATGGGAGGCACAGACGATTGGGCACATTTCGAGGTCAACGAAGACATGGCCCGCAAGATAGGCGAGATTCCACGAGACAA
>Ga0114946_10000686_pt1 | contig 22736 bp, 18 predicted proteins | sample WalLakDeSediment_FD_88676 | JGI IMG/M metagenome (GOLD analysis project Ga0114946, IMG submission 88676) | Lake sediment microbial communities from Walker lake, Nevada to study Microbial Dark Matter (Phase II) - Walker Lake 11/02/13 Deep Sediment | ecosystem: Environmental > Aquatic >...
TGACAAAATAGATCATCACCGCCGTGATCCCCACCAGGAAAAAAACGGAGATCCCCAGGATAATGATGAAGGTCAGATCAACCCCCTGTACAAAATTTGATGCGCCGGTCATGTGTTAGTTCTTGGTTCTTGGTTCTTGTCTTCTGTCTTCTAAATTCTATCTTCTAACTTCTTAGTGCATAATCTACCATTGCCAGCACAACGAACACGGCAAATAATACCACGACAATGGTCAGCATAAACTTGAAAATTTTCGGATCGTACTTCAGGTGCATGAAATAGAGCGCCACGACGATCGCTTTGGCTGATGCGATTGTCAGGGCGGTCAGCACGGTCAGCGTATACAGATCAGCCCCGAATACAGAAACCGTAACCGTCATGATTGTCAGCAGAATCAATCCCAGGAAGGTGCTGGCATGTTCTCTGTAGCTGACGATGTGGGTGTCGTGGGCATGGGTGCTGGTATGGTTGTTTTCGCTCATATGTGGTTCTTGGTTCTTGGTTCTTGGTTCCTGGTTCCTGGTTCTTTTATTCTAACTTCTATCTTCTCAATGAATAAGGTAAAACAACGGAAACAGATAGATCCATATCAAATCCACGAGATGCCAGTACAATCCGGCGTTTTCGAGGAGCATGTATTTGTCCTGCCGGACTTTGTTCTTTTGAATGAACCGTATCACAAAAAGCAGGAAGATCATTCCGACGATGACATGGAGCGCGTGCAGGCCTGTCATGAAGAAATAGAGGAAATAGAACAGCCGTTCCCCGTTGGCGAGCTGGCCGTATTGTTCCATGCCCGGGAACAGCCCGTGATCAAACTTCGCGGTCCATTCGAAATACTTGTTCACCATGAAGATACCGGCGGCGACGACGGTGATCCAGATCAGCCGTTTAGACAACCGGATGTCGCCTTTCTGCATGGCGGTGATCGACATGGCGACGGTCATGCTGCTGGCCAGCAGGACGACCGTGTTGATGGTGCCGATCAGCACATTCAGGTCGAGCGAGGCGGCGAGGAAGTCATCGTGGTACATGTACCGGTAGATCATGTAAACCAGGAAGAGACCGCCAAAGAGCAGCAGCTCTGTAAACAGGAACAGCCACATGCCCATTTTGGTGGCGACGTCGTCGCGCCTGTGTCCGGAATTGGGGAGTACAAATGTTGTTTCCATGCGGTTATTTCAAATCAAATCATTTAAAATCGTAGGGGCCATGCTCGGAAACTACCGGCGCCTGGTCGAAATTTTGCAGTGGCGGCGGGGATTTGGTCTGCCATTCCAGCGTGACGCCTCCCCAGGGGTTGCGTCCGACCGGCTTGCCTTTAAGGTATCCCCGGATCAGGTTGTAGATCATCAGCAGGATGCCCAGGATAAGGATCCATGAGCCGACGGTGGATATGACATTCAAGGGCTGGAATTCAGGCAGGTAGTCGTAATAACGCCGCGGCATACCCATCATGCCGAGGATCATCATGGGGAAGTAGAGTGTGTTGAAGCCGACAAACATGATCCCAAAGGCGATATTGGCCATGCGGACGTTGTACATCCTGCCCCAGATCTTCGGGAACCAGTAGTGGATGCCTCCAAAGAAGGCGAAAGCGGTACCCCCGAACATTACATAATGAAAATGCCCTACCACAAAATATGTATCGTGCAGGTGGACATCCGCCGCGAGAGCGCCAAGGACAAGGCCTGAAAGGCCACCGATCAGGAACTGGAAGATGAATGCCATGATGTAGAGCATGGGGGGCTGCACATCGATGGATCCTTTGTACATGGTGGCCACCCAGTTGAATACCTTGATGGCGGAGGGGACGGCCACCAGGAATGTAAGGATGGAGAAGACCACCCTTGCCGGGCCGCTCATGCCGGAGGTGAACATATGGTGACCCCAGACAAAATAGCCGATAAAGGCAATGGCAAGGCTTGAATAGGCGATGGCTTTATAGCCGAATATCGTTCGTTGGCAAAAGGTCGGGATGATTTCCGATACGATCCCCATAGCCGGCAATATCATGATATAAACGGCCGGGTGCGAATAGATCCAGAAAAGGTGCTGATACAGTAAGGGATCGCCGCCGATGGCAGGGTCGAACAAGCCGACTCCGAAAGCCCTCTCGGCGATTATCATCAGCAGGGTGATACCGACGATCGGGGTTGCAAGCACCTGGATCCACGAGGTAGCATACAAAGCCCAGGCGAACAAGGGTAGTTTGAAAAAAGTCATCCCCGGGTAGCGGAGCCGGTGGATGGTCACGATGAAATTCAAGCCGGTCAGGATCGATGAAAAGCCCAGGATGAAAGCAGCTAAAACGGCGATTGAGACGTTGGTGCCAGTTTTTACACTGTACGGGGCATAAAAGGTCCAGCCGGTATCGGCGGGACCATCGCCCACTACCAGCGTCAGCAGGGCCAGCGCGCCGCCGAATATATAAAGGTACCATGAGGTCAGGTTCAGTTTGGGGAAAGCCACGTCATCGGTGCCGATCATGATGGGCAGGAAGAAATTGCCGAAGATGGCCGGTATGACCGGGATGATGAATAAAAAGATCATGATGACCCCGTGAAGGGTGAAGATCTGGTTGTAAGTGTGCGGTTCCATCAGGTCCTTTCCCGGGGCGATCAGCTCCAGCCGCATCAGGAAGCCCAGTGCCATACCCACCAGGAAAAAGGCAGAGATGGTATAAAAATACAGCAGGGCTATCCGCTTGTGGTCGAGGGTGAACAACCATGACCGGATACCTCTGGCGACCTGGTAAAACGACAGGTCGGGATTTGCAGCGGTTGTTGACATATGCTAATTTTCAGTTTTGGGGGTTGCGGTGCGTTTGCTTTTCAATACAAGGGTGATGAAAAACCCAAGCGCCAGTAAAATTATAATACTGCCGGAAACTTTTGTTATGTTGAAGACATATTTTTTTCCTTCGGCATCGTAACTGAAGCAGAATTTCAGCACTTTGTTGATGGTCGGGCCCGATCTGCCCTGCGAGGCCTCCACTATGGCCATCTTCAGATCAAATGGAAGGAAATATGTTCCATGAAGGTAGCGGGTGATCTTGCCGTCAGGACTTAAAACTATGATTGCCCCCGGGTGTATCCAATCCCGGCCTTCTTTTTTAATCATATAGCCAATGCTGGTGAGTAATCTTTGAATGGTAAGGCTGTCGCCGGTGTGAAAGATCCATCCTTCTTCGACAAACCTCACGTTTTTTGTCAGCCTGGCGTAGGTTTCTTTCTTTTCTCTTGCCAGCCGAGGCTTCTCGGCAGGGTTAAAGCTGATGGTGAAAACCTGGTAGTCTTTTCCCAGTTCTAATTTCGCTTTTGAGATAACATCTGCCACACCTTCCAGCAGCGGGCTGCAAAGACCCGGACATTCGTAATAGACAGGGACAATAACCGTGGGTTTGTCGATTTGATCCAACAGGTTGACCGTGTCATAGTTTTCGGTCACAAACACCAGGTCATCCGGGATATACTGGTCTAGCTTTTCATAAATCCCCAGCTGGTCTCCTTCCTGTGAATACAGCGAAGGCAGGCTGATCATCATGATAGAAATAAGTATTGAAATTATTCTCAACATTTGATTTGGTATTAAATATAAAAACTTGCGGCAAATTTAGAATAATTCTAAATAGGTTGCAAGTTTTTTAGAAAGAAGTCAGAAGATAGAAGTCAGAAGACAGAAGTCAGAAGATAGAAGTCAGAAGATAGAAGTCAGAAGATAGAAGTTAGAAGATAGAAGATAGAAGTTAGAAGACAGAAGATGGAATTTGGTCAATGTTAGCGTTCATAGAACCTTTATTCTTCAATGATCACGCCGGTGGCGATCATTTTATAGGCCCATGCGGGTTCGGTAATCATTGCAATATCTTCTTCGCTTTGGCCCTCATCACGGGCAAAATTTTGCAAAGTTTCCACGGGGATCATTCTCCTGATAACGGTCCCCGCTGCTGTGGCATATTTACCTTCTGCATCCAGCGGGATCGAGAAGTCGTCATCGGGAAAGGTTACGTGGATGGTTTCGCCGTTCGCCATATCGATGTCCATCCAGCATCCCGAGTGTTTGCAGGATGCGGCAATACTTCCCGAAAGCGTGAGAACAATGGTATCCGAATCTGCGAAGTAGCTGGCCGCCTCACCAGCAAGGATCGCCTGACCTATATTGACTTCCATTCCGAAAGTCCCGGTAGAGGGCAGGGGTTCTTTTTCTTCAGCCAGTTCTGTCGTGCGGGGTGTGCCGGTACATGCTGCCAGGATTCCCAGCAGCAAAATATACTTTGAAATTTTCATATATGATCTCGTTTAAATATCGCGTGGTTCGATGACGATATCGGCTACATCATCAAGGGTTATATATCCGCCGTCGTTCCCGAAATTATTCAGCACATAGTTGATAACGGCGACGGCATCTTCCTTGGTATCAGCCTGTGGCGGCATTGGGGCGGGGTATTTGACAGTTTTTGCTGAAGGGACCTTTTCCGAGCCGTTAAGTACCTGTGAAACAGCCAGCACAGTTTGATTCAGCAGAAAGTCGGAACCGACCAGTGTGGGGAACGCGCTGGGCAGCCCCTGGCCGTTGGCCTGATGACATGCCAGGCATTTTTCTTTGTAGATCTGTTCACCACGGGCCATCATAATGGTCATTTCATCCATGGCGGCAGGTGTTTCAGCTTCTTCCTGCACAACTGTTTCAGCTTCCTGATCTGTTTTTTGCGGGCCTGATCCACAGCTTGTTATGATCATACCGAAAGCGGCTAAAAACAGAACAAATAAAAGGCTAATTCTTTTCATGGTTATAGTTTTAATTATTGATGAATGGATTTGATTTAGCTGAAAGCAAATATAACCAAATGTATCGAAGTACTGTTAATAAATTGCTATTTTTTTGATTCGCAACATTCGATGACGGCCTGATCGTTCGCTTTGTCGATCTTTGGGCTCAGATAAGGAATCCCCAGGTTCAGTCCGCGAAGGATGAAGATAATACCCAGCATGACGATGAAAACCGGGATAACCTTGCTGAGCCTGGCGCGTAATTTTTGCGACAGTATATTTCCGGCCAGAGAAATGACAAGTAGCATGGGTGCTGTTCCCAGGCCGAAGAGGGCCATATACAGCGCTCCTCCGGCGGCGTGGCTCATGACCAGCGCCCCAGCCAGGGCAATATAAACCAGTCCGCATGGTAAAAAGCCGTTCAACAGACCGATCACGAAAAGCGAACGGTAGGTCTTTGTCCTAAATAAGCTGGAAAAAGGCTTTTTCAGAATGCCGGCGATGAAATCGGATAACCTGTAAACCGGTTTACTGACAGCGCCCAGCCGCGGGACCAGTATGGCAAGGATCATGGCAATCCCAAGCAAGATAGAAGCCCACTGCTGTAGCCCTCCCAGTGATAAGCCCATCCCTGCCAGGCCTAATACAGCCCCCAGGAAAGCATAGGTGATGGTCCGGCCTGTATTATAAAGCAATCCGCCGGTGATCCGCGTAAACCATGACTCATTATTCAATGGCAGCGCCACGGCAATCGGCCCGCACATGCCGGCGCAATGCAGCGACCCGACCAACCCCAGTAAAAATGCTTCTAAATATTCCAAAGTCCTTTTGGCTGATAATTGAGATTAATAATACAATTACCTGTTGATAAATATACCCTCTTCCTGGTAATAACTGATCCCCGATGCATTCCATTCCAGCTTGACAGTCCATTTGCCGGGGAGCATATTTCTGGTATCGATTCGCTGCCGGGCCGAATCATCCAGTTGAAGGGGGATGGTTATGTCTTTCCTGGGATCGGAGGGCCGGTAAAATAAGATTGTGCCTGTCGGTTGATCTTCCATTAAAAACTCTGGGAAACTGATGATCACTTTCTCATTAACGGTTGAAATGATAACAGGTTCGGCCAGTGATCCGGTATTTTTTATTTTATCGATCTTTTCCTGGTAGGCCTGCTCTTTCTCATAGTAATTGTCTTCTACCAGGTTGACATCATAAGTGTTGATGAAGATGTAGAAGGCGATCACTGCCAGGATGAACAGGACGATGAAAATAAATATGCCGGTTCCCCAGTTGAATTTCATGGTGCGAGTCTGTTTGGTCCGACAAAGGTAGATTTTATCTTCCTGATCAGTTCCCCTTCCGAGTAAATGCCAAATTCTACGATGGTTTTATCACTTTCCAGCGTTGTCTCGGGAAGGATCAGGAAGAATACTGCTTCTTTAACAGATTGGTTTTCAACGATAACATCCCCGCCAATAATATTGATTTCTCCTTTATGAGAAAGGATCCGGATGTCAACCGGAATATCTTTGTTTGATTTGTTGATGAACTGAATATTGTAAAGATTGCTGAACACACCCGGTTCCTGTTCCTGGTAAAGCATACCCGGCACCCGAAGGAGGATGGTTTCAATTTCTGTGCGGGCAATGATGGAGTAGGAAAATAGTGCCAGCAGCAATACAAGTACGGAAGAATAGGCAATGGTCCTGGCATTGAACCTGAGCTTTTCCCCTTCCGTGATCATTCTTTCCGACGCATACCGGATCAACCCCCTGGGTTGTTTGGTGGCATCCATCATAGCATCGCAGGCGTCGATACAGCAGGCGCAGTTAATGCATTCGAGCTGAGTTCCATTGCGGATATCGATCCCGGTCGGACACACCTGCACGCATTGCGTGCAGGTGATGCACGACCCTTTCCCGGCCGACTCGCGGTTTTCGCCTTTGAAATACGTCCCTCTTGGCTCACCTCTCTTGTAGTCATAGGAGATAACGATCGAATTCCGGTCTAAAAGCACCCCCTGGAGCCGTCCGTATGGACAAACAATCGTGCATACCTGTTCCCTGAACCAGGAGAAAATGAAATAGAAAACGCCAGAGAAGACAAACATTCCGGCCAGCCCGGCCTGGTGTTCTCTGGGATCATCGGTTACCAGTTCTATCCATGCTTCCGAACCGATAATATACATCAAAAAGTAATTGCCGGCAATGAATGATAGAATGAAAAATATGCCGTGTTTCAGCGATTTCCGGATGATCTTTTCGGTGTTCCAGGGCTGTTTGGCCATTTGTTTTTGATAATAGGCGTCGCCTTCTATCCAGTATTCTATCCTTCTGAATATCAGCTCCATGAATACAGTCTGCGGGCATGCCCATCCGCACCAGATCCTTCCGAAAGCCACTGTGAAAAGGATGATGAACACCATCAGGGAGATCATCGCCAGGTAGAACAAATGAAAATCCTGGGGCCAGAATTGTACCCCGAATAAGATCAGTTCCCGGTCGATGAAATTCAACAGCAGCAATGGTTTGCCGCCGATACGAATAAATGGGGCCAGCAGGAAGAAGGCCAGCAATATAAAACCGGTGATATTTCGCCAGAAAGTAAATTTCCCACTGGGTTTTTTAGCATAAACCCAGACCCTTTTGCCTTTTTCATCGATGGTTGCCAGCCGGTCCCGGAAATCGGGCGTTTCTGCTTCGGGTTTTTTGAATTGGACCATGGTGTCACATTTCACAAAGCTCTCCCTCCGGCGCCTTCGGGTTCGGGGGATTGGTCCCGTGCAGGCTCACGATATAGCTTGAAACCTGCAGGATCTGTACGGGCGCCAGCTGGTCTTTCCATGAAATCATTCCTTTATCAGGCACGCCGATCACGATAATGTTGTAAATATCGGCAATAGAGCATCCGTGGATCCAGTAATCATCGGTGAGGTTTGGTCCGACCAGGCCGCGACCATCCGCCAGGTGACAAACGGCGCAGCTCTTATCATAGATCCCCTTGCCTTCCAGCATGCTAAAGTCGTCGGTCAGCAGTACGATATCTGCTGCATCCGGCATAGCGGACGACCTGGCATCCTTGTACTTCATCATGGCGGCTGCTACCTCCCGCTCATATTCCTCTTCCTGCAGCGGTCCTGTCTTCAGGACATGATACCTGAAAAAATAGACGAAAGCAAAGACAATGGTGATGTAAAATAACCAGAGCCACCATTTCGGCAGTTTGTTGTCCAGTTCCCTGATGCCGTCATATTCATGTCCTGATAGTAGCTTATCGCCGGTCAGTTCATCTTTTTCAATGATGTCATGTTCGTTCGGTTCCATAAACCAAAATATTAATTCGTTAATAATCTATTCATCTGTGATATGTCCGGGATCATCATCTTCCAATGGTATTTGACTATATCTTCTGACTTCATCTTTCTTGAGGGTATACGCATGAATAACCATAAAGATGAAAACCGCCAGGAAGATCGCCAGGGCGATAATGGCAAAAATATGCACACCGGCAATGGATACGAGATATTCTCTGACAAGTCCCATAATCGGAATTTATTTATGAATATCAGTGCCTAAACGTTGCAGGTATGCAATCAGGGCAATGATCTCCTTTTCAGGTTTTACATCTATTCCGGATGATTTGAGTCCAGCCGCGATCTGGCCGGCCTGGGCTTGCAGGTCGGCCACGGCCTGCTGATCATATCCTTCGGGATAGGGTGTTCCCAGCGACTGCATCACACGGATCTTGCGTGGTGTATAACGGGTGTTCAGGTCATCTGAGATCAACCAGGGGTAGGCGGGCATGATCGACTGCGGACTGAGCTTTTGTGGGTCGAGCATGTGGTTGTAATGCCATGAATCGGGTTTGTAATTTTTGCTTGTCTTAACCCCGATCCGGGCCAGGTCGGGGCCGTTCCGTTTGGAGCCCCATTGGAACGGCCGGTCGTAGATGAATTCGCCCGCTTTGGAGTATTCCCCGTACCGTTCCGTTTCCGACCGGAAGGGCCTGACCATCTGCGAATGGCATGTATAGCATCCCTCCCGGACATAGATATCGCGCCCTTCCAGCTCCAGTGGCGTGTAAGGCTGTACGCTGCTGATGGTCGGGATGTTGGTCCGGATCAGGTACATCGGGATGATCTCCACAAGTCCGCCTATCAGGATCACCACCAGGGCTATCGCCAGGAACTGCACCGGCTTTCTTTCCAGCCAACGATGGCGGGTTTCACCATCTGCCCGTTTACTGGTCACCGGCGATAGTGGCGGCGCCATGGCCTCCGTTTCCCTGGAGAATTTTCCGGCTTTTACCGTTTTGGCGATATTCACGATACCGATGATCGCGCCTGCGATATAAAGCGCACCGCCAAGGATGCGGGCATGGTACATCGGCATGATCTGGGTGACGGTTTCCAGGAAATTGGGGTACCTCAAAAATCCCAGTTCATTGAATTCTTTCCACATCAGTGTCTGGACCACAGCGCCCCAGTAAAGGGGAACGGCATAGAAAATAATTCCGAGCGTCCCCAGCCAGAAATGGGCGTTGGCCCATTTTCGGGAATAAATTTTCGTGTTGAACAACCGTGGCATGAGCCAGTAAAGCATGCCGAAGGTCAAAAAGCCGTTCCATCCCAGCGCCCCCACATGGGCATGCGACACCGTCCAGTCGGTGAAATGGGTGAAGGCATTGATCGATTTGACCGACATCAGCGGGCCTTCCAGCGTTGACATCCCATAAGCCGTCACGGCCACGACAAAGAATTTCAGTACCGGGTCCTCACGGACCTTATCCCATGCGCCCCTTAGAGTGAGCAAACCGTTCACCATCCCGCCCCAGGAGGGTGCGATGAGCATAATGGAGAAGACCACCCCGAGGGTCTGTGTCCAGTTGGGAAGGGCCTGATAAAGAAGATGGTGCGGCCCGGCCCAGATATACAGGAAGATCAACGCCCAAAAGTGGATGATCGACAACCGGTAGGAATATATGGGGCGGTTGGCCGCTTTGGGCAGGTAATAGTACATCAGCCCAAGATAAGGCGTCGTCAGGAAGAAAGCCACGGCGTTATGCCCGTACCACCATTGCACCAGGGCATCCTGGACACCCGCGTAGATAGGGTAACCTTTCAGGAAATGCACCGGGATGGCCAGTGAGTTGACAATGTGGAGCACCGCCACGGTGACGAATGTAGCGATATAAAACCAGATGGCGACATAGATATGCCGGGTGCGTCTTTTTAATATCGTTCCGAACATATTCCATCCGAAGATTACCCAGATGACTGCCAGGGCGATATCGAGCGGCCATTCCAGCTCGGCGTATTCCTTCCCGGTTGTGTAACCGAGTGCGTAGGTTAACGCCGCCCCTACGATGATCAACTGCCAGCCCCAGAAATGGATATAGCTTAGCGTATCATTGAACATCCTGGCTTTGCAGAGCCGCTGCAGCGAGTGATATACCCCGGTGAAAATGCCGTTCCCTACGAAGGCAAAGATCACTGCATTGGTGTGGATAGGGCGGATCCGGCCGAAAGTCGTGTATGCCAGGTCGAATGTGAGTGCAGGAAATGCCATCTGCAAAGCTGCCAGTAGCCCCACCAGCATGCCTATCAATGCCCAGAAGAGTGTGGCATAGGCAAAATACTTGACGATCCTGTTGTCGTAATAGAATTTTTGCTGTTCCATAGATTGGGTATTCGGTATTAGTTCTTGGTTCTTGGTTCTTGGTTCTTGGCTTGTCCCGAATCCGCCTTTGGCAGATGAGGGACCTGTTTTTTGTCATTGATCTGTTTCTCCTCGTCTTCTTCGATGACATTCTTTTCATCATCAAAAAGCATCCTGACTGAAGGGGTGTAATCATCGTCATACTGACCGGAGCGGATCGACCAGATGAATGAAATAAGGAAGCCAATGGCTACCAGCAGGCTGACTGCGATCAGTATGAATATAACGCTCACGCTGGTGTATGGATGATCAATCGACTGAACAAATATAAAATCTAAATGCAGTCACATAACAATGAAATATGCAAGAATGAGCATGTATACTAAAATTTAGAAGGATTCTAAATGGCGAAGGCGTCACATTTTAATTGGCTTTCATCATTTTCCTTTTCCGGGCCAGCAGGATAGTGGCGAAAGTGGCAAAGGCGACCACGCTCACCGAGCTGAGCGGCATCAGGATAGCTGCCAGCAAAGGTGTAAGCATGCCCGCGGCAGCGAAAGATATTCCTACGATATTATAGAGGAATGAGATGATAAAGCCGGCAATGACAACACCCATGGCCAATTTGCTGAACAGGATGAATTCCGGGAGCTTTTGGAAGTATCCTGAATCAAGGATGGCGTCACAGGCGGGTGAAAATTGATATACGTTATCTGCTATGGTGATCCCGACATGGCTTTCTTTCAATGCTCCGGCATCGTTCAGCCCGTCACCCACCATCAGTATCCTTTTCCCTTCTTCCCTGAGCCGGCGGATGTATGCGAGCTTATCATGCGGCGACTGCCTGAAATGCAACACATTCTGGTCGCCAAAAATGGGCAGCAGGTTGGGCAGTTCGGCATTATTATCGCCGGAAAGCATGTGCAATGAATATATTTTTCGCAGGGATGCCATTGTCTCCTCCATCCCTTCACGGTATTTGTTGCGGATGAGGAAACTTCCCCTGATCGTGTTGTTTATCGAAAAAAAGACACGGGTGCTGTATGTCTTTATCTTATCGCCTTCTCCTGTTATATATTCCTCAGAGCCTGCCTTTACCAGATGTCCGTCGATCCTGCCGCTGATCCCCATGGCGGGGGTCTCCTCAAATTCCGTGACCTGAAAGAGATGATCCCCCGGAAGATGCAGGTAGATGGCCTGGCTGAGGGGATGCGCGGAATGCCGGACCAGTGATTTTATCATCAGCAACTCCCTTTCATCCAGCCGGGCATCATGCTTATCGATATCGAAAACGTCATTTCTTGTGATCGTGCCTGTTTTATCGAAAACGATGGTATCGATCTTCGATAATTCTTCCAATACCTCGGTCTTTTTCAGGTAAAACCCGCTCCGTCCATAGATGCGCATGGTATTGCCGAAGGCAAAGGGTATGGTGAGCGCCAGGGCGCATGGGCAGGCAACGATCAATATGGCGGTAAAGGCATTCATTACCAGGGAGGGGTCATGAAAGTACCAGTAAGCTGCCGCCGCCAGACTGATCGAAAGAATGGTAATGGTGAAATAGCGGCTGACCCGGTTGACAATCGTGTTCATTCCATGGTATTCCGATTTCCGGTGAAGGTCCTGGTTCCAGAGCTCTGTAAGATAACTCTGCACCACCTCTTTCTCGACGATCAGTTCGATCACGCTGCCCACCTGCCTCCCCCCGGCGAAAATGCGGTCTTTCACCTGCCTGGTCACCGGTTTCGATTCGCCGCTGACAAAGCTGTAGTCAATGTGCGCCTCGCCCTTTATCAGGATGCTGTCGGCCGGGATCAGCTCCTGGTTGCGCACCAGTATCCTGTTGCCGGGTTTCAGGTTTTTCAATGGAATGGTCGATTCCACCCCTTCTTCGCCAATCATGGTGACAGCCACGGGGAAATAGGATTTGTAATCCCTTTCAAACGACAGCGCCTGGTAGGTTTTGCCCTGGTACCACCTGCCGATGAGCAGGAAAAAGACCAGCCCGGCCAGCGAGTCCATATAACCGGGACCGGTGACGCTCAGGATGTCATACGTGCTGCGGATGAAAAGGGTCAGTATGCCCAGGGCAATGGGGACATCGATGTTGATGAGCTTATTTTTGAGCCCTTTGATGGCAGATTTGAAATAATCCTGCGCCGCATAGAAGAATACCGGAAGGGCCAGGACAAGGTTGAAGTAGGAGAAAGTGTGGATGAAACCGGGATCAATACGATCTTCGCTGGCCAGGTACTCAGGGAAGCTGAACAGCATGATGTTCCCGAAGCAAAACCCTGCAACCCCCAGCTGGTAATATATTTTACGCCTGTCTTTCCGTGCTTTCTCCCTGTCTACATCGCTAAGGGTGATTTGTGGGATATAATTGATCGAAACGAGAATCTCAACCAGCCGCCGGAGGGTCAGTTCGTCATCCCTGAAAGTAATGCTCAACTCTTTACGGACGAAATTCACCATCGAATGGATGATCCCTTTTTGGATCCGGCTGAGGTTCTCCAGCAGCCAGATGCAAGAGCTGCAATGGATGGATGGAATGAAGAATTTGACCTTGCTGATCCCGCCTTCGGAAAATTCGAGCAGGCTGTTCCGGACCTCCTCATTATCCAGGTAGGCATATTTCTGACCGATCTCCGCTTCCTTTACCCGTATGCCTGGATGCTGGGAGATATCATAATAATCACAGGCATCGCTCTCCCGGAGGATTTCATAAACCGTTTTGCAGCCGTAACAGCAAAAAGATTTGTCATCGAACATCACAGGCGGGTCGCCGCAAGTTTCACCACAGTGATAACAACTTATTTTTTGTGACTTTTCCAAAGCAAAATGATCACGGATAAACGGATCCCGTCATCATAAACCTGTCATTTTAATTTTTTCATCTTGAGGTGGTTGATGTATGCGAAGAGCGATATCGCCAGTACAATGGCAACACTGTAATATACAAATCTTGGGATTGGCACCGGGTCGCCGGCTGCGTAAGAATGTAATCCCGACAGGTAGTAGTTAACACCGAAATAGGTCATCAGTACCGAGCCAAAACCGATGAGGGCAGCGAAGTTGAAGCCATAAGTCCCGCCCATTCCCGGGATCAGGCGCATGTGGATGATGAAGGAGTAAACCAGGATCGTCACCAGTGCCCAGGTTTCCTTGGCATCCCAGCCCCAGTAGCGCCCCCACGACTCATTGGCCCATACACCCCCCAGGAAAGTGCCGATGGTGAGCAGGAACAGGCCGATGATCAGGTTCATCTCGTTGATATTGGTCAGTTCCTGGATGATCGTTTTAAATCGTAGCATGTTTTTCCTGTTCTCCAGGCCGATCAGCAGCAGGTTCATCAGACCGAGCAGGGCGCCGACGCCCAGGAAGCTGTAACTGGCCGTTATAATGGCCACGTGAATGATCAGCCAGTAGGATTTGAGTACCGGAACCAGGTTGGTGATCTCGGGGTCCATCCAGCTCATATGGGCGACCATCAGGGTAACCGAAGCCAGGATGGCCGTGGTAGCCAGTGTTATCTTCGACCGTCGGAGGAAGATAACACCCGACAGTACTGTTCCCCAGGCGATGTAGATCATGGTTTCATAACCGTTGCTCCAGGGGGCATGCCCGCTGATGTACCATCGCATCGCCAGGCCAAGTGTGTGCATGATGAAACCGGCTATGATAATTGCGGCCAGGATCCTTGTAACCCATTTCAAGCGCAGGTTTTGATTTAAAACTTTTGCGAAAAGGATGATAAGGAGGATTAAGCCCATCAGGCCATACAATTGGTACAACCGGTTGAAAATGTTAATGTTATTGTAAAGGATTTCTGCCTTCACTTTGGTTTGGGAAGGGACCAGCGATTCCCCGTGCCGGTTCTGAAATAGTTTCAGGTAACCGAGCAAAGTATCAGCAGGCGCCCAGTCATCTGACCGCATCGCTTCGATGACGGCGTTATAGTACATCGGCATAATGTTGTCTATGAATAACGCTTCGGTAGAATCAAAATAACTGTAAGGATCCGACGGGTTATGCCACTTGTTTTCGGGGTGGCCGGGCTCGGGAAAGATCGTCAGAAAATCTCCGGATATGGCCATGAAGAAAATATTGACCCTTTCGTCGACCTTCATGACATCTTTGTCGAATGTGTTTCGCTCGGCCGGTTTTTTGGCATAAGCGGCATTGATTTGGTCAAACAGCTTGTAATAACCCATCTCATGATCGATGAAATCGGCAAATGAAGCATAACCACCCGTTATACCGATAATATTTTTAAGCTCTTTATGGGATACCTTGATCATGGGGATCGTTTGCCAGTATTCCGGGTATGTCAGCATTCCGAGAAAGACCTGGTCGCTGTTCAGGCCGCTCAGTTTGTCTTTCCTGTATATCTTCCTGAGAATTTCCGAAGAGAGGGTATTCACCGGCTTCATTCTGCCGTCACGGTCCTGTACCAGCAGTTTCCCAAAATCCTTTGCATGGCTGGCACTGATGTTTCGCGGATTGAATGTTGGATTTTCGGCTTCAGGGGTGGAAGAAGCAAGTAAAGCCGGGCTGAGCAGCAAGGCAACAAGAATTGCTGTCGCAGATTTATTTAACTGGGTGGTAGCCCGGGCCAGTTGGCGAAACCGGCCGTTTCGGCTGAAAAGGCTCAGGATCAGTCCGAGTGTCATCAATGCATAACCGAAATAGGTCACCGTGGTGCCAAGCCCGTCATGGTTCACCGAAAGGATCGTCCCCATCTCGTCCTGGTCATACGAAGACTGGAAAAAGCGGAACCCACCGTAATTGAGGATATTGTTCATATAGATCCGGTAGGGTATCTCCAGGTTTTTCCGGGGATCAATGACGGTTACTTCGCTGGCATAGGATGAAGGGCTTTGTGATCCTGGATATCGCTCCAGCTGGAAATCCCGGAGATAGATGGAAAATGGGGTGTGGATGATCCTGGAACCATAGGAGAGAGAAAATGATGCATCAGAGATATTTACAACGGTAGGCCTTCCGATCATCCCTTTCCCGCCGATAATTCCGACTTCCTGCTGTACACCCTGGTAATCCAAACGCATAACGATGGCTGAAATACCGCTGGTCTCGTGCGGTGAGCTGACAAATTGTGTTTTCCCGGCAGGGTAGAAGGAGCGGACCACCAGCTGGATCCCGCCGAAATCGTATAACTGCATTACATTTAACGGATATAAGGAATCTTTTACCAGGGTTTCCGATTCACCCGACATCATGTTGGTTATTTTCGCTTCCAGCGTGGAAAAGAAGTTCAACCCGGTCTCAGGTGTATATACAATCCGGATCGCATTGGTATCGCTCGTTTCTGAATTGAAACACAATGTCAGCCCGGAGGTTGTCCTGCATTCCCCTTCCCGGATCAGTGCATTAACACGCCCTTCCTGGCCCGCTACGACATAAGTAATGATGGGAATGCCTTCCGGATCTTCCACCACGGCTTCGGCTGCATTGGGAATGAGCCGGAGAAATTCCAGCCGGAATTCATCCTCACCCGCATCATAGGTTTTCCTGAAACGGTTTCTCTTGAACTCATTGAACAGGTAATGATCATCGAAAGAATAAGTCTCCCCGTCTTTCGCCATCGTGACTTGTAAATAAGGCCTTTCCGAAATGATCTCGTTGGAAGATTCCCCTTCGCGGATCATCATGGTGCCTTCCCAACCAACGTACCTGGTGAAAGCCGCACCAATCAGAATGATGACGAAGGAAAAATGGAAAGTCAGCGTAGTATACCGTTTCCTTTCAATCAGCCTGTATTTGAACATGCTGCCGATCAGGCAGATAGCAGTCAGAACCAGTAATGCCTCGAACCATCGGGCATCATAAACTATTGCCTTGGCGGCAGGTGTGCCAAAATCATTTTCAATGAGTGTGGCCGTTCCGATCGCAGCCGCAAATACAAGCAATAAGGTACCTGCAAACTGCATGGAGAATATGAAGTCGAAAAATTTACGCATGAGTTGTTTCTTGTTTCTTGTTTCTTGTTTCTTGATCCTGGTTCCTGGTTCCTGGTTCTTGGTTCCTGGTTCTTGGTTCTTGGTTCTTGGTTCTTGGTTCTTACCCCACCAAACCTGGCGCCTTACCCTGAATCGCTCAATCACCCAATCGCCCAATTCTCAATGGTGCTCCAAACTCTCCTCAAGATAGGGGTGATGCTTCGGCACCAGCGGTACCATGGCCAGCGATTTTGCGGTTACGAAGGCAAATAACCCGATAAATCCAAGGAAAGTACCGATCTCGATGAAACCGATCTCCAGGTGATGGTATGTGCCGACGATCACCTGCTGGTAAATATCGATCCACATCCCGATCATCAGGATGCTGCAAATGACGATGAGTGCGTTGGCATTCTTTTTCACCTTGTTTGACATCAGCGCCAGGAAAGGGAACAGCCAGTTGATAATCAGCTCACCGTAAAACAAAGGAATGAATTCACCTTTTGTGCGGGGCAGGTAATAGACCGTCTCTTCAGGGATATTCGCATACCAGATCAGGATGTACTGTGAAAACCAGGTGTACACCCAGATGATGCTGAGCGCGAAGATATATTTTGAAAAATCGCGAAGATGGGCCTTGGTCAGGAAAGGGAAATACCCCAGTTTATTCAGGATAATAACGATCAGCGTTATGACCGCCGTCGCATGGTAAAAGGCCATAACAAAATTGCGTACGGCAAAAATGGTGCTGAACCAGTGAACATCGATCGACATGATCCAGTCGAACGATGCCAGTGAGAAGGTCAGGGCAAGGGTAAATATATACACTTTGGAATAAAACTCGCTTTTCTTAAAATAAGTCAGCCCGTTTTCGCGGTCTTCTCTCAGTGAAAATCTTCTGAGGAGTTGTGTCAGAAATATCCAGGCCGCAAAATAGATCATAAATCTTATGATGAAGAACGGCATGTTGAGGTAGGGAGACTTGTATTCAATAATCGGATCTGTTGCCACGGCCTCCGGATGGGTCCATTCATAGATGTAATGTACCCCGAATAAAATGGGTATCATCAGGATCCCGATGACCGGGATGAAATTACCTATCGCCTGCGGAACCCTGACAAATCCGGAGGACCATCCCGACTGCGTTATATATTGAAGTGCCAGGAAAAAGGTCGCCCCGATCGCAATGGCCAGGAAATAGTAATTGTTGACCAGCAGATTTGCCCAGGTTTTGGTCGGGTTCGCGATGAATCCGTAAACGAATGCTGCGAGGCCAATCCCCATCAAAGCGAATATCAGGTACCTGAACCGTGGAGATATGATGAGCTGCTTATCCATTTTTGAAATTTTGAATTTTGAATTTTGATTGTTGAATGGGCATAAAAATCAATTAATTGCCTAACGTCCTCATATAATGGATGATCTTCCACCTGTTTTCAGGGCGGACCTGCGATGCATGGGCCCCCATCAGCCCAGAAAGCGATCCGACGGTGATTACATGGTATATCTCTCCGTCCGGCTTGTTTTTCACCAGGTCGCCGGTCAGCGGAGTGGGTAGTGCCGTGAATTTCCTGCTGGTATAAAGGTAGCCCCGGCCATCGCCCTTTTCTCCGTGACAGACCGCACAGTAAATATCATAATGAACCTTGCCTTCCTCGATAACTTCCAAAGCAGCCTGCAGCGGGTTAATCAGTTCCTTGCCGGCCAGCACCTGGTCATCAAATGATTTTGCCTTGTAAGGATAGGGGATAAAACCCCTGGAAACCGTGCCGGCCGGTGCAATCTGCATCGTGATGCTATCTGCAAAAACCGGGTTTTCCGTATATGGCTCGTAAGATTTTGCATAATACATGTCGAAATCGGCCATGAAGGCCCGTCCGGGATGATTGCGGTCATGGTTGCAGGAAATGACCAGCAACACAACCATCGACAGGGCCAGGATATTGTATATACGTGTTGTTTTCATTTTATTCATCCCTTTCTTCTTTATAGTCTTCCGGCTGTACTTCCTCATTCACCTCCACTGCGCCGTTTTCTTTCAGGATATGGCTGATCTTTAATACTTGTTCCGGGGTGAATGCCGGGTCTTTTTCAATCACGATGGCAAATTTGTCATCCATTGTCCTCGGGTCTAACATAACTGCTTTTTTCCCCGGTCCGATCTTCTGCCTGATGAAAAAGGTCAGGAAAGTGAAGAGCACCGCGACAAAAATGACAAGGACAAACATGATGATAATGAATGACAATGAGTTAAGTGGCTTTCCTCCAAATTTGAGCGGGTAACTGACCACGGAGGTCCAGTATAAAAAGGCGAATGTGATGGAAGCGCCAAACACCCCGTAAAGAAATGTTAACAACGGCATCCTGGTTTCCAGGCCCAGGATTTCTGCCAGGCCATGGACCGGGAATGGGGAGAAGACATTTTTTATGGCAATGCCCTCTTCTTTCACCTTTTTGACCCCTTTTACCAGGTCATCGGGGTCGTTATAAATTCCGATGATATTAATGATTTCCATGTTTTTCCTCCTTGATGTTACTGGTTTCCTTGAGAATACCTTTGGTTTCACTCATAGAGATGATGGGTATGTAGCGGAAAAAGAACAAAAGCCCCAGAATGAAAATACCCATTGTCCCAATATAGTTTGCCCATTCCACGACTGTCGGATGATATGAAGCCCAGCTAGAGGGCAGAAAGTCTTTCGACAGGGAGGTGACAATGATTACATACCGTTCAAACCACATACCGACATTGATGATAATGGTAATGATGAACATGATGACCAGGTTGTTCCTGATTTTTTTAAACCAGAAAAACTGCGGGATAATGGCATTGGATACGATCATGATCCAGAAAGCGGCATAATATGCGCCGGTAACCCTGTTTTTCATGAAGGTGAATATTTCGTATTCACCGGCGGAGTACCAGGCAATAAAGAGCTCCGTAGCATAGGCAAGCCCCATGAACATGCTGATAAAGACCATGATACGGGCGATGGCATCCAGGTGCCCCTGGGTTACATAATCTTTGTATCTGAAGACGTGCCGGATGATGATCATGAGGGTCATGACCATGGCAAATCCGGAGAAGATGGCGCCGATGACAAAATAAGGGGGAAAGATGGTCGTGTGCCAGCCCGGGATAACAGATGTGGCGAAATCCATGGACACGATCGAGTGGACTGATACCACCAGTGGTGCAGCCAGCCCGCCGATCAGTATGATGGCTGTTTCCTGGCGCAGCCATCCCCGTGCTGTTCCCACCCAGCCGAAGCTCAGCAGTGCATAAACCCTTTTCTTCACTTTCGAAACCGCCCTTTCTCTTACCATTGCAAGGTCAGGGATCAAAGCTATATACCAGAATACCGCAGAAGTCATCAGGTAAGTCGTTATGGCAGCCACATCCCAAAACAGGGGTGAATTGAAGTTGTCCCAGAGCGGGCCGCGGGTATTGGGGTAGGGGAGGATGAAAAAGCCGTTCCAGATGCGTCCCATATGTAACAGAGGGAAAATGCCGGCGCATATGACCGCCAGGACTGTCATGGCCTCCGCCGTTCGTGTGATCGACGTCAGCCAGCGCTGCCGCATGAGCAGCAGGAAGATTGAAAAGGCCGTTCCGGCATGGCCGATAGCGATCCACCAGACGAAACTGATGATCGCCATCCCCCATCCGACATTATTATTGACCCCCCAGGTGCCAATACCCTGTGTAACGGTGGTATAAATGCCCCATATCCCAAAACCGGTCATGCCGATGGCTAAACTGGCAACAATATACCACCAGAGGGGAGGGGACTTGGCTTCGAGCGGATGCAGAATGTCATTGGCTACCTGCCCGTATGACTTGTTCCCCGGGATCAGTATTCCCCTGACAGAAGTTTTATACATAGAATAGCGTTTATAATGTTTTTACTTTTTTATGAATGCTTTTTTCCGTGTTTTACACTGTGAGGCACATACCTTGTCCGCCTGTAATTGACCTTTTTATCTTCCACATCCTTGTTCCAGATCTTTGTCATATAATTCACAGATGGAAGCGTGTGCAACTGTTCCAGCAACTGGTATGTCCTGGGGTTATCCAGGATTCTTTTGATCTCGCTGTTCGGGTCGTTCATATCGCCGAAAACGATGGCATCACCCGGGCAGGATTGCTGGCAGGCCGTTTTTAGCTCCCCGTCGATGATACCGCGGTTTTCCATCTTGGCGTTTAATTTGGCTGCCTGGATACGCTGCACGCAGAAGGAGCATTTTTCCACCACCCCCCTGGATCTGACTGTTACATCAGGATTTAGCACTAGTTTGCCGCAGTCGTTGTTCATGTTATAATCGAACTTCTCGTTGTCGGCATATTCAAACCAGTTGAAGCGCCTGACCTTGTATGGACAATTATTGACGCAGTAGCGCGTCCCGATGCACCGGTTATATGCCATCTGGTTCAACCCTTCGGAGCTGTGCGGTGTGGCAGCCACCGGGCAAACATTCTCACAGGGTGCATTGTCGCAATGCTGGCACATGACAGGCATGCGGATCACCTCCGGGTTGTCAGCCTCATCCGAATAATAGCGATCAATGCGGATCCAGTGCATGATTCTGCGGTTGCGCACCTGCTCCTTGCCGATGACGGCCACGTTGTTTTCCGCCTGGCAACTGATCACGCAATTGCCGCAACCGATGCAGGCATTCAGGTTAATGGCCAATCCCCAGTGAGATCCATCATATACTGGTATTTCGTATAGCGTCAGGTTCTCCTCGACGATTCCCATGTGCATCTCATTACCCGCCTCCGGTGTCTCAAGGTATTCCATTAGGGTAGCCTCACGGGCCAGGGCGCGCTGCTCCATGGTATGGTGCGACTGGGTCAGCGCCAGGGGGTATCTTTTACCGGCAACCCGTTCCATTGTCACCTTCTTCCCTGTGAACTTGCGATGGCCATCAATGATTTCAGTCAACGGAAAGACATTCTTTCCCAAACCGTTGGCCACTTTTCCGGCACTTGACCTGCCATAACCTACAGCAATGGCAATGGTGCCCTCCGGTTGGCCGGGCTGCACCAATACAGGCAACTCAATTTCTCCATTGATCCGCACAACATCCTCCAGTTTCAACTTGTTTTCTTTCGCGTAGCCCGGAGGAATGCATACATAATTGTCCCAGGTGGCCATGGTGACAGGATCAGGCAACTCCTGCAGCCAGGGGTTGTTAGCATATTTCCCGTCGCCGATGGATATCTTTTCATACAGCACCAGCTCAAAACCTTCTCCTTCCGGTTCAATCCCGGCCTGGAGTTCAGCGGGTGAAAAGGATGGCTGTGTGCCTGCTGACGATATTTCAACATAGATACCGTCATGCAGCACTTCATTCCAGAAGCCCCTGAAACCGGCGAATTTACTTTGCCCGGGATAGATGTTCTTTTCCCAGTATTTCTCAATATAATCGTTGTATGCGGTCTGATCCTCCATCCATCGCAACAGGCTCTCCTGTGCCTGCCGGGTGTTGAAAACCTTGTTGATCAACGGCTGGCCCATGCTGTAACAGCCTTTCTTCACCTCAAAATCATTCCACGATTCAAGATAGTTGCTGTCAGGGCAAACATATTGCACCAGGCGGGCAGTCTCATCCAGCCTTTCGGTGATCGAAACGGTCAGTTTCAATTGTTTCATACCATCGGCAAAGCGCTGTGCTTCCGGGTAGTCATAAGCCGGGTTGACCTGGCACAGGATCAGACCCGAAACCTTGCCCTGTAACATATCGTCAACCAATGCTGCCATTTTATCATCCGAACCCTGCCGGGTCAGCAATGGCCTGGTCAGGTCGATAGTAGTGCCGTAATTCCCCAACAAGTGATTGATGGCATTCACGATAAGCTGGCTCTTCAGGTCGTTGGTGCCGCATAAAACCAGTGATTTACCCTCATGGGCCAGCAATTCCTCCGCCAGTTTACCGATTTCAACGGGTGAGTCGCTTACAGGATATGTATCGGCACCTTTGGCCCCGGCGATCAGGTTATACAGGTTCAGCAGGATGACGCTCTCTTCCGAAGGTTTGATCGGGACGCGGTAGTCGGCATTGCTACCGGTAAGCGACATATAAGACTCAAACTGGATATGCTTCGGCATCGTTTTACTGTCCATCAACGATCTCTTTTTCGTGTATTGCTTGGTGTATTCCACCGGGGAAAGCCAGTTGCCAAGGAAATCGGCGTTAAAGCCGACGATCAGTTCCGCCTGGTCGAATCGGTAGTCCGGTATCGCTTTCTGGTTAAAATTCATCTCATTCGCCTGGAGCATGGCGGAGGAGGAGATAGCATCGTAAGTGACCCATTCTGTACCCGGGTATTTCAGCATGAA
>Ga0114946_10000687_pt1 | contig 22715 bp, 19 predicted proteins | sample WalLakDeSediment_FD_88676 | JGI IMG/M metagenome (GOLD analysis project Ga0114946, IMG submission 88676) | Lake sediment microbial communities from Walker lake, Nevada to study Microbial Dark Matter (Phase II) - Walker Lake 11/02/13 Deep Sediment | ecosystem: Environmental > Aquatic >...
GAAAAAAGAAGTGAAAATGGAGTTAAAGGAGATGAAGAAAGAAGCAAGGGCAATGGGAGGAGGGATTTATATTTCAGTAGGTGCCCTTATTATTATTTTATTATTGCTGATACTGTTAACCTGATAAATCAAGATTTATCCACAAAAACCTCCATCACAATGGAGGTTTTTTTTTACTTTGCAGCTTGGTTAAAATCAAAAGTTATCCACATGAAAATCTGCTTTGCTACCAATAACAAAAAAAAGATTGAGGAAGTGAAGGCTGCTTTGGGCCCGAATTTCACCATTGTATCATTGGAAGAAATTGGCTGCTATGAGGAATTACCTGAAACAGGGGATACTTTGGAACATAATGCCTTCGAAAAAGCCCGCTATGTACATGATCATTACGGTGTGGATTGCTTTGCGGATGACACAGGACTGGAGGTGGAGGCATTGCATGGTGAACCGGGAGTATATTCCGGAAGATATGCAGGTGAGCCCAGGAGCGATGAAAGAAATATGGAACTTCTATTGAAGAAACTTGAAAATGTGGGTAACCGAAAAGCCAGATTCAGAACGGTCATTGCATTGATTTTAAATAATGAAGAACATGCTTTTGAAGGAACAGCAGATGGTGAAATCCTTGAAAAAAAATCAGGAACAGGAGGCTTTGGCTACGATCCCCTATTTAAACCCATCGGCTTTGAAAAAACCTTTGCAGAACTCAGCCTTGAAGACAAAAATAAAATCAGTCACAGGGGGAAGGCTGTAAAGGCATTGGCAAGGTTTCTCAAATAATTTTTTATTTTTGTTCCACATGAAGAAACCGCTAATCGTTGGGATTACAGGAGGTAGTGCTTCGGGCAAGACCCTATTTCTGGATAAATTATTGCATTCATTTGAACCCGGTCAGGTCTGTTTGATTTCTCAGGACAATTATTACAAAGCCCGTCATCTACAACCCATCGATGATAAAGGCGTGATCAATTTTGATACCCCCAATTCCATTGATTTTGAGCAATACGCCGAAGATATCAGAAAAATCGGAGAAGGTGAAACTGTGTACAGGCAGGAATATACATTTAACAACCCTAACAAAAAACCAAAAATATTGGCGTTTTCGCCCGCCCCTGTAGTGGTAGTGGAAGGGATCTTTGTTTTGTACTACCCCGAACTTGCTGACCTGTTAGACCTTAAGATTTTTATAGATGCAAAAGAATACATCAAATTGAAAAGAAGGATTGTACGGGACAAAGTGGAAAGAGGATATGATCTGGATGATGTGCTATATCGCTATGAAATGCATGTGATGCCCACCTACGAAAAATACATTGAACCTTTTAAGCATGATGCTGATCTCATCATCCCGAACAACAGTAGTTTTGACCGTGCAATGGATGTCATACGCACCTATCTTAAAGTCAAAACTGAATAAGCCCTTGAATTATAAGGGGTTGTGGAATTCCCTTAGAATTGCATATTTTTTGATTAATAAGTGTTTGTATTTACAAAACTTCCTATATTTGCTCCCCGTGAGAAAAAAAGGTGACCATATCGGAATTTGGAAACAACGCGCCTCCTTATTATTGGTGATGTTTTTCTGTATGCTCGTTTCAGGTATGGAATACATTCCTGAACAGGAATCCCATACAAACAAATCCCATAAGGAATTAAATCAAGATTCCTCAGACCAAACTGAAAATCAATTTTTTTTAAATATTGCGGTAGATGCTGTAGTTCCTTTTGTGACTGTGATAGGACAACAGGTTTTCTACTTAATCTTCGAAAACATAATATTCGAAAAACCGAGTTCATCAGGACTCAGTATTTCATTACCCCTGAATTTACCATTTTGGGAAGTCCTTTTGGAGCAGATTATTTCAATGAATGCTCCCTGATTTTTTTTGAATTCCCTTTCCCGGCCGATTATTGGCCAATTTCATTCATTAATATAAAAAACAAATAAACTTAAATATCATGCGTAACCAAGGTGTCGTAGTGTTCTTGACTGTGATAATTACAGCATTGTGTCTGTATTACCTGTCATTCACTTTTGTATCAAACAACATCCAAAAGAAAGCCATAGCGTATGCCACAGATGAGGCTGGAAATGTGGATTTTGGAAAACAACAGTCGTATCTGGATTCCATTTACAGGGAACCGGTATACAATTTCTTAGGGGCAAAGTTTACCTATAAAGAAATCAAAGAAACCGAATTAGGTCTGGGTCTTGACCTTCAAGGGGGTATGCACGTTACCTTGGAGGTTTCTCCTGTGGAAATTGTGAAAGGATTGTCCGGTAACAGTAAAGATCCGGCTTTCAATGCTTCATTGGATCAGGCCACAGAGGCCAACAAAACCAGTAACGAAAAATTTGTGAACCTTTTCTATACAGCATGGCAGCAAAATGCTCCGGGTAGAAAGTTAAGTGAGATTTTTGCTACTGCTGCAAACAGAGGCAGAATTTCATTGGAATCTTCCGATTCAGATATTTTGGGAATCATAGATACTGAAGTTGAGAATGCCATTGAACGTTCTTTTAACATCTTAAGAACAAGGGTAGACCGTTTTGGTACTTCCCAGCCTAATATTCAAAGAATCCAGGGTTCAGGAAGAATTCAGATAGAACTTCCCGGGGTGAGCAATGCTGAAAGAGTAAGAAATCTACTGCAGGGAGTTGCCAAACTACAATTTTGGGAGGTAGCCGAAGTAAATGAATATTTATCAGAATTAGAAGCTGTTAATGGCTTATTGGTTGCTGAAGCACAGGCTTCAAAATCTGATATTACTTCAAGTGAAGAAGAAACCGCAGAAGATTTAGCATCGGAATTGGAAAGACAATTGGCTGAAGGAACCAGTACCGATGATCTTTCCGGCCAGGTTTCCCCTCTTTTTTCATTATTGAAATCCAATCAAGGTCTGATTTATGAAATAAGAGATACAGTGGCCATCAACAGAATATTGGCCAGAGATGATGTAAAGTCACTTCTACCAAGAAATGTTAAATTTCTTTGGTCCGTGAAACCTCAGATAATGGATAATATGGAGCTATTGGAACTGTTTGGAATCAAATACAGCAGAACCAGTGATCAGGCTCCTTTAGAAGGTGATGTGATTACAGATGCAAGGCAGACCTTAGATCAGACTTCAAGGCCTGCAGTAAGCATGCAAATGAATGCTGATGGGGCAAGAAGATGGAGAAAAATCACTTCTGAAAGCATAGGAAGAAGAATTGCCGTGGTTTTGGATGATTATGTTTATACCGCACCGGTAGTTCAAAGTGAAATTCCATCAGGCCAGTCAGAAATCACCGGGAACTTTACCATTGAAGAGGCCAAGGACTTGGCCAATATATTGAAATCAGGATCCCTGCCTGCTCCAACTAAGATCGTTGAAGAAGCTATCATCGGTCCAACCTTAGGAAAAGAGGCACAAAAGCAGGGAGTTATTTCCATGGTTGCCGGTTTGGTATTGGTAGTATTGTTCATGGTGGCTTATTATTCTAAAGGCGGTTTTGTTGCCATTGCTGCCCTGATATTCAACATCTTCTTTATCTTGGGAATCCTGGCGCAATTGGGTGCGGCACTGACTTTGCCCGGTATTGCAGGTATCGTGCTGACTATCGGCATGTCAATTGATGCCAATGTGCTGATTTTTGAAAGGATCAAAGAAGAATTAAGAAATGGTGCCGGATTATTGGCTTCAATCAACGAGGGTTATAACAAAGCTTTTTCTGCCATTCTTGATTCTAACGTAACTACATTCCTTACAGGCTCCATTCTTTATGCATTGGGTCAAGGACCTGTAAAGGGATTTGCCATTGTATTGATGATCGGTATCGCTTCCTCATTTTTCTCTTCTGTGTTTATCACCAGGGTAATTGTTCAATGGATGACTAAAAAAGGCGAAAAAAGCAACATCTCTTTCTCTACGCCTTTTGCAGGAAATGTACTGAGCAATCTCAATATAGACTTCCTTGGAAAAAGAAAAGTAGCATACTTGATTTCATCTTCCATCATCATTATCGGTTTAGCAATCGCTGCTATCAATGGGCTGAAGTTTGGTGTAGACTTTACCGGTGGTAGGTCTTATATCGTGGAATTTGCTCAGCCTGTAACAGCAACTGACCTGAAAGTAGGATTGGATGGTGAATTTGAAGGTTCTGTGGAAGTTAAAACTTATGGTGCAAACAACATTATGAAAGTAACCACTTCTTACCTGATCAATGAAGATGATGACGCCTCCAACACAGAGGTGGAACAAAAAGTAAAAGAAGGTATTGCAAGTATTACAGGTATGGTATTCACAACAGATGCAGCCAACCTGAAAGAAGGTCAATTTGCCATAACAGGTTCTTCAAAGGTGGGAGCAACAGTAGCGGATGACATCAAAAAATCATCGGCTGAAGCCATGTTCTTCGCATTGGTAGCTATTTTCCTTTATATCTTGTTGAGGTTCCGCAAGTGGCAGTTTTCTTTGGGATCCATCATTGCATTGGTGCATGATGTATTCTTTGTAATAGCCGCATTTGCCATTGCATCTGCGCTCGGGGCTACTTTTGAAATCGACCAGGTATTTATTGCAGCTGTACTGACAGTGGTAGGTTACTCCATCAATGATACGGTGATTGTATTTGACCGTATAAGGGAAAATATTGAAAACAGAGGGACATCCAAGCTAGTGAAAATGTTTAACGATGCAATCAACCAAACCATGGCAAGAACATTGATTACTTCTGCCACAACTTTGATAGTGGTATTGGTATTGCTGATTTTCGGTGGTGAAGTGTTGAGAGGGTTCTCATTTGCTTTGATGATCGGTGTATTGGTGGGTACTTATTCATCAATTTATATCGCAACGCCGGTAGTGGTGGATTTAATGAAACGGGAAATTGCTTCTGAAGCTTCCCAAGAAGCTGTTGTTAAAAAGAAAGCTTAAGCAGCGTCAAATTTAAAAAGAGGGGCTTTGTTAAATCCAGCCCCTTTTTTTTGTGTTTTTTCTCAAAAAATCCCCTGTACAGGGGATTTTTTGACTTTATAGAAGTACTTAACTTTGTGGCTATAATTTATTTTAATGATAGGTAGTTTTTATCATCTCATCATCGGTATAGCTTTGTCTGTTTCCCTGTTTTCATTGTGGAAAAATTCATGCAAGGAAAGATCCCACCAAAAAGTAATCGTAATGATACTTTTATTAGGCCTTTTCCTGGAATTGGCCGGATATTTTACAGCATCTAAAGGAACTAACAATTCCCTATTATACAATTTGGGTTTTGTTTATTTGGAATCTTCTTTATTGATTTTCTACCTGGGATTGTTGGAAATAAATCAAAGATTTAGAAAAAAGATTTTTTTCATCACCATTGGCTTGTTCTTATGGGGGGTTTTTAACAGTATATTTTTTCAGTCTTTAATTTTAGAGTTCCAGTTTTTCTCGTTATTGCCTTTTGGCCTGTTTATACTTTTCCTTGTGATCAGATTTTTGACTCAAATTATGCTGATGAAAGTTTATCCAGATCAGCAACTGGTACTTCTGCCTCATTTCTGGATTTGCTCGGTTATACTATTTTTTTATGTAGAGGTAATATTTCTTTTTGGAACCTATCATTTCAATCCTCAATTTGTGGTAGAGCATGTTAAGTTGTTTTTCGGGTTTAACACGTTATTGGCTGGCATTATGTATTTAATTTTTGGCATATCATTTCTTTTTCCACATCTGGAAAAATTTCTGTTATCCAAAAAACAGGTTTGGTTTTTTCTTTTAATTTTTCCAAAAACTCCATTTATCTTTTATTCACCTTTAAAGTTATAAACTATGACCAGAGAAGAATTAGAAGCATTCAGAACAGCGTATCAAAAAGCTGCAAAAAAAAGCATTAAAGGCATCAATGGAAAAGGTAAAGAAATCGGGGAACAGTCTGATTGGGTTTGGTTTGACCGCGATACTATTCAAAAAGTATTGGATATGACTGATCCTGACAAAGGCGGCATTAAGATCTATTTTGGGCAGTATGATGAAAAAAATGTGGTATTGCTTCCTGAAGACATGAGGAAAAAGTATGATTTTGTAGGGAGAGTTTCCCTTGCTTTGATGGCATGTAACAAAACGGAGACTGCTTATGAAGACATTTTCTCCGAAGCAAATGAAGTCCAAAAAAATTCCGGTATGATGTTAATGAGAAGTAGCGGGGGAAAAAGCCCTGTAAATGCAGGTAATGTATGTCCCCCAGAATGTCATCCATGACGGTTATTTACTGGTATACTATTTTGATTATACTTGGAATGTTGTCAAGCATTCCTTGTTTTTTTCTAAATACTGATCAAAACAAAAAAAAACATTTGATCATTTTTCTAATTTTGGTTCTGGTTACAATTGTGGAACTTTGGGGTAGGCATAAGGCGCTTTTAGGTCAAAACAATAGTTTAATATACAATGTTGGTTATATCCTAATGGGCTTGTCATTAAAGCTTTATTTTTTCTTTTATGTATTTAAGGAAAAAAAGGAAAAGAGGTTTGTATTAATCTTTTTGACAGCTTATTTATCATGGTGCATTATCAATTTTCTTTTTTTCCAGCCCCATAGAATATTCCATCATTATTCATTCGCTTTTGGGAGTTTAATCATTATTGGTTTTTGCTTCTATTTCTTTTATGGGATCTTTTTCAAAAACTGGTATCTGGATAGAAATTTACTGGTAGTTTCTGAGTTTTGGGTAATCTCCTTTTTGATGTTTTTTTATTCTGCTTCCTTCCTTCATTTTATATCTTTTAAATTTTACATTGAAAAGATGAATATAGACCTATTCCGACAACTTAGTTTTTTGGTTAAAATTCTAGGAAACATGATGTACGTTGTTATGGGATTGGCATTTTATGCACCGCTATTGTTCAAAGAAAGAGAAAAATGATTTATCATTTATACTTGATTTTGATATGGATAGGGACACTTTTAAGTATTCCTTCTTTCTTCATTTCAAATGAGCAATATAAAAACCAACAAAGATGCATTTTCATTATTCTTCTTACTATTTCTATTTTAGAATCATATGGAACCTATACATCCTCAAAAGGGATAAATAATGCCCTGGTATATAATATTGTCTTTGTCTATTTAGAGACCATTCTTTTTTTATATTTTTTTGCATTAACATCAAACGGTCCAAGATTCATCAAAAAAGTTTATCTGATCATTACTTTTTTTATTCTTTTTGGTATTTTGAACACAGCATTTTCCCAGTCATTAGACCAACTTCAAACCTATTCTTTTTCAGTAGGGAGTTTCCTGATTATTGGGTTTTCACTCCATTATTTTTACCAAATATTTAATTCAAATATGTTTAAAGGTCAAAACCTTCTTTCAGTCCCTTCATTTTGGATCATAACTTTTGTGCTGTTTTTCTATGCTTGTTCATTCTTGTTTTTTGCATCTGCAAGATTAATGGATGTAAATAGTTTTGGTCTATATAGAAATATTTATTACATGATTTTAATTCTGGGGTCCCTAATGTATCTGGTTATGGGGCTTACCTTCTATTCCCCTAATATTTTTTGTAAGTCAATCACAAAAATTTAATATCCAAATTTTTTTACCCTGAACGGAATTGGCTTTTAATCAAAGTACATTCAGCATTTTATTTCTGACTTTGGTTTTCCATTTCAAGATTCAATATCCATTCAGAAAAAAGGGCTTCTGCCAGCCAAAATAATTTTGACTGGAATTATTGTATCATTCATGTATATTAGTCAATTCTTGGCTCCCTAAACAAAAGCTATTCTAAGAATTTCATCCAGATAATATTGGCAAAAAATGGATAACACCGGATCTGACCTGTTTATAATCATTCTTTTGGGGTTTTTCCTTATGCTGTTCATGGTATCATTTATTATCATCATGGTCATCTACCATCGACAGCGGCAAATTCAGAACAAACAAAGACTAGAATCAATACAATCTGAATTTGAGAAAACCATTTTAAATGCAGAAAAAGAAATCCGGGAAGAAACCCTGACCCATGTAGGCAGAGAATTACATGACAACATTGGACAATTGCTTTCCTTAGCTAAAATGAACCTTACAAGCTCCAAACCTGAAAAAGTGTCAGAGGGCAAATCCATGATCAATCAGATCATTAGGGAAGTCAGGGCCTTGTCCAAAACCCTCAATTTAGACTGGCTGGATTCCATCACCTTGGAAGAATTCATTCAGAATGAATTGAACAAATTGGAAAGTGCAGAGTTCTGTAAGACAAATTTTGAAAAGAAAGGCGAATCCATGACTATCAATAAAGATAAAAAACTGATTCTCACCCGGATAATCCAAGAGTGTCTCAACAACGCCATCAAACACGCTGAGCCCAAAATCATCAGTATTTCATTAGAAAACAACGGTGCATATTTGTCAATAAAAGTTAAGGATGATGGAAAAGGCTTCAATCCCAATTTCAAAAGCAATGGTTCCGGCATGTATAATTTAAAGAACAGGATGGCTACCATTGGAGGTGAAATCAAAATCCTGTCAGAGGAAGGTAGGGGCACAGAAGTAAAGCTTTCCTTGCCTATATCAATTGCTTAGATTATCTTTTCAGCAGCTTAATTTACCTAAGATACCCCCAATGATTTCAATCGCACTGGCCGATGACCATAAAATGTTTGCCAAAGGTATACAGAGCCTATTGGAAGATGAAGAAGACTTCATCATAAAAGGGGTGTTTTCGAATGGTATTGAATTGATGAATTTTTTAAAAAATACCCCTGTGGACATTGTCCTCACGGATATGAATATGCCTCTGATGGATGGGGCTGGAGTAATTGAATCCGTAAAAAAAACATTGCCCGGGAAAAAAGTCATTGTTCTTTCCATGTATGATGACCAGGTAATTTATGATAAATGTATACGATTGGGAGCAGATGCCTATGTGCTGAAAGGATCGGATCCAGATGAATTGATCTATACTATCAAGGAAGTTTATGAAGGAAGTTATGTCCTGGATTTCAGAAAAGTCCTTTTCCAGCAGGATGATGACAAATATCCGGATTACTACAAAGAGAGATTTAAACTTTCCAGAAGAGAATTGGAAATCCTTCGGCTGATCAAAGAAGGTAATATGAACAAGGAAATTGCCCAGATTCTATGTTTAAGCCAATATACCGTAGAGTCGCATCGTAAAAATATCCACCAAAAACTTGGTGTCAGCTCGGCAGTGGAATTGGTGAAGAGGGCTATAGAGATGAACCTTTGAAATTTCAAATTATCAATTACCAATTAATCAATTTTCAAAATACAGGGTCCCTAGACAGTTACCCCATATAACTCTTTCAATTTACCCACTGTATATCCAATTTCTTCAAGGGTATTGAACCTGCTGAAAGAAAACCGAACGGCTTCTCTTTCGGAATTATGGCCTAAGGCCCTCAAAACATGGGAGCCTGAAGTAGCGCCGCTGCTGCAGGCTGAGCCACCGGATACTGAGATGCCATTTAGGTCCAGATTAAACATCAGCATACCTCTGTTTTCTTCTGAGGGAGGCAGGCTCACGTTTAATACGGTATAAAGACTTCTTTCCAGATCTTCGGAAAGACCATTAAAAGCTACCCCTGGAATATTCGCTTTTAATAGATCAATAAATTCTTTTTTCAGGGATGCTATATGTTTCCTATGACCCTCCATATCCTCATAAGCCAATTCCAATGCTTTGGAAATGCCAACAATTCCGATCACATTCTCTGTCCCCCCACGCATGTTACGCTCTTGGGCACCCCCATAAATGAATGGATGTATTCTTTTTTCCTTCCTCACATAAAGAAATCCTGAACCTTTCGGTCCATGAAATTTATGGCCTCCTGCAACCAAGGCATCCAAAGGCAATACCTTCAGGTCATGTGTATAATGCCCCATGGTCTGCACTGTATCAGAATGAAAGAATGCCCCATATTCTTTTGATAGGTTACCGATAGCATTCAGATCATTGATGTTTCCGATTTCATTGTTGGCATGCATAAGGGAAACTAAAGACTTGGGATTGGCCCTTAACAATTCTTCCAGATGACCAAGATCGATTTCACCTTTTTCGTTGACATCCAGGAGGCTCAACCTGACTTTTCCTTTTTTGGCGCATTCCTCTAAGGTATGCAACACAGCATGGTGCTCAATTGGTGAGGTTATGGCATGGGTAATACCGTGCGTTTCAATGCCACAGACGATTGCTGTATTATCAGCCTCTGTACCTCCAGAAGTGAAAAAAATTTCTGCTGGACTGGCATTTAACAGTTCCGCCACCTTTTTTCTGGCTTTCTCTATGGCAGAACGCACCTCTCTTCCATGGCTATGAACTGAGGATGGATTACCATAATGTAACTTCATATAGGGTAACATGGCCTCAATCACCCGATCGTCCATTGCAGTAGTGGCGGCATTGTCAAGATAAACTCTCATTCTTCAATTTTTTGGCTGGGAATTATTTACTGGCTTTTTTTTGAAAGATACACTCTTAGAAAGCTCAATTTCTCATCAATGGGATGTAACTACCTCTTTTATATCCGATATAATCTTGTTGGCCAGATGCTCTGCAGTTGCCTGAGTCTCTGATTCAGAGTAAATTCGGATAATGGGTTCAGTATTGGATTTTCTCAGATGAACCCACTCCTTTTCAAACTCGATTTTCACCCCATCAATATCATTGATTGGATGCTTGCTGTATTTTCCTTTAATCTTTTCCAAAATCCTATCCACATCAATCTCCGGTGTGAGTTCTATTTTGTTTTTGGAAATATGGTAATTTGGAAAAGAAGCTCTCAATCTGGAAATACTTTTCCCGGATTTTGCCAGATGGGTCAAAAACAATCCTATTCCTACAAGCGCATCACGACCATAATGTGATTCAGGATAAATCACACCTCCATTTCCTTCACCTCCTATGATGGCATTGGTCTCTTTCATTTTTTTGACCACATTGACCTCACCCACTGCAGCTGCCTGATACTTACCTCCTCTTTTCTCTGTCACATCTCTCAGTGCCCTGGTAGAACTTAAGTTGGAAACGGTATTCCCGGGGGTATTGGCCAATACATAATCCGCTACTGCCACTAAAGTATATTCTTCCCCAAATGGGCTGCCATCCTCATTCATAAAACATAACCTGTCCACATCAGGGTCCACCACTATCCCCAGGTCATATTTCCCCCTGTGGAGCTTTTCCGCAATATCCCGGAGGTTTTCCGGAAGTGGTTCGGGATTATGGGGAAAATGCCCATCAGGCGTACAGTACATTTCTTCTATTTCCTCTACGCCCAAAGCCCTTAATAATTTCGGTAAGGCTATACCTCCTGTTGAATTGACACAATCTATTACCACTTTGAATTTCCTGGCAGCTATGGCCTCTCTATCGACCAATTTTAGACCAAGGACATGCTCCACGTGCCTGTCTATATAATCCTCAATAAGTGTATAAGATCCCAATTTCTTGACTTCAGCGAAGGTAAAATCCTCATTTTCGGCGTTCTCTAGAATTGACTTTCCTTCAGAATCTGAAATAAACTCGCCAATATCATTAAGTAACTTCAAGGCATTCCATTGGATAGGATTATGGCTGGCCGTGAGTATGATACCCCCACCTGCTTTTTCCAAAGGAACCGCAAGTTCTACCGTTGGGGTGGTACTCAAACCCAAGTCAATCACGTCAATCCCCAAACCTTGAAGGGTGGCTGAAACCAGCTTGGATACCATTTCCCCTGAAATTCTGGCATCCCTGCCAATAACTACTTTTGGGTTTTGGGTTTGCCTGATCACCCAAGACCCGTAGGCCGAAGTAAATTTGACAATATCCAAGGGTGTCAGACCTTCACCAGGCTTTCCTCCAATGGTTCCTCTGATACCGGAAATAGATTTAATTAATGCCACGGTTAAAATAATTAGTTTAAAATAGAAAAATCCTGACAATCCAGGAAAATAAAAGATAGTTATTTGAATTTGGCCAATACTTTGTCCACTTCGTTGTCGGGATTACCACAAGAACTGTTCGCATCAACGGTTTTACCACAATAACCACAGGTTCCCCCATCTTTATTGAGGTATGGGTTTTGGGAAGCACAGGTCCCTTTGAACTGGCCGTCTTTTAAGAAAATGAGTCTTACTGACATCAAAATAAAAAACAGTGCAAGAAATCCCAAGGTTAAATACAAGGTTGCCATATCAATATAATTTGCGCAAATTTACGTATTACTTTCAAAACGTCCTCATCATATTAATAGTTTCCCTTTTTATGTCCGAATTATCATCTAGAGTAGACCAACTCTCTTCATTTGACCGATTATTGACCATTATGGATGAACTGAGGGAGCAGTGCCCATGGGATAAAAAACAGACATTGGAAAGTCTCAGACACCTGACCATCGAAGAAACCTTTGAGCTTTCGGATGCCATATTGGAAAACGACCTGAATGAAATCAAAAAAGAATTGGGGGATATTCTCTTACATATTGTCTTTTACGCCAAAATAGGATCTGAAAAAAAAGCATTTGATATAGGCTCTGTTATCAACAGCCTCTGTGAAAAGCTGATCAGAAGGCATCCCCATATTTATGGGGATACAGAGGCGAAAGATGAAGAAACGGTCAAACAGAATTGGGAAAAAATCAAGCTTCAGGAAAAAGGTAATGTGTCCGTCCTTGGTGGTGTACCAAAATCCCTGCCTGCCTTGATCAAAGCCATGCGAATCCAGGAGAAAGCCCGAGGTGTAGGTTTTGATTGGGAAGAGAAACATCAGGTCTGGGAAAAGGTGGAAGAAGAAATGAAGGAATTCAAGGAAGAATTTAATGCGGCCAATGGGGAAGAAATCGATCAGGAAAAAGCGAGTGGAGAATTTGGTGATCTGTTGTTCTCATTGATCAATTATGCACGTTTCATAGACATTAACCCTGAGGAGGCTTTAGAAAGAACGAACCTGAAGTTCATCAAACGCTTCCAATATCTTGAAGCTGCAGCCCGTTCTGCGGGAAGGAAAATAGAAGACATGACCCTAGCTGAAATGGATGTGTATTGGGAAGAGGCAAAGAATTTGGGGGCGGGAAAATAAGAATGGAGAATGTAGAATTAAAAATTAAGAATGAAACAGGTTACAAATTGGGAATTGAGTTTATCATTAAATTTTTTATCTAACCGAAAAATTTAGCAAAAGTCCCATAATTTTTCCTTTAATACAGTTCAGGAACTTGAGAGGCAGAACTTCCGGAAATTGTTAATTTATTTATTGAGAATTTGATAATTGTTAATTTTGTATCCACTTCACCGTCAGAAGGTTTGAAAATTGAAATTTGGAGTTTGGGGTTTGCAGTTTCACTACCTCATCTTCCAAAATCATCCTGCAATCTTACTATATCCTCTTCATCAGACGGGTTTTCCGCATCAGTATGTTGCCAGATCTCTGCCACTACCCCCCAATCATCCAATCCGATCAACCGGTGCCTCTCTCCTTGAGACAATTTGATTTTATCCCCTTTTTGTAAAAGATGCTTTTCTTTTTCCTCATCGGAAAGGCTGGTCGCTACCTCAACCCTACCGTCAATGCATCTCCATATTTCTGCCCTCCTAAAATGGTACTGCCAGCTTAGCCTTTTCCCTGGAGCAACGAGAAGAATTTTTGGGCTAAGTTTTTCGGAAATTTTCAGTTGGTCAAAATCTTCCTCTGGGAAAAAATGATCCGCAAATTTTTTAGCCTGAGATTCATCAATTACCAAAAATCCACCCCATGGCCTGTTCTTGTCTTCTTTGATAATATCAAAACCTAGAGACTTAACATGTTGCTCAGCGTTTTCAAAAATTTCATGTGTTGATTTCATAGTTCAATCTGTTAGAATAATATCATTTACATTTACCCTAAAATTTTCCCAATATATAATGCTAAACAAGGGCACCTTAATTAAAAAGATCTATTGCTTTTTGGATTTTTTCAGCAATTAACCTAATCCCGAAAATTTTCAACCCGTAAGTTAAGTTTTTTTGTAAATTACAAATGTATCATTTTTGATGTTTTTCTATTGACTGATCAGCACTTAACCAACCAAATCATGAAAAAAATATTTCTGTTGGGCCTCATGATGGCCATTTGTTTTTCTTCCTTTTCTCAAAGAGGAAAAAGTACCACCCCCAGCACAACTGCCCCTTCTTTTGACCCCTCCCTATTTGAGGGATTAGAATGGAGAAATATTGGCCCCTTCAGAGGAGGTCGTTCCGGGGCTGTTTCCGGAGTCCTCTCTAATGACAAGGTATATTTTGTAGGATATACAGGAGGTGGCGTATGGAAAACCGAAAACGCAGGTATTTCCTGGGAAAATATTTCTGATGGACATTTCAGTACAAGTTCAGTCGGTGATATCGCCGTTAGTGAATCCGACCCCAATGTCATTTATATAGGTATGGGCGAACATGCCATCCGAGGGGTGATGACCAGTTATGGAGATGGGGTTTATAAATCTTCCGATGGAGGTAAAACATGGAAAAATATGGGTTTGGAAAAAACCAGACATATTTCAGATGTGGTCATCCATCCTTCCAATCCGGACATAGTTTATGTAGCTGCCCAAGGTGCAGCCCACGGGCCAAGTGAGGAAAGAGGGGTATATAAAAGTATCGATGGAGGCGAAACATGGAGAAAAGTGCTCTATGTGGATGAAAATACAGGAACCTCATCCCTGAGTCTGGATTTCAATAATCCAAGAATTATGTATGCGGCCACCTGGGAACACATCAGATTACCCTGGCAAGTAAGAAGCGGTGGTGCAGGTTGTGCCATCTGGAAATCCGTGGATGGAGGAGAAAGCTGGGAAAAAATCAATAATGGTTTACCAAAAGAAATGGGAAAAATCGGAGTCAGTGTTTCCCGTGCGGATTCTGAAAGAGTATATGCCATCGTGGAAGCAGAAAAGTCAGTAGCAGGTGTATATCGCTCTGATAATGGAGGACAGTCATGGACCCATATGACCAATAACCCATTACTGACTTCAAGATCATGGTATTATATGGAAGTAATGGCTGATCCCCAAAACCCAGAGGTAGTATATGTGCTGAATTCTCCCCTTACCAGATCCATTGATGGTGGCAAAACTTTTACCGTCGTACCCGTGAGGCATATAGATACCCATGATATCTGGATCAATCCTAATAATCCCAACAACCTTATTTTGGGCGATGATGGGGGCGCAGAAATTAGCTTCGATGCTGGAAAAAGCTGGTCTACACAGGACAATCAACCTACGGCACAATTTTACCGGGTAAATGTGGACAATTTATTCCCATACAAAGTATATGGAGGCCAACAGGATAACACCTCGGTCATAATCAAAAGCAGGAACAATTATATAGGTTTGACAGACAAAGACTGGATAATTGGTCCGGGATGTGAAAGTGCTTTTGTAGCTTTTGACCCCAACAATCCTGTTTTATTATATGGCGGCTGTTACCAAGGTATTATTGACGTTTTGGACATGTCAAACGGACACTCTAAAGACATCAGATCAAATCCGTCCAATATTCTTGCATATGATGCAAAGGATATGAAATACAGGTTCAACTGGAATGCTCCGCTTATTGCCTCCCCGCACGATTTCAACACCATATATCATGGAGGGAATATCCTGCTAAAAACTACCAATGGGGGTTTAAGCTGGGAAGAAATAAGTCCTGACCTGACAAGAAATGACAAGGACAAACAGGGGCCAGGGGGTGCCCCGATCACGAATGAAGGTGCTGGAGGTGAAAATTACAATACCCTAAGCTATGTGATAGAATCCCCACATGAACAAGGGGTCATTTACACTGGCAGTGACTGTGGCCTTGTCCATATTACCAGAGATGGTGGTAAGACTTGGGAAAACATCACCCCGGCAGGATTACCGGAAAGCCTTATCCAATCCATAGAGGTTTCACCCCATGATAAAGGCACGGCATTCATAGCTGCAACGCGATATAAGTTCAACGATTTCCGTACCATGAGTTATAAAACAACAGATTATGGAAAAACCTGGAATCCAATCAACACGGGAATCAACTCAGATGATTTCCTCAAGGTAATAAGGGAAGATAAAAAAGTGAAAGATATTCTTTATGGCGGTGCAGAGCGTGGGTTTTACATTTCCTTCAACGGAGGTGTAAATTGGCATCAACTCCAGTTAAACCTTCCCGTAGTTCCTGTAACGGATATTACTTTTGCTGACAATGATATTGTGATTTCAACAGCAGGAAGGGCCTTTTGGATTTTGGACGATCTCAGTGCCCTGCAACAATCCAAAGGCAATTTCGAAAGTCTAAAAATTTTTGAACCAAAGCCCACTTACAAATATGAAGGCTATATTCCTTCTTGGATGGATCTTCCTCCCGGAATAGGGGAGAATCCCAAGTCCGGTGTCATTCTTGACTATTATTTGCCAGAATCGGCTGACTCTTTAGACTTGAGGCTTGAAATAATCAATGGATCAGGAAAGGTAGTCCGAACCTATAGCAACAAGAAAGACGAGAATTTCAAACCCTTTCCGGGCGGACCTTCTCCAGAACCCGTCATCCCTTCCAATAAGGGAATCAATAGGTTTGCCTGGGACTTTAGAGGAAAGACGCTTTTGGAAATTCCCAATGCTTTTGTCTATGGAGATTACAGCGGGCATAGTCTCGCCCCCGGGAGATATTCTGCAAAATTAACTTTAAAAGGGACTTCTTCAGAAACCTCTTTTGAAGTAGTACAGGATCCTAACTTGAAAAATGTAAGTTCTCAGGATTGGATCGCTCAGCAACAATTACTGGAAAAAGCCGAAAAATTACTGACTGAAATCCATCAATCAGTCAATGATATGCGCAAGATAAAATCCCAGCTTGAGTACCATAACGGTTTATTGAAAGGTAGGGAAGACAGTAAGGATTTGGTGGCTTCAGGCGAAGATCTGATAAAAAAATTAACAGATTGGGAAAGTAAGATTGTGGAAACCAGACAAAGCAACTTCCAGGATGTGATCAATTTTCCAAGCCAACTCAACGCCCAGTTTTTTGAATTGAGAGCTGCTGTTGATGTCCATGATCCCAGACTTACAGAAGCTGCTAGGGCCAGAATGTCTGAATTGGAGTCAGAATGGGCTTCTTACAACAATCAATTGCAAGCTTTGATCCAAAATGACATTGCAGGTTATAATGATATTTACAAGTCGAAAAATATTCCTGCAATAATTAAAGATTAAACCTTTTGCCTGGAAATTAGTCAAAGTGAATAAGAAATTAATCTTAACTCTTTCTTATTTAACCTAATTTAAAAACAACAATGAAAGCAATTACCATTATCCTTTTAGCAGCATTCACTTCTTTTTCTTTTCATTTGGAAAAAAGTAATGCATTAGTAACTGTCGACAAAAGCGAAAGTACAGTAACCTGGAAAGCCAGTAAAGTAACAGGGGAGCATTTTGGAAAAGTAAATATTTCGAATGCCGATTTGGATTATCAAAACGGTAAAATACAAGGCGGCTCCTTTTTTATGGACATGACAACCATTACTGTCGAAGATATTACAGATGCTGCTTCCAACAAAAGGCTGACAGATCACCTTAAATCGGATGATTTTTTCTCAGTGGAGAAGTTCAATACTTCCAGTTTAGTAATTACTGATGCCAGGACAAATAATGGAAAAGACTACCAGATAACGGGTGATCTTACCATAAAAGGGATAAAAAATCAGGTAAGCTTTCCTGCTTCGGTAGAAGTGAATGATAATAAAGTTACCGCTATTGCAAAAATTACCTTTGACAGGACCCAATTTGACATCAAGTACCGGTCTGGAAATTATTTTGAAAATTTAGCTGATCGTTTAATTTATGATGATGTGAATCTGGAGGTCAAACTGGTAGCCAGTACAAATTAAAAAAGCAAAATTTTGAATTTAAGCCCGGTCAATAATTTGACCGGGCTTTTTTATTGTAAATTCTTTATCTTAGGGTTTTTGAAATAAAAGGTATTTTTCCATGTTAAATAGCCAAGCACTTTAGTAATTTAGCCTTATGGAGTATAAATGGATGATAAGGGAAAAGGCTGATGAAAATAATGTAGCTTCCCTTAGCAAAGAAATAAACATTAACCCGACTTTAGCCAATATGTTGGTCAATAGGGGTGTTGATACTTTTCAAAAAGCAAAAGATTTTTTCAGGCCGGATTTAGATAAACTGCATGACCCCATGTTGATGAAAGATATGGATAAAGCAGTGGCAAGACTAAACTGGGCCATTAAAAATGAGGAAAAAATTTTAGTATATGGGGATTATGATGTAGATGGTACCACATCCGTTGCCATGATGTATGGTTACTTAAAAGAGTTTTACCCAAATGTTAATTTTTATATCCCTGACCGCTACAAAGAAGGCTATGGCATTTCTGAAAAGGGAGTTCATTTTGCTGCTGACAATGGCTTCAAACTTATCATTTCATTGGATTGTGGCATCAAGGCCATTTCAAAAGTAGTCCTGGCTAATGAACTTGGAGTGGATTTTATTATTTGTGACCACCATACTCCCGGGGAAGACCTGCCTCCTGCCATAGCTATATTGGACCCAAAAAGGGTTGATTGTAATTATCCCTATAAAGAATTAAGCGGTTGTGGTGTGGGGTTCAAACTGATACAGGCCCATTGCCAGCATTGCGGTGAGGATGCTGCAAAGGTAATGGCCTATCTCGACCTATTGGCCATTAGTGTTGCTGCTGATATAGTCCCCATAGCTGGTGAAAACAGGATTTTTGCCTACTATGGAATTGAAAGAATCAATAATAATCCACGACCTGGGATAAAAGCACTCATTTTACGGAGCAAAATTGAAAAAGACATTGAAATTTCAGACATTGTCTTCAAAATTGGACCAAGGATCAATGCCTCCGGGAGATTGGAACATGCCAAAGCTTCAGTTGAATTGTTGATATCCAAAGATTTGGAAGATGCATTGGCCAGGGCTGAACTGGTGGATACTGTAAATGCAGCAAGAAAAAATTTCGATGAAAATATTACCAAAGAAGCCATTTCCATGATTGAAAGTATGGAAGAGGTCAGGCAAATGAGATCTACTGTGCTTTTTAAAGAAGATTGGCACAAAGGAGTGATCGGCATAGTTGCCTCCAGGTGCATTGAGAGATTTTACAGGCCCACAATCATCCTGACGGAATCCAATAATAAGGCCACAGGAAGCGCCCGTTCTGTCTTTGATTTTGATATTTATGAAGCCATTTCCGAATGTAGCGATCTTTTGGAACAATTCGGTGGCCATAAATATGCGGCAGGATTAACACTTTCCGTGAACAATGTCCCTGCTTTTCAAGCTAAATTTGAAGAAGTGGTGAGTTCCAGGATTAATGACATCCATTTAAAACCTGTAATGGAAATTGATGATGAGATTCTATTAGATCAGATCAATTACAAATTTTTCAACATTCTAAAGCAAATGGCACCCTTTGGACCAGGAAATCCGGAACCTATTTTTGCAGTCAAGCAGGTATATGCTGACAACGTAAGGGTTCTTAAAGACAAACACCTGAGATTTAATGTCGTTCAGGACGGGCAGGAGACCAAACCGGTATGCATTGCTTTTGGTATGGCGGATAAAGCCATCTATCCTGATGAGATTATTTATAAAATGCTCTTGAGAAAGATGCGTTTTGATTTGGCTTTTGAAATTAGAGAGAATACTTTTCGAAACAACAGTAGTCTTCAACTTTACGTGAAAGACATAAAATTTGATTGAAAATGAAGCTGAGAGCAGAAAATCTGGTTAAAATATACAAGGGAAGAAAAGTAGTCAACAATATTTCAGTAGAAGTTGAGCAGGGCGAAATTGTAGGACTATTAGGCCCTAACGGTGCGGGGAAAACAACTTCTTTTTATATGATTGTCGGATTGATCAAGCCCAATGAAGGGGAGATTTTTTTGGAGAATCAGAATATTACGCACCTCCCTATGTATAAAAGAGCCAAATTGGGAATCGGTTATCTGGCTCAGGAGGCCTCTGTTTTTCGAAAACTTTCTGTTGAAGAGAATATTATGGCTGTTTTGGAAATGACCAATAAACCCAAAGTTGAAATGAAGGAAAAAGTTGAAAGCCTATTAGAGGAATTCAGCCTTACCCATGTGAGAAAAAACCTGGGTATGGTCCTTTCAGGGGGAGAAAGAAGAAGAACCGAGATAGCAAGAGCTTTGGCTGTAGATCCCAAATTTGTCCTATTGGATGAGCCCTTTGCTGGAGTTGACCCAATCGCAGTTGAAGAAATTCAAACCATAGTTGCCAAACTTAAAAACAAGAATATTGGAATTCTAATTACCGACCACAATGTGAATGAAACGCTTTCAATCACTGACCGTGCCTATTTGATGTTTGAAGGCCGATTATTAAAGGCTGGTTCTGCAGAAGAGCTCGCGGCAGATGAGCAGGTCAGAAGAGTTTATCTTGGACAGCACTTTGAACTTAAAAGAAAAGTTTTCAACTGATGGAAGTAGTCAATTCTTTTATGACCTGGGTTTTCAAAAACAGAATAGGTCAAATTGATAATTTTAAAAAATACCCTCTTGAAACTCAGAATTTAATTCTTGAGGACTTAATTGATTTGGCAAAAAGAACTGAATTTGGCAAAAAATTCAAGTTTGGTGAAATCAGTACATATGAAGATTTTTCTTCAAGGGTTCCTGTCCATGATTATGAGGATATGAAACCTTATTTTGAGAGAATCATGAAAGGAAAACAGAATGTCATTTGGCATACGGAAATCCTTTGGTTTTCAAAATCCTCAGGCACTACTTCCAGTAGAAGCAAATATATTCCTGTGTCCCAAGAGGCATTGGAAGATTGTCATTTTAAGGGAGGAAAAGATATGATATCGCTTTATGTGAATAAATATCCTGACAGCAAACTTTTTTCTGGGAAAAGTCTGAGTATAGGAGGTAGTCTAAGTCAAAATCCATTAGATCCCTCAAGTGAAATCCAGGTAGGCGATATTTCGGCTGTGATCATGCAAAACCTTCCCCTATGGGTTCAGTTTGCAAGAACACCCAGCCTTGAAACCGCACTAATGGGTGAATGGGAAAGCAAAATTGAAAAGATGGCCCATGAGATCATGGATGAAAATGTGGTTAGCATATCCGGAGTACCAACTTGGACAATCGTCTTACTTCAGCGAATCCTTGAATTAAAAAAAGCTAACCATATCCTGGAAGTTTGGCCCAACCTAGAAGTATTCTTCCATGGTGCCGTAGCCTTTGGCCCATATAAAAAACTATTCAGTGAATTGATCCCATCCCCTAAAATGAGGTATATGGAAACCTACAATGCCTCAGAAGGATTTTTTGGTATTCAGGATCAAACAAATTCCGATGAATTGTTATTGATGTTGGATTATGGGATTTTCTATGAATTCATTCCTATGGAAAACTGGGGAAATAATAACCAACGGGCCATCAGTTTGGCAGAAGTTGAAGTGGGAAAAAATTATGCTCTCTTAATTACCACCAATGCAGGTTTATGGCGGTATAAAATAGGCGATACCATAAAATTTACCAGTAAAGACCCCTATAGATTTAAGATTACCGGTAGAACCAAGCATTTTATCAATGCCTTTGGTGAAGAGGTAATAGTGGAAAATGCTGAAAAGGCCATTCAGGCTGCCGCTGAAGCAACCCATGCTACCATTATCAATTTTACAGCAGCACCTTTTTATTTTGGTGATTCCAAAAGTAAAGGAGCACATGAATGGCTAATTGAATTCAAAACGCTTCCTTCGGATAAAGAAATGTTCATTTCAGTCCTTGATAATACTTTGAGAGAAATCAATTCAGATTATGATGCAAAGCGTTACAAAGACCTGGCCTTATCAGCCCCAAAAATCAATTTTACTACTGAATCTGTTTTTGAAAAATGGCTCCGGGCAAAAGGAAAACTGGGAGGACAAAACAAGGTCCCAAGACTGTCCAATACCCGTGAATATATAGATGAAATTTTAAATTTTCTATAAGCGATCAAACACCCATACCAACAGGTGTCAGATTATTCATTTGCCTCAAAATCCAAGTTTGTCTGCCTTGAATATAGGGGGTAGGCCGGGCCGGGGACCATCTTCTTGGATTGGGAAGAACTGCAGCAATCATCGCCGCTTCATTCCTGGAAAGCTTTTCTGCTGATTTTTTATAATAGGTTTGTGAGGCTGCTTCAATACCATAAATACCCTCACCCATTTCTATAACATTCAGATATACTTCCATGATGCGCTCTTTGCTCCAAAACAATTCAATCAAAAATGTGAAGTATGCTTCCAGTCCCTTTCTCAACATGGTTCTGGAAGGCCATAAGAAGACATTTTTTGCAGTCTGCTGGGAAATGGTACTTGCTCCTTTGACCCGCTTACCCTTTTTATTATTTTCCCATGCCGTCTTCATAGCCTCCCAATCAAATCCATTATGGGTCAGGAATTTTTGATCTTCGGCCGCTACAACCGCCTGGGGCGCATGCTTGGATATTTTTTTTATGGAAACCCAATCTTTATATAACCTCAGTTCTTTCTTTTCATCTTTCGCCTGTTCATATAGACGAATAACCATCAATGGGGTAATTGGTATGGGAACAAACCTATAAATGATAGTAAAACCAATGCTCAAAATTAAAAACCATAAAATGATTTTAAGAAAATAGCGAAAAATTATTTTTACAATTTTCATGGATTTAAACAAAGGCTGTTGCTTGAA
>Ga0114946_10000688_pt1 | contig 22649 bp, 21 predicted proteins | sample WalLakDeSediment_FD_88676 | JGI IMG/M metagenome (GOLD analysis project Ga0114946, IMG submission 88676) | Lake sediment microbial communities from Walker lake, Nevada to study Microbial Dark Matter (Phase II) - Walker Lake 11/02/13 Deep Sediment | ecosystem: Environmental > Aquatic >...
CGAAAGAGAGCCGTAGGGGGCGCCCCAGGACCCTTGCCGCCGCGTCTTCGAGAAGAGGTCCGTACCTGTCCTCCAGCCACTGGCCGTGGAACTTGTCAGGAGCCTCCATCAGAAGGGATTCTTCCGAGAGGCCCACAGGTCGGATCCCGGACAACCAGGTACGGAAGGCTTGCTCGGGGAGCCCCGCCCGGACCAGCTGCAAGATTCGGGACCAGAGTTCGGCGGCGGTGAGCTCCATGGACGTCCGTGTGGATCGAATGACTACCGGGAAAAGGGGTCTGTAGATGGGGGAAGTGAAGCTATTGGAGGGATGTGGAGAAGTCAATTCGTCGCTGCCGCCGATCGCTGAGGGGTCAAATGCCAGGGGGGCTCTCGGGGTTGACCCCCCACCATGATCGTTGGTACCTTTCAAAGCTCAACTTCGGGCGTAACCTTCGAATCGGGCGGGTGATTTCTCATGATGCCGACGTACAAGCCTCGGAACCGGAAGCGGAAGAACAAGCACGGGTTCCGGGCCCGCATGCGAACAAGGGGGGGCTGCGAGACCCTCAACCGGCGGCGCCGGCGGGGTCGGCGGCGCCTGGTGGTGACCATCGGTTCGAAGTAACCCGTGGGAGAGGAGTACCCGGGAGCGCAATCGCGGGGAGGTTTCGCGATGCCCCCCTCCAGCCGGATCACGAGGACCCGGGAAATCCGGAAGCTCCTTCGTAGCGGAAAGAGGAGGAAGACGTCCCACCTGGACGTCTTTTTTTTATCTTCCGAGGAGCCGAGGCCCCGGGTGGGGCTTGTAGTACCGAAGTACCGACGCAGTGCGGTGGACAGGAACCTGGTGAAACGCCGCCTGAGGGAGCTGAGCCGGCGGGAAGTCGTGCCGAGGTTGATGGCCTCCTCGGTTTCGCTGGATCTCCTCATCCGAGCCCGGAGAGAGGCATATGATGTCAGGTACGGTCAGCTCCGCCTGGAGTTGCTGAAGGTCACCGAGGAGCTATGTTCAGGGCAATCTTCCTGGGGCTGATCCGGTTCTATCGCAGCGCCGTGTCGCCGTTCATCCCGCCGTCGTGCCGGTTCACACCCACCTGCTCGGCCTACGCCCAGGAAGCCATCACCAGATATGGAGCGGGAAGGGGAGGTTGGCTCTCCCTGCGCCGTTTGCTCCGCTGCCATCCGTTCGGGGGTAAGGGATACGACCCGGTGCCATGAGAACCGAGATCCGATTTCTTTTAGCAGTGGTCCTGATGATCGGCGTGCTGGTGGTCACCAACATCGCCTTTCCTCCGGATCCCCCGGAGGTTCCTGCCGCCCCGGAGCCCCAGGAGGAGGAGTCGCCAGCACCTACTCCGGATCCGGGGCGGTTGGAGTTTCCGGCGGAGAGCATCCCGGCGGGGGAGCTCCCCATTCCCGGCGAGGTGGAGCGGGATCCCCTTGCCGTTCTGTCGCCGGACACCGTCCCGGCCGTTCCCCAGGAGATGGAGCCGCCTCCGGAGACCGTGGTCGTGGAGGGCCCCCTCTACAGGTTCGCCTTTTCTCCGCGGGGCGGCCGCCTCGTCTCAGCGAGGCTTCTTCGCTTTCAGTCTTTCGAGTTCGAAGGTGCGGTGGAGTTGATCCACCCCGATGGGCCCGGGGCGCTGGGGGCTCGCATTCTGGTAGGACGGGACACCCTGGACCTGCGAGACCTGCTCTTCGAGGTGGAGCCGACAGAAGGCATTCGCATGGCGGTCGGAGGTGAAGACCAGTCCCTCACGCTCACCTACCGGCACCCCTCCCATCCCTTCACGTACGTCGTGGAATACACCTTCAGTCCTGATAATTACGTGGTGGCGGTCTCGGGCCGGGTGAGAGGGATCGATTCCCAACTGGTCTTCATTGACTTGGGGACAGGGATTCCCTTCAACGAAGGGCAGGAGCGGGATGAGGCCAGGTCAGCGGCCTACGTGGTCAACCACCTCCGGCAGGGAATCCGGTCGCAACCGTTGAACAAGGTGACCGGGACACGCGTGGAAGAGGGGCCCTTCCGCTGGGCTGCGTTCAAGAGCAAGTACTTTCTCCTGGTCACGCTGGCCGGAAAGGAAGAGGGGACGCCGGCCCATCTGGGAGGTGTCATCGTCCGGGACGTTCCCGGGGATCACAGAGCAGACCTGAGCGTGACCCATTTGGTCCCGGCTGACGGATCGTTCGGCTATCGTCTGTTCATGGGTCCGCAGGAGTACGCCCGCCTGGCCAACGTGGGTGAGGACCTGCAGAATGTGAACCCCTATGGGTGGAGGTTCTTCCGGCCCGTGGTCCGCCCCTTCGTGGGGATCATCATGACGGTCCTGGTCTTCCTCCATGAGAACCTGAATCTCGGCTATGGCTGGGTCCTCATCGTGTTCGGGGTGATGATGCGGGTGGTCCTCTATCCGCTGAATCAGAAGGCCATGAAGGCCCAGATGAAGAACATGGCTGCACAGCCCCTCCTGCAGGAGATCCAGACCAAGTACAAGGACAATCCGGAGAAGCTCCAGAAGGAGATGATGAAGCTGTACAAGGAGCACGGGTTCAACCCGCTGGCTGGGTGTCTCCCCATGCTCCTGCCCTGGCCCATTCTCATCGCCCTCTTCTTCGTGTTCCAGAACACCATCGAGCTCCGCGGGGTCCCGTTCCTTTGGCTCCCGGATCTGTCGGCTCCAGACCCTTACTACATTCTTCCCTTCTTCCTGGGCCTGTCCATGTTTGCCCTGCAATGGGTGACCATGCGTTCCATGCCCCAGACCAACCCGCAGATGAAGATGATGATGTACATCATGCCCGTCATGATGGTGTTCATCTTCTTCAGCCTCGCCTCCGGGCTCAACCTCTACTACGCAACTGCGAACATCGCGACGCTGCCCCAGCAGATGCTGATCGCTCGGGAGAGGAAGAGGGTTCAGGCCCAGCCTCCGTTGACCATGAGCAAGTGAGGCGTCGGCTCCCGGGCTCGCCCGAACCGGGAGCTCCAGGAGGAGAGATGGCCAGCGCAGACACCATCGTCGCCATGGGTACGCCCCCGGGTGTCGCTGCCCTCGCGGTGATCCGCCTTTCGGGTCCCGGGTCCTGGGACATCGTCAGGGGTATCTGCCCCGGGCTCCCGGAGTCGCCGGAGGCGAGAAGAGCGATGCTCGCCCGGGCATCGGATCCGGATACGGGAATCCCTCTGGACCAGGTCCTGGTGACAATGTTTCCCGGGCCGGGTAGCTACACCGGGGAGGACATGGCGGAGATCTCCTGCCACGGCGGTTGGCTGTCTCCGGCGCTGGTGGTGGAAGCCTGCCTCCGAGGAGGTGCCCGGAGGGCGGAAGAGGGCGAGTTCACCCGCAGGGCATTCCTGAACGGGAAGATGGACCTTATCCAGGTGGAGGCCGTGCTGGATCTCATCGAGAGCCGGAGCCCTGCCCTGCATGGAGCCGCGGTCCATCAGTTGGAACGCGGCCTTTCCCGGCGAATTGGGGAGCTCAGGGAAGGCCTGGTGGACATCGAAGCGCTGCTGGTGCATCACCTGGATTTCCCAGAGGAGGATGAGCCCCCCGTGCCCGCCGCCCGGATCCTGGCCAGGGCCGGTGAGGTCATGGGGATGATGGAGGTGCTCCTGCAGACGGCGCCGGAGGGCGAGCTGCTCCGGGAGGGAGCCGTGACGGTACTGGCTGGGCTGCCCAACTCGGGGAAGTCCAGCCTCTTCAACGCGTTGCTGGGGGAGGAGAGGGCCATCGTCACCGAGGTCCCCGGCACCACCCGGGACGCATTGGAGGGTGTCGTGTCCCTGGGCGGGTTCCCGTTCCGGTTGGTGGACACGGCGGGCCTGCGGGACACTCACGAAAAGGTCGAGCGGATGGGGATCGAGGTAGCTCGCAGGTACCTGCGGGACGCTGACGTGATCCTCTTCTGCGTGGAGGGAGACCGGGCCCTTGAGGCCATGGAGAGCCGTTTCCTGCAGGACGTGGTGGGAACGCCGGTCGTCCTGGTAAGGACGAAGGCGGACTTGTTCCCGGAAGCGAGTCCCGGAGGCTCCTGGCCGGCGGCGCCGGAGCTTGAGGGGGTGGGCCACAGGGTGGAGGGTGTTGTGGTCCTCTCGGCGGAGACGGGGCTGGGTCTGGAGCGCCTCCAGGCGCTTCTCCCCGAGCTGGCCTTCCGAGGGCTGGTGCTGGCGGGCGTAGAGATTCCTCTACTGACACGCCGGCGCCATGCCGCTGGGATCCGAGTGGCCCTCCGGGAACTGAGTGCCTTCCGGGATGGCCTGGCCACAGGGCTCCCCACCGAGGTGGCCGCCACGCATCTACGGCCGGCGGAGACGGCCCTGGAGGAGCTCCTGGGGGTGATTCCTCGGGAGCAGATCCTGGACCGTCTCTTCAAGGATTTCTGCATCGGAAAGTAGGAGAAGCAAGATGAGCGGCGAGGACCTGGTTCAGAAAGGGTACCGGATCACGGGTAGGGTTCATGGCGTGTTCTTCAGAGCATGGACGCAGCAGGTTGCGGAAGGACTCGGGATCAGGGGCACGGTACGAAACCGGGGAGACGGCTCGGTGGAGGCTCACGCCCTGGGGTCCCGGGAGGCTCTGGCCCTGTTCGAGACCCGGCTGGGGGAGGGGCCAGCAGCGGCGAGGGTGGAGAAGGTGGAGACTCTGGATTCCCGGGATTCTTTGCCGGCGGCTCCCTTTCGAATCCTGCCTACTGCTCCATGACCCGCTGGTACGACGTCATCGTGGTGGGGGGCGGCCACGCCGGGGTGGAGGCGGCCGGCGCTTCGGCTCGGTTGGGGTGTCGCACGTTGCTCCTGACGCCGGATCTTTCCCGCCTGGGGCAGCTGAGCTGCAACCCCGCCATGGGAGGGGTGGCCAAAGGAACCGTGGTCCGTGAGGTGGACGCCATGGGGGGCGTCATGGGCCGGGCAGCCGATGCGGCCAGGATCCACTTCCGTATGCTGAATCGGTCCAAGGGGCCGGCGGTTTGGGGGCCTCGAGCCCAATGCGACAGGGGCCTCTACCCCCGGGTGGTGCGGGAGGTGCTGGAGGAGGTCGGGGGGCTCGACCTCTTCCAGGAGATGGTGACGGGCCTGGAGGGCAGCCGGGAAGATGGATTCTTGGTCGAAACCCTTGGCGGGCTTCAGTTCCAGGGCAGTGCGGTGATCGTGACAGCAGGCACCTTCCTCCGGGGGAAGATCCACGTCGGGACCGGTGAGGGTGTCTCCGGCGGAAGGGCAGGAGAGCCCGCCTCCGTTCACCTGGCGGAGGTCCTGGAGGGTCTCGGGCTGGAGATGGCCCGGTTCAAGACGGGTACGCCTCCCCGGGTCGACGGCCGGACGGTGGATTTTTCTCGGCTGACCATGCAGCCGGGGGAGGAAGGGCGGTTTCGCTTCAGCTTCCATAGTCATCGGCCTTTGCTTCCGGAGAAGCCCTGCTGGAGCACCTGGACCGGGGAGAATCTGAAGAAGGTGGTGCGGGAGAACCTGGGGAGAAGCGCTCTCTTCGGAGGGGTGATCTCGGGGAGGGGGCCACGGTACTGCCCCTCCATCGAGGACAAGGTGGTCCGCTTTCCAGACGCTGCACGGCATCAGGTCTTCCTGGAGCCGGAGGGTCTCGAAACCAGCGAGCTCTACGTGAACGGTCTGTCCACGTCCCTCCCGGCGGACGTGCAGCAGTCCTTTCTGCGAACCGTACCGGGGCTGGAGGAGGCCCGTATCACCAGGGTCGGTTACGCCATCGAGTACGACTACTTCCCCCCGCATCAACTCCTGAGCACTCTCGAGGTGAAGGGCTTGCCGGGGCTCTACCTGGCTGGGCAGGTGAACGGGACCACGGGGTACGAAGAAGCGGGCGGGCAGGGGCTCATGGCAGGTGCCAACGCAGCGTTGCGGGTCCAGGGGAGGCCGCCCTTCGTGCTAGGGCGGGACCAGGCGTATATAGGGGTTCTCATGGACGACCTGGTGACGAAGGGTGTGGACGAGCCCTACCGGCTCTTCACCTCCCGGGCAGAGTTTCGACTCCTGCTCAGACAGGACAACGCCGCAGGCCGGCTGGGGCCTCTCGCACGGGAGCTCGGTCTTTTGACGCCGGATCAGAGGGAGGCCCTTGAGGAGCGCCTCTCCCTGGAGGAGGGAATCCGGGTGTGGTTTCGGCGGACCCCCCTCTCGCCCCAGATGGCGAATGGGGTGCTGGCGGATGGAGGGGAAGAAGGGATCTCGGAGCCAGTTCGAGCCGTTGAGCTCCTGAAGCGGCCCGGGGTGGCGGCCGAGTCTTTGGCGAGGGCCGGAGGCGCCCCCTGGGAGCCGGCGGACATGCAGGACTCGCTGACGGCCGTGGAGGTGGAGGTGAAGTACGAGGGGTATGTGGCCAGGGAGATGGAGCGGGCCCGCAAACTGAGGGAGCAGGCGGATTTCCGGCTCCCCTCCGATCTGCCTTATACGGAGCTGAGGACCCTGTCCATGGAGGCTCGGGAGAAGCTGGACCGGATCCGGCCCCTGAGCCTCGCCCAAGCCGGGCGGGTGCCGGGTGTGTCGCCGGCGGACCTCCAGAATCTCATGATGGAGGTGAGGCGGAGGAAGAGGACATAGGCCATGCCGAGTTGAGGGCCGCGCCCCCGGAAGATCTCCTGGTTGACCGCGTCGGCGGCCATTCAACCGGGTACCCACTGGGTGGAGGAGAAGGAAGAGGCCATGGGGTGTCCACGCGAAACGTGGGGGGTGTCTAAAGAGATGGGGAGAAAAGCTAGACAGACCATTGACATGCGTTCGGCGAAGTGACATGTTATGGCATGAGAAAAGAACGCTCGGATCTCCCAAGACACCCCATCAGGGTGGTTTCCCGCAGGACCGGCTTGACCCCTGCCGTTCTTCGGGCGTGGGAGAAGCGCTACGGGGTCGTGGATCCGGAGCGAAGCGCGGGAGGTCAGCGCCTCTACTCCGACGATGATGTCAATAGGCTGAGCCTCCTTCGTCGGGCTGTTGAGGAGGGAAGAGGCATCAGCCAGGTTTCCGGGCTGTCGACCCAAGAGCTCGAGGGCCTTGTAGAGGAAGATGAGGCGGAGCGGCTGCGTGCGCCGGGGCCGAACCCCCTCCACTCTTCCACGGGGGGCGAGATTCTTGTCCTGGCCGAAAAGGCGGTCAGCGATCTCGATCCCTATGGTCTCGAGCGAATCCTGATGCGGGGCGCCATGTCGCTTCCCCTGGTAGCGGTACTGGATGAGGTGGTGACTCCTCTTCTTGACTCCATAGGAACGTCCTGGCGGGAGGGGCGGTACGGTCCCGGGCATGAGCACTTGGCGACGGTGCAAGTCCGCCGCTTCCTTGAGTGGTTACTGGGTACCATCAGCCATACCGTCAAGGGTCCGGTCCTCCTCACGGCCACTCCAACTGGGGAGAGGCACGAGTTGGGTGCGCTCCTTTCTGCAGTCAGTGGGGCGGCGGAGGGGTGGAGAGCGGTGTTCCTGGGTCCGGACCTCCCTGCCGAGGAGATCGCGCTGGCTGCTATGCGGTTGGAGGCACGGGTGGTGGGCATCTCGGCGGTGGATCCCGGATCGGCGGAAGCGCTCCCCGGCGAGGTGAGGGCCCTCCGGGGTCGCTTACCTCCTGGAGTGCAGGTCTTCGTAGGAGGGACGGCGGCGGAGATGATGACCGATGCCCTGCGAGGAGAGGGTGTGGAGGTGCTGGGCTCCTTTAGTGAGCTCAGGGTCAGGCTTAGAGCCTTGAGGGCAGCGGGGGTGAGGCTTCCATCCCATTCCGGGTGATCCTTGCGGTGGAGCAGTGTTTCACGTGAAACACCGGAAGCGCCCGCTACTGGAGAGCCCGGCTTCAGCGAGGTAGCGACCCGAGCAGGGAGGATACCGGTAGAAGCCTCAGGGCGTGTAGCTGTAGAGCTCGAAGTGAGCGGTCGCGGCCTGGCGAGTACCGTCCCGATTGAAATCGAACTCCGTGTCGCCGTCCAGGATCAGGATCGCCCCCTCGAATCTCCAGGTGCCACTGGTGGGAGGTCCGTCATGGGAGGTGGGGGTGATGGTGAAGGTGTTTCCGGAAACCCTCATGGTTCCCAACTCCACTGCGGGCTGTCCGAAGACCACCAAGGTGGCAACGTACTGTCCGCTTCCAAGGATCGAGAGGGTGAACTCGCCTCCCTCCTGGATCAGATTGAACGACTGGGAGGGGTTCGTCTTGTTGGAGATCACCAGCGCCTGAGCCCTCCACGTCCCGACCAGGGGAGCAAGGTCCTTGCCGGCGCCGGTTCCGGAATCCGAACATGAAACCGAGAAGAAAAGGCCGAAGAGCAGGAAGAGAAACGGAACTGGAGATGAGCTGAGGCGAGACATACCGATCCTCTTGTCGCTTGTGGGGCTGTGACCAGGCGTGGACGACACACTGTCCGTCTAGCCAATCTCTACAGGGAGGTGCGAGAGCGTCAAGGGAATGTGGCCCGGAAAGCTCCTCGGTGAGTAAAGAGGCGATGTTTCCCGGAGGTTGGGGGCCACGATGATGTCCCTAGCCATGGGGCGCTGAAGTTCTCCGGGTTTCCCCCCCCAGGGCACTCCGGTATATTGCACTCTCCCCCCGGGTCTCGGGGCTCACATCAAACCTCCTTTCCGCCATGTCCCGCGTAATCGCCATTGCAAACCAGAAGGGCGGGGTCGGTAAGACCACAACCGCCATCAATCTAGGCGCTTCCCTGGCGGTGGCGGAACGCCGGACGTTGATCATCGACATCGATCCCCAGGCCAACGCCACGAGCGGGCTCGGCCTGAACCGGCGTGAGGATTTCCCGAACATCTACGAAGTCCTGGTAGGGGCCAGGTCCCTGGAAGCCTCGATTTCCCGCAACGTCCACTTTCCCTTTTTGGACCTGATTCCCTCCACTCGAGACCTGGTGGGAGCCGAGATCGAGATGGTCAGCATGATGTCCCGGGAGACGGTGCTCCGCCGGGCATTGGAGTCGGTAAGGGATTCCTACGACTTCGTTCTTGTGGATTGTCCGCCGTCCCTGGGGCTCCTGACACTGAACACGTTGACGGCGGCGGATTCCGTCCTGATCCCCATCCAGTGCGAGTTCTACGCCCTGGAAGGTCTGAGCCAGCTCCTGAACACGATTCGCCTCGTTCAACGCGCGCTGAATCCGTCCCTGGGCATCGAAGGTGTTCTCCTGACCATGTTCGATCGCCGCCTGAACCTCTCGAACCAGGTGGCTGCCGACGCCCGGGAATTCTTCGGGTCCAAGGTGTTCAGAACTGCCATCCCTCGGAATGTCCGCCTGGCGGAGGCGCCGAGCTTCGGAGAGCCCATCGTGCTCTACGATATCCTCTCCAGCGGGGCCCAGAGCTACCTGGCCCTGGCCCGGGAAATCCTGGCGAGCGAGGCGGCCGAATCCAGCGGCGAGGAGGAAAGAGCATGAACCGGGGGAAGAAGGAGCGCCTGGGACGGGGTTTGGGGGCCCTTTTGGGGGATTTCCTGGACGACCAGGCCACTCCCGATCCGTCGGAGGTCAGGACGTTGCCCCTGGGGAAGATCCGTCCGAACCCCTTCCAGCCGAGAAAGGATTTCTCCCCGGAGGAGCTGGAGGATCTGGCGCGGTCCATTCGGGACAATGGGCTACTGCAGCCCCTTCTGGTCCGCCCGGCACCGGGAGGAGCCGGAGATTGGGAGCTCGTGGCCGGGGAAAGGCGCCTGAGAGCTGTGGCGAACCTTGGTTGGTCCGAGGTCCCGGTCTGGGTGAGGGAGGTCGATGACCAGACGCTCCTGGTGCTGGCGCTGGTGGAGAACCTTCAACGGGAAGCCCTGGGGCCCCTTGAAGAGGCTGAAGGATACAAGGTACTGGCCGAGTCTTTCGGCCTCACCCAGTCGGAGATCGCCAGCGCAGTGGGGAAGGATCGTTCCACGGTTGCGAACACCCTCCGGCTCCTCAACTTGCCCCCCTCGGTGCGAAAGTTGGTGGCCGGTGGAGATCTCTCGGCGGGCCATGCCCGTCCGCTTCTTGGCCTGGACGACCCGCTGCGAGTGGCGGAGATCGCCCGCAAGGCGGCCAGGGAAGGTTGGTCCGTGCGGCGGGTGGAGGAGACGGTGCGGGCCAGGACGAATTCGGGTCGTGCCGAGACGTCCGGGAGGCCGGCACGAATCGACCCGGTCCTGAAGGCTCTGGAGGAAGAGCTTCGGAAGGTTCTGGGTACGCGGGTGGTCCTGCGCCGAGCTAGAAGAGGGAAAGGTGTGATCGAAATCCCGTTCCTGGACGTGCAGGACTTCGAGCGCATCTTTGCACTTCTGGCGGGCAAGGAGGCCTCGGAGGTGCTGGAGTGAGCTTGTTGAAGCGACGAAGAGAAGGAGTCACGGTCGTCCTCGTGCCCGGGGGAGGCGGCGACAGTCGGAGCGTCAGGCTTTCCCCCACGGCCCTCAGGGTCACCCTGGCTGCTGCCGCGCTGATCCTGGTGGCGGTGATCGTAATGGCCACCACCTGGTGGCACCTCGCTTCCCAGGTTGGAAGGAGCAGGGATCTGCAGGCCGTGGTGGATTCCCTACAGCATGAGCGTCTCCAGATCATCGTCCTAGCCGAGGAACTCGGTCGGGTCGAGGAGGGATACGAGCGCCTTCGGCGTTTGTTCGGCACCTCCTCGAGTCCAGCCGCTTCTGACATCTGGCTCCCGCAGGCCGGCGTCCCGGGAAGCGGGATCGCCGGGCGCAGGCCCTCGCCCGACGACTACCTGCCCAGGAGTTGGCCCTTGACCGAACCAGGCTTCGTGACTCAGTCCCTCACCGAGGGAGAGGCCGGTGACCACACGGGCCTGGACATCGCCATCCCGACGCACTCCTACGTTCGGGCCGCCGGCGCAGGAAGGATCCTCAGGATCGGCGAGGATCCGGTGTACGGGTGGTTCGTGGTGCTGGAGCATGGTGAGGGATACCAGACCGTGTATGCCCACGCATCATCCATCCTGGTGGAGCGCGGCCAGGCCGTGCGCCGAAACGAGGTCATCGCTCTCACAGGGTCATCCGGGCGGTCCACCGCCCCCCACCTGCACTTTGAGATCCTCTTGGACGGGATTCCCGTGAATCCCCTGTCCATGATCCAGCCACCGGCCTGAGTCGAGCCAATGCCACTCCTGTGTCAGCAGTGATCGGCCGAATGTGCGCTTCCTTGAAGGGGTTCAAGTCAATGTCGAGAGATCGGGGAGCTAAGCTCACGCCGGCGGAGAATGTCATCTCCATCATCGGTCCTGGGATGAAGGTGGTGGGTGACTGCGAAGTGGACGGTTCCATTCGTATCGAGGGCTCCGTCCAGGGCAACGTCAGGGCGGGGAAATCCGTGGTGGTGGGGAAGGACGGCGTCGTGGAGGGCGACATCTCCACGCAGGATGCCGTCATCGCCGGAAGGATACGGGGGAGTCTTCGTGCCGAATCGAGGCTGGAGGTCCAGGCGACAAGCCGAATCGAGGGCGAGGTGACGGCGGCTCGCATCCAACTGGAGGAGGGGGCCCACTTGAACGGCACGGTCCAGATGGGTGATCTTTCCCGGACGCCTTCCGATCCCGATCCCTCGATCGCCTGAAAGTGATGGGCTCCTGAGCCATTGGGCACGCTGGAACCCAAGCCTGACCAGAGGAGTCGCATGCTTCGAGAGGAAAGGTTTTCCACAGTTGTCAGTTTGCCGGCGGGTGCCCACATGCCGCCATGTGCCTGGGTTTCTCGGGGGTGATGTGGAGTTTTCCCCTCCCTCCCTTGTTTGTCCACACCCGGGCTGCGCTACGGGTCCTCCTCTCCCCCGCCGAACCGGGACCTGCCAGGTGACGAACCTCCAGGAGAGGGATCGATCATGCACGAAATAGAACCGATCCTCTATTTTCTTGACCGTACTCTCCGGGTCCCGGGGTTCCCGGACTACCCCAATGCGCTGAACGGTTTGCAGATCGAGGGCTCCCGGATCGTGAAGCGCGTGGGGGGAGCGGTGGACGCCAGCGAAGCAACCATTCAGGGAGCGGTGCGAAAAGGGGTGGATCTTCTCGTCGTCCACCACGGCTTGTTCTGGGAAGGCCTGGGGCCCCTGACGGGTCCAAGATACCGCAAGGTGGCGGCGTTGATTCGGGGTGGCGTGGCCCTTTACAGTGCACATCTTCCACTGGATGCCCATCCGGAGCTGGGTAACTCCGCCCTTCTGACCCGGAGCCTCGGGCTGATTCCAGACGGTCCTTTCGGGTTCTTCAAGGATGTCCATGTGGGATGTCTGGCAACCGCCAGGCTGGGTCGTGGCGAGCTCCTGGACCGCCTGGGGGCAGCGGTGGATGGGGAGGCGCGCCTGATCCCGGGCGGTCCCGAGGAGGTGGCCCGGATCGGAGTGGTGACCGGGAGTGGTGCCTCGACCCTCACGGAGGCTGTGGAAGCGGGGCTCGACACGTTGATCACCGGCGAGGTCCCCCACCACGCATACCACCAGGCCATGGAACTGGGGCTCAACGTTCTGCTGGGGGGCCACTATGCCACGGAGACCTTCGGGGTAAGGGCCGTGGCGGAGCTTGTCGGCCGCGAGTTCTCACTGGACTGGGAGTTCCTGCACTTCCCTACCGGCCTCTAGGCCGCGACCGAGGAGTCGTTCATGCTGTCCCGCCTGTTCACAGCCCTGATCCTCTGGCTGGTGGGGTCCGGAAGCCTTGGGGCCCAGGGCCTTCCGACTCCCGGATCTCACTTCGGCTTCGAAATCGGCGGTCACCGCAAGCTGGCCGACTGGGGTCAGCTCACGTCCTACTTCGAGAACGTGGCAAGGGCAAGCCCGCGGGTGGTGCTGGATACCCTGGGTTCGTCCACCCGGGGGCGTCCCCTTGTGATGCTGACCATCACGAGCCCCGAGAACCACAGGCGCCTGGGCGAGCTCAAGGCGATCCAGAAGAAGCTGGCGGATCCGAGAACCATCGGCGGCCAGCAAGAGCTCGCCCAACTGCTGGAGCAGGGGAAGACCGTCGTCCTCATGACCCATGGCATCCACGCAACGGAGGTGGGTGGGTCCCAGATGTCGGCCCGCCTTCTCTACCGGCTCGCCGCGTCCAACGAGTCGAGCGTTCAGGAGATCCTGACCAACGTGATCTTCCTGGACATCCCGAGCCTGAATCCGGACGGTCTCCAGTGGGTCGTAGAGTGGTACAACAGGTGGGTGGGGACACGGTACGAAGGGTCCCCCCTCCCGTGGCTCTACCACCATTACACGGGTCACGACAATAACCGGGACTGGTACGCCTTCACCCAGGTGGAGACCCAACTCGCGGTTCAGAACGCGCACAACGCCTGGCATCCCCACATCGTGCACGACATTCACCAAATGGGGTCCAACGGGGCTCGGATCTTCTTCCCGCCCTTCATCGATCCCTACGAGCAAAACGTCGATCCGGCGCTCATTGCGGGGGTGAACCAGCTGGGCGCCTACATGGCGGCGGAACTGACGGCCCAGGGAAAGAAGGGGGTCGTCATCCACGACCGGTACGATGCGTTCACCCCAGCCCGAGCCTACCAGCACTACCATGGAGGCGTGAGGATCCTGAGCGAGACGGCATCCGCCAGGATCGCCACCCCGGTGAGCTTGTCATGGGAGGACCTGAGAGCCGGCACGGGCTTGGACGCCACCGCGCGTTCGTGGAACTTCCCATGGCCCTGGGAGGGAGGAGAATGGGGCCTCCCGGACATCGTGGACTACATGGAAGCGGGGGCTTTTGCACTTCTGACCAATGCCGCCAGGAACCGTCGGTATTGGCTGGAGAATTTCTACCATGTGAATCGCCGGGCCGTGGAGGGCTGGAGTCGGTGGCCCCAGGCGTGGGTGATTCCCGCAGCCCAGGCGAACAGGGCTGGATTGGCCTACGTCCTGAGGATCCTCACCTCCGGGGCCGTGGAGGTGCATCGGGCGGAGCAGGCCTTCCGGGCCGGGGGTCGAAGCTTCCCGGCCGGGAGCTATGTCGTGCCCATGCGTCAACCCTTCGCCTCCTTCGCCCAGACGATGCTGGAGGTCCAACGCTACCCGGATCTTCGGGAGTATCCGGGAGGGCCTCCGATTCGCCCCTATGACGTGACGGCCCACACCCTGGGCCTCCTCATGGACGTGGAGTATTTCCCGGTGGCAGATGCCGTCACCGTTCCCCTTTCGGCCCCGTTGGAGATTCCGGGATGGGAGTTCCGCCTTCCGGCGGCGGTTCGGGATCCTGACGCCGTCAGAATCGGCATCTACCGGTCTTGGCAGGAGCCCATGGAGGCCGGGTGGACACGTTGGACCTTGGACCAGCATGGCCTGGCCTATGACACCATCCGGGACGCCCGTATGCGAAAGGGCGATCTCGGCGATGATTACGACGTCATCCTCTTCCAGTCCCAGAGCCCCTTGTCCATCCGGGAGGGCTTCCGGGAGGGGGCCGTGCCCCCGGAGTATACAGGTGGGATCGGAGACGCGGGTGGCAGGGCGCTCCGGACGTTCGTGCGGAACGGAGGGCGGATCGTGGCGGTAGAGGAGGCATCGGACTTCGTCATCGAGTTGTTCGACCTGGGGCTCTCCAACGCCGTGGAACGCCTGCCGCCGGAACGGTTCTTCATCCCGGGGTCCATTCTGGGGGTGGATCTCCGTCAGGATCATCCCCTCAACCGGGGGAAGGGAGGATCTACGCCGGTCTGGTTCTGGCGGAGTAGTCGAGCCTTCGATGTGCATGATCCCCAGATCGAGGTGGTGGCTCGCTTCTCCGACGGTAATCCCCTCCTCTCGGGGTGGCTATTGGGTCCGGAGTACGTGGCTGGACGACCGGCCGTGGTGGAGGCTCGCATCGGCGCTGGATCCGTGGTGCTCTTCGGCTTTCAGCCGGATTACCGTGGCCAGTCCGTCACCACGTGGCCTTTGCTGTTCAACGCTCTGGCGGCAACGAGGTGAGCTCGGCTTGGGTGAGATGCCGCCAGGCCACTGATCCCTGGAGTCATGGAGAGAGGTTAGGATGAAGTGTCCGTCCTGTGGGGCCGAGGCCTCCGGTAAGTTCTGCTCGTCCTGCGGGGGACCTCTCCCGGCTGGGAAGTGTTCCGCCTGCGGTGCTTCCATGCCCCCGGGCAGCAAATTCTGCACGAGCTGCGGTACTGCCGTGGGAGGACCCGGGAAGAGGCCGGGCGGGAGAGGGGGGGGCGGCATGCATGCAGGGCGTCGAGGTGGAGGCGGCAAGGGCGCATCCGGAGCAGGTGCCGGCCCTGGGGCACGTGCGCCCGTGGCGGGCCGTGGCGGGTCCGGACGCCAGGAGCAGCAGTCCCCGCAGGGGAGGAGTCTGGCCTGGTGGGCAGCCGGGGGATTCCTGGTCCTGGCCATCCTCGTCGTGGGATATCCCGTGCTGAGCCGGAGCTCCGGCGGCGCCGGCCCGGCCGGCGGGGGCGCCGCGCCGGAAATGGGGGGAATGCCCACCGGCAGCGGGATCACCGATCTCACCACCATGCCTCTGGAGGAACAGGCCACGATCCTCTTCAACCGGGTCATGATCTCCAACAGCGCGGGCGACACCGACGACGTGGCCTTCTTCCTTCCCAAGGCCCTGGCCATCCACGAACAGCTGGACCCCACGGATCCTGACGGGATCTACCACTACGCCCTCCTTCTCATGGTGGACGATGATCCCGAGGGGGCCCTGGCCAAGGCCCTCGAGGGGCTGGAGGAGGTGCCGGACTACCTGTTGCTGCTGGCCATAGCGGGAGAGGCTTCGGCGGCTGTGGGCGACAGCGCCGCCGCCCGGGATTTCTATTCCCATCTCCTGGAGGTCTACGACGTCGAGATGGACCTCATGCGGTTCGGGTACGACCATCATCAGCCGATTCTACCGGTCTACAGGGAAGCGGCAGCCGAATTCCTGGGTGGCGGATGACTCTTCCCTGGTCGGGAAGTCCGCGGCGCCCAGCCGACCACATCCATCAGGCCTGAGTACGGTTCGGGGAGCCTGCTCCCCGGACTTGACCAAGGTCCCACAGGAGGAAGAGGGTTCATGTCCGAACAGAAGAGGAAGCCGGCGCCGACGACCTCGGAAACCCGGCCCACTGAAGACGAGATCTTCCTCAAAGCTGAGGTGGAGCAGCGCAAGGGGCTCCCGTCGGTGGTTACGAGAGGGGAATCGTGGAGGGTCTTTCGGATCATGGGGGAGTTCGTTGAAGGGTTCGACGAGCTGGCCCGCCTCGGACCCGCCGTGTCGATCTTCGGATCGGCCAGGACTCCCCCGGAGCACCCCGTCTATCAGAAATGCGTCGAGACCGCCCGGCTTCTGGGTGAAGCGGGGTTCGCCGTCATCACCGGCGGTGGTCCAGGACTCATGCAGGCCGCGAACCAGGGTGCTCGGGAGGCGGGGGCCTGCTCCGTGGGTCTGAATATCGAGCTCCCGTTCGAGCAGCACGATAACCCCTACGCCGATCTCAAGATCAATTTCCGGTACTTCTTCGTCCGAAAGACCATGTTCGTCAAGTATGCGCAGGCCTTCGTCATCTTCCCCGGGGGCTTCGGAACCCTGGACGAGCTCTTCGAGTCGCTGACCCTCATCCAGACGGAAAAGATCAAGAACTTTCCAGTGGTGCTCTTCGACTCCTCCTACTGGGCTCCCCTCCTGGAGTGGCTGAAGAAGACCGTGGAGCAGAACGGGAACATCTCGGTGGGTGATCTGGATTTTCTGGAGGTCACCGACTCTCCCCGGCAGGTCGTGGACCACGTCGTGACGCGGTATACGGAGGATCTGAAAGCGTGGGCCCAGGAGAACGGACTTCCCCAGCTCACCCCCCGGGGCGGGACCTCAGGCAGCGGCTGCAGGTGATCCCGGGCTTCCGTGTCCAAACCGGTCAGGGTGGGTGCTCCGGGGACCGGAGCGGGAACGAGGCGGAGCGGGGTAGGCTCCGCTGCATCTGCAAACTATCTTAAGTGGTTAGGGATGATGCTTTCCGGCATCCCTATCTCCGGAATGACCCCACGGAAGGGATTCGGCGGAGCCGTCCGGGCGACGACGGATCCGGTGCCTCTCCTGCCCTGAGCGGAGGGCACCATGGACGGAGGTGAGGAACGGGTGAAAGCTGGCGACAAGGTTCCCGGTGGGTATGCTCCCGCAGGCAAGGACACGGGCCGGGTGAAACCCAAGGGAACGGCTCGGATACGAGCTCACCAGGAGCTCCAGACCATCGATCTCAAGGCTCGCAAGCCGGGGTGGCTGAAGGTCAGGTCCCCCGGCGGCCAGAACTACCTTTCCCTGCAGGGCCTCATGAGGCACCAGTCTCTCCACACCGTGTGCGAGGAGGCTGCCTGCCCGAATATCGGGGAATGCTGGGAGGCGGGCACCGCCACGTTCATGATCCTGGGAGATGTTTGCACCAGGGCCTGCAAGTACTGTGGTGTGGCCCACGGGCTGCCGGACACCCTGGACGAGGAGGAGCCTCAGCGGGTCGCCGAGGCCGTGGCGGCCATGCGTTTGGAGCATGTGGTCATTACCAGTGTCAACCGGGACGAGCTCCCGGACGGGGGTGCCGGCATCTACTCGGCCACGATCCGCAGGATTCATGAACGGGTGCCCGGCTGCTCCGTGGAGGTCCTGATCCCGGACTTCAAGGGAGACGAGAAGGCCCTCCGGAAGGTGGTGGACGCCAAGCCGGAGATCCTTGGACACAACCTGGAGACGGTGGAGCGCCTGCACCCCGAAGTTCGCCCGGGGGGCCGCTACTGGCGGTCAATATCTCTTCTCGGGGCAGCCAAGGGCTTGGATCCGGGAAGGCTCACGAAGACCGGGATCATCCTGGGGATGGGCGAGGAGGCGAAGGAGATCCGGCAGGCCATGGCCGACGTCCGCAAGGCCGGGGTGGACATTCTCACCCTGGGGCAGTACCTGCGCCCTTCCGCAGCCCACATCCCCGTGGCTCGCTGGGTCTCCCCGGACGAGTTCGCTGAATGGAAGGCGGTGGGGGAGGAGGAGCTGGGCTTCGCACACGTGGAATCCGGCCCCCTGGTCCGGTCCAGCTATCACGCCAAGGAGCAGGCGCGGCAGGTGGAAGCCGGCGCTCCAGGTGAGATTCGGGAGGTCATGGAGGCGGACCTCCAGGCACCAGCGGAGCTCGTTCCGGCCCTGGTGCAACTCCGTGCCGGGGGATCCGGCAGGGGGGGAGGACCATGACCGAGACGGCCACGAAGAAGAAGAGTCTGGAGGGCTTCTCCCAGGAGGACCTCCGGCGCATGTTGCGGCGGATGCTCCTCTACCGCCGGTTCGAGGAGAAGGCGGAGGAAGCCTACGCCATCGGTAAGATCGGCGGTTTCTGCCATCTCCACATCGGACAGGAAGCCGCCGCCGAGGGATGCATCAGTCCCTTGAGGGGGGACGATTACGTCATCTCTGCCTATCGGGAGCACACCCAGGCCCTGGCCAAGGGGGTTGATGCCCGAGCGGTCATGGCGGAGCTCTACGGCCGGGCTCCCGGAAGCTCCCACGGCAAGGGAGGCTCCATGCACATCTTCGGCGCGGAGCAGGCCTTCATGGGAGGGCACGGGATTGTGGGCGGCCAGGTGCCTCTGGCCACGGGGATGGGATGGGCCATCAAGTACCGGGATGAGGACCGGGTGGTCATGTGCTTCATGGGAGATGCGGCCGTAAACCAGGGCGCCTTCCATGAGTCCCTGAACATGGCGGCGGTCTGGAAGCTTCCCGTGATCTACGTGGTGGAGAACAACGAGTATGGAATGGGGACGGCCTTCCACCGCGTCTCGGCCACGGGAGTGAAGGAGCGGTCCGCCGCATACGGGATTCCCTCCAGCAGCGTGAACGGTCAGGACGTCCTGGAAGTCTGGCGCCACTTCGAGGCGCTGGTGGAGGAGGTGAGGGGGGGCGGAGGCCCTCGGTTCGTGGAGGTCCGGACCTACCGGTTCCGGGGCCACTCCATGTCCGATCCTGTCTCCGGGACCTACCGCTCCAAGGACGAGGTGTCGCAGAGGACGGAACGGGATGATCCCATCACGCTTCTCCGCGATCGCCTGTTCGAGGCTGACATGCTGACACCGGAGGAGCTGAAATCCCTGGACCAGGAGGTCCGGGCCGAGGTCCAGGAAGCGGTGGATTTCGCCGACTCGGCGCCCTTCCCGGAACCCTCGGAGCTGTACACCCACGTCTATTCACAGATCAACGAGCACGGCCGGCTCTTCTTCGACGGAAGAGATCGATAGATGGCTGAGATCACCTACAGGGAAGCCTTGAATCAGGCTTTGGCCGAGGAGCTGGAGCGGGATGACTCCGTCTTCCTCATGGGTGAGGAAGTGGCGGAGTACGACGGGGCCTACAAGGTGTCCAAAGGCCTCCTGGACCGGTTCGGGGATCTCAGGGTGGTGGACTCGCCCATCAGCGAGCTAGGCTTCGCTGGGCTGGGTGTCGGCGCGGCCATGGTAGGGCTCCGGCCCATCATCGAGTTCATGACCTTCAACTTCTCTCTCCTCGCCCTGGACCAGATCATCAACTCCGCGGCGAAGATGCTCTATATGACTGGGGGCCAGATCAACATCCCCATCGTCTTCCGGGGCCCTTCGGGAGCGGCCCTGCAATTGGGGGCCCAGCACTCCCAGGCCGCCGAGACCTGGTACGTGCACGTACCAGGCCTCAAGGTCGTGGCTCCCGCCACACCCGCCGACGCCAAGGGCCTCATGAAAGCGGCTATCCGGGATGACGATCCCGTCATCTTCCTGGAGAGCGAGCTCTTGTACAACGTCCGCGGTGAGGTGCCCGATGGAGACCACGTGGTGCCCCTCGGCCTGGCGGACGTGAAGCGGGAGGGTGGCGATGTCTCCATCATCGCTCATGGGAAGACGGTGCATTTGGCTCTTCAGGCTGCCAAGCGCCTGGAGAAGGACGGAATCGAGGCGGAGGTCCTTGATCTCAGGTCCCTCCGCCCCCTGGACGTGGACGCCATCCTGGCGACGGTTCGCAAAACGAATCGGGTGGTGTACGTGGAAGAAGGATGGCCCTACCTCGGTATGGGCGCCCAGATCGCCGCCACCATCCAGGAGGAGGCCTTCGACGATCTGGATGCTCCCGTTCTTCGCGTGACCCAGGCGGACGTACCCATGCCCTATGCCAAGAATCTGGAGAAGCTGGCCAAGCCGAACGCCGAGCGGGTAATCGCCGCTTGCAAGCAGGTCCTCTACCGGACATAGATCCATGGCTACAAAGGTGCATATGGAAGCTCTCTCCCCCACCATGGAGGAGGGGCAGGTGGTGAAGTGGCTCAAGGCCGAAGGCGATGCGGTTTCCCACGGGGAGATCCTGGCCGAGATCGAGACCGACAAGGCCACCATGGAGTTGGTAGCCCGGGGGGACGGCGTCCTCCGGAAGATTCTCCTGGGGGAGGGCGGCACCGCCCCTGTGGGGGAGGTCATCGCCATCATCACCGGGGCCGACGAGGAGGTGGGCGATCTCCCTGTGGCGGGAGAAGGAGAGACGGCCGAGAGGTCGCCCGACGGCAAGGCCGAGAGCGAGGAGACGGGAAGGGAGGAGGAGGGGCCAGAAGAGGCGCCCGGGGACGAGGCTCCGGCAGCCGGAGGGGTGGCGGAGGAAGAGGAACCGGCGGAGAAGGAACCGGCGGGGGTTCAGGAGGGCGAGCGGGTCAAGGCCTCTCCCCTTGCTCGGCGTTTGGCCCAGGAGGGAAAGCTGGAGCTGTCCACGATCGAGGGCACAGGCCCCGGCGGGCGTGTGGTGCGGCGGGACGTGGAGGCGGCCGTGGATGCCGGCCGCAAGGCGGAGGCGGAGGTTGCGGCCCCCCCTCCCTCTCGGGCGAGAGCCGCCGTGGACGGGCCCGAGTTCGAGGATGTTCCCCTGACTCAGATGCGCAAGACCATCGCCAGGAGGTTGGTGGAGTCCCTGGGGCCCGTACCCCACTTCTTCCTCAGGATCACGGTGGACATGAGTCGGATCCTTGAGGCCAGGGAGCGGGTGAACCGGCTCCTGGAAGACGGGGACGGCAGGATCTCCATCAACGACTTCATCCTGAAGGCCACGGCTAGCTCCCTGGCCCGGCATCCGGAAGTGAATTCCCACTGGAACGGTGACTCCATCCGGAGGTTCTCCAGGGTCCACCTCGGGGTGGCGGTGGCCACGGAGGAAGGCCTCATCACCCCGGTGATCCGGGACGCCCACGTGAAGGGGCTGGTGGAGATCAGCGCTGAGATCAGGGAGCTGGCTGCCCGGGGCAAGGAGAAAAAGCTCCAGCCTGAGGAATACACCGGGTCAACTTTCTCCGTCTCCAACCTCGGGATGTTCGGGATCCACGAGTTCACCGGCGTCATCAACCCGCCGGAGGCGGGGATCGTGGCTGTGGGGGGGATCGAGGAGACCCCGGTGGTGCTGGAGGGCCAGGTGGTGGTGAGGCCTCTCATGAAGGTGACCATGAGTTGCGATCATCGTGTGATCGACGGGGCCACGGGGGCGCGGTTTCTCGAAACGTTGAAGGAGATGCTGGAGGAGCCGGCTACGGCCCTCCTGTAGCGTCCCGTAGGGGCAGGAACACCCTGGACCGGGGGAGGACGCGGCTCTGTCCTTCCTCCCCCGATCCTTATGGCAAGGCTGTCAGCTTCCGCTGTGATCGATGACCAGGACCACGCGACGGTTCTCCCACCCCGCGTCACCAGGACCCTGGGCACCCTGAGCCACCTGCCGGGGTGCCGCCTCACCGTAGCTCACCGCCCGGATCCGGTCCGAGGGCAGGCCGCCCCGGCCAACGAGGTACTCCCTGACCCCGTCGGCCCGGCGCTGGCCAAGCCGGACATTGTACGCTGCGGATCCCGCCGGATCGGTGAATCCCTCCACGGTAACGAGCGCCGAGGGGTAGTAGTCCTTCACCACCTGGGCGAAGCGATCGAGGACGGCGAAGTCCTGTGCCCGCACCTCGTCCTGATCGAAACCGAAGTAGACGGGGACGTTGAATCGCAGAGCAGTCTCCAGCCGTTCGATTTTGGCGTTGAAATCCCGCTCCAGGGCCGCAAGGGCCCGCTCCTGGGCTTCCATCCGGGATTCCAACCCATCGATTCGAGAGCCGAGCCGCTCATCGCCCTGCTGGATCTCGCGCCTCAGCTCAGAGCCCACGACGGAGAGCCGGTCCTCCATCTCTTGAGGCTTCACGTGGGCGCAGCCGGAGGCAAACGCAGAGAGGGGAATGATTGCTCCCATGACGAAGAGCACCGATCGTTTCACTGTTCCACGCATGGCTTGGATTGCTCCTTGTCTGTCGGGACAGAGAAGTCAGGAAGTATGCCGATCATCCAGTTCGGGCCTTAGGTGCAGGGGGTGTGCCAGAGGGCTTACCAGAGGGCTTACACGCTCCCGGCTTTCCATCCGGGGAGGCAAGAAGTGCAAGGCGCTCCAACGAGATCCCGGCCTGGCCGGTGATTCTCGCAACCGCTGGACCTCCATGGTGGCCCCCCCAAGTGGAGGCGTCCGCCTGGACCGTTCCGATACTACAAGTGGTTTGTTTCGGTACAGATCCAGGGGTTCCTTGAGGGGAAGCCCACGGCTCGCTTCGTTCTCGCATCTTCCGCGCAGAAAGTTTGAGCGGAGGCCTGGAGCCTACGGAGGAAGAACGCCGGATGGTGCGGCGGGCTGTTCTTCATCCAAAGCTTACCTTCGGCACCTCTCCTTCCCCCTCGGCGAGCTCGAAGAACTCCCTGGCCGAGAATCCGAAG
>Ga0114946_10000689_pt1 | contig 22638 bp, 13 predicted proteins | sample WalLakDeSediment_FD_88676 | JGI IMG/M metagenome (GOLD analysis project Ga0114946, IMG submission 88676) | Lake sediment microbial communities from Walker lake, Nevada to study Microbial Dark Matter (Phase II) - Walker Lake 11/02/13 Deep Sediment | ecosystem: Environmental > Aquatic >...
ATCAACCGTGTCTCCCGAAACTCGTGCAGCGATTCCGTGGACTGAACAGTCATCCGTCCTCATGAGGGGATATCGTCATCATCGCGAGGATATGCTTCATCGGCTGCGACAACCTGGTGCTCCACCGATCGCGACCGTATCCGAAGCTACGGAAATTTCGACGGGGGCGTTGCTCGAATAGTCATGAACGTGCATCGCGCTTACACGAGGTCGAAACGGCCGAGTTTCATGATCTTGCCCCATGCAGCGACGAAGACAGTGACGAATTTCTCGCAGGCGTCGTTGCTGCTGGCAGACAGCTAGAAACAGCACTCCGATACCAGCACTCCATGCAGCGACTCATACTGAATGTTTGCCAGCCAACAATGAGTTCGCACTCCGAAGACATCGCCACGGTACATCGCCCCCCTGAACCACCCCAGCTTTGTACCGCAAAAAAAACTCCGCCGCTGCGGTAGCATCGTGATACTTCGAAGCCCCTCAGCGGCGGAGTTTGGTATTGTCGTGAGCGTGCCTTCGCGTTTACGCAAGATCGAAACGGTCGAGATGCATGACCTTGCTCCATGCGGCGACGAAGTCGTTGACGAATTTCTCGCCTGCGTCGTCGCTGGCATACACCTCGGCGAGCGCCCGAAGCTCAGAATTCGACCCGAACACCAGATCCACGCGCGTTCCTGTCCACCTGATGTCGCCGGATGCACGGTCGTGGCCCTCGTAGACGCCTTCCTGCGTGGTGGATGGCTGCCACTCCATGTTCATGTCAAGTACGTTGACGAAGAAGTCGTTTGTGAGACTTCCGGGAGTTTTCGTGAACACACCATGACCGGACTGACCGAAATTCGTGTTCATCGCACGCATGCCACCGAGCAGAACTGTCATCTCCGGAGTTGTGAGCGTTAGCAATTGTGCACGATCCAGCAACAATTCCTCGGCGGGCGTTTTCACACCTTCACAGAGATAGTTGCGGAAACCGTCCGCTGCGGGTTCCAGTACGGCGAAGGAATCCACGTCGGTCTGCTCTTCCGAGGCATCGGTACGTCCGGGTGAGAAGGGGACGCTGACGGTGTAGCCGGCTTTACTCGCGGCTTCTTCGACAGCCACGCAGCCGCCCAGCACGATAAGGTCCGCCAGCGAGACTTTCTTGCCGCTTGTCTGCGATGTGTTGAATGCCTGCTGAACAGCTTCGAGCTTGCCCAACACCTCGGCCAGCTCGTCGGGTTGATTCACTTCCCAGTCCTTCTGTGGTGCGAGACGAATGCGCGCGCCGTTGGCACCACCGCGCTTGTCGGAGTCGCGGTAGGTCACCGCCGAAGCCCAGGCCGTCATCAGCAACTGCCGTGCGGACAAGCCGGAGGAGAGCAACGTACTCTTAAGCGCGGCGATATCCCTTTCGTCAATCAGCTCGTGATCCACGGGGGGAACTGGGTCTTGCCATATCAGCTCTTCTTCAGGAACCTCGGGACCGAGGTAGCGTGCGCGGGGTCCCATGTCGCGATGCGTCAATTTGAACCACGCGCGGGCGAAGGCGTCCGCAAAGGCCTCGGGGTCCTTGTGGAAGCGGCGCGAGATCGGTTCGTATATCGGATCGAAGCGCAGGGAGAGGTCCGCCGTCGTCATTATCGGACGGTGCTTTTTCGAGGGATCATGCGCATCGGGAATCATGTGTTCCTCGCGCACATCCTTGGCCAGCCACTGCCAGGCGCCTGCGGGGCTTTTCACCAGTTCCCACTCATATCCGAACAGTATGTCGAAATAGCCCATGTCCCAGGTTGTCGGATTGGGTTTCCAGGCGCCTTCAATGCCGCTGGTGATCGTATCCGGACCCTTGCCGGTTCCGAAGCTGTTTTTCCAGCCCAGCCCCATGTGTTCTAGCGGCGCAGCCTCCGGCTCGGGGCCCAGATGCGACGGATCCCCTGCGCCGTGGGCTTTGCCGAAGGTGTGCCCACCCGCTACGAGGGCAACAGTATCTTCGTCATTCATCGCCATGCGTGCGAAGGTTTCGCGGACGTCGCGTCCGGAAGCCAGCGGGTCGGGCTCGCCATTGGGGCCTTCGGGATTAACGTAAATCAGACCCATCTGCACCGCCCCCAGAGGATTCTCGAGTTCGCGATCACCACTGTAGCGCTTGTCTCCCAGCCACTCGGTCTCCGAGCCCCAGTAAATGTCCTCTTCCGGCTCCCAGATGTCTTCGCGTCCGCCGGCGAAGCCGAACGTTTCGAAGCCCATCGACTCGAGCGCGCAGTTGCCCGTCAATATCAGGAGATCGGCCCATGAAAGCTTCTTTCCGTATTTTCTCTTGATCGGCCAGAGCAGGCGCCGCGCTTTATCGAGATTTCCGTTGTCAGGCCAACTGTTGACCGGAGCGAAACGCAGATTGCCCGATCCGCCGCCGCCACGTCCGTCGGCTATACGATAGGTACCCGCGCTATGCCAGGCCATACGAATGAACAGACCACCGTAATGTCCCCAGTCGGCTGGCCACCAATCCTGCGAGTCCGTCATCAGCGCATAGAGATCTTTTTTCACTGCGGCCAAGTCGAGTTTCCTGAATTCCTCTGCATAGTTGAACGTCTCGCCCATGGGATTGACTTTCGCTGAATGCTGACTGAGAATTTTCAGATTCAGCCGATTCGGCCACCAATCCCGATTCGATTGCGCGCCCGCGGTTGTGCGAGCACCGTGCATTCCGGTGACCGGGCATTTCGATTCATTTGACATACTATTCTCCTTATGTTGAGTCAACTAACGGTTGTTACTATCATTTGACTTGACGACTATCATGTACGTCGTAACTTCTTGATGGATAGATCAGCGTGAGGGATCCCGGGACGCTGTTTTTCTGATACATACAAACACATTTTTCCTTCGAAACGTTGCAAGATCATCCCGGAACAAAGTAACTTCATCCGATACGCCGCGAAATGCGGTCACTGCTTACATGACGATGCTCTCTGTATATCCTAGCCCGAGTGACGAGCGTGGATCGCAATAGGTACTCGGTAGCTTCGGTGGTATCGTACTTGTGCGCGGAGGATGTGATCATCTCCCGAGTCTCGCGTCATGTACGAGAGTTCCACCACGCAGCGACACAACGTTACAATCATATGCACACAGTCGAAAATAGGAAGGATGTGCGATGGAAGCAACCCGGTTTCTGGCTTCGCCGGGATATGATTTTCACTGATACCCAGGTCGCATATTAGCAAATGGTTCCCCGGACAATGTACGTCGGTGTTCCTGAGGAACTCCGGATTACCTCTTCACAGTTGCAATCACGAACAGAGTCCCGAACGTTCCGATACGCATTTGCTCCGTTGTGTTGTTTTCTTCGTCACGCTCCGGCTGCTGATGTGTGTTGGCCGTTGGAATGATTTCCGCGAATCGCGGGTAAGGCTTGGATCGGCTGCGTATTTCGATGTACCTACTGTTGAGGGACCTTCGGTAGGATATATTTTTGAGGCAACAGAGTACATCCGGCGCGTCGGCGTTCCGTTTGATTCCTTCCCTCCGAGATACGTATCTTAGGTATTCCATTTGCCTCGATTTGGAGATAGCATATCCCATGTCCAAACGTCGTCCCACCACTCGCGCAACCGGCAAACGTGCCGTGCACAAACTGACGCAACCAGCATTTCTTCAGCAGCACAGTCATGCCGTGTACCTTGGCTTACTCGCCCTCCTGCTGGTGATTTTTTTTCACGAAGCGTTTTTCGAAGGCAAGGTGTTTTTCGTGCCCGACAACGTTTCCTCGATAGTACACGAGGAGGGCTACCTCAAGGAAGCAGACGATGCAGGATTGAACCCGTTCTGGAATCCGTACGTGTTTTCCGGCATGCCTACGTGGGGGTCTTCCTCACCGGGACACGGCCTGTACATGCACACGTTTCTCGATCCTCTCAAACCGATGATTCTGTTGCAAGTGTTCGGATGGGTGCAGAGCGCGGTGAACGTGTTACCGGTGCCATCGATGTTCTGGGATATTTTCAATTACTTCCTGCTCGGCTTGTTCACGTATTTTCTCGGCTTACGTCGAAAATTCGAGCCTTTCGCAGCATTCCTTGTCGCGGTCTCGGTCGTGTTCACGCTATACTCGCTGAACTGGATCATGGCTGGACACAACACGAAGATCACGGTTTTCGCTTGGCTACCTGCGACACTGTTGTTGCTTGAAATGCTGTTCGAGAAGCGGACGTTGCTCCGTGTTACCTTACTTGCAGTCGCATTGCATTTGATGTTCAATTCCGGCCACGTTCAGATGGTGTTCTATGCGATGATGGCTGCGGGCTTGTTCGTGCTGTACAAGTGGTATGCGGGCGAATCGTTCGTTCGTGTCATGCAGGTTTCGCTTCTTGCCGTGGGAGCTGCGGTATTCGCCTTCCTGATGTTGTCGGGTCCGTATTTCGCGACATGGGAGTACAAGGATTTTTCCATTCGCGGGGCGGGTTCCGGTGGCAGCGGGCATGAGGTCGCAGCCATGGGATTGGATTACGACTACGCGACGAACTGGTCGTTCGCGCCCCTGGAAGTGCTGACCTTTTTCGTTCCTTCCTTCATGGGCTTCGGTTCACTGAGCTACTGGGGTACGATGACGTTCACCGACTCGCCGATTTATCTTGGCGTTGTCATCAGTTTCCTGGCTCTGCTCGGCATTCTCTTGCGGCCGAAGGACAAATTCGTACATTTGTGGATTGCTCTCGGCGTACTGTCGCTGCTCATTTCCTTCGGGCGAAATTTCAGTCCGGTATTCGATTTTTTCTTCTACTACGTACCGTTTTTCAATAATTTCCGCATACCATCGATGATTCTGTTTCTCATGGCGCTGAGCGTGGGAATGCTGGCAGGAGTGGGTCTGACGGAAATTGTCAGGTTGCTGCGCGAACGTATGGCAACGACGAGCACCGCGAAGATTCGGAAAATTCTGTGGGTGCCTGTTGCTATCGCTGCACTACTGGTTCTGTTGTTGTTCGCATCGGAGGGTGCGTATACCGAAACGGTGACGGAAATGATGCAGAAACATCAGCAATACAGTTTACAGCAGATTCAGCGAGTGGAACAGGCCATCGCTGCAGGGCAGAACGTCCCGGCGGAGGCTCGGGCATTCACACGGGAGGCGATATACGATGCCGCCGTACGCGATTCGATGGTCGCGCTCGTGTTCATGGCCATTGTCGCAGCGTTGTTGTGGCTGTTCGTCAAAGGAAAAATCAACGTCACCGTGTTGCAGTTCGGGTTGTTGCTTGTTCTCGTGATAGATCTATGGATTGTCGATTACAAACCGATGGATCTCAAATCTCCGAGGCAACAGGAGCAATCCTTGCAGCGCACGGACGTGGTGGATTTCCTGAAAGAGGACGATACGGTGTATCGGATTCTCCCTGCGAAAGCGCATGGTGGCGACAATTGGTACGTCGCGTTCGGTATTCAGAGCGTTGCGGGCTATCATCCTGCCAAGGTGAAATTGTACGACGACATCCGCAACATCATCTTCAATCAATTCCAATTTCAGAGTGCCGAACATGTGGACGGTGCAAATTGGGCGCTGCTGAGCATGTTGAACGCCAAGTACATTGTCGTTCCGAACGAATGGGAATTGAGCCGTCCTTGGTTGCAACCGGTGTTTCAGGGTCGACAGGAATCGGTGTATCGGAATCTGTACGTACTGCCGCGGGCGTTCTTCGTCAATGCGCATGAAGTGATACCGGATGAGGAAGAGATGTTCGACAGGATATCGACATTGCCGGGGTACAGGCCGGACAAGGTGGCGTATCTCAGTAGTAGCCTGCCTCGCGAGCTTCCGGAGATGAGCGATTCACTGCTCGCGGAAGCGACGGCGATACTGAAGCATTTCGATATCAACGGTTTCACGTACGAATTGAATACCCCCGCCGATGCGATTCTCAAGCTGAGCGAAATCTGGTATCCCAGCGGCTGGACCGCGACGCTGGATGGAGAGGAGATCGAGATACTGCGTTGCGATTATGCGCTTCGGGCAGTTCTCGTACCGGCCGGAAAACATACTCTTGAGATGCGATACCAACCAAGGAGCTACGAGGCCGGGTTGATCGTTACTACCGCGACCAATTACCTGATCGCATTGGTGTTGCTCGTATATGCCGTATTGTGGGTGCGCAAGCGTCTTGCCGCTCGTGCTGCAGCTTCCGGATCCGCATCCTGAGTAGTTCATTCAATACTAGGTTGATGCAACCGTGAACGTCGTCATCTCCGTGGGCGGGCGTTTCCACGCGATTCAGCTCGCCGAACAACTTCACGAACGCGGCTATTTGCGTCGCGTCATCACCACGAAAAGCTGGTACGTGCGCCGCGTATTACCTGCCCGATCCTGGAAAGCCATTCCCGAACCTGAGTATCTTGGAATGTTCTTTCGTGCCATTCCCGCCTTCCGACGACGCGGATACTACTCGTATGTCAAGGACAATCTTTTCGATGCGCTTGCACGCAAGTATATTCCCCCCTGCGACATTTTCCATGTATGGGGCAATTACGGGCGCATCAGCATGCCTTTCGCGCGTCGTCAAGGTGCCAAGGTCGTCATAGAACGGGGATCGACGCATCCGTATTACCAGGATGCGATATTGCGTGAGGAGTACGCGCGTTTCGGAATTCAGCCGGAGCGAATTCATCCGCAGATCATCGAGAAAGGCTTGAGTGAAATCGAAGAGGCCGACCATGTGATCATCCCTTCGGATTTCGTGAAACGCACATTCATTGAAAACGGAGTGTCGGATGACAAACTCACTGTTATACCGTACGGTTTCAATCCGGAACATTTCCGTCCCGAACCCCGTCGCGACGCTGTGTTTCGCGTGTTGTTCGTTGGCAACATCGGCGTGCAGAAGGGGGTACACTATCTTCTGCAAGCCTGGGAGCGTTTTCACGCGCAGGACGCGGAACTTGTTCTCGTCGGTACAGTGGAGAAAGAGATGCGCCCATTGATGCGTTCATTGCCGGCGGGCGTCGTGCTTCGGGGACACGTGCGGCACGAGGAGTTGTATCGTGAATACAGCAAGGCATCGGTGTTCGTGCTCCCATCGCTCCAGGAAGGCTCTGCGCTTGTATGCTACGAAGCCATGGCGTGCGGACTGCCTCTGCTCGTTTCTGAGAACACCGGGAGCATCGCCGTTCACGGAGAACATGGACACGTGATTCCAATACGCGATGCGGGTGCCATAACCGCGTCTCTACAGTGGATGTACGAGCATCGCGACGATGCACGGGCCATGGGCGAGCGCAGCAGAGATTTCGTGCAGTCCTACACCTGGTCGCGCTACGCCGATGGTGTGATAGGGGTGTACCGCAGTATTCTGAGTGCTGGAGTATTTCGAACATGAGTATTGCGCGAAAAGCCATTGTCAGTACGCTGTGGACCAGTGGATTGAATTATGTGGCTATGGCCGTGGGTTTCGTGGTAGGGATTTTTCGTGATCGCTTGCTGATGCCGGACGAGAATGGGATTTACATGTTCGGCCTCGCCGTGGTTGATATCGTGTTCATTTTCGCGGCTCTGTCTTTCAACATCTCCATCATTCAAGCGGACGATAAGAAAAAGGATCTGTATTCCACTGCATTCGTTTTGACATTGCTTCTCGGCGTACTGATGGTGATAGCGGCGATCGTCGTGGCCTGGGTCTTGACTGTTCGCGGTACGGTTGAAATCAAAGTGCAGGCGTTTCTTGTCCTTGCAGCATTCAGTACGCTTAATCTCTTCACGATTTTATTTTCATCGTATCTGGAAAAGCAGCTCGAGTACAAAAAAATTGCCCGGATCAACTTTCTGGCCGTGTTGTCCTTCCCCATCGTATCATATATTCTCGTGACTATGGGATTCGGAGCATGGAGTATGGTGCTCGGATATTCGTCGTCCTTCGTCGTCTCATTCATCGGCATGAGTCTGACCAGCGGCTATCCTCTCGGTTTGCGTTTCAATCCCGAAACGGCGAGGTGGTTTGTATCCATGGGTTGGAAATTGGTTTTTTCCCGAGGGATGGAGGTGATATTCGTACGATATGGCACGTTGGTCACTGAGCATTTGCTCGGAACGAATCTTCAGGGGAGTTACGGACGCGCACTGAAATATTGGGAGATGGCGCCACAGACGGTTTCGCCTGCCGTTGTAACCGTCGCTCTACCGACATACTCGAAAGTGCAAAACGACACCGAACGTCTCTCGCGTGCATTCGAGTTGGTGTTGTTTTTTCTTGCACGAGCACTTCTACCATTCGTACTCATATTCGCTGTGCTGCCAACGACGTTCTTGCGCATGATAGGTGAGCAATGGCTCGATGCCGTACCCGTGCTGCGCATACTGTCCATCGGTGCATTGTTGTCACCGATGTTCGAGAATATGAAGCAATTGCTTTACGCCAAGGGAAGGCCGGAGGCGATTGTCAGAGTGCGGATCCTCCAACTGGTAATCTTCCTTCCGTCCATGTACGTATTGGTGCTGAATTACGGTATCGCCGGTGCTGCCGCAGCGATTGTCGCGAATCATGTCATCGGTGTTATCGCGGCAATGGCCATTGTGCGCGGAGAAGTGCATGTAGCATGGATTTCAATATTCGCATTGCCACTGTTGTTCGCAGTTCTTGCAGCTTCATGCGTGCTTCTGTTCCCGCTTCCGCAATTGCAAATGGGGTCAATTGTACAGTTCATTTTGGAAGCGCTGTATCTCGTTGGTATCTTTGCTTTGCTCGTATTGATCACCGAGCGACGCAAGTTATTGGAATATTCTCAGTACATCCGATCCGTTATGTCAGAATCATCGATAAGAGCATGAAACTCCTCCTCGTCTGTGAATACTGGTACGGCACCGGTGGGTGGTCGTACAAGCGGTATCTCGAACAGCTCGGTTGCGAGGTACATATCTTCGACTATCGAAGGGAAGCGGAACTGGAATCAGGTCCGCTCATTCCGGGACCGATAGCCCGGCGCATCAATCGACGAAACATGAATAAACGCTTCATTGCTGATGTCAAGCGCTTGCGACCGGATGTCGTGTTTTTCCTGAAGGGCGAAACAATATACGAATCGGCTATCCGGGAGGCGAAGGAAACGTTCAAGCCGCTTCTACTGCAATGGTATCCCGATGGTCCTTTCAATTTCGAAAATCGCAACGCAACAAGAGATAGTGTCGCTAGCATTCCGCTGTTCGATGTGTATTACATCTACGCCAAATCGTTGGTCACTCCGTTGCTGGATGCAGGTGCGTCGCGTGTGGAATATCTTCCCTTCTGCTATGATCCCGAGATGCTGCGTCCCCCGGAGTACATCTCTCCGGAAGACGAGAACCGATATGCTGCTGATGTGGTTTTCGCCGGAACGTGGGAGTGCAGGCGTGAATGGTGGCTGGAGAAACTTACGGAATTCGATCTCTCCGTGTGGGGGAACATGTGGGAAAGCGTTGACGAGAGCAAGCCGTTGCGTCGTCACTGGAAAGGAAATGCCGTGTACGGGGAGGAGATATCCAGACTTTTCGCCGTTTCGAAAATCCACCTGAACTTTCTCAGAGAACAGAACAAGGATTCGCACAACGTCCGAAGCTTCGAAATCCCCGGCTTCGGAGGATTTCTTCTGACGCAACGTTCTGTCGAACAGGCGGAGGAGTTGTACATGGAAGGACGTGAAATCGCCTGCTTTGAAAGTGTCGATGAATTGAAGGAAAAAATCCGCTACTATCTTGAACACGAGGACGAGCGCCTGGCTATCGCCGCCGCAGGCAATGAGCGCGCGGTGCGCGAACACCAGGCGATTCACAGATTGCAGCGCGTGGTCGATGACGCTCGTGCATTGCTCGGAGGCTGACGTCGAATGAACATTCTTCTGCTAACATCCGATTTCCTTCCCAATATCGGTGGTATGGCGACGCATGCGTTGGAACTTGCCCGGGCGCATGCGAGAAACGGCCATGTGGTGCACTTGCTGCATCCGGTGTACGGAAACGAGCAGGCACGACGGGAGGACATGGAAGGATTCACCGTGCACAAACTGTTCGTGAACAGAACCACACCGAAGATTAAACATCTTTACTACATCCATGCCGTACGGAAGTATATACAGAGTCTGCACACGATGGAGCACTTCGACGTTCTGCACTGGCACGATCTGACGCCGAATTGCTGGACGACGTATACAGTGCGACGCTTGTTGCCACTTGTGTGGACCAATCACACTTCGAATTATCTCGAGATGTACGAGACGGTTGCGGGACGAATCAGGATTCGTGCATTTCTCGGGCATGCGGGTGCGATTATCAGTCCGAGTCGCGAATTGTACGAGAAGTCCGCAGCGACCGGGATTTCTCCTCAAAGGAATTTTTACATCGCAAACGGTGTAGACGCGGAGAAATTCAAACCGGGAGGTGGTTTCGGTGTCATAGACAAAGACTACGGGGTTGATCCCGCAAAGCCGGTGATAGTGTGCCCGCGCAGGTTGGAACCGAAAAACGGCGTGGAGTATTTCATTCGGGCAATTCCTCTGGTCAGAAAGCACATGCCGGAAGTGCAATTCCTCATCGTCGGTGGTGGATTTCCGGATGAGCGTACCCGTTTCGAGGAAATGCTCTCGAGCTTCGGCGAACGTAAGGGGGTGATATTTACCGGTAACGTTCCGAACACCGCCATGCCGCAATTCCTCGCATTAGCCACTATCGCCGCATTGCCGTCACTGATGGAAGCGACGAGCATATCCGGACTCGAGGCTATGGCGAGCGGTTTGCCATTGGTCGGCACAAAAGTCGGAGGTATTCCGGAAATCATCGACGATGGAGAAAGCGGCCTGCTCGTGGACGCGCGCAGTCCCGAGCAATTGGCAGAGGCGTTTCTGCGCCTGCTTGCCGACGAGTCCTTGCGCGTACGTTTAGGCAGTGGTGCTCGTGCGCGTGTTGAAAAGGAATTCGCCTGGCCTGAAATAGCACGCCGAACCGTCGAAGTGTACTTGCTGGCATGCGAGGACATGAAGCGGCGGGGAGGGATGCGGACGTGAATGTTCTCGTTGTCAGCCATACATACATAACGAAAGTAGGAAGGGAGAAATGGCGCGAGCTGGTCGCTCGACATGATGTGAAGTTGAACATCATCGTTCCGACGGTGTGGAAGGATTATTTGTTCACACATCACTATGCGCAGCACATCGACGACGAATTGGACATCAACGCGTTTCCCGTTCTGTTTTCCGGGAAGGAAGCTGCACATGTGTACAAGTCCATCGACCTGTGTATGCGTTCTTTCCGTCCGGATATTCTGCACGTCGAGGAGGGAACGGACGCTATTTCGTACGCGCAGGCCTTGCTGTACAAACGCTTATTCGCTCCGTATGCCAAAACAGTGTTTTTCACATGGATGAATTTCGAAAAACAGCTTCGTTTTCCGTTTCCTTCTATCGAACGCTTCAATCTGCGGCGATCGGATGCCGCGATCTGCGGAAACACCGATGCTCGTGACTTACTGCGGAACAAAGGATTCACGAAAGCGATTCATGTTATGCCGCTGCTTGGTCTCGACACCGAATTGTTTGCACGTCGCGAGCAAGCGGAATTGCGTGAGCAACTGCAGCTCGCCGGAGTAACTATAGGGTTTATTGGGCGTTTCGTTCCGGAAAAGGGAGTGCTGGACCTCGTGAATGTCGCAGCTCGACTTCGGGGCGAGATCACATTGCTTCTGATCGGAGGCGGCGTGCTTGAACATGAAATCCGTAACGCCGCTTCGGAACTGGGGCTGGCGGACAGATTGCGCATTGTGTTGTCCATACCTCATTCGGAAATACCGAAATACATAAACTGCATGGATATTCTCGTGCTGCCATCCTACAGCGTGCCACACTGGAAGGAACAGTTCGGTCAGGTGCTTGTGCAAGCAATGGCCTCGGAAGTGGCGGTGCTGGGGTCCACGCATGCGGAAATTCCGAAAGTCATCGGCGATGCCGGTGCAACCTTCGAGGAGCGGAACTCCGAGGACATGCAGAGGCAATTGCAACGACTGATCGACGATAGAGAGTTGCGTTCCAGCTTGGCTCTTCGAGGTCGTCGTCGTGTTCTGGAGCATTTTTCCAACACCGTGATTGCTGATAAAACATTCGACGTCTATCGGGAATTGCTCCAAGAAGCCTAGCTCTATTCGAGCATTACGTCTTGATTCTTACCACATTTTTAAGGTATCTTGCCATTGCACTGGTGAGAATGCATGTTCGAATGGCAATTGTCTCCCAAATTAATCCCTTATTTCACGAATAATCCCCGATGAAAGTACTTTGCGCGAAGAAAGCATAGACTGTGCAGCACAAGGTGCGAACTCCCACGCGTTCTTGCCATTCTCCCCTGTATCGAAGCATTATCCCGTATATCATCCTGACAGAGTGTGATCCATGTCCATCATCAGCAAGATCGTCGCCGCAGCAATACCTGTCATACCGAAATTCATCGTCGGATATTTCGCACGTCCCTACATCGCCGGCGAAAGCCTGGATGACGGAGTCAAGACTGTAGCAGAACTCAATGCAAAGGGAATATTGGCGACCATGGATGTTCTCGGTGAGGGTGTGAACACCAGGGAGGAATGCTTGTTCATGCGTGGCCAATGCGAACAGGTGCTGCATGCTATACAGGAACATGGATTGGATTCCAATCTCAGCATCAAACCGACGCAGATGGGACTCAGTGTCGATGAGGCATTTTGCGAGGAGAATCTTCGTGTCTTGCTCGACATCGCTAAAGAGTACGGAAATTTCGTACGCATGGATATGGAGGATCATCCGTACACCGATTCGACTCTACATATTTACAAGCGCTTGCGCCGGGATTATCCGGCCAATGTCGGCGTGGTGTTGCAGTCATATTTGCGGCGTACTGAAAACGATTTGAAGGATCTCGTCGAAGACGGCGATACGAATGTGCGTCTGTGCAAAGGCATTTATGTCGAGCCTGAAGAAATCGCGTACAAGACGCGCATCGAGATTCAGGACAGTTTCAAGCGTTCAATCGAGTATGGTCTCGCGAACAATGTATATTTCGGTATCGCGACGCATGACGACGTGCTGATCGACCATGCGATTTCCGCGGTCGAGAGGCATGGCAAGACTCGTGAGCAATACGAGTTCCAGATGCTGCTCGGGGTTCGGCACAAGCGACGCGACGAAATCGTTGCTCAAGGTCATCGACTGCGTGTCTATGTCCCCTTCGGCGATCAATGGTATCCATATTCCACACGCAGACTGAAGGAGAATCCGTCCATGGCCATGCATATCGTCAAAGCAATATTCGGAATTAACCAGTAACGCATGTGCTCTTCGCTTTCGAACAACGCATTGCTCGCGTTTCTCGTACTGCTTGTCGCGACGGGATGCGGGCGAAATGATCGTGTGACGCACGATGGCGACCGCATCATTGTCGATGACCTCGGTAGAGAAGTTCGCTATAGCGAATCAGCTCGACGTATAGTCAGTCTTGCCCCGAGTTTTACGGAAATTCTCTACGCATTGGGTGCCGACAGTATGCTGGTCGGCATTACATCCTTGTGCAATTATCCGGTGCAAAAAAGTGAGCATGTGCAAGTTGTGGGGGATATGCTGACACCGGATCCGGAGCGTATACTCGTCCTGGAACCGGACCTTGTCCTCATCTCCGTCGAGGGCAACACTCAGCGGACATTTCGAACGCTCGAACGAATGGGATTGCGGATATTTGTTTCAAACCCGCGCACACTGGAAGCAGTGTTGACGTCGATACAGCAAATTGCCGCATTGACGGGAAGAAAGGAAGCGGGGACTCGAATCACGGATTCCTTGCGCAACGTCGTCCAGCATGTCCGACGCGTCAGGCCGAAGCATCCCCCGCGAGTTCTCATGCTCCTATCCATGCATCCATTGATCGCTGCGGGCGAAGGCAGCTTCCTCGATGAGCTGATACGCGAAGCAGGTGGCAGCAATGCAGTATCGGATGCTGTGGGCAGTTATCCCACACTTAATCGCGAGGAAATTTTGCTTCGTGACCCGGAGATTCTGATACTACCGGACGATTCGGGAGAAGATGCCGCGTCCTTACGGCGGCGTTTTCCCGAATGGCGTTCGCTTGGTGTACTCCGCTCCGGGGGATTGCATTTCATCGAGGCTGATATTCTGTTTCGTCCGGGGCCGCGCTTGTTCAGGGGATTGGAAATCATACATGAGCTGTGTCTTCGAGCCACTGATGCGGAGCGGACTGTACGCGAGTGACGAAACCCGTAAAAAAGCGGCTGTCCCGAGGCACTCGATAGGCATGTGTGCATATTGATCGAAGCCGTGATCGGGACAGCCGATGTGTTCTCCGTGTATCGAAAATCAGGATGCGGGCTCGGCGCGTTCCTTAGCGAGACGATTCAGTTTCATCCCTTCGGCGATTCGCCTCGTCGATCCATCAGGTAAATTGTACGTGCTGATTTTTGCAAGAAAGCGATCACCGACGAGAAGAGTGAGTTCCCCACGTCTGGAATTCTTGTTCCATGACTCATAGCCCGGGTAATCTCCGAATTTCATGCTGCGCTCGTATCCGGAAGTACTTTCCTTGCTGTATTTCATTTTCAGCAGCATGGTATAGGGTGCGTAGAGTACGTTGACATGGGCGAAATCGGAGAGTTCGATGTTCACGGACCGGTCGCCGTCACCGGAGTACGATGCGCTGGCAGTGGAGAAATGCCATTCACCGTAGCTTGATGTTTCTCCACGCGGTTCGTTGCGTTGCATGTCGTCCACCATTTCGGGAAGGTAGTTGATCAGCACGTTGAAGCTGACGGGTGGCACAGGTTCCCGCTCTTCAGACATGGTTTTCGACATTTCCTCCGCAGCGGTCTTCATGTTTTCAGCTGTTTCGACCAGCTTGGACAAACCGCTTTTCTCCCCGTCGGAACTTTTGCCGCAGCTTGCGAGCACGGGTGCCATAATTATGGCTATGGCGATAAGGAAGATATGCATTCGTTTCATTTTCATGCTCCAGAAATTATTGGAAAAAGGATAACTCGGAATAGCGCTGGATTGCAGTGACAACTAAGATAGCAAATATTCGATAAATGCGCTGGTCACGTCATTGTTGTGGGGTGTGCGTTGGAAAAGTTGACAATCTATGTTGGACCGCGATACTACCAGAATTAGTCTCGACGTTCCCGGTGCATCGGGACGCCGAATGTGACACGGAAAGTATTGTTAAACCGTCCGAAGCAATCAACGCCTAGCCTAAAGAATTGTGCAGAGTGCCGTCCCTGGGTGCAGGTGAATAAACGAGGCGAATGCCGGTTTCCCTGGCGTGTTGATAGGTAGCGATGCGTGTGTTTCTTTTTCAATGTCATGCTTGGCATCGCCAAACGGACTCCCCCGGTAGAGCAACACGGTCGTAGAAGTGAAAAACATATTCCATCCTAGTAGCAGCAGCGGTTGCACTTCGCATGGTTGAGATTCACTTGCGCGTCGAACGTGCTGGAGATCAGTACTCCAGTGTGTTGTCGTGTTGTTCTCCCGAAGAAGGGGACGTATGGAGAGTACAATGGCCCGGGTAGTATTTCTTGCTCACGAATTCCAACACGGTAGCGGGGCAAAAAGGAGTTGCGACATTCTGTGATTCGAGACAAATGCGCTCCTGGACAACGCCTTCGGGTTTCGGGAAATCCCTTATGGGTAAACCGATGCGTTTATCCTCGTAAACGTATTTCATGAAGCGTCCCCAAATCGGTGCAGCGGCGACGGAGCCTTGGCCATACGAGCCAGTGAACGTAACACGACGGTCGTCGAAACCTGTCCATACTCCGGCGACGAGGTTTGGAGTGAAGCCGACGAACCAAGCGTCTGCGTAGTCCTGCGTTGTACCTGTTTTCCCGCCGGCCGGTCCCGAGAACCAGCGGCGCGTTCCAGCACCTGTCCCGCCGGTGATGACCGAGCGCAGCATGCTGCTCATGATGTACGCAGTTTCCTTGCTGAGCACCTCACGTATCTCGCTGCTTGTGTTTTCAATGCTTCTGCCGTCGCGGTCCTCGATTCGGATTATACCGAACGGTTTCGCGTATATCCCCTCATTGGCGAAAGCGCCGTAAGCGGCGACTAGTTGCAGCGGGACGACTTCGGATGTACCGATGGCGAGTGAAGGGAAGGGCCGGAGAGGTGTTTCTATGCCCATTCGGTGGGAATACCGTACTACCTCTTCAGGCGGGGCGAGTTCGAGAATGGCGCGAATGGCGACGAGATTGACGGATAATTGCAGTCCGCGCCGCAATGTATACATACCGCCCGTTTCGCCGCCGAAGTTCCTGGGACGCCACGTTTTTCTCGACCCGTCATCAAGTGCGATGGCGTCGTTGGAGAGCTGATACGCGGGTGAATACCCGTTGTCTATGGCGACGGTGTAGATGAACGGTTTGAATGTGGAACCCGGTTGTCGTGTAATTTGAGTGACATGATTGAGACCGTAGCGGAAATCCATGGACGCATTTCCGACCATGGCTTTGATTTCTCCGGTTCGTGGATCGACCGCGACGAAGCCAACCTGAATTCTCGAAAGAGCGCTGCGAACCGAGTCGACGAAGCGCGCATCGCTTCGCAGACGTATGGTAACTATGTCGCGTTCATCCTCCGTTTTCGCCTGCTTGAATTCAGGTGTCGCACGTATGGCAAGTCGCAACGCAGTACCGAAGATGGCACGATTCCCCGGGGTATCCCAATTCCAGCGTTTGTTGAACTGCTCCTGAAATGGAAGCAGGTGCTCCATTACCGCTCTATTGGCATGCTCTTGCATCCGGCTGTCCAAGGTTGTGTAGACCGACAGACCGTCGCGATACAAATTGAACCCGTAGCGTTCGGCTTTTTCACGAAGCTGTTGTCGCACATATTCGACGAAATGCGGAGCGATACCTGCCGATTGCTCTCGCGAACGCGTGATGATGGAATCGCGTCGAATTTCGGAATACTGGTGACGAGTTATGAAATCCTCGTCGAGCATGGCCTCGAGTACGGTGTTTCGCCTCATGACGGCGGCTTCGTATCGGCGAAGCGGATCGTAATGCGTGGGATTCGCGAGGGCGCCGACGAGAAAGGCGCATTCCGACACTGTCAGGTCGATGGGGCGTTTGTCGAAGTACACTGCGGCTGCTGATTGCAAGCCGTACGCGCCCCGACCGAAAGGAGCGACGTTCAGGTACATGATCAGAATTTCGTTCTTGGTGTACCTGCGCTCGATCTGAACCGCTGTCACCATTTCCCGTAATTTGCGAGCGATGCTCACCTCGCGAGTCAGGTAGAGCAATCTCGCGAGTTGTTGTGTGATCGTGCTGCCACCCGGTCCGCGGAGACTGAGTGATGTGATACGTTGAAGAATGACGCGAGCAACGGCTCGGAGGTCCACGCCCCAGTGGTCGTAGAAACGGCGGTCCTCCGTCGCGAGCAGCGCTTCGATGAAAGCTTTCGGTATACTGTCGAGTGAAGCCAGGCGGGATCTGTTTTCTTCGAAGAATCGATCAATAATCAATCCGTCAGCCGAGAACACCTTTGTAGCGAAGGGAGGTCGGGGATTCTCCAATTGTTCAAGCGAGGGCAGCCCGTCGGAAAGCGACGAGTGGAGCATCCACCCTCCCAGAACGATGACGACGAGTGCTAGGGTGATCGACCAAAATGTTTTCGGGCTGATAGTCACGTTGTTTCCGGGTATGCTTCGATGGAGCCGTTGTTCAAACTGTACAATGTAACGCTGCCGTTCTCATACTTCGCGAAGGTGAAGTGCGTGATCCAGTCGCCGAGATTGATGTACAGGCCATCGTTCATTCGTTCGATTATCGGAAGATGCCGATGCCCCATGATCACGATGTCTGTGCCGGTAGCCATGCGACGGGATGCTTCGTCCCGCATTCCATCGGTTTCACCATATAACCGAGTGGACGCGAGATCTCTGCTTGTATGCGAGAATCGACGCGCGAGACCGAAGCCGAGGTCCGGATGGAGCAAACGGAACAATCGTTGAGATAGCGAGCAACGGAGAACACGCTTGAGAATCCGATACCCCCGATCACGCGGCATGAGTCCATCCCCATGGTAGATGTAGAAGCGCTTGCCTTCAACCGTGAAATGCAGGTCGTCGTGAAACACCTTCACTCCAAGATCGATGGAGAAAAAATCCCCGAGTGCGAAGTCGTGATTGCCTGCGATATAGACGATGCTTTGTCCGGAAGCAGTGAGCATTTCCATTGCCGACAGAAGACGATGGTATCCTCTGGGAATGACGGAGCGGTATTCGTACCAGAAATCGAACAGATCGCCGACGATGAACAAGCTTCCGCCACTTTTGCTGATTGTGTCGAACAGAGTGAGCAGACGTTGTTGCTTGACGCGTTCAGCGTCCGGTTCGCCGATACCGAGATGCACATCGGAGATGAAGAAGAGCGGCGGTATGAATTGTTCTGTCAACGTCATGGCATTCAAAGATGACGAACACTCGAAGGATTTGCAACACCGCAGGCGGATTTGCGGTTTTGCGACGCCTATGTCGTGAAAGACACATAAATCTTTTTTTCTCTGACTATTGACATTGTGAGCGGGGAATGCTATTCTAAGACGTTCATTCTTGGGATAGCTAAACGGAAATCCCGGGAAGCACTGGTTCTGTTCAATTCGCGATGTATCGGAGTGTTGCCGGCAGGCGGCATCATGGTGCGATGCGAAGGAAATTCGCCTACCGTTACTGCTTGACTTTACGATAGGCAAATGGTAGTTTACAGTTCACTTGTTCACTAAAATTTTGCATAAACATCCTTATCACTACTCATAACCCCATCGGAGGAATCAATGAAAGTTGTTAGGCTATCACTAACGCTGGTGTTTCTCGCGTTTCTGGGATCCATGGCCGCACAGGCTCAAATGAATCGTGAATTTGAATATTGGAGAAGTCCTAATGCTCCAATCGTGGATTTCAGCACTACCACCAGTACAATTGACGTTCCGGACAACTTCACGATCGGTTCGTTGTCTGTACTCGTCGATATCGACCATCCAGCCGCGAGCGATCTTGTAATCAGTCTCAATGGTCCGACAGGCAACTACGTGTTGTCCACACAAAACGGCATGGCCGGCGCGAATTACGAAAACACGATTTTCGACAGCAACCCCGGTGCAGGTATTCCGGGAGTCGCCGTTAATGCAGGCACCAACGTAACGGCGTTTTTCCGCGGCGTGTACATCCCTGAGACGACGCTGCCGACCAGCGGCAATCCGCGTGGAGATTGGACGCTTTCCGTTACAGACAACTTACTCGGCGATAACGGTACGCTGGTCCGCTGGGGCTTGATTTTCAACAGGTACGACAATTACCGTGACATTCGTTGGGGCGTGGACCTCAATTACTTGGGAGTAACGACATTGAATCCTTTCGGTCTCGTGGATGATGTGACATTATTCCCACCGTACACCGTCCAAGGTCACAGACCGCTGAACAACCAAGTCGCCGCGCTTGCTGCGTTCCAGCTTTCGCAGACTCCCGGAGTGCTCAACATCAAGATCGACCACAAGTATCCAACAGGAGCGCGACAGAGCGTGCTCAACGGGGATTTCAGCCTCCCGGCCGAAAGCCCATACGATCCTGTCGTGATGTTCAATCTACAAGGTCAGAAGGGACAGCATGAGGCCATGCTCGACCTGATGATGCGTGGAGATTTGTACATGAGTCGTTCAGACAATTACATGACTGTTCCCCTCGATGTGACACCGGGCTCCTTGGGTTATGACAACGGGGTTGCCATGAACACTCTGTTCCCGTTCGTCAATGAGTGCGACGCGCTGCGTTACACGATCTATGCGCCGCAGACCATCACGAGTGTGGACATTTGGCAGGGCAGTGTTGTCGAACTCGAACCGACTCCATCGCAGTCGCGTTTGACTGTCAATGTCTGGGATTTTAGCACGGGTGGTCTCGTCGCTTCGACCGGTGCTGTGGAATTCCCGCCGCAAGGCGATAAGTGGGTGACCTACCCCTTCTCTCCGCCTGTGTCACTCCCGGCAGGCCACTACCTCATCGGTTACTGCCTCACCGCGATCGATCAAGGCTCTTTCGGGCCCGGTGTCGGTATGGATGAAGCAGGTAGCCCTTTCGAACCGGATGGTTTCTTGAGCAGGTATGCCGGATTGAACATCCAGTTCCTGTCATTTAACGGCGGTACGTCGTGGTTCGAGGAAGTGTTCCGCACATTCTCCACTCAGATGATCAGGCCGAATTTCGTGCAACTGTCGGATGTCGGTGTGATTGCCATCAATCATACCAACAGTGCATCCGGTCTCGATGTGACGGTTACGTTCGGTGCCTACGCTCACTATTCCTATCTCCCGAATCAGATGACGTTCGGCAAGGTCAGCGTGATCGACAACGCGACGAATCAAACAGTCGGCTACCAGGAAAAGCGCGTCTATCTACAGACCTCCCCATGGATCGAGCAGCAGACATTCAATTTCGGTCCGATTCCGAACGGCAGCTACACATTGAAGGCCGAAATCGTGCGTCCTGACGACGAGAACTTGATCAACAACGAGTACTCGCGTCAGATCAGCCTCCCGTTTGCACCGATGATTGTCAGCACACCGGGTGCGATTTCCACAGAGCTGAAGGACAAGATTGTGTCGACGTATGCCCAGCAGGGTATTCAGCTTGAATTCGTTGATCGTATTTTCGGCGACTTCACCTTCCCCGAGAGCGGAAAAATCTTGTGGGTCGGATCGCTGGACAACAACTCCGGTGTTCAGGCTCGTGAATTCGTGCAAGGCGGCGGCGACTTCGCAGTGCTTCCTGATTTGACCACTGGCGTGAATCCTCTTGCCGAAACCTTCCAGTCCGTCGCGACTGTCAAGGAGATCGAATCGATGAATCGCGTGCTCGCTGTTCCGCAGAACGTTATCGTGCCCGATCCGAGCGACAATTACTTTGTCGCGAAAATGAGCAATCCGACCAATGAGTTGTTCTCATTCGGCAAAGTCGACGATGTTAAAGATCGTGTCGTCGAGCATTTCAGTATGTTGTCCGACCGCAAGGCTCCGGCCACGTTCCGTGATGTCAGTCGCATCACCCGTACAAGCTCCGATGAGATTTCCGTCAAAGCTGTGCGTACAGGTTCGCTCGCGGTGATACAGCTTATCGCGAAGGATCCCAAGCCTGTGAAAGTCATCGAGAACATCGTCAACCCGACACTATTTGAAGTCACGCAGAACTACCCGAATCCGTTCAATCCGACGACGAACATTGCCTATAATGTTCCCACCGATGCGAACGTCAGTATCCGCGTGTTCGATATGCTCGGTCGTGAGATTTCGCTGCTCTCTTCGGGCTTCCACAATGCCGGCAACTATATTACGTCATGGGATGCCGTCAACAAGCACGGAGAAATCATGCCCAGCGGTATATATCTTTATCGCATGGAAGCTTCCCCGACAGATGGCTCTACTCCATTTATCATGACGAAGAAAATGGTGCTCGCTCGCTAATAGCGAAACACATCGATCACTTCTACCGCCCCGTGTTTCACGGGGCGGTTTTTTTGAATGAAGAGTGTGATAACGGTGATACGATTCTGCTCCGTGCATGTACTCGCGAAGTGAAGCACTTTTCGTCACGAAGAATGTATGGGGACGACGCACTGCGTGAATTGATACCATAACCGCGCCAGTATGCATCCGTCACGAGTCCACGTTTCGTACCCGAGCATCGCGTCTGATGATTCCAACTAAGCCTCATCCATCCGTTCGTCCTTCCACATATCGAAAACAACCTGCAACTCGATTGAGAAAACAGTCAGGAAGTTGATCGTAACCGATAATCGTAACAGATGGACTCGCCGGCTCTACAGCGCTGTTGCTGCAACAACAGTATCCTCCTCGTGTCGCGTTCTTAAAGAACCGGGATATCCGATATGCTGTGTTGGGTGCTCTGGCCTTTCCAGCTTGCTGTATCAAACCCGGTAAGTACAGGAAATGTGTGCGTATGTCGCGATTCCCCCGTGAAGACTATTGATAATCCCATGCTGTCCCCTCGATGACCGATCTGACTGCGGGACTATTCCAAGCTGATATGTCACGGGTGTGAACGCGGCACCAACACTCACGCGAAGACCGTGCAAGGATGCATCAACGGTATACATCCAGGATAATGGTCAATACATACATCAGCATAAAATTGTTTGTCAGACTGCAACGATATATGCTTCGGAACGATTCGTTGTTAACTCACAGGAGGCCAGCTTTCGTGAGGCGGATGAAATGCGACGCGTAATGGCGAAGCTCATTTCGCGACCTTGCCTTATTCACTGTACATTCGTGATGCGATCAATTCAGAGAGGGGCGACGGAAAAAACGACACTATGGAAAATGTCGAAAGTTCAGGCATCGACCGTCGCCAAGGCGGTACTCAGTGTTCGATCGGCTCGCCATCACATGTGCTCATCGCGCTCATATCCGGAAGGTCACTTGACCACCATCATGGAGCGCGTCACGGAAAGTCCCGCATTGCGAAGCACGCTGTGGTAGATGCCCGAAGGCAGCATAGACGCATCGAATACACCGAGATAGACGCCCGCGTCCCGGTGCTCGTCGAGAAGCGTGGCGACACGTCGCCCGAGCCCGTCGAGCACGAACAATTCCACCCGC
>Ga0114946_10000691_pt1 | contig 22609 bp, 20 predicted proteins | sample WalLakDeSediment_FD_88676 | JGI IMG/M metagenome (GOLD analysis project Ga0114946, IMG submission 88676) | Lake sediment microbial communities from Walker lake, Nevada to study Microbial Dark Matter (Phase II) - Walker Lake 11/02/13 Deep Sediment | ecosystem: Environmental > Aquatic >...
CGCCGCGGGCGGCGAGCTCGGCGCGCACGTCGCGGCCCTTGGCGGCCTTGACGGCCGCCGTCCTGCTCATCACCCGCCCGGCCCCGTGGCAGGTGGTGCCGAAACTACGGGCCATCGCCAGCGGCCCGCCGCGCAGCACCCAGCTCGCCCGCCCCATGTCGCCCGGGACGATCACCGGCTGACCGACGTGGCGGTAGGCCGCGGGCACCTCGGGGTGCCCGGCCGGGAAGGCGCGGGTGGCGCCCTTGCGGTGGACGCACAGCGTCCGCTCCGTGCCATCGAGGACGTGGCGCTCGAACTTGGCGATGTTGTGCGCGACGTCGTACACGAGCTCGAGCCCGAGGCTCGGCCAGGGCCGCCCGAAGAAGCGCTCGAACGCCTCGCGCACCTCCGCGGCGAGGAGTTGCCGGTTGCAGAACGCGAAGTTGGCGGCGGCGCGCATCGCGCCGAGGTAGTGCTCGCCCTCGGGCGAGCCGATCGGGGCGCAGGCGAGCTGGCGGTCGGGGAGATGGATGCCGTGGCGCTCGGGCACGCCACGCAAGGCGCGCAGGGCGTCGTCGCACACCTGGTAGCCGAGGCCACGCGAACCCGAGTGGATCAGCACGCACACCTGCCCCGCCTCCAGCCCGAAGGCCGCAGCCGCCGCCGCGTCCTCCACGCGCTCGACGACCTGGACCTCGACGAAGTGGTTGCCCGATCCCAGCGTGCCGCACTGCTCCGCGCCACGCGCCTTCGCGACGTCCGAGACGAGATCGGGTCGCGCATCGTCGAGACGGCCCTCCGCCTCGCAGTGGTGCACGTCGTCGGCGGTGGCCAGCCCGCGGCCGACCAGGTACGGCACGCCACCCCGCATCAACGCGTCGAGCTCGCGCGGCCCGAAGTGGTACGGACCGGAGCGGCCGACGCCGGCGGGCACGTGGGCCTGCAGCGCGTCGACGAGCCCCTCGAGCCGACCGTCCAGGTCTTCCGCATGCAGGTCGCTGCGCAGCAGCCGCACGCCGCAGTTGATGTCGTAGCCGACGCCGCCGGGCGACACCACGCCGCCCTCGGCGGGGTCGGTGGCGGCGACGCCGCCGATGCAGAAACCGTAGCCCCAGTGGATGTCGGGCATCGCCAGGCTCTCTCCCACGATGCCGGGCAGGGTGGCGACGTTGGCCACCTGCTCCAGCGCGGGGTCGTCACCGAGCGCCTCGATCAACGCGTCGTCGGCGAAGACCACGCCGTCGCAGCGCATGCCCGGCAGCGCGCCGCGCGGGATCCGCCAACGCACCTCGTCGATGCGCTCGAGAAGCCGCTGGAGGTCGGGTCGCTTCATCGCGTCCTCCGATCGGGCGGGCGCGGACGCCCGGTGGCGGCGCTCGGTCCCGCGACCGCGCGCCCGGCGGTGTCGCTCCCGGCGGTGCCGCGCCGTTCGGCGCTGAACCGACCGGCGCACCTACACGTCGACGATCACCTCGGCCGCCCAGCCCGCGCCCTCCGGCCGCAGCCACAGCCCGTGGTAGGTGATCGCCTTGACCTCGCGCACCAACCGGTGCCTCGCGGGATCGACCGGCTCGCCCCAGGCGCTCGCGCGCAAATGCAGGCCGCCCCCGCGTTCCTCGAGCCCGACCGCGAAGCGCGCCAGCAGCAGATGGCGCACCTCGAAGGCGACCAGCAGCGCGTGGAGCCAGTCGAACAGCAAGTCGGCCGGGTCCGCCGCCGCCAGGGCGACGTCGAGGCGTTCATGCGCTCGCACCGAGGCGTCCGGCTCCTCGACGATCAGCGCCGTGAGCGCCCGCCCCGCCTCCTCGAACAGCGCTGCGCGGGTGGGGGCCTCGACCCGCAGGCCGAGGTCGGCCGTGTGGTCGAACACCTGCCAGGGCATGCACCTCGATGGTACGCGGTCGCGTGCCGCGCGGTGCCGGGCGCGCGCGCCGGGCGCGCGGCACGGCCGGCGCGGCAAGGCCCGCGCGCCGTCGCATGGCCCCACCCCCACGACCTAGACCTGCCGCGCGCCGCGCCAGGCGGTGAGCAGCAGGTCGTAGCGCCCACCGACGTGGGTCCGGAAGCCGTGCTGGTGCAGGTAGCGGCGGTACACGGCGAGGTCCCTGACGACCAGCGAGAGGTCCGGCTCGCGGAAGTTGCGGGTGCGCGCGCCCCAAACGGGCTCGCGGCCCCGGAAGCGACCGTTCGGCACGCCCAGCAGCAGCGCGCCCGAGAGGGTCAGGTGGTCCTGCACCAGCCGCCGCAGCAGCCCCCGGTCGTCGACCGCCGGGCTCTGCAGCAGCGCGACGGCGACGACCAGGTCGACGCGCCCCAGATCGGGCGGCAGATCGGCGACGTCGGCACGCAGGAAGCGTGCGTCCGGGAACCTGCCCGCCGCCTCCGCCAAGGGGGCCTCGGCGTGGTCGACACCCACGACGTCGAGGCCGACGGGCGGCGGGTCGAGCAGCTCGAGCGCCGCGACCTCGTCGCCGCGGTGGCAGCCGAGCACCAGCACCCGCCCGCCGTCGGGCGGCCGCACCCGCTCGAGGGCCTCGAGCAGCGGCAGCAGGAAGCCCGGGTGGTCGAGCTTGCGCACGGACCCGAACCCCGCCGGGTCCGCGTAGCGCTCGGTCGGGGCCGCGCTCATGGCCGCGCCGTTCGCGCCTGCCGTGCCGGCGTGCCAACCGGCCTCGGGCGGCAGCGGCACCAGGCGGAACCCGGCGCGCCCGCCGCTCAGGGGCCGCGGCGCCTCGAGGCGGCAACCGAGGGCTTCGGCGAGGTCGAACCACCCGCGCCATCCCCCCGCGAGGGGACTCCGGCCGGTGTCCCCGGCGCCGACGGCGTCGGGGTCAGGGACGTCGAGCTCGATCGCGGACGCGCCCTCCGCGAGCGCCGCGCGCAACCGGTGGGCCAGCGAGGCGAGCCCGCGGCCGGCCGGCGCGTCGGCGCCGTCCGCGAAGTGCCCGCGGTCGGCCTCCCAGCGCCAGCGGATGACGCTCACCGGCAATGGCCCGACAGCGTGAGGCGGGCCCGCCGCCGGCTCGAGGCGACCAGCAGACATCTTTCCTTGCATCGCGCAAACTCTGCGTTATACAATCTTCTCATGACGACCAACCCGGGCGCCGGCCACGCGCGTCGCCTCGTCCACGGCCTGGCGGGTGCCTGGCGGCGACTCGAAGCGCGCGCGGCGCCCGCCATGCGTGCGTCGGCCGGCCTCGACCTCGACGACTTCGTGTTCCTCGAGACCGTCGCAATGACCGACCTCGCGCCCGGCGAGATCGCCGCCGCGCTGCGCATCCCGCCGCACGGCGTATCGCGCCGCCTGGCGTCGCTCGAGGGCGCCGGCCTGGTGCGCCGAGCGCTCGACCCCGACGACCACCGGCGCCGCGTCCTGAGCGTCACGCCCCACGGCCACACCGTCCTGGCGGCCGCGCACGCGGCCCTCGAGGCGCGCGTCACGCCCATGCTGCGCGAGATCGGGCCCGAACGGAGCGCCGCCGTGCTCGACGCCCTGACGCGGCTGGCGGCGGGGCTCGACCCCGAAGACGAAGATGCGACGGCCACGACCCAGGCTACCTCCGACACGCGCTAGGCTGTTCGCCACACCGAAGAGGGGGCACCGATGGGCGTCTTCCGTAGCCGACCGCTCGCGCCGTTCCGCGCGCCGCGACCCGGATGGGACCCGAGCACCTGGGCCAGCCGCGTCCCGCTGCGCAAGCTCGACAACTTCACCGAGGTGTTCCGCGCTGCCTGGGAGAACCGTGACCGCCTCGGGTACGCCTGGCGCATCCTGAACCAGGGCACCTGCGACGGCTGTGCGCTCGGCACGCACGGGATGCGCGACTGGACGGTCGACGGCGTCCACCTGTGCAACGTCCGCCTGCGGCTGCTGCGGCTCAACACCCTCCAGGAACTCGATCCCGTCCGCCTGGACGACATCGCCGGCCTGCGTACGCTGCGAGGGCGCGACCTGCGCGCACTGGGCCGACTCCCCTTCCCCCTGCTCCGCCGCCGCGGCGATCCCGGCTTCCGGCGCATCGACTGGGAATCGGCGATCGACCTGGTGGCCGCGCGGATCGCGGCCACCGAGCCCGACCGCACGTTCCTCTACCTCACCAGCCGCGGCATCCCCAACGAGACCTACTACCAGGCGCAGAAGGCGATGCGCGCGATCGGCACGAACAACCTCGACAACGCCGCGCGCCTGTGCCACGCGCCGAGCACGGTCGCCCTGAAACGCTCGCTCGGCGTCGGCGCCACCACCTGCAGCTACGCGGACCTCATCGGCAGCGAGGTCGTCACCTTCATCGGCTCGAACCCGGCGAAGAACCAGCCCGTGATGATGAAGTACCTCTACCACGCCAAGAAGGCGGGCACGAAGGTCGTCGTCGTCAACCCCTACCGCGAGAGCGGCATGGACGCCTACTGGGTGCCCTCCGACGCCGAGAGCGCGCTCTTCGGCACGACCATCGCCGACCGCTTCGTCCAGGTCGCGCCCGGCGGCGACCGCGCCTTCCTCCGCGGGGCGCTCAAGGCCATCGTCGAGCTCGGGCTGCTAGACGAGGCCTTCGTCGCAGACCACACCTCCGGTTGGGAAGACCTGCGCGACGAGCTCGAGCGCCTCGAGTGGCCCAGGATCGAGCGCGAGAGCGGGGTGCCGCGTGCCGAGGTCGTGGCGTACGCCGAGCTGATCGGCCGCGCCGGCAGCGGCGTGTTCGTGTGGGGCATGGGCCTGACCCACCAGGCGCAGGGGGAGGAGAACGTGCAGGCGGTCATCGACCTGGCGCTGGCCCGCGGCCTCGTCGGGCGTCCCGGCTGCGGGCTCATGCCCATCCGCGGCCACTCCGGCGTCCAGGGCGGCGCCGAGATGGGCGCCTACGCCACCGCCTTCCCCGGCGGCGTGCCGATCGACGCCGCCGCCGCCGCGGAGCTGGAGCAGCACTACGGCTTCCCCGTCCCGAGCCGGCCCGGCCTCACGACCGCGGCGATGATCGACGCCGCGGCCCGCGGTGAGATCGACGTACTGCTGGCCGTAGGCGGCAGCTTCCGCGAGGTGCTACCGGACCCGGCGGGCGTGTCGGCGGCGCTGGCCCGCGTGCCGCTGCGGGTGCACTTCGACCTGACGCTGCACCCGACCATGCTCGACGAGCCCGCCGACGCCGTGCTGCTGCTGCCGGCGATGACCCGCTACGAGGTGCCCGGCGGCATCAGCCAGACCTCGACCGAGCGCCGCGTCACCTTCAGCCCGGAGGTCGCCGGGCCGCGCGTCGCCGAGGCGCGCCCCGAGGGCGACGTGCTGTGCGAGATCGCCGCCCGTGCCAAGCCCTCCCTGGCGACCCACCTGCGCTTCGGCTCGACGGCCGCGGTCCGCGCCGAAATCGCCCGCGTCATCCCGGACTACGCGGGGGTCGAGCTGCTCGCCGACCCGGGGGACCAGTTCCAGATCGGCGGACCACGGCTGTGCGACGGGGGCGCCTTCGCCACCCCCGACCGCCGCGCCCGCTTCGGTCGCTTCCACGAGGCCGCCGCCGACGGCGAGCCCGACGCCGACGCGTTCGTGCTGATCACCCGCCGCGGCAAGCAGTTCAACAGCATCGTCCACCAGGACGTCGACCCGCTGGGCGGGCTGGCACGCGACGCCGTGGTGCTCGCGCCCGCGGCCGCCGCCCGGCTCGGCCTGTCCGACGGCGCCCGCGTGTGGGTGGAGAACGACCGTGGGCGGGTGACCGGCCGCCTGCGCATCGGCCCGCTGTCGGAACGGGCGGTCATGCTCCACTGGCCCGAGGCCAACGTCCTGCTGGACCCGGCGCACCGCTCGGCGACCGCCGCGACCCCCGCCTACAAGGGCGGTGCCGTGCGGGTGCGGCCGGCCCCTCCTGGGGCGGAAGGGGTAGACGCCCCGGACCCGCAGACCCCCCCTCGCCCGTGACCCGTGCCGGTCCCACCCGGCGTGTGGCGGTGCGGCACTACGGAGCCCCGCCGTCACCGTCCGGCGGGCCGCCGGACGGCTGGAGCACCGAGCGTGACGCCGTGGTCGGCGAGGAGCCGCTCCAGCTGCGCCTGGAGCAGGTGGGCGGCGAGCTCCCGCTGGTCACTACGATGCGCACGCCCGGCGCAGACTTCGAGCTGGCGGCCGGCTTCCTGCTGGCCGAGGGAATCGTGACGCGGCGCGAGGAGATCCTCGAGATGCGCTACTGCCGCGACGTGCCGGACGACGAGCGCTACAACGTCCTGCGGCTGCGGCTCGCGCGGAGCGCGCAGGTCCCTGACCGCGACGCCCTCCACCGGTTCACGGCGACCGCCGCCTGCGGGGTGTGTGGTAAGGGCCAGATCGCGTCGCTCGCCGAGCGCGGTTGCGCGCGTCTCACCGACGACGTGCGCGTGCCCGCCTCGCTGTTGGCGGCGTTACCCGAGCGCCTGCGCTCCCACCAGCCGCTCTTCGAACGGACCGGCGCGCTGCACGCGGCGGGCCTGTTCAGCCCCGACGGCGCCCTGCTGGCGGCACGCGAGGACATCGGTCGCCACAACGCGCTCGACAAGCTCTTCGGCTGGGCGCTGCTCGAGGGCCGTCTGCCCCTCGCCGGCGGCATCGTCTTCGTCAGCGGCCGCGCGGGCTTCGAGCTCGTGCAGAAGTGCGTCGTCGCGGGCATCCCCGTTTTCGGCGCCGTCTCTGCGCCGTCGAGCCTGGCGATCGAGGTGGCCCGCGACTTCGGCATCACCCTGGCCGCCTTCGTGCGCGAGGGCCGCCTCAGCGTCTACGCGGGGGCGGAGCGGGTGATCGACGATCTCGCACCCACCTAGCCTTGCTTGCGTCCTGCAATTTCTGCGCTTAGCAAGTTAACGCGTGTCGTCCCCCTGCCGGGGCCCGCGCCGCGTGAGCGACGCGAGGAGCAGCGCCGCCACCAGCACCAGCAGCGCGTGCAGGACGAAGAACGGCGGCAGACCGAAGCGCTCGGCCACGACCGCCAGCGCCACCGGCGACAGGAGCTGGGCGAGCCGGTTGCCGGTCAGCCGGACACCCAGGGCGGCGCCCCGCTCGCGCGCCGCGACGCGGTCCGCGACCATGACCATCGACACCGGCTGCGACAGGCCGAAGCCCGCGCCGAACGCGACCATGAAGCCCGCGAGCCACCACGACGCGCCGCCGACGGCGACGCCGAGCAGGCCGAAGGACATCGCCAACAGCGTCAGGACCACGGTCCGCTCGCGGCCGCCGAGCGCCGCCACCATCCGCGGCATCCACGGCCGCACCGCGACGGCCACCACGGCGCGCAGCGACAACAGGGCGCCGATCGCCGCGGCGGGCATCTCCAACAGCTCCAGGTGAACCGGCAGGAACGTGTACAGCACCGTCGACGCCCACAGGGCCGCGCTGCTGGTCAGCATCGCCAGGCCCACCGTGCGGTCGCCGAGCAGTCGGCGCGCCGTCGACCACTCGAAACGCGCGGGCGCCGACTCCAGACGCCCCGACACCCGCATCGGCAGCGTCAGGACGAACGCCAGGCCCATGACCAGGCTCATGGTGGCGAACCCCGTCCGCGCGCCGAAGAGGTCGAGGGCGAACCCGCCGACCAGCGGGCCGATGGCCTGCCCGACCGCGACCGACGTCGTCCACCAGCCGTACGCCGACTCACGCGCGGGGCCGGGTTCGCCGAGATCGGCCACAGCGCCTGCGACCCGACGACGTAGACCAGATGCGCGAGGTTGGCCAGCACGAAGCCGAAGATCAGCGTCGTCCACGAGGGCCACACCGCCATCGGCAACGCCGCCACCGCGAAGGCGAGAAAGCCGATGCGCACCATCCGACGCGCACCCCAGCGGTCGGCCCAGGTACCCGCGGGGACGGCCATGACCAGCGGAAGCAGGAAGCCGGCGGACACGAGCGCGCCGACGGCCGCCGGTCCGGCACCGAGGCGCAGCGCCACCAACGGCGTCAGCAGGCCGATCATCGTGTAGCCGGTCGCGGCCATCGCGGCTGCCGCGCACAGCAGGGCCAGCTCGCGGCGCGCGATCACGCCGTACCACCGGGAAACCGTTTGACGCCGGGCGCCGGTTGGTCTTGAATGGACGTGCGCACACGCTTCCGCTCTGCGGGCATCGCTTCCGCACAACGGTATCAGACGCCGAGCGCACGGGGGCCCGATGACGACGCGTGACCCACCCACCCCGACGGCTCGCGGCGGCATCGCCGCCGTCGACCGCGCCTGGCTCGTGCTCCAGGCCCTCGAGCGCGCCGGCGACGGTGCCCGGCTCACCGACCTCGCGCGCGAGACCGGGCTCGCGCTCGCCAGCCTCAGCCGCCTGCTCACCTCGCTCGAGCACGCCGGGCTCGCGCGCCGCGGTCCGGACAAGCGCTTCGCCCTCGGGCCAGCCCTGCTGCGGCTGGGCATGGCCTACCGCCGCTCTCTGCGCCTCGAACCCCTGGTCACCCCGCTGCTGGCCGAGCTCGGCGCTGCCACCGACGATGCGGCCACCTTCTCCGTGCGCGACGGCGATCACCGCCTGTGCCTGTTCCGGGTGGAATCGACGCTGCCGCTGCGTGAGAGCGTGTCCGCCGGCGACAGGTTGCCCCTCGGCGTCGGCGCCCCCAGCCGCGTCCTGCGCGCCTTCAGCGAGGCCGACCCACGCGACGACGAGGTGCGCGAGCGCGGTTGGGCCGCCTCGCTCGGCGAGCGCGTGCAGGAACTCGCGGCCGTCGCCGCACCCGTCTTCGGGCTGATGGCCGCGGCGCACGACGGGGTCTGCACGACGCCTACTGGCACCCAAGCGACGCCGCATGGCGTCCAAGCGATGCCCTTGGGCATCGCCATGGTCGGCGTCCTGTCGCTCTCGGGCCTGCGCTCGAGGTTCGACGGCGCTGGGCTCGAGGCCCGCCGCGACCTCGTCGTCGCAGCGGCCCACCGGCTGTCGGCATCTCTCGGCGCACCGCGCGGAACGGAGTCCCCGGCATGACGCTCCCCCACACCAACGCACCGCTCGCCGGCGTCCGCGTGCTCGACCTGACCAACGTGCTCGCCGGCCCCTTCTGCGCCTACCACCTGGCTACGCTCGGCGCCGACGTGATCAAGATCGAGGAGCCGCGGGCCGGCGACCTGGCGCGCGCGCTCGGCGCCGACCCCGAACTCAATCGCCTTGGGATGGGCGCCTCGTTCCTCGCACAGAACGCCGGCAAGCGCTCGCTGGCCGTCGACCTCAAGCACCCCGACGGCGTCGCCGCCCTGCTGAACTTGATCGAGACCGTCGACGTCCTGGTCGAGAACTTCCGCCCCGGCGTCATGCGGCGGCTCGGCCTCGGGTACGACGTCCTGTCGGCCCGCCGCCCGAAGCTCGTCTACGCCGCCATCTCGGGCTTCGGCTCCAGCGGACCGCTGCGCGACCAGCCCGCCTACGACCAGATCGTGCAGGGCTACGCCGGCGTGATGAGTGTGACCGGCGACGCCGCGAGCGCGCCCCTGCGCGCGGGCTTCCCGGTGTCGGACACCGTCGGCGGCCTGACGGCGGCGCTCGCGATCGCCGCCGCGCTCCTGGGCGCCGATCGGACCGGCCGCGGCTGCGAGATCGACGTGTCGATGCTCGAGGCCACCCTGATCACCCTCGGCTGGGCGGTGTCGAACTACCTCACCGCCGGGATCGCGCCCACCCCGATGGGCAACGACAACATGACCGCCAGCCCGTCGGGCACCTTCCGCACGGGCGACGGTCTGCTCAACGTCGCCGCCAACCAGCAGCGGCAGTTCGAGGCGCTGTGCCACGTGGTCGGACGCCCCGAACTCGCCGCCGACCCGCGCTTCGCCGAACGCGAGTCGCGCAAGCGCCACCGCGCCGAGCTGACCGCGGAGCTCGAGGACGCGCTCGCCGCGCGCCCGGCCGCCGTATGGGAGCGCGAGCTGGTAGCCGCGGGCGTCCCCGCCGGGCTGGTGCTATCGGTGCCCGAGGTCCTCGACCACCCGCACGTGCGGGCCCGCGAGGTCACGGCCACCTTCGACGACGTGCCCGGCCTCGGGCGTCCGCTGGAGGTCCTGCGGCCCGGCTTCACGCTGGATGGCCGGCGCCCGACGCCTGCGTGCAGGCCGCCACGGCACGGCGAGCACGGCCGCGAACTGCTGCGTGAGGCCGGCCTCGACGAGGCCGCGATCGACGACCTGCTGGCACGGGGCGTCGTGACCGTGCCGCCGCCGGTCGACGCCGTTCCCGCGCCCGAAGGCAGGCCGACGGCCCCCGACGACGACGCGGCCAGCCAGCCCACGCCCGGAGGCGAGCGATGACCAGCCCCGACCCCTTCGCCCGGCTCGACGTCGTCGTTCAGGACGTCACCGGCCGCGACGGCTTCCAGAACGTGGCGCCGTGGATCCCCACCGAGATCAAGCTCGAGCTGTTGCGCGGCATCGCAGGCGCCCGGGTTCCTTGGCTCGAGGTGACCTCGTTCGTCCACCCGAAGTGGGTCCCACAACTGCGCGACGCCGAGGACGTCTGCGCGGGCCTGGCCGACCACCTCGGCGTGGCGCCGGGCGCGCCGCGACCGGTCCTCAGCGCACTGGTGCCCAACGCCAGGGGCGTCACCCGCGCGGCGGGTCGAGGGATCGACGCCGTCAGCCTGACGATCTCGGCCTCGGAAGCCCACGCCCGCGCCAACCTCAACCGGAGCCGGGCCGAGTTGCTCGACGCGGCCGGTGACGCGGTCGCGGCCGCGCGCGAGGCCGGCCTGCAGATGCGCGGCGGCATCGCCACCGCGTTCGGCTGCCCCATCCAGGGCGACGTGCCGCTCGCCGACCTGGCATGGGTGGTCGGGCGCTACGCCGAGCTCGGCCTCCGCGTCATCCGGCTCGGAGACACGACCGGCATGGCCCACCCGCGCCAGGTGCGCGAAGCCGTCACCACGCTGCGCACCGAGCACCCCCTCATCACCTTCGTGCTCCACCTGCACGACACGCGCGGCATGGGCATCGCCAACGCCATCGCCGGCGTCGAGGCGGGCCTACGCCACCTCGACGCGGCCCTGGGCGGCCTGGGCGGCTGTCCGTTCGCCCCCGGCGCCTCGGGCAACGTCGACCTGATCGACCTGGTGCACGCCGCCGAGGAGATCGGCTGGCGCACCGGGATCGACCTCGACGCGCTGATCGCCCTCGGCCGCCGCCTGCCCGAACTCACCGGCCTGCAGCCCGACAGCCGCGTCCTGGTGGCGGGCAAGCGCAGCGACCTCGCCGGACGCGAGGCGGTGCGCGCGGACGGCTCCATGGCGGCGCAGTTGCGGGGCTGACCGGTCATGGCGGCGGCACAACGCGCCGCCGCTTGGCGCTTCGGCCGTGCGGGCAAAGGCGCACGGCGGCGGCGCGGTGCGCCGGTGCGTCAGCGGCGTCACACGGCGCCACCGCTTGGCGTTGCCGCCCTGCGGGCCGCAACGCACGTTCAGTGGATCAGGTGCAACGCCGTCTGCCGCCCACCGAGGTAGAAGATGCGCCCGCCGGTGAAGGCCACGATCTGCTCGCTGGCGAGCTTGACCTTCTGGCCGTCCCACTCCGGCACGTCGACCTCGACGAACATCTCGAACGAGTGCAGGGTGTCGTCGTGCAGCGGCAGGTCGCCGCGGCCGGGGACGCCGTCCTGCTGGTCATAGAGGCCGATCATCGGGCCCGCCCCGTGGCCGTGGACACCGATCGGGTGGGTGTACATGCGCCCCTCGAGCCCCTCGGCCGCCATCGCCGCGCGCACGGCCGCCAGGATCTCGTTGCCGCTGCGGCCCGCCACCATCTCGGCCGCGAGCAGGTCCTGCTGCCGGTTGGCAGCAACCAGTGCCAGCTCCAAGCCGGCGGGCGGCGCCTCCTCGCCCAGGCGCAGCACGTAGGCGTTCTGCTGCGTGTCGGTCGCCAGGCCCAGGTAGTGCAAGCCGAAGTCGCAGTGCAGCAGGTCACCGGGGCGAATGACCTCGTCGGGGCTGCTGCCGATGTCGCCGACGTGCGCGCCGCGGCGCTGGATCGACACGGTCGGCTGGAACCAACACGACAGGCCGAGATCGGCCGCGCGCTGCCGCATCCACCAGGCGACGTCGACGGCGGTCGTGACGCCCGGGTGGACGACCCGGCTGGAGAAGGCCTCGCCGATGATCCCGTGAGCGATCTGGTTGATGCCGCCGGCGGCGTCGATCTCGCCCTGGGTGCGGCGCTCGAGCCAGCCCACCGCCAGCCGCTCGGCCGACGCGGTGCGGGCCCACAACTCCTCGCCGAGCGCGGCCCGAAGGGCTTCGTGCTCGTGGTGCGACAGACCATCGCCAAAGGCGAAATGCTCGCCGACGTCGATGCCGATCCGCCGCGGGTCGCGCTCGGCGATCACCCGGCGCAGGCACGCCCACTGGTCCTCCTTGGCCTGCGCGGTGCGGCTCTTGTCCCACATCGGGGCGTAGTAACCGTCCAGACCGATGCCGGCGTTGGCGATCGCCATCGCCTCGAAGCCGTCGGCGGGCAGCGCGTCGCCGTCGCCCTCGTCGCCGGAGGCCGCATCGTCTGCCGCCCCCGGCGCGTGGAACACCAGGATCGTCCGCCTCCGAGCGGACATCATCGGTGCCGGCAGCAGGCTCATCAGGACCGGGTCCTCGTTGTACTCGCGGGCCACGACGAGCCACATGTCGAAGCCCTCGCGGTGCATCACCTCGGGCAGGACGCTGCGCAGGCGCTCCCTGAGCCATCCGTTGACGACCTCGGTCTGGCGCCGCAGCGGCAGGACCTTGGCGGACCAGTCGCCGGCGTGGACGCGCTCGTAGGCGAGGCGGGCAGTGGGGGTGGTCATTCGGTTCCTCCGATCACGCCCGACGATACCCAGGTCGACGCCCGGGCGAGACGCCGCCGGCGCCCTCTCCTGGGTACCATCCGACCCATGAGCGCCGACACCCTCCCCACCTCGCCCCTGATCACCTCCGCGCCCCCAGAGCGCTTCTTCGGCTACTACCCCGGCACCGTCGCGGTGGTCACCTCCTCGTTCGAGGGCGAGCGCAACGTGATGAGCGCCGGCTGGCACACCGCGCTCTCCGCCGAGCCGCCGCTCTACGGCGTCGCGCTGGGCCGCACGCGCCACACCCACGCACTGGTGCGGGCGTCCGGCGCCTTCGCGGTGCACTTCCTCCCGTTCGAGCGCGCGGACGCGATCGCCGGCGTCGGCTCGACGAGCGCCCGCGACGGACTCGACAAGTTCGAGCGCTACGGCCTGGCGGCCACGAACGGAGCCGTGCTCGACCTGCCGATCCTGCACGACGCCTACCTCGCCTACGAGTGCCGCGCCACCGCCGTGCACGAGACAGGCGACCACGACCTCTTCGTCGGCGAGGTCGTCGCCGTACACCACCGGCCGGATGCCTACGACGAGCGCCGGCTGCTCGACGCCGCCAAGGCGCGGCCTGCCGTCTACTACGGCCGCAGCCTCTTCGAGGCGCTGGGCGCGGGCGAGCGGGCGGTGTGGCTGCCGGGCGGCTGAGTCCGCCCGCCGCGGTTGCGGCGGCCGGCGCCGACACCCCAGCGGCGGCCGGCGCCGACGCGTTGGCGGCGGCCGCCGCCGACGCGTTAGCGGCGGCGCACCATCAGTGGTCCTGCAGGCGCCGGTCGAACACGTCGCGCAGGCCGTCGCCGAGCAGGCTGAACCCGAGCACGACGATGGTGATGGCGAGGCCCGGGTAGAGCGTCACGTGCGGCGCCGAGCGAATCGCCTCGCGCCCCACCGACAGCATGCGTCCCCAGGAGATCTGCGGCGGCTGCGCGCCCAGCCCGAGGAACGACAGCGCCGCCTCGGCGACGATCGCCGTCCCCATCCCCAGCGTGGCGATGACCAGGGTAGGGGCCCAGGCGTTCATCAGGATGTGCTTGAACAGCACCACCACGTGGTTCTGGCCGAGGGCCTTGACCGCCTCGACGAACTCCTCCTCGCGGATCGCGAGGACGTCGGAACGCACCACGCGCGCGATCTGCGGGATGCGGACCACGGCGATCGCCAGCATCGCGTTGACGATGTTCGGGCCGAGCGCCGCGACGATCGCGATCGCCAGCAGGATGCCGGGCAGGGCAAGGATGACGTCCATCAGGCGCATGATCAGGTTGTCGACCCAGCCGCCGACGTAGCCGGAGATCGCACCGAGCACGACGCCGAACAGGAGCGAGATGCTGGTGGCGACGAAGCCGACCATCAGCGACACGCGGGCGCCGATGATCAGCCGCGAGAGCAGGTCGCGGCCCAGCTCGTCGGCCCCGAGGATGAACTGGGTGTTCAGTTGCCCCTCGACGATCAGGCCGCGCGGCGCGGCGTAGCGCTCCCAGATGTCTTGCCGGTACGGGTCCATCGGCGTGATCCAGGGGCCGATCGCGGCGACGATGAGCAGCAGCGAGATGATCGTCGAGCCGGCGACGACGTTCTTGTTGCGCCGCAGCTTGCGCAGCATCGGGTTGCCGCGACGCGGCGCGGGGACGGCGACGGCGGCCGGCACGTTAGCCATAGCGGATCCTCGGGTTGATCAGGCTGTAGCTCAGGTCGACGAGCAGGTTGACGAAGGCGAAGACCACCGCCAGCATGAGGACGCTCCCCTGGACCACCGGGAAGTCGCGCTGGCTGATGGCGTTGACGATCAAGCGGCCGACGCCCGGCCACGAGTACACGACCTCGATGACGATCGAACCGCCCAGCAGCGCGCCGAACTGCACGCCCACGACCGTGACGACGGGGAGGAGCGCGTTCTTCAGCGCGTGGCCGTACACCACCGTCAGGCCCCTGAGACCCTTGGCACGCGCCGTGCGGACGTAGTCCCGCCCCAGCACCTCGAGCAGGCTCGAGCGCGTCAGGCGGGTGATCAGCGCCATGATCGAGGTCCCGAGCGCGAGCGCCGGCAGCAGGATGTGGCGCAGGTGGTCCCACAGCACCACGCCGTCGAAGCGGGTGAACAGCCCGACGAGCGCGTCACCGAACGACGGACCGCGGCCGCCGATCGGCAGCCAGGCCACGTACAGCGCGACCTGCGACAGCAGGATCAGGCCCACCCAGAAGTTGGGGGCCGCCACGCCGACCAGCGCGGCGAACATCGAGCCGAAGTCGATCCAGGTATTGCGGCGCACCGCGGACAGCACCCCCAGCGGCACGCCCACGCCGATGGCGATGATCAGCGACCACAGCGCGAGCTCGATCGTCGCCGGCATGCGCTCGAAGATCAGCGTGGCCACCGGCAGTTGCGAGCGGATCGAGAGCCCGAGGTCGCCCCGGAGCGCGTTGCCGATCCAGCGCAGGTACTGCGTCGGCAGCGGTTGGTCGAAGCCGTAGATGCGGTTGAGCCGCTCGACGTCCTCGACCGTGGCCTCCTCGCCGAGCATGATCCGGACGGGGTCGCCCGGCGCCAGATGCACGAGCAAGAACACCAGGATGGAGACGCCGAGGAGGATGAAGACCAGCGAGACGAGGCGCCGGAGGACGTACTGCAACACGCCGCAGCCTACCTGACGAAGACGAGCCCGGTAGGGGGCGTCGAGATGAACTCGGCGCCGGTCTCGGTGACGACGACGTCCTGCTCCGGCCCGATCGGATGGCCGTCGACCCCGGTGCGGCCATGGACCACAGGCTCGACGGTGTACACCTCGCCCACCTCGAGGCGCCCCAGGCCGCGGGTGCCGTAGCGGTCGCCGAGCGGCGCCAGGGTGGTGCCGCCGTCGTGGACGGTGCGGCCGATCTGGTGGCCGAGCGCATGCGTGTAGACGGGCGCCCCGTGCTCCTCGAGCACGCGGCGGGCGACGGCGTCGACCTCGTGGCCGGCCACGCCGGGCCGCATGGCGGCCACGCTGGCGTGCACCGCCGCCATCGCCGCATCGAAGCGTCGCTGGACCTCGGGCGGCGGCGCGCTCTCCTCGGGCCGCGCCAGGTAGTACGTGCGCATGACGTCGGAGGTGTAGCCCTCGACGAAGACGCCCATGTCGATCACGACGGTGTCGCCCTCGAGCAGCGGCGCGTCGCCGGCGCTGCGGTGTCCGAGCCCAGCGGTGCCCGTCATCACGGCGGCGCCGTCGCTGAAGGAGTGGGTGACGCCGAGCTCACGTTGCCGCCGCTTGATGAACTCGGCGACGTCGCGCTCGGTCAGGCCGACGCGCATGAACTGGCCGGCCTCGTCGAGCAGCTGCTCGGTCAGCTCGACGGCACGCCGCAGGCGACGCAGCTCCTCAGGCGACTTGCGCGCACGCAGCGGCTCGAGCACCGGCGCCGAAGACACCGCGCGGGCGCCGAGGCCGTCGTCGCCGACCATCTTCTCGAGCTTGCGCAAGAGCCCTACGGTCAGCCCGTCGACCAGATAGTCGTCCTCGTGCTGGTTGAGGGCCACCACGCCGGGCTTCAGCTCCGCCCACACGCCCCGCAGGTGGCTGTCGAGTCCCTCGCGTCCGTACGCGATCACCTCGCCGAACTCCCCGGGCTGCTCGATGCCCATGCGGTCGTAGTCGGCCACCAGCGCGATCTTGCGCCCCGACGGGGTGAACACGAACGCCGACAGGCCCACCATCGCGTGGCCCGCGAACAGCAGCGTGGAAGGGTCGCTGCCCTCGCGGCAGAACACCACCCACGCGTCGGCCTGCAGCTTCGGCAGCAGCCCGTCGAGCTGGGCGTGCTTCTCTCGGATCAGGGTCAGGTCGCTCTGCGTCATGGCTCCTCCGGGCGGGCCTCTTCGTCCGGCGTCGTCGGGCCGCGTGGCGCGGCGGGCCCTGGTCGCGTCATCCGCGTCCAGGACGGCGGTGACGGTGGCGGACTCGCCCGCCAGCGTACGTTCGCGCCACCTGGGTGTCAACCTGGGCACGGGCGCCCGGCGGGTGCATGACGAACACCAGGCCGCGGTCTGCTACCATGTCGATCACCATGAAACTGCTCCTGACCATCGTGCAGGACGCCGACGCCGCCAAGCTCGAACAGGCGCTCCGCGAACGCAGCTTCCAGTCGACCAAGATGGCGTCGACCGGCGGCTTCCTCCGTGAGGGCAACACGACGCTGATCATCGGCGTGGAGGACAAGGACGTTGCCCTGGTGCAGGAGATCATCCACGCGAACTGCCGCGAGCGCACCAAGGTCGTGACCGCAGGATCGCCGCTGCACGCCGTCGAGGGCGCGTTCGCATCGCAGCCGATGGAGGTACCCGTCGGCGGGGCGATCGTCTTCGTGCTGAACGTCGAGGCCTTCCACCGGCTCTGACGTGCGCCTCAGCGGTGCTTGCCCTCGAGCGCCGCCCGATCGAGCGCCCGCAGCTCCCCGAATCGGAACGACAGGGCCAGGCTCGTGAGCGCCAGACCGGCCGCGATCGCGAAGGCGCCGCCGAAGCCGAGCCAGGCCAGCGCTGCGCCCGCCGCGACCGGCGCCAGGCTCGGCAGCGCCAGCACGCTGTTGGCCACCCCCACGTAGAGCGGCCGGTCGGCCTCGGGCGACACGGCGTACAGCAGGTTCCAGGCCGCGATGCCCATACCTGAGTTGCCCGCCGCGGAAAACGCGAACACCAGCGCGAAGACCCGCCAGTCGCCGGCGAAGAGCGCAACGACGGGCGCCGCCGCCAGCAGGGCGATCGCCACGTGCAGCACGTCGACGTTGCGGCCACGGTCGGCAGGGCGCCGGAGGGCGAAGTTGATCGCGATCGACGCGAAGGTCGCAACGATGACGTAGGTGCCCAGCGCGCTCGCCGGGGCACCGAGCCGCTCGATTGCGTAGATGGCGTAGAAGGGCTCGGCCAGCAGGCCCGCCAACGCCAGGAAGCGCACGCGCAGGTAGCGACGGAAGCTCGGGTCGCCGCGCAGCACGCCGGGCAGACGTCTCAAGGTGCCGCGTAGCGGCTGCTTCAGCGCGATCTTGCCCTCGGGCTCGCGGACCAGCGCGAAGCTGAGGTAGGCGCCGGCGGTGAGCAGGGTCCCCAGCAGGAAGATCAGGGCGAAGTCGGTCGGGAAGACGAGCTCGCTGTCGAGCACCCGCCGCAGGACGAGACCGGAAAGCAGCGCCAGCAGGCCGCCGATGCCGTTGCGCAGCGCCCAGAAGGTGCCGAGCCGGTAGTGGGGCACGACCTTGGCTGTGACGTCGGCGAAGGGCACGCCGCCGATACCGCCGGCGACCGAGTTGACCAACACCATCGCGAGCGTGAGCGGCACCAGGATCGCGGGCCGGTCGCCGACCAGGAACACCGCCAGCGTGAGGCAGCCGAACGCGATCACCCGCAGCGTCGAGGTCCGGCGGTAGAGCGGCAGCTTGAAGGGCACGTGCGCAAGCCGGGTCGCCACGAACAGCTGCGGCAGGAACCAGCCGCCCACCCGCAGGGCCGGGATGAGGCCGATCGCCCAGGCGGGTGCACCGAGGGCGGCGAGGAAGGGCGCGAGCACCAGGCCCGAGTGGAAGAACGCCTCGCCACCGTTGACCAGGACGCCGTTGTAGACGCCCAGGAGGAAGTTTCGGTTCGGCTGGCCCCAGCCCTTCGCCTGCACGCCGGCATGCTACCGCCGCGCCCGTGGGGCGCGACGCCGCGCGGGCGAGCGCCGGTAAGCGCCGGGGAACGGCGCGCGCGGTCACTCAATCGATCAGGTGGCGCTCCAACGCCCACCGCACCAACCCCGCGCGGTTGCGCACCCCGAGCTTCTCGCCCGCGCGCTCGCGGTAGGTGGCGACGGTCTTCTCCGAGATGGACAGCGCCTCGGCGATCTCGCGGTACGTGCTGCCCTGCGCGATGCGGCGCACGACCTCGAGTTCGCGGCGCGTGAGCCGGACGTGCTTGTACGGGTCGGGCCGCCCGACGGCGCGCGCCACCTCGGCGAGCAGCTGCGGCGGCGCGTAGTACTCGCCGCGCATGACCGCCATGATCGCGTCGACGAGCTGCGTCTCGACCGCCGACTTGGGCACGTAGCCCGACCCGCCGGCCTCGAGGAACCCCTGCACGTACTCAGGGTCCTCGTGCATCGACAACGCCACCAGCCTTGGCGCCGGCACCAGCCGCCGCAGCTGACCCGCGGCGGCGATGCCGTTCATCCCGGGCAACGAGAGGTCCATGAGCACCACGTCCGGCAGCAGCTCGGGCACGCGCGCGATGGCCTCCTCGCCCGTGTCGGCCTCCCCCACCACCTCCAGTTGGTCGTGGGCCTGCAGCAGCGCCCGCACCCCGGCGCGCACGATGCGATGGTCGTCGACCAGGAAGAGGCGGATCCGGTCGGGCACGCCGCGACCGTTGCCGTTGCGCGCGCCGGAACCAGCGCGCGGCCCGTGGTTGCCGGCGCGTCCGTCGTCGTCCGCCCGACGCCTCATGGGAGTGGCAGCCTCCCGTGCACGCTGCAGCCGCTGCCGGGCGCGCTCTCGAGGCGCAGGCTGCCGCCGAGCAGCTCGAGCCGCTCGCGCATGCCGATCAGTCCGATGCGCTCCGCCGGCGCCAGCGCCGCGGGATCGAAGCCGACGCCGTCGTCCTCCACCACCAACTGCACGAAGCCGCGCGACACGGTGACGACGATCGAGGCCTCGGTGGCCCGCGCGTGCCGCACCACGTTGGTCAGCGCCTCCTGGGCCACCCGATAGAGCACCGTCTCGACCTGCCGTGACAGTCGCTCGGGGACCTCGACGAACACGGTGACCGCGATGCCGTAACGCTCGTGCAGCTCACGCGCGAACCGGCGCAGCGCCGCCGCCAGGCCCAACTCGTCGAGCACCGAGGGGCGCAGGTCGAGCGCGATGCGGCGCACGTCGGCGAGCGTGACGGCCGTCAGCGCCCGCAGGCGTTGCAGCTCGTCGTGGACACCAGCCGCCGCGGGGTCCAGACGCTCCTGTTGCCGGTCGAGCCCCAGGAGCAGCGCCGTGAGCGACTGGCCGATCTGGTCGTGCAGGTCGCGTGCGATGCGGCCGCGCTCCTCCTCCTGCGCCGTCAGCAGCGCCTGCAACAACCTCGATCGCTGCGCCTCCTTCTCCTCCAGGCTCCGCCGCAGCCGGCCGCCCCGGGCCGTCGCCGTGACGACCTCCGCGACACCCAGCAGGAACGAGCCAGAGACGTCGGGACCGTCGCGGAGACCCAACGCGCCCTCGTCGGCAACGGGGATCAGCCACCACCCCTCGTGCCGGCGCGGCCCGCCCGCGGCCATCACCGCCTCGACGGCCGCCGCGATGGGCCGGTCGCCCTCGGCGCCGGCGCCGATCGTCCTCCACCGTGGGCCGTCGTCGGCCCGCCACCACGCCGCACCCGCGGCGAAGCGGCCCTCGGTGACCAGCGTCCCCAACGCCAGCACCGCCGCCTCGAAACCGGTGAGGGCGCTATCCAGCGCCCGTGACAAGTCGAGCAGCGTCTCGAGCTCGAGGTTGCGGTGCCCCGCGAAGGCGCCCGCCCCGCCGGGCGCGTCACCCAGTGCGGGCGGATCGCTCGCGCGGGCGGGACCGTTCAGCCGTCGGCCTCGCCGCTGCGGATGAGCAGGAAGGGTCGCTTGGCCCTGCGGAGCGCGCCCTCCGCGACCGACCCGAACATCCAGCGGTTGAACCCCCGACGCCCGTGGGTGCCCATGATCACCAGGTCGTGCTCGTCCTCGGCCTCGAGGATCGCCTGCACCGGCGCACGGTTGTCGACCCGCACCGCGGTGGCGTGGACGCCGCTCGACTCCGCGACCGCGGTGGCCGCCTGGAGGGCCTCGTCGGCCATCGCCTTGAGGTCGTCCCACAGCTGGGCGGAGTAGGGCAGCGCCTCGGGGCTGGCGGTGCCGGTCGTGAGCGGGTTCTCGAGCGCGTAGAGGAAGGTGATCTCGGCGTCGATGGCCTTGGCCAGCTCGACCGCCTCGTGGATCGCGTGCTGGGCACACGCGCTGCCGTCCGTCGGAACGAGGATCTTGCGGTACATGCGGTACCTCCTGCACAAGCGGCGCGCGAGCCCCTCGACCGGATGGGCGAAGGCGTCTCGCGGACACGCTTGCCTACGTCCAGTGTAGGGCCTCGGGCGCCGGCGCGCGTGGCCGCGCGGCGCACAGGAGGCGGCGGCCGCGGTGCGGGCGAGCGCGTGTCGGAGTTTCACCGACCCGCGCCACATCGTGATGCGGTTCACTAGGACTACCGGTAAACGTGGGCCGCGACTGCGATCCGCGACCGGCTCCGGTCACCGTGACCACCCCCGGCAGCCCGCTCACGGTGGCCGGACCCTTTGGTGCCCCCAGCGTCCTGCTAGCATGAGACGAGCGCCGGCATCGCGTCGCCAGCCGCGCCGGCTCGGCGCCTGGGACGAGGAACCATCAGCTGGAGGGAACCCATGCGTATCCTTCACGCGACCGACTTCAGCCACACCGCCGAACTCGCCCGGACCCTGGCCGCCGACATCGCCCGCCGCGCCGCCGGGAAGCTGCACGTCGTGCACGTGCAGCCGCAGTTCCAGGAGGGCCACGGCCGTGCCTACCTGCCCGCGGGGTCCGACGCGATCAACCCGGAACTCCAGCGGCGGCTCGAGGAGGAGCGGCAGGCCGAGACCCGCGCCCTGATGGACCGCCTCGCGGTCCTCGGCGACGGTGGCGCGACCACCGAGTTGGTCTGGGGCGAGCCGCTGCGCGAGCTGCTGCGGCTGGCCCCCGATTTCGACCTGCTCGTCATGGGCGCCCACGGTCGGACGCCATTCGACGACGTCTTCCTCGGCGGCGTCGCCGGCCGCGTCGTGCGCCGCACGACGACCCCCGTGCTGACTGTCCGCGAGAACTGCCCGACGAAGCAGGTCGGCCGGCTGCTGGTCGCGACGGACTTCCAGGAGGCCGCCCTCGGAGCTTGGACCTTCGCCAACTGGTTCGCCGAGCGCACCCACGTCAAGCTCGTGCTGGCCCACGTCGAAGAGGGGCCGCCGGGCGAGGCGGGCTCTTCCCAGGCGCGCCTCGAGACGCTGTCGGCTGGGCGCGCGGAGCGCATCGTCGTCGCCGGCGGCAACCCGATCGACGTGCTTCCAGAGCTCGCGGCCGAACTCGGCGCCGACGCGATCGTCGTCGGCATGAAGCGCCACGGTGCGCTGGCCGGCCTGATCATGGGCGCGCGCGGCGACGCGCTGGTGCGCTCCAGCGCGATCCCGGTCCTCAGCGTGCCCGCGACCTGAGGGTTACACCCTCACGCCCCGCCAAACGCGCGCGCAACCAACTCCCGCGCCTCGGCGATCAGCCGCTCCAGGTGCGCCTCGCCGCCGAAGCTCTCGGCGTAGATCTTGTACACGTCCTCGGTGCCCGACGGCCGGGCGGCGAACCAGCCGCGCTCGGTGACGACCTTGAGGCCGCCGATCGGGGCGTCGTTGCCCGGCGCACGGGTCAGCACCGCGGTGACGCGGTCGCCGGCCAACTCGGTGGCGGTCACCGCCTCAGGCGACAGGTTCGCCAGGGCGCGTTTCTGCTCCAGCGTCGCGGGGGCGTCGACGCGCCGGTAGGCGGTCGCGCCGAGCTCCGAAGTCAGCGCCGCGTGCCGCTTGCCCGGGTCGTCGCCAGTCACCGCGGTCATCTCGGCCGCCAGCAGCGCCAGCAGGATGCCGTCCTTGTCGGTCGTCCACACGCGGCCGTCGCGCCGCAGGAAGCTCGCGCCCGCCGACTCCTCGCCGCCGAACGCGATGCGGCCGGCGTGGAGCCCGTCGACGAACCACTTGAAGCCGACCGGCACCTCCTCGAGCCGGCGCCCGGCCCGCGCCACGACGCGGTCGATC
>Ga0114946_10000692_pt1 | contig 22597 bp, 17 predicted proteins | sample WalLakDeSediment_FD_88676 | JGI IMG/M metagenome (GOLD analysis project Ga0114946, IMG submission 88676) | Lake sediment microbial communities from Walker lake, Nevada to study Microbial Dark Matter (Phase II) - Walker Lake 11/02/13 Deep Sediment | ecosystem: Environmental > Aquatic >...
CATAATTCGTAATTCGCGGTCCACTTCTGCCGGCAACGCCGATAATTCCTCGCGGATTGCTTCATTGCTCCAGTTGCTGGAACCGGAAGCGTAGAATGCACCACCTATCGATCCCACATTATTGCCACGCCATGCGTTCAACCAGAAATTCGTTGAGAACGGTACGAAGGTGTCGAAAACCAGCGTATTACGTATGCTCCAAGGGGAGAATACCAGTATAGCGAACATACCGAACACGAGCGCGCGCTTGAATGAAGTGCGATGCCATAACCACAGTGCCAGTAGGACGGTAGCCGCGAAGCCCTCGCTGCGAAAAAGAACCCATACACCTGCTGATATGCCTGCAAAAATAATCAAACGTAGATTCGCATCGTTTCGGGCAGCCCTGATGACTAGCAGAACTGTCAAGACCATGATTGCATGAAACCAAGCCGTACCGCCCATTGTCGCTGGGGTGATGACAATGGTTGGGTAGATTGCGGCTAGCACGGCGGCCCACCGTCCCACAGACTCGCCATACAACTCTCTAGCAATGATGCCGATGAGATACACGGCGAGGAGGCTTGCGAGAAGGTTCAATACGTACAACAAAACATATGAAGTCGTTGTTTCACCGAAAATCGCAAGCACCCCGGCAACAATCAATGTCAAAACTGGAAGCGACAATGCAGTTGGTGTGGCATCGGGATATGTTATTGGGAGAGACCCGTATCCCGGGTGCAGTTCAGGAAACACTGTGCTGTATCCCTGCCCTGCGATGAGATGACGCGCGATTCCGCCGTACTCGTACAACAATGGTTGTTCGAATTCCCCATACGCGATCACGGCAGCAACACGAAGAGCCAACCCTATACCGATGACGAATAGCCAGAAACGCTTTGCATCGACCGACGTAAGTACTGCTACAATTGATATCATTTCTTCGTCTGAATAAATTATGCTGATTCGAGAAACGGTAGCTCAATGCATCAAATAATATACGGAAAGTGCTGAGTACAGGAAAATGCACCCGGTCTGCGGTGCGTGCGACAGCAATGTCGGACGATCAGGCCATAGATCTTTCCACGGATGATGTAATTGCTTATTTAAAATGTCAAGGCGATGCTTGGATGCACTACAAGTGAATGACCAGCACCTTCTTGCAGCGGTCATTCACAGAAGAAAAACGGAAAATAATGTTTATATATCGAGTTGGGGATAGAATTTGTATCGCTGAGAATGGATGATCCTTGGGACAACTCTTGCTTGGACACCTTGCCTCGCGGATCATGCATACGGAGCGATTGCTCATGAAGCAGTACTCACAATTCAAAACCTTTCGCACTGTGATGAAACGCATCACGAAAGACGCCCGGGATGCCCCGGGCGCCTCGATGATGTATGATGTACAGTGACGGTTGTGAACGTCACAAGGGGGCAATGCGTTATCGCGCGCGAAGCATTGTCATCGTACTGATACCTGAGTGTGTACGCAATACCGCTATATACACCCCCGATGGAAGATCGGCGGCATCGAAGCTCACGGAGTGCACTCCGGCGGAGTATTCACCGGATGCTGCTGTAGCGACCTCGCGTCCCAGGCTGCTGTAAATCCGCAGATCGATGGCAGCATGCTCCGTCAATTGAAACGTGAGTTCGGTGCGATGCACGAATGGATTCGGAGCGTTGCGTAGCAGCACCGGAACCCCTGGCATAGAGAGCAAACGCTTTCCACCTTCTTCGCAGATACCAGTGGCGGTGAAATGTCCCGGTATTGTCAACGTCTGCGTACCGCCTTCCAGCCAGGCGAAATCATCTATAGCGATATCTGTGACGTCATCATTACCCAATAGAACCAAGCAGTGCAATTCAGCGAGTATACCGTCCGGAGGTGAGTCCGTCTGCTGAACGTTGATGATGACGCGCAACAATGCACCTTCTGCGACTGTAGTCATACTCGCGTCGCCTGTCGCGCTGCTCACTGACTCCGGCCAAAGCATTGAGCGGTTGAACAGCAGTTCGATGCGGAATGACTTCGTGCCGGCCAACTGAAGATTGCTGCTGTTGCGTAACGAAATCGGTATACTCACATGATCGCCTACTGCCGCAGTTGCATCAGTAAGACTGATTGTTGCGGTGGATTCCTCCACGAGACCGTGCAGGGTAACGAATGCACTATCAACGCAACCTGCCACAGTTGTCGTGATCTTGATCATTCCGCCAAGTTGCATGGGGACGTCGCTCATTGCACGCAGGCGAATGCTTTCGGATTGGCCCGGCGAGAGTTCGCTTGGAACAGGCGGGAGCACCGTGATTCCCTCAAGTTCGAGTTCCGTCAGGTCGATCTGCATGTTTCGCTGCAGGGGATTCGTGATCGTGATGAGACGTTCGACAGGTGTGGATACGTTGGAGGTTCCGAAATCAATAATTGCAGGTGATACGGAAGCAGAATGAGATGTGAATGAATACCTGTACTCGACTTCGAAAGCGTCAAGACAAGGTTCGGCACTCATGCGCAATACTTCCGTTCGTGAAGCGTATGACGTCGGATGTAGTATTACGGACAGATTGAGTGTTTCTCCGGGGGGGACAATGTATGATCTGTACAAATCGGGAATGTAAAACTCAGGATTCAACAAGTCCGTATCCACGCGCAGTGTCAATGTGTGCGTTCCGGTATTCGTGTAGGATACTACATCCGTCAGTGGGAGGTTGCAATCATAGACCTCGCCGAAATCGATATTGCCACCAGTGATTTCCCAACTCACCTCATGCTTGAATCCATTGAAGCTGAGTACAAGTTCAGGTTTGTTCGCGGCATTGCTTTCGACGATGAATTCCATTCGCCGCTGTATACGTGCTACTTGCGGAGCGAAGGCCAAATGAACATCTCTGACTGCACCCGGTAGTAGCGTGAACGGGGGTGCAGGTGAAATAATGCGAAATTCATCGGGATGCTCGCCGTCGAGGCGTATAGCATCGACTTCCAGCTCTTGACCGCCGGTATTCCGCAACGTGACTGTGGCGAAACTGACCGTATCCTCGTCACAAATCAAATCATCGAATGTCGTGTGCGTAGCGTAAATGAAGGGCTTCCGCAACGAAGATCCTATCAGGTCTACGAATATGGAATCCTCGCAGGGGAGTGCTGCATGGAAGTACAATTGACCTGTAGCTTCGCCTTCTGACTGGGGCGTAAATGACAGTTGAATCTGAACACTAGCATCTGGCTGGAGCATAATAGGGAATTCGGGACCGGAAACGATGCTGAACGGTGGGCTTGTAAACAACGTCGCGGTACTGTCGATCAGCATTTCCGTTTCGGATGGGTTTGTGAGTGTCAACGTCGCATACGAGGTTTCGTTCACTTCAGTAAAGGCGAAGTAGACGGGATTCGGCTCGGCGACAGGCGTAGGAGTCATGCGGGTCCCGCGAATCACCACATCGAATTCATAGTCGCAAGGAGTAACTCCCAAACGAAGTGTTCCATCGATCACCCCGTCTGTATTCGGTGCGACACGGATGTATATGGTATCCGTTTCACCTGGCAGTATTGTGCGCGAAAGAGTGGCCGCGAAGGAGAACACATCAGCATCCGAACTCGATAGCGAGTCCACAACAATAGTAACCGTTCCGCCGTTCGTCAATAACAACGGGAGCATCGCAGCGTCCGAACAATGATACATTTCCCCGCAAAATAGAGTGTCAGCGGAGACGACAAGCGAAACGCTGTCTTTGTGACCGAATAGTGGTATGGCGTATTGCGGCATACCGCTGATGTCGGTATCAAGGAGCAGCTCAGCAGAATAGTCGTCGGCTACAGTGGGGAAAAATCGCAAGGGGATGCGTAAGGTATCTTCAGGCCTCAGTTGCACCGATGGGGGTATGGAAAAACCGTCTCGCACGGAAAACGCCTCCGCGTCCGGTCCGGTAATTGTCAAGCCGGAAATCGTTACAACCTGGTTGCCAATATTGTGCAGTAAGACATCGCTGTCGGACCAAGTGTCCGGACATTCCAGTACATCGAAGCGAGGCGGATCGTGATCGAGCGATGTGACGGTTGTAACGATAGTCCACAAACTGTCACTCGTGTCCGCAAGAGGAGGTACGTAACCCCAAATGCGCAAACTGCGGTCGAGGCCGCCCGAGAGAATGTACTTGATGCGGTGATCGACCACGGCACTCAGAACATCGTTGGTGTGGCCGGACAGCGTATGCAACAATGTGCCCTTTAGGCCATCCCATATTCGTACCGAGTTGTCTCTTGAAGCGCTCAGCACGCGCACACCCGAATTCGTGAGCGAGACGGAGCGTACGGCGCCTCCGTGACCGGTCAATGTATGAATGCTGTTCCATGTAAGCGTGTTCCATAGTCGTATGTTGCGGTCTTCGGAACCGCTCGCAATCATGTAGCCATCCTGCGATATGTCAAGCGAACGCACTGCTCCTGTATGCCCTGTGAGATTACGGATCAGCGAGCCGTCACTTGTATTCAGAATTGCTATTCTGTTTCCGGCTGCGGAAGCGAGCCAGGTGTTGTCGGGTGCGATTGCGATTGCGGCATCGGCACCGGTGTCACCATTGTGTCGCCAACGCTCAGCCCAGTTCGAGGTCTGCCATAGAATGATGGTTCCGGTGTTCGCGGCGGCGAGCAAGCTTCCGTCATGTGAGAATGCGACACTGTGAAGCGTTCCCGTCAAGCCTGTCAGCGTTCTCGTGAGTGTTCCGCTTCTCATATCCCAGATTTTCACAGTGCCGTCACTGCCTGCCGATGCAAGCGTCCTGATATCCGGAGAAAACGCGAGCGCTGCGATGCCGCCTGCGTGACCCGGGAGAATGGTGACGAACGCAGCATCCCTCGGGTAGAAGAGTTTGATCTGGCCATTGGCAAGCCCGAGTGCTGCCAGTACGCCGGAATGAGCGACAGCCAAGGCGTTGATCACAGCAGGCTGTTGACCCGTCCAAATTCCGTCCAACTGCGTGATACGCTCTTCCTTAGAAAAAACCATTCCGAGGCAAGTGTTGCTCGGCGTATTCGGAACGCGCCAATTGTAGGAGTAATTGTACACATTGTCGGTGATGCGCACCCAATCCTCACCGGAATTCGTGCTGTACTCAAGTTCTATTGGTGTCGTGCTACTGACACCACTCCACCTTGCTTGATACATGCTTCCGGAAAACAGCGTCTCGCCGCCGTTGGGAGTAATGAGTTTCAACGGTGCCGGATCGGATAGACCACCACTCATAGTTACAGCTTCCTCGCAAGGAGCGTCCGAGTCGAACACAAGCCGGCCGTTGACGCGCTCCGTGGTAACAGGGCGATATTGAATCCGGATTGTGCGTGATTGCCCGGTGGATAACGCGAATGGCGGTGCGGAGCCTCCATAATCCATTATTCGGAATGCGCTTTCGGGTGATGTGATGGAGCGGATTGTCATTGGACCATTACGTGCTGTAATGAGGACGTTCATATCCCGCGTCGAGCCGGCGGAGACAACACCGTAATCGAGCAGAGGAGAGGAAACAGCAAGTGTGACGATTTTCGATGCTGGTACGGAGACCATGGTGTTTCTCGTCACGGTGCGTCCGAGTTTGCGCAATGTTACTTGCAGGTAGCGCTCCGTGTCGCATCCATCGGTGAGGTAGATCAACTCGCATGGCGGGTAGAGAAATATCTGTTCTCCGATTTGCCTGAAAATTCTTTTCGCATCCTCCTCCGATACCACATTTTCGAACCAGGCGCCTCCCGTCTGTACCGCAATGCGGCGGAAGGTAAGATTGACTGTATTCGGACTGACAGTAACCGTGAAAATTCTGATATTGGCATTGCGTGCGGCTATGATGATTTGTTGTTCGATAGCCGCCGACATTGTTTCGAACGCGTCCGTCATGAAAATGATGTATCGTTCGCCCGGGCGATTTTCCGTGAAGGCCAACGCGCCCGAAGTCGGATGAAGAAACGCAGTAGCGAAATCAGTTCCGCCGCCACTGGCACGCAAACCGTCTATGGTGTTCAGAATGCGCTGTTTGTCAGATGTGTACTCGAGTTCAATGAAGGGGTTGTCAGCGAAGGTTGTGATGCCTGTCATAGCGGGAGGATAGGAAAGATCCTGCACGAGTTGCGACGATGCCACTTTCACATTGTTCAGGCGATTCGCGATCGTCATGCTGAAACTCAAATCTATCGTGAGCGTGATTGACACTTGGGGCGTCATAGGCGGAGGACACAGTACGGAGAGTACCGGACGTTGAATACCGTTTTCCACAACGGTGAAATCGCTCGGTAAATAGTCGGAGATGAAGCGATCATTGGCGTCGCGTGCTTCGAAAAGCACTCCGATTTCAGGGTATCTCGACGCGTCCGAATCAAACAGAGTGAATTGCACTTGCGCATGCACCGGATAGGCGACGAACAGCGCGACGAAAAAGAACAACAGTCTATATGTATTCATAACGGCCTCCGTACGAATGCTATTTCCTTACTTAATCATCTAATGCGGTCTCGACAACGATTTGCACGGTACGGCAGTAATTGCGGCCTTCGGGTATATCGTTGTCGAGAAGCAGCTTGTCACTGCCGATGGGATGCAGCTCCACGGGTACACCCTGAATGCGATTGCCCAAGGCGTTTTGTACCGATATGCAACGCTCCATAGCCAGTGTGCGGTTGATTTCCGGATTCCCGGTTCTGTCTGCATAACCGTAAATGTCCACCCGGGATTTCGGTGTGATCGCCTGTCCAACCATGTCGAGAATTCGCTTGTTTTCAGCACCGATGCGGGCACTGTTGAAGTCGAAGAGAATCAGGCTGAAACGGTCTACTCGGCGATTACCTCGCTGCTCGAAAATTTCCGTTGTGCGCGTCTCGGTTTCGAAGGGCAATGCAACATCGCTGCTACGAATTTGTCCCGCCCTGTCTTCTACGTTCAGCGTCGCTCGTACAACGCTTCCGGCAGGCGGTATGCGAGTAGTGTCGATGCGCCACTCCAATTCTTCTGGGGGCATGCCGCTTCCTTCGAATGAGGCGTATTTCTCCTCGCCTCTGCTGACGGTGACGGACCAGCGGGCGATTCCCGCTTCGCTTCGAACTGTCGGTTGAAGCAAGAGTACCGGAGTCGAAACACTTTGTTCTATGGCCTGCCAGCGAACCGGTGCAAGAATACTTAGGTCGTTGCTCGCCAGTTCTACACGCCGTGCTTCCTGTTGGCCTTCAATCGATTCCACGCTCGGCGCCTGTTCCGGCAGATTCCGCGTACGAATCACGAAGCGCTTGGGGTCGATGCCCCAAGTATCTGAAAGATAATCCCGTACGGCTTCGGCTCGTCTCCGGGAAAGTTGCCTGTTGTTGCGCTCGGCCCCTGTCGCGTTGTTGCAACCGGTTATCGTCAAGGTTGACTGAGGTGCGGATTTCATACGATAGCCGACGATGTTCAGAAGCTGGGCGAATATGCCGAGTGTGTTGTTCGGCAACTGAGTTTCGTCGAATGATCTCGCCTGCTCGGCATTCATCAGTTGCATAGATGTGCCGGAAAGATCGTGGGATTCCTGTTCGAAAAACACGAAGGGAAGTAGGGGGAACAGTTCACTCTGCGTTAAACGATCGACGAAAACTCGCGCGTCCTCCCGCAGCATCCCGTCTTGCCCGCGGGCCAACACCCGCAACGAGGATTCGATACTCGGCGGTGGTGGCGGCGGAGGCGGCGGAGGTGGAGGAGGAGGCTCCGGAAAATGATAGAGCAGGGCCAGCGATCCTTCGAGTCCATGTGCGTACCAAGTCAAGTCGCTGCTCAATGAAGTTGCCGCGAGACGGACGGCAAACTCCGGCCATAGCGATATTCCCTCGCTTATCATGAACGGCCATCGAATACCCGTACTGAAGGCGGCGTACATAGAGGATGCCGCAGGCATGCTCGTTGCCACATCGTTTCGTACACGCTGTAAATCAAGAAAAGAAATATCGGAGGGACGCAGCAACTCCTCGGTTTGATGCACGTCGTTGCTGATGATGTACCCGACATGCGTCCCGGCGAACAGCGTCAAGGGAAGCCCATCGAATGGCCGGTAGCCGACAGTTGGACGAAGATCGATGATACCGGTTGTGCCGGCAATACGATGCTCAACGTATGCGGCTTCGGGACCACGGGGTGTGAGCGCAGGACCGATGAATTCCTCCTGCGTCAGCGTAGCCGAGATGTCGCCATAGCGAAAGAGAAAGTGTAAAGACCATTGTGGGTCAACTACTGCGCGATACAACAAGCCAAATCCAAGTCCGTTTCCAGAGCCTCCCTCATAGCCCGTACAACATGATGGGATACCGGGCAATGCAGAAAAGGATGCGGAATGCATGTTGCCGAGAAAGCCGGCGCTAACACCCAGGGCAGGGCGTGCAAGGCGTTCTTCATCAATGCTTTGAGTGAACGTGGATGCTGGACCGAAAAGTATTGCGGACGTGAGGAAAAGAGCGACTGCGGCGTGTTTGGGCACGAATACACCTGTGCTCGAGTGACCGAATTAGCTGATTGAGGCCTCGTAGAGGCTATTGGCCAAAAATACATCGCAAAATGCTGAAAACAAAGACAAATGCGTATCCTCGTAGAGATCACGAACAGATACGGCAATGTTTTTCTCGAATTCGGTCTTTTGGAGAACAGTCGTTTGTGTTGAATGAGTGTCGCACGCTTTTCGAAGATCGGTAGGGAGTGCTTCGCTGTCGCATTTCGGAGCACATCGTTGATGTACGATATACCGTCTTCTCCGACGAATGATTTTCCCATCTTCCATACCTGGTGACGCGGGCTTATGGACACGCTTCGAATCATCACTGCTCGAAGCCGCCTGTGATTTTCACGGTACTGCTCGGTCACTCGGAGCATCGTGCATGAAGCGAATGCGTGAGGCGTTGCATTCGGAGTGAAACCGAAGCGAAACTACCGGCAGCAGCACCCGAAGACTGTATCTGCTCGTGATTGCGTGTTCGTGACGGGTGATGAGGGTGTATCGAATGCAGATACTTCCAGAGTCAATCGAGTTTGAACTTGATGGGAATACTCATTGTCGTTGCACTCACCGATCCCTTGATCATAGCCGGTTTGAACGTCAATCCCACGACGGCTTCCAGTGCAGCGGCGTCAAGCAGCGGATGTACTATGCAAACGCGCTTGTATGGTCGTCGAGGTACTTGCGCGTGTTTGCTATTCGAAATCTTCTTCGTCGCGTTGTTCCGGAAGCTGTGGCTGTGCGAATATGACTTTTTCCCGCTCCATTCTCACCGTACCCGGAGCAGCACCCTTCGGTTTTCTGACGTACTTCTTTTCCGTGTACGCGACGGGAACATGTTTCGCTTTGCGATGTTTGCTGTACCAGGCCGCAATGGAGGCAGCCTGCTGAATTGCTTCTTTCGAAGGTTTTCCGGGAGCGCTACCAACGCGCAGCACTACATGCGAACCGCCCACCCCTCGAGCATGAAACCAGATATCGTTGGGACGAGCATAGCGCACAGTCAACTCGTCATTGTTGGCGCTGTTGCGACCTGCCCACACCTCGAAGCCGCCTGCGACGACAAAACGGCGGAAGGGAAAGGGCGCTTCTTCGCGAGTACCTTTGTCAGTCAAACCAAGTCTCCGTAACAACGATGCATGTGTTTTGAAAATGTCGCGTAACTCCGATGGACTTGAAGCGTGAGTCGTGCGATAGCGCAGTGCTCGCAACGAATCCAGTCTGCGGGTCAACATAGTACGTCGCTCATTCACATGAGAGCGTGAAGCCTTGACTTGGCGGGCCTTGTCGAAATACCACTGAGCGTTTTCCAACACTGTGCTGCCGTGCTTCAAGGGAATTTCTATCATAAGTCTGGGATCGGTGAAAATATCCGGCACGACAATGCGGCCGGGTCCCGATGGTTGTTCGTAAAGATGAATCATCAAGAGATTGCCGAGTTTCTCCAATCGTGCAGCCTCTCCACGCAGTGTCGCATCATTGGAGAGCCGGGTAAGTGAACGCTCCAGGCGCTCGAGTTCACGCACTATCGCGCGATCCACTCTATCGCGCATCGTCGTCATATCCTCGTTGGACCAACGCTTCCGTAAAAAAAAGTACAATCCAGCAAGCAAATCGTCCAATACAATATGTTCGCAGTCAGTGAGGTGATGGAGTTCCACCAGTGCGACATGCAAGGGGTCGCGATCCGACATGTACACGTGACAGAGATTCTGCGCGACATCTTCGAATACTGTTTCTACGGTGTCGCACACATCGTGAATATCCGTTTCCGAGAACAACTCGGCATCCGCTTTTCCTGATAGTTGTGCTCGATGCAATATCTCGCGAGCGAGCACACCCTGTAGCCAAGGCCGCACCGATTTCAATACGTCGTTGGCATTTTTTCCTGAGCAACGAACAAATGCCTCGGTAATTTCATCCCTCGTGGGTGTGATCAGTGTGTTGTCATAGCGTTTCGTCGTGGGGTCTGTCGGCAATGCACCGCGTTTGAATTGTTCAGTTATGCCCGAAGCCGGGTCATGAATGAGCAGATTGCCTCTGACCGGGAACAGTATGGCGTACAAAGCGTATGTGTCGCTGAATTGCACACGAACAATGCGGTCGTCATTGGCGATGGCAATAGAAACAATGGACTTTCCTAACAGTTCGCTGAAGAAATCCATTGAATTCCGTCTCGCGCGAGCGACGTCGTTTTTCAATAACATCCAAGGAGATCGTGGCTGCACGGAAAACTGAAGATGTCGCTCGGTACCCTCGTGAAGCACACCCAGCAGCAGCTCGTTTTTCTGCTGAGTGTAGACTTCCGTAATCACTGCGCCTCGCAAATTCGTGTCGAGCTGCTCGGCGATTGCTCTATATGTCAACCAATTCGTAAACAACGTGATGCCCTACTGCGTAGCGGTGTGCTGGATATTCTCATCGTCGTGGAGGCGGATCAATACGTGAATGCTGCACTATATTCTCGATGCTAAGATACAGACGCATCGCGATAGCATGTCGATTCATGGATGAAGAAATCGAATGTTGGAAAGTATGTTTGGAACAAGCATGTGAACATGTACTTCGTTTGTCATGCGATACTGATGAGCGATGCCTCGTAGTCATCCGGTTTATTGTATCCTAGCAGGTTCAACAATGTTGCTGCGACGTTCGCGAGCCCCGGGTTCTCGATGTCTGCGAGTACGTAAGGATACGGTGAGCGTGCATCGAGAATGCAACACGGCACGGGATTAAGCGTATGGCTTGTTTTCGGTATGCGTTTACCATCTATCACGGTGAACATTTCATCGGAATTGCCATGATCGGCGGTGATCAGTACGACACCGTTCATGGAAAGCACTTTCTCGGTCAGTATACCGACGCATTCGTCCACCGTTTCGATTGCGACAATTGCCGGTTCGAGCTTGCCTCCATGCCCGACCATGTCGCCGTTCGCGAAATTGATTCGACCGAAGCGGAAACCTTCGTCGAGCAGAGCTGTCGCCGCATTGGTTATCTCAAACGCTTTCATTTTCGGTGCTTTGTGGAATTCCGTTTTATCGGATGGAATTTCAACATAGCGTTCCAGCGTTTCGTCGATGTATCCGGAGTTGTTGCCATTCCAGAAATACGTGACATGGCCATACTTCTGTGTTTCGGAAATGGCGAAAGAAGTTATTCCGAGAGCGCAAAGATACTGACCGATTGTTCTATCTATGCTGGGAGGGTTGACGAGGTATTGCGGAGGAATGTGAAGGTCGCCGTCATACTCCATCATGCCCGCGTACTCGATGTCCGGCAGGGAGCCGCGGTCGAATTCCTCGAAGTGCTCCTCCGTCAAAGCACGGGATATTTCAATGGCACGATCCCCTCGGAAATTGAAGAATATCACCGAGTCGCCGTCGACAATGCGACCCACGGGACCCTGTTCGTCCACGATGACGAAGGCGTCCATGTATTGATCGGTCATGTCGGGGTCATCGTCGTAAAATCGTTGCACAGCTTCAGACGCAGACGCGAACTGTCTACCAATACCCTTTACATGAGCATTGTATCCTTTTTCCACCACGCTCCAGTTGGCATTGTACCTGTCCATGGTAACGTTCATCCGACCCCCTCCCGAAGCGATGCGATAGTTAAAAGCATCGCGAGTAGAATACTCCGCCAAGGTTTTTTCCAGTGTATCGAGATAGCGCAGAGCCGATTTTTCATCCACATCTCGGCCATCGAGCAGTGTATGGACGCGAATCCTCCTCACGCCGTTCGAAGCGGCGTTTTCCAGCATGGCGTACAGATGGTTGATGTGGGAATGAACATTTCCATCCGAAAGCAGTCCGATGAAATGCAAGCTTCCCGCGTCCTTGTGTTTTTCCATGAAGCGGCGCCAGAGTTCGCCCTCGAAGATTTCTTCACTCTCTATTGCGGTGTTGACCAGTTTCGCACCTTGCTCGAAAACACGGCCGGCACCCAAAGCATTGTGTCCGACCTCGCTATTCCCCATGTCATCGTCTGAAGGTAAGCCTACGGCGGGTCCGTGAGCACGAAGCTGGGTGTATAGGCCTTGTGTGAAATAACGATCCAGATTGGGTTTACGAGCTAGGTGAACAGCATTGCCTTCGTAGGGCTTCCCGATTCCGTAACCGTCCATGATGATCAAGAGCAGAGGGCCGGAAGGAGGAGTGTATCGTGACAAGGGAGCGAGTTCGAATTCCATGTGTGTTGTTTTCCGTTGAATGTGCACTGAATTAATGTAGCAAAATTCACAGTACGAAAATCGGGTGGTGCTATGCAATGATCTTGCCAAGGGAACAGTCTCTTCATATCTTCCATATACTCAATTCCGATTCACGCATGAAAAGGAATATCGTGATGAAACGCTCCGTCGAAATTCTTCTCCTATGGGTGATGTTGTTTCTGCTAACGACACTTCACTCTACTCGCATGACTGCTCAGGTGCGCGACGACAGGTACGTTCCGAAGGTCGATCAAGCCGCATTTCCAAGCCGCGGTCCGGTAATCATGATAGACGAAGCGCATAACAACTACCACACGTTGGAAGGTCTGTACAAACCCTTCGCTGATTTTCTGAGAGCGCACGGCTGCACGGTGATAGCCGGTAAAAGCAGGTGTACGCCGGAGTTGCTCGCAACCTGCGACATCTATACGATCGCGAACGCCTTGGGTGAATCCAATATCGACAACTGGTCCGTACCGATAGAGCAGGCGTTTAGCGATGAGGAAGTGTACGAATTGCAACATTGGATACAGGCTGGGGGCTCCTTGTTTCTCATTGTCGATCACATGCCTATGCCGGGCGCTGTTGAAAATCTCGCTCGCCGATTCGGCATCGAATTCAGCAATGGTTTCGCCATGTACGCGGGAAAACGCACTCGCGGCCTGCAGTTCGTCAGGGCGAACGAAGGGCTGCGTCCACACTGGATTACCGATACGCCAGTTGAAGGGCGCAGGGTGGATTCCATTGTGACATTTACCGGTTCCGCATTTCGAATTGAAGGCGTGCACGATGCTCTGCTCGTTTTCGGCAGTCACATGGTATCGCTGGAACCCGACGTCGCTTGGGAATTCACCGATTCGACAAAACGCGTCAATGTTGAAGGCTGGCGACAAGGGGCTGCTATGGATTACGGAAGTGGTCGCATCGTTGTGTTCGGCGAAGCAGCCATGTTCACGGCCCAGCTTTCGAGCGAGCGTGGATTTCCCGTCGGTTTCAATTCGCCGGAAGGCGAAAACAACAAAAACCTTCTCATCAACATTATTCGCTGGCTCGCGCGTCGTGACAGGATCTGAGCACGGACGCGACATACTCAGTACCTGACAGATCTGTACTGTGCATTAATCTACAGTGCATCATGTTGAGCATAGCTGTGTGAAACGGCGTTCATCAACAAGCCGATGCACGTGATTGCGGCTGCTCCTGATCCACGGGGGTATGTGTAATGAAATGCACGGACATTCTCGCTACGATGCAGTGCTTTGCTGATACGAGCATCCTGAACGGGTTCAACAGAACAGTCCGGGATACAATCGCCGCTTGCACACCCACGACAATGCTGCGAACTGCGATTCAGGCGGCGACATTCCTGAAATAGAACACCAATAGGACGGATGTCACACGACAGGTTGCGACTGTACTCATGGGCTTCCCCAAGCAAGCGGATTGACGATGTTCCACACTCATGCGTAGACAGACCGAGGTGAGCCTTCATGAATAACGCGAATCGCCGGGAGTAATCACTTGGAGAAATCAGCGCAAAGACAGCAAGACGAAAAGCAATAATCATGGCGCTGTCGGAGGGTGCATGTATCTTGCTGCCGACACGAGTTGATCATTCATCGTTATGAGTAAGACGATTCGTCTACTGCAATCTTATTCCGGCAAGTGTTCTCACCAGCCCGTTTCAGGTAAAGTTGGAATTCATCGTACCGCAAGGTATGTTTTATCCTGAGCCTATCATGCATCACGTTTCATATACCTAGGACTGTTATGAACCCCTCGACATTTATCGATGATCTCAAAGCAAGAGCCAGAAATCTAAAAAAGCACATTGTGTACCCGGACGCCATGGACCAACGCGCCATCAACGCGGCGCGGATAGTGACGGATGAGCAACTGGCGAGTATCACACTTGTCGGCACGGAAGTGGATATTCGTGAGAAAGCCGCATCGATCGGAGTTGCTCTCGACGGCATCTCCATTGTTGATCCTGCCAGGAACGGCGATACCAAGGACTTCGCGGCGCAGTATTACGAATTGCGAAAAAGCAAGGGTATGACCGAGGAAGTGGCAGCGCAAACGGTTACCAACCCGTTGTTTCACGGAAATCTCATGGTGAGAAACGAGTTGGCGGACGGAAGCGTTGCGGGCTCGCTTTCCACAACAGGCGACGTCATCAAGGCAGGACTGCACTGTATTGGTTTGAAAGAAGGGATAAAGACTGTTTCAAGTCTGTTTATTATGAAATTTCCCGACAAAATATGGGCTTTCGCCGATTGCGCGGTGCTTCCTCTACCTGACGCATCGCAACTGGCGGATATTACCATATCAACAGCGGATAATTATCGCGCTCTGACGGAGGTGGAACCCCTTGTTGCGATGCTGTCCTTCTCGACAATGGGTAGTGCGAAGCACGAATTAATAGAGAAGGTATTGGACGCAATGTACATGGTCAAGAAGCGCAGAGAGGATTTGAAGGTCGATGGCGAAATGCAGTTTGACGCAGCGATTATTCCAGCCATAGGCAAGAAGAAAGCACCGGAAAGTGGAATAGCTGGGAATGCCAATGTGTTCATTTTCCCTGATCTTCAGTCAGGCAATATCGCGTATAAGATTACGGAACGACTCGGCGGAGCAGAAGCGTTGGGTCCGGTAGTGCAAGGACTCGCGCGACCGGCGTACGATTTGTCGCGAGGTTGTTCCGTAAATGATATTGTCGTGACAACGGTGTTCAATGCTGTCATGGGTGCGGTATAATAGAATATTTCGCAAACGAACAAGGCCGCCAATACGGCGGCCTTTTCGCGATGTTGCCGTTGAGCTGCCTTTGCGTAACATCTCGTATATTTATCTCTCGACTGCAGGATGCAAGTAGAATTGTTCTGTAAGGCCATGTCGCGCAATGTATACAGGAAATCTCCCAGCACCAGTAACACGATGCATATTGCTCTGCTCGCGCTCCTACAGCAGCGAAGAATGCAGTACAACGGAGCAAAGACGGATGCGAAGCAGGTCTCTCGAACGGTATGTCCATTTCATGCCCTTCAAGATTCGATCGGGGGATGAAGCATGAGTATCAAGTATATAGACATACACACGCATCGCCGAATCGATGCAAACGATGTAGTGAGCATCCTTTCGGTAGATGTACATCATGCTTATGGTACTGCTTTACCCGAGCACTGCAGTATCGGTGTCCATCCCTGGCATCTGGAAGCTATCGATGTCGAAGCAGCACTTGACAAGGTGCAGCGAAACGCCGGTTTGAAACAGGTAGTAGCTATCGGTGAGTGCGGGATTGACAGAATGAGGAAGCTGCCGCTGTCTCTTCAAAAGGATGTGTTTCTCCAGCATGTGCATATAGCTGAAAATGTCGGAAAACCTGTCATCATTCATGCGGTGCGTGCATATTCGGATTTGCTTGCGTTAAGAAAACACAGCGATAGATCCTTGCCCTGGATTGTGCACGGCTTCAACGGTGCCTACGATATCGCAATGCGCTTGATCGAAAAGAACATTCGTCTTTCCTTTGGTCCAGCAATACTGGACGCAGTAACGAAGGCGAGCAGGGTGATGCATGCACTACCCCGTGATTTTCTATTCATCGAAACGGACGAAACCCCTGAACTGTTACAGGATATGTACACTCGTGCATCTGTTCTACTCGATGTTGAAGCAAGCGAGTTTGCACAGCTCATGCTGCGTAACTACCAATCCATCATGCATGACCATGTCTGAATCTACTGATTGGCACGAACGGACTGAACTGCTTTGGGGAAAAGAGCGGGTTGCGGTACTGCATCGTGCACACGTACTCGTCGTTGGGCTTGGTGGCGTGGGTGCCTATGCCGCCGAACAACTGTGTAGAGCAGGCATAGGTGAGATGACTATCGCTGACGGCGATATCGTGCAGCCGAGCAATCGGAACAGACAACTGCTCGCTCTGCGAAGTACCGAGGGGAGATTGAAGACGGATGTCATGGCCGAGCGTATGCGTGACATCAATCCCGATATCCGTCTGCGAATAGTACATGAATTCATACGGGATGAGCGGCTTGAAGGTCTTCTCGAGTCTCCGTACGACTATGTTGTCGATGCGATCGATACGCTGTCTCCGAAAGTGTTTCTCATCTATCAGGCGAAGCGTGCCGGTCTTCGCATCGTAAGCTCGTTCGGGGCTGGTGCGAAGTGCAATCCCGGTCTGATACGTATCGGTGATATAGAGCAATCCCATCACTGCCGTCTTGGAAGAATTCTCCGCAAACGACTTCATCGCCTCGGGATACGTTCGGGTGTCACCGTCGTGTATTCCGTCGAGGAGGTTGATGAAGCTGCGATGTATTCCGTGGACGAGATGAATAAAAAAACAGTTGTGGGAACGATTTCATACATGCCTGCACTATTCGGCTGCATGTGTGCCTCCGTTGTGTTGCGAGATATCGCTTTGCAGAGTGATACAGAGAAGTAGCATGTCCTTGGCGTTATCGAGCGAGTAGTCGAATCACTGCATCGGCCACATCCTGAACACGAATACCTCCGTCGAACGTACATCGTTTCGGATCACCGGGGCATTGCGTTGCGCAATAATCTTCGGGCGGAAGAATGCACTCGGATATATTACCGAGTGGTCCCCATAATTCAGGCGAACATGCGGGAAGCGGGCAAAACAGATTGACCGACGGTATTCGTAGAGCGGCGGCCAGATGCATCGGACCCGTACTTGAACTTACGCTGACGGCTGAGGCCGCTATCATCCCCATAACGAGTCGAAGGTCGCCTCCGTCGTGAGGTAGTATTACTCCTTGCGTCGCAATTGCGGAAAACATCGTACGCAATGTCGTATTCGAAGGCGTGATCAACACGGCAACCTGCAATTCTGTATGCTTCGTCGCCAGATGCACTGCAAGTTCGAGATATGCACCAGCTTCCCAATTCGGTGCCGATCGACCGTTTTCAGGGTGCAGTATCACCAGAGGTCTCGAAATATCACGCCCGGCGCTTTCGAGTACTGCCTCGGCGTGACGTCGTTCATCGGCATGAACAAACACCTCGGGTGCGATGTCATCGCACTCAACGCCAAGTGCCCGGACAAGATCGAGACCGTAGTCGGCCTCATGCCTCAGGGGGACGTATTTGTTTCGACTGATGCCTCGTGAGAATGTCAATACCTGAAACAGTTTTTTCCCGGAACCAATTCTGCTTCGAATGCCTGCAAAGAACGTCATCCATGCATGTCTCTCGGTCGGAAGCAGGAGGAGAGCGGTATCGAAACGATGACTGCGAATTTCCCGCATTTTTCTGAAAAATCCCCGGTAGTCCGCATCGCTTCCTTCCCAGTCATCGGTGATGATAGTATCGAGATGCGGATTATGCAGAAGTACGGCTTTCATGGCCGGACGAAGCATTGCCGCTAAGAAAGCATCGGGGAAATGCATTCGCAACGCACGAATGGCTGGTGTCGCAAGAACAACGTCGCCTATGCGATCCGGACGTATGAGCAGAATTCTTCTATGACGCTTCATGATTCATCCTTCCGCTCGCCTTGACGCCGCTGCATCTCCCACATTTGAAGCAACATTTGCATTTTATTCATAGAGTGAATAGTTGCAACGACAAAGCCGGCCCAACCGTCCAGGAATCCTCCTCGAATGAAGTATTTCAACAAAAACTCCAGAGGTGGACGGAGAAGTACAGTAGCAGGACCGACTCGATGCTTCTTGTGCTTCTCCAGTGCTTCGAGAGAAGAGTATTTCAAATTCTTTCTTAGTAAATGACCAATATCCGGCAGAGTGTAATGCAGCATGTGCGTATGCAATTCACCGACGGAACCGCGAACGTGGAAACTCTCATGCACCAAGCGTTCAATCAAACGGACGGCTGATTTTCGAAACAGGCGCAACTGACGATCAGGATACCATCCACCATGACGAAGCCATGTGCCTGCGTAAAAGTTCTTCCTCGGTATAGTGTAACCATCTTTCGCTTCTGCGGACACAAGTATTCGGGTGATTTCATCGCGCAGTTCACTTGTGACTCGTTCGTCAGCGTCGAGGCTCAGAACCCATTCGCGGGTAGCGAGATCGAGAGCGAATTGCTTTTGTCCTGCGAAGCTGTCAAAATCCCTGAATTGGACCTGTGTGGCATAGTGCTCGGCGATTTCCATTGTTCGATCGGAACGCGAAGAGCAAATCACAATACGTTCGTCCGCCCAATCGACGGATTGCAAACATTCCGCGATATTGTCTTCTTCGTCCCCGGCAATGATGATGACGGAGAGTTCCGTTTTGCTAACTTCGTTTTCGCTCATTGCGAAATGTACGAAAAAAGCCGTGTCTTCGGGAGAGCCGTTACTCGTAAAATCCCAAATGATCCGTTTTCAGAATAAGCAGATCGGTGCTGCCATTACCAAAGGAGCGGGTCGAGCCAGTGAGAGCATAGCCACCATCTTGTGTCGGAGTAACGGCCATCGCCCAGTCTTGCAATGGTCCTCCGATAATGCGCTTCCATATCGTCTCACCCGTGCGATCCAGTTTGACCAGAACAATATCAGAGGCATCGAATTCGTAAGGGTTCGTATACCCACAGACAATATACCCACCGTCTGGTGTAGCGGCGATGCTACGCCCGATCGCATTCTGATGCAACACTTTTTCGATGTCCACATCGCCGGATGAATCTACCAGCAGGAACAACATGTCCGCCCTACGAAGCAATCTCGGAGACGAGTAGCCGATAATCGCAAAGCGCCCATTACTACCTTCGACCATTTTGAATCCCGTTTGGTCGATTTGTCCTCGCAAGCTACGTTCCCATTCAAGAATACCAGATGCGGAAACCTTGAACAACCAGATCGTACTCAAGCCGTTGCCGAATCCGAATCTGGAGCCAATGACTACGAAACCGCCGTCGTTCGTTTCATGTACGGAATACCCTCTGTCGCTGTCTCCCAAGCCGTAATCGTCATAGCTCCAGATTTTTTTTCCGAGTTCATCCGTGCGCAACAGCCATACGCGTGTGCCACCTGTACTGACGTCGTAGGAAGTACCGACCACGACGAAATCTCCATTCCGGCATTCTATTACTTCCTGGCCGTTGTCGTCACCCGTACCGCCATGCGACGTGCTCCACTGCATATTTCCGAACGAATCGGTTTTTATCAACCATAAATCATCCAGACCGCTGGTGAAGGAGCGCGTGCGTCCAGCCAGAACAAAGCCACCGTCGCGTGTCGGATACACCGAATAGGCTTCGTCCACGTGTATACCTCCGAAGGTTTTCGTCCACAGCGGTGATCCCTCGATGTTGGTGCGCAGCAGCAACACGTCTTCCGAGGCGGTATGTGGCATCCACGTTCGGCCGGTGATAATAAATCCGCCGTCATCGAGTTGCACGATGTCGTAGCCGATGTCGCTATGGCTGAGGTTGATGGTTTGGAGAAAGTACTTCAGCGGCTCGGTGATGCGCCGGCGGGGAGTATCCGGTTCGGTTGGTGGGACGCATCCCGCTAAGAAGACGAAACAGAGTGCTGTTATAATGCCTGAGCGTGTCATGATTCATCGTACTCCAATCAGAACAGAACGGATATGCCGTATGTTGCACCGGCGCGTTTAGACGTGAACCAGGTATTCTGATGCGGATATGCGAGAATAGTCGCGTCGAAGCCAAGGTGGAAGCGGACGCGAGTATCCGGCATGTACATAATGCCGGCACCGAAGCGCATCAGTGGCCAGGCCTCGAACGTGATTCCAGATGCAGCGGACACGTATGGTTCGATACCGCCGAGCATGCGTACAGGTGTGACGCGATAGCGGAACGTCCCCACTAGCCATGAAGTGAGCAGATTTTGTTCATAGCGCACGAAACGACCGTTTTCGAGACCGTGATAATGCTGCGAAAAGGCTTCATTCCCGTATTCGATACCAACGTCGCTATGTTCGCCGTTATAGTAGACGGCGACCGCCATGTTCTCCATCCACGGATCGGACTTCGTGGATATTGTGCTGTGCGGAAACGATTTCGCGGTAACACCACGCACTTCGAAGGAGAGCGCTTGAGTCTGTGGACCAAAATGAAATCCGCCGGCGTAAATCCGGGAATCAAGAGCAGCGACTGAGCCTGTATTCCGTTCTGCAGGAATCTGGGGTGATTGCGGAGCGACGCGACCAGCATCGAAGTGAGGAGTTTCCTTGTCGGGAGTGCCATCTACAGCAAATTCCTCTTGTTCTGCAGTATCCAATAGCGATTCGTCTTTTATGATAGCAGCCTCAACGACGAGAGGAGCATCATCAGCAGCGAAAGAAGCATCGTCTGTGAGTAGAGGCGCACCGTCGGCAACGAGAGGCAAACCGTCCGTGGCGAGAGGAGTATCGTCTGCTGTGGAAAGTAGTTGTGCTGCTACGATGTCGGATGGCATGCGTTTCGCAACGGCAACGGAGAGTAAGTGCGTGGACGTCGTCTGGTGATCGGCCGTGTTTTCGTGCAGAACGTCCGTCCCCAAGTGAGCGAATTCGGACGATGGCAGCGCGACGCGTTCTATAGTGCGGAAATCATACGTTCGGGCAGGTGCCTCCGCGTGATCGACCATAGGGGACAGGGTCGAATGTTGTAGATTCAGAAGAATGACGGCAGTGATAAAAGCCGCAGAGGCTGCAGAAGCGAGAGGGGTCCATGCCGTATGCCATTTCGTAGCAATCACAGTTGAGTTGCGTTCTCTCTGCTCGGAGAGGCCGAGCTGTTGGAACACTCTTGCCGTCAGAGCACTTGAGGGCGCTGCTTGCGATGCGAACGTCAGAGTGCGTTTTCGAATAAGGCGAAGTTGTCGAAGTCTGAGTCGATAATCGCTGTCGGTCGCGAGGAGGGAGAAGAACTGCTGTTCCAGATCACTTGAAAGCTCTCCGTCGATATACGTATGCAGCAGTTCGTCGGCCGATTGATACATGTTCTCGTTCATGATTCGTCGTTCTATAGTTTACTAGTTTGAAATTCGATGATGTATGGTTCAAGAATCTTACGAATACGTTCTCGTGCACGGGATACGCGTATGCGTACATTGCCGCTGGAAATTCCAAGTAGCGAGGCTATTTCTTCATAGGGCATGTCGGCGAATTCACGAAGGAAAAACGCTTCTCGCTGATCCTCGGACAGTAATTCCATAGCCATTTGAATGAGGTTCAGCATTTCCGTTTGTTCATGAGGCGTATCGTGCAATGCAAGGCCGGAATGTTCGATATCAACAGTTGGTCGTCGGTGACGCTGGATGTTGAGCCAGAGATTTCGTGCGATCTTAATCAGATACCCGGCAACATTCTTCACCTCACGGCCTTCTATCGCGCTTTCGTACAGCCTGGTGAAGGCTTCCTGAAACAAGTCGTCACTTTCCTCACGACGCCACGCCACGCATCTGCAATACGCGTTGATTCTGCCTGAAAGCCTTGTGTACAGTTCACGGAACGCGCCTTCGTTGGCACGGTCACGACGAAGTATGTCGTAGACTTCGACATCGCTCAGATTGTCGAATCGCTGTTCTTTTTTATGACGGGCGTCGTTTTTCACTCGATGTGCACTCTCGGAAAATATTCCGTCTCAAACAATAGACACTTGAGAGGGTGATTTGTTTCAATCTAGCAAAGCAAATCGATAATTGCAGGAAAAAATTCGCGGATATTCATTTTCCACACCAACGAATTTGTTTCGCAAGTAGCGAGGCAGTATATTATTAATCCACCGCGGGGTGGAGCAATTGGTAGCTCGTCGGGCTCATAACCCGAAGGTTGTTGGTTCAAGTCCAGCCCCCGCTACAAGGAAGGCAGAGCTGAAGAGCTTTGCCTTCATCGAATCGGAACGCATCAGGGAGATGAAGCATGTCATGGGTATATGTCATTCGTAGTGATGAAGGTTTTCGGTATA
>Ga0114946_10000693_pt1 | contig 22559 bp, 25 predicted proteins | sample WalLakDeSediment_FD_88676 | JGI IMG/M metagenome (GOLD analysis project Ga0114946, IMG submission 88676) | Lake sediment microbial communities from Walker lake, Nevada to study Microbial Dark Matter (Phase II) - Walker Lake 11/02/13 Deep Sediment | ecosystem: Environmental > Aquatic >...
GTGCTGGCCGAATTTGGCGCTGAGTCAATGCTTCCCGGCATGGTTGCCTTATCCATTATCAGGGAAATGGGCCCGGTTATTACGGCCCTGATATGCGCAGGAAAGATTGGCTCAGGCATGGGGGCCGAACTGGGCTCAATGAAAGTTACCGAACAAATTGATGCCATGGAAGTGTCATCAACCAACCCCATGCGGTTTTTGGTAGTTACCAGGGTATTGGCAGCTACCCTTATGATTCCCATATTGGTTTTGTATGCCGATGCCCTGGGGATTTTGGGAAGTTGGGCAGGGGCAAATATTAAAGGCAACGTAACGTTTGTATTATTCTTCTCACAGGCATTCAGCGTCATTGATTTTCTTGATTTATTTCCCGCCATTATTAAAACGTTCTTTTTTGGCGCCGCCATTGGCTTCGTTGGATGCTATAAAGGCTATACAGCAGGCCGCGGTACCGAAAGCGTGGGCAAAGCAGCCAATTCGGCCGTAGTGCTCTCTTCACTGCTTGTATTTATTATTGACCTGGTGGCGGTGCAAATTACAGATATGCTTTAAACCCAAAAAAATCAAAGTGATGGCCGAAACCGCAAACATTGCAGCAGAAATTAAAAAAACACCCAAACAGGTTGTTGAAATTGATAACCTCAGTATCGGTTTTGAAGAAATGAAAGTGTTGGATAATTTATCGCTAAAGCTATTTGATGGCGAACACCTGGTGGTGCTCGGTAAGTCAGGCTCAGGGAAATCTGTGCTGATAAAATGCATAGTGCGGCTGTTAATGCCCGACTCAGGAACCATAAACGTACTTGGCCAAAACGTAAATGAGTTGGACAATAAGGGATTGGAAGAGTTGAGAAAGAATATTGGGTTCCTTTTTCAGAGCGGCGCCCTGTATGATTCAATGACCATAAAGCAGAATCTTGAATTTCCATTGAAAAGAATCAGAAAAAACCTTACAAAACAGCAAATGAATGAAAAAGTGGAAGAAGCCCTTGAAAATGTGGGGCTGTCAGACACTTTAAATAAAATGCCCTCTCAGCTTTCGGGCGGAATGCGAAAGCGCGTAAGCCTGGCACGTACCGTTGTGGTTGACCCTTTGATCATTTTGTATGACGAACCAACCACAGGGCTCGACCCCCTTACCTCAGACGAAATAAGTGAACTCATTAACAAAGTCAAAAAAAAATACAAAACCTCTTCGCTCATAATAACCCACGATATTGAATGCGCCCGCGCTACTGCCGATCGGGTTATCATGCTGCAAAACGGTGAAGTTTATCTTGAAGGGAAGCTTGACGATTTTGAAAAATCAAAGGATGCTTTTATCAAGTCTTTTTTCAAATAATGATTAACCAGGAAAAAATTTAACACAATAAAGTCATGGATACACAAAATCAAAATTTCAAAGTCAGGCTTGGGCTTTTTATTGTAATTGGCCTGATAATTTTTGTTATTGCTATTTTTTTCATAGGCAAGCAAAAAAATCTTTTTAGCCCTGTTTTTAAGGTTACAACCAATTTTTATAATATTAGCGGCTTGCGGGTGGGAAATAATGTCAGGTTCTCTGGCATTAATGTGGGCATTGTTGATAACATTAGGATCATTAATGATTCAACGGTGCAGGTTGACATGCTCATCAGAAAAAACGTGCAGGAATTTATTAAAGCAGATAGTCAGGCTGGCATAGGATCTTCAGGCATTATTGGCGACCGCATTTTAACAATTACCCAGGGCAGCACTGATGCACCCATGGCCAAAGACGGACAACACATTGAATCGAAAGAACCGGTTGAAACCGATGCCATTATGGTGAGTTTGAATTCAACCGCTGAAAATGTGGAAAAAATCACCCTGGAACTCGCTGAAATTATGGTAAATATAAATAGCGGGGAGGGCGCCCTGGGCAGGCTAATCTCAGATCCGGCCATTGCAGAAAATATCAGCCAGACCATTGGAAACTTCAAGAATAGTTCAGCCGGGCTCGATGAAACTATAGAGACGACCAAAACAAACCTGTATGCATTTATGGAGAGCTTGCAGCAAACCGCAGCTAAAACTGAAATTGCTTCTCATCAACTGGGTGAGATCATGGTAAGAATTAACAGCGGAGAAGGAACCCTTGGCAGGTTAATCCAGGATACTACCATGGCCGGCAACCTGAATGAGACCTTTATTAACCTGAAACAAAGCTCGCAGGGGCTCGATGAAAACATGGAGGCACTCAAGCAAAATTTCTTTTTCAGGGCATATTTCAGAAGAAAAGCCAGGGAAGATGAAAAAGCCAGGCTTGATTCATTATCAACAGAGGCAGCCAGGAATGCCATCCCTTTTAACGACCCACCTTAACAATAAAACACGCCTGGTTCCTTTTTCAGCAATGCGTGATTTATGTAATATTTTCTCGAATTTTCGTAACATTTTTAGCAGGCCGGTGCCTTAACTTTGAATAAATCCTAAACCCTTATATCATGTCGCTACTTACCGTTTTGATTGTACTAATTGGAGCAGGCCTCCTTTTATGGCTTGTCAATAATTACATCCCCATGGATCGTAAAATAAAAACGATTCTGAATGTGGTGGTGGTTATCGTGGTCATCATTTGGCTGTTAAAGTCATTCGGACTCTTAGATTCGCTCAGTAATATTCAATTGTAAGCATTCCAATTTCCTTCACCCAAATCCAGACGTTATGCAGCAAAATTCTACAAGAATCTGGAATGAGAGAAAAGAAAAGCTCAAGCAAAGGTTCCCTGATATTATCGATAAAGATTTACACTATTACGATGGCAAGGAAACGGTAATGATTGAGCGGCTGGCTCATAAGCTGGGGAAGACAAGCGCTGAGCTTCGCTTTATTATCCATGCGGTGATTTAAGCTAAGATGAAACCTGTAACTTATTTAATTCTACCCAGAAAAAATGTAACACTTTCAGGGCCTGAAACCCTAATCTTTGAATTGTAAAAAAACGTTCACACCCAAAATTAAACCAAATGGAAAGTCACGAAATAAATGGCACCCAGAAATTCGAACAAGATGATTTTAAGCAGGAAATTTTAGGATATGCAAGTTTTGAGCCCCTGGTGTACAAGGCAGAAAAAGAGGTTCGGTATGTTGAATTACTGGCCATGCTTGACAAGGCGAAAGCTGAAATTTTTAAGATCGTTTCAGGACATCGTGTTGATTATTTAATAAAAAAAATTGAGCGTAATGAAAACAACAAAAACTAATTCCCTGGCAAAAACATTGTTTTTGTTTGGTATGGTGGTTATGATGGCATTTTCAATGAATTCATGCACCAAAAAGATTCCCTTTCTAATCTCCTCTGTTCTTCCGGCTGCAGAAGGTCAGGTGGTAGTAAAAACTGACAAAAACAATAATTACGTTATTCAGGTTGAAGTATCAAACCTGGCTGATGTTAGCAGATTGCAGCCTCCCAAAAACAGCTATGTGGTATGGATAGAAACCGAAAGGGGCCAGGCAAGGAATATTGGAAGCATTGTCAGTTCAAAAAATTTAAAGGCATCATTTGAAACGGTTTCGTCATTTAAACCCAACAGGATTTTTATTACTGCCGAAGAAAACGAGAGCTCTCAATACCCAGGTCCAATGGTGGTGTTGACCACCAACAGATTCTAGATTAGCACCCAAAACCCTGAAGCAAAATTTGTTTCAGGGTTTCTTTCAATTCAGCCCTTATCTGGGTTTTTCGGTGCAGGTTTTTGTGCAGGTTGTAAAGAAACAGGTCAAGGCCAGTAAATTTTAAAAACCAAACCGATGAAAAAAATACTCTATTTGCTTGTCATCACATTCCTGCTGGCAGGCTGTGCCTTAAACCTTGTTACTGGCCGAAAACAGCTGAATTTAGTCAGCGAATCAGAGATGCAACTAATGGCTGTTGACCAATACCGAAGCTTTTTAAGCGAACATAAGGTGTTGAACCCGGGCAACAACGCAAGTGCTGCCATGGTTACCCGTGTTGGTACACGCATTGCCAATGCTGTTACTGCCTATTATACAAGGCAGGGGATGGAGTCAATACTCGAAGGATATGCCTGGGAGTTTAGCACGATTGACGATAAAGATGTGGTAAATGCCTGGTGCATGCCTGGCGGAAAAGTTGCTGTATTTACCGGCTTATTGCCGATAACCCAGAATGAAACAGCACTTGCAATTGTAATGGGGCATGAGATTGCCCATGCCGTTGCCAAACATGGTAATGAACGAATGAGCCAGGCCTTGGTCCAGCAATTGGGTGGTATGGCCCTGCAAGTTGCATTGGCTCAGCAACCCCAGCAAACGCAGGAACTGTTTTTAATGTCGTATGGCATCGGAAGCACCGTGGGGGCCATGTTGCCCTGGTCGCGGCAGCAGGAAACCGAAGCAGATAAATACGGGCTTATATTTGCTGCCATGGCCGGTTACGACCCGCGCGAAGCCATTCCATTTTGGGAAAGGATGTCAGCAGCAGGTGGGGGAAGCCCGCCTGAGTTCCTGAGCACCCACCCTTCTGATAATACAAGAATGAGGAAACTTAAGCAATTTATGCCCGAAGCCCTAACCTATTATAAACCCTGAGTTTTTACAATATAGTAATCGTTAGGGGCACAGTTTTTTTGTGAGTGATATTTTAAATAAATTTGCATCATGGCCTTTTACCATTTCGTTTAAACCAGAACCTGCCAGGATATAAGAACCCAGAGGGGGCAGGGTATGAACCGGCACAGTTAAGGCTTAATAATTAATTCTGCGTTGAACCAATGGCAAAATCACCAAAGAACAGGCCCGAACCAAAACAACTCACCTCCAAAAAGTTGTTAAAAAACCCTCCCCCGGCACCAAAACCCAGCTTATTTCCCATTGCCGGTATCGGAGCTTCGGCCGGCGGCCTGGAAGCCCTCGAGCAATTCCTGGCCAATGTGCCTGAAAACAGTGGTATTGCTTATGTTGTAATACAGCATTTAGATCCTACTCAAAAGGGAATGCTGCCTGAGTTATTGCAGCGCATTTCTAAAGTGGAGGTTTCCCAGGCTAAAGACGGCATGGTTGTAAAACCAAACTGTGTTTATGTTATTCCGCCCAACAAGAGCATGTCGATCTTAAACGGTATTCTTTACCTGTTTGAACCCATGGAAGCCAGGGGCTTGCGGCTTCCAATCGATTTTTTTATGCGCTCATTGGCCGATGATCGTCAGGGGCTCAGTATTGGCATTATACTGTCTGGCATGGGCTCTGACGGAAGCATTGGGATCAGGGCTATAAAAGAGAAAAATGGAATCGTATTGGTTCAGGAACCCGAAACGGCAAAATTCGACAGCATGCCCCGAAATGCCATCGATTCCGTTTTGGTTGATATTGTGGCTCCCGCCAACGAATTACCGGAAAAACTCCTGGAGCTTCTAAAACACCTTCCGCTGGTAAAAATCAACCCTGAGGTAGAAATACAGGATAAAAGTGCCCTTGAAAAAATTATCATTCTGCTGCGAACCTATACCGGCAACGACTTTTCGCTATATAAGAAAAGCACGCTCTATCGCCGCATCGAAAGGCGTATGGGGGCCCATAAAATCGACAGGATTTCTTCTTACGTAAGCTTGCTGCAAGAAAACCCAAAGGAAGTGGACATACTTTTCAAGGAGCTGCTTATTGGGGTCACTAATTTTTTTCGCGACGCAAAAGTTTGGGAAAAGTTTGGAAGAAGCGTTTTGCCTGAAATAATTCTGAATCTGAATGCCGGCCACAACCTCAGGGCATGGGTGACAGGCTGCTCTTCAGGAGAAGAAGCCTACTCCCTGGCAATTATCTTTAAGGAGACCATCGAGAATATAAAGCCTCGCCGCAACATTTCCCTGCAGGTATTTGCCACCGATCTCGATCAGGATTCCATTGAAATTGCCCGAAAGGGAATATATCCTGAAAACATTTCTGCAGATGTGTCGCCCGAGCGACTAAATCGTTTTTTTGTCAAAACAGATGAGGGGTATCGCGTTAACACTGAAATAAGAGAGATGGTAGTATTTGCCCAGCATAATATTATCATGCAACCGCCATTTACCAAGATTGATATTCTTTCGTGCCGAAACCTGCTTATATATTTGGATCCCGAATTGCAAATCAAGTTATTGAAGCTTTTCTTTTATAGTTTGAATTCCGAAGGGATTATGCTTCTGGGCAGCTCAGAAAGCCTGGGCACCGTTAGTCACCTTTTTAAATCTGTTGATTCTGGTTTGAAAATTTATCGGCGCTCGGCTGATGCAATGTTACCTGACTTGTTCAACTTCCCTTCCTCCTATTCGCGAAACAAACCCGAGCATATTGAAAAACATTCCCCTGCAATTCCTGGCCGGAATATCCAGGAGCTAGCCGATCAGATGCTGCTTCAGCATTTTGCCCCTCCGGGTTTGCTGGTAAACGGAGAGGGGGATATTATTTATATTACCGGCCGCACCGGGAAATACCTTGAGCCCGCATCCGGAAAAGCGAATATGAATGTGTTTGCCATGCTTCGCGAAGGTTTGCGAAATGAATTTCCGGCAGCTTTTAACCAGGCCATTAGAAAAAAAGGGAGTGTTGTGTTGCGAAACCTGAAGGTGGGAACCAACGGTGGTACACAAAAGTTGAATATCACCATACAATGGATTGCTAAACCAGAGCCATTAAAAAATATGGTCATGATCGTTTTTTCCGATGTTGCTGAGGTTCATGATCTTAAAATAACGGGAAAGAGGGGTAAGGGATCCCTGAACAGTTTATGGGAAACAGAGCTGGAAACAGAGCTGCAGAGCACCCGCGAAAAGATGCAGAGTACAGTGGAGGAAATGCAGGCCTCGCAGGAAGAACTCAAATCGGCTAACGAAGAACTGCAATCGGCCAACGAAGAATTGCAATCAACCAACGAGGAGCTTACCAGCTCAAAAGAGGAAATGCAAAGCCTTAATGAAGAACTTCAAACCGTAAATGCAGAGCTTCAGGCCAAGGTAGATGACTTTTCGCGCCTGGATAATGACATGAAAAACTTGCTCAACAGCACCGATATTGCTACTTTGTTTCTTGACAAGGAATTGAAAATTCGGCGATATACCAACCAGGCAACCAAAATTTTTAAATTGATAAAAAGTGACATCGGACGTCCCATCACCGACCAGGTCTCCGATATTAATTATCCTGAATTGGCTGAGGATGCCCTTGAGGTTTTAAACTCCCTGATATTTATTGAAAAACAAATCCCCGGAAAAGATGGACAATGGTTCTCTGTCCGCATAATGCCCTACCGAACTTTCGAGGACCGGATAGATGGCCTCGTCATCACCTTTATCAACATTTCCGAATTGAAGAAGGTGGAAGAAGAGTGTAATGAAACCAAACTGGTCGAACGTTTGTTGTTAAATAGCTATGCACATCCTGTTTTTCATTTATCTGTTGGTTTGACGATAAATGATCTGAACCTCGAGGCTGAAAAACTTTTCGGCATTAAACGTGAAAATGCATTAGATCAAAGCTGGGTAAAATTGTGTGTCGCCGAGCCAGAAAGAAAAAAGACAGAAAATCTATTGCAGAAAATGTTCACCAAACTGGAGGGCGGAACAACACAGGTTCAGGTAAAAAAGGTCGAAGGGAAAAATGCATTGGTTGAGTGTGAGTTTAAAATATTACTAAACAACCAGAAAAATGCAACTGGAATAATGGTATTCATTAAAAGCTAAAAAACCGGGAGGTTGCAGCATTTTTGCCCTTCCCTTAGAAAACATAATTAAACACGTAAATTACAAAGCCATGATAATTGAAGATCCTGATTATACTGATCCTCGGATACTACGTAAGAAAGCCGAAGAGATTCTCAAATTGAAAAAAGAAAAAGCGGCCCATGAGAATTTGGAAATTGATGCAAAGAAGCTACTGCACGAACTACAGGTGCACCAGATTGAGCTGGAAATGCAGAATGAAGAGTTGCGCCTGGCCATTGAAACAGCAGAAGAGGCCCTGAAAAAATATACCCTTTTGTTTGACCAGGCCCCGGTTGGTTTTTTTACCCTTGAGCCTGACGGTACCATAAGCGAACTTAATTTTACTGCCGCAGAAATACTTGATGAAAAACGCTTCAGTTTGTTGGGAAGCAACTTTAAACTTTTCGTTTCCGATGACTCCAAGTCAGTTTTTAACCACTTCTTTAGCCAAGTGTTTAAAAGCAAAAAAAAGGAAACATGCGAGGTGAAACTTGGATATGACAATAAAACCCTTTGCCTGGCCCATTTGGAAGGCATTGCAGTGGACGAGGATAAGAGATGCCAGTTGTCGGTTGTGGATATTACAAGCTTCAAAAATACCCCATAAATAAAAGGGCTGCCTTTCAGATGTTTTAGCACCCGAAGACAGCCCCCTAAATTAATTCTGGGTATATTTATTTTTATCTGTTAAAACCGGTATCCCAGCGACACGCCGAAACCAGTGTTTTTATACTCTCTTTTGTTATCACCAGGCAATCTGTTATCTTCAGGATTAATTTTCAGAAATCCCCATTGGGTGTTCAGCTGGAAAAATAAACCGCCTGCCATCTCGTATCCGGCAAAAATGTTTGCGCCTGCATCGAGTGCTTTAAAATAGGATGAGGTTATCGGATCACTGGCATCCACCACATTTACAAATTCAATATCATTCTCGTAAGAAACAGAGCCGATTTCAAATTTATCCTTGCCTTTAAAAGCGTAACCAACGTAGGGGCCAAAACCCACCATCACGTATCCATTTCCCAGCAAGCCTTTATAAACCAGGTTCAGGGGAACTTCAATATACGACAGGTTTATTGTTCTTTGAATTGGGTCGTTAACGATCTTAGCGCCCTTGGTTGAAAAAAGCACGCCAGGCTGGAAATAAAAATCAGGTGCAATGGGTATCTGGATATTTAACCCGGCATGATAACCTATGATCAAATCATTTTCAAGTTTATCTCCAGAGAAATCCTTTCCATTTATGTTCTGAAAGTTTACACCTCCCAGAACACCGAATGCAGTCCTTTGGCCTCCGGGTCTTTGCGCCATGGCTAAAGAAGCGGTAAGCATAAGAATCATGGCTATTGAAAAAATTTTGTTTTTCATTTTATTGTTTTGTTAAGGTTAAAAATTTTATTGATTTGCTGCTGCTTCAGCATCAGCACGCATCTTTTCATTGGCAGTAATCACGAATTCGACCCTGCGGTTTTGAGCACGACCATCTGCGGTATCATTCAGATATTTCGGTAATGTTTCGCCAAATCCAATAACCGCTAAGCGGCCTACAGTAACTTTCTTTGAAATCAGGTATTCTGCAACGGCAGTAGCGCGCCTTTCAGACAAGGCCTGGTTGTAGGTTAAACTGCCTTGGCTGTCGGTATGCCCCTGAATTTCAATATCCGTGTCAGGATAAGCATCCAGCACTTTTACCAGTTTATCAAGGCTGTTTTTTGCATCATTCGACAGGCTAGACTGGTCAAATCCAAACAATACGGCACTGCTGAATTCAACTACAATACCTTCGCCAACGCGAAGAACCTTGGCATCGGGAACGGTTTTTGCAATTTCTTCAGCCTGTTTGTCCATTTGGTGGCCAATAACGGCACCTGCGGTACCACCAACTGCAGCGCCGATAATTGCCCCCATGGCGGTATTGCCGGAGGCCTTGCCGATGACGGCACCCATGGCACCACCTGCGGCGGTTCCGACTACCGCTCCTTTTTGGGTCTTATTCATTGACGAACAACCTGCAAACATTACAGTGGCCATCAAAATCATTCCTAAACTCAATCTAAACTTTTTCATAATTTAAGGGATTTATCATTTGAACAAAAGTAGCTTTGGCAAGGCCTTTTAATGTTACACAACTTACCCAAAGAGTTACATTATTCACACCTTTTATATGTTTTCCAGGCTTTGACCAGCAGGGCGCCATATGTGGTTTAAATAAGCCATAGGACGGCATTGAATATAGAAAGAATGGATTTTTCTTTGTATCTTTCCAAATATTTTCATCTTGTGAAACGAGCATGAGGAGATTGTTATCTCACAGGAGAATGATCAACAAGTGAGTTCTATCTAACCTATGAAAAACAAATGCTGTAAAGATGAAACTCTTTATCAAATTTATGGTCAGCCTTCGGTGCAAGATGTTGGTCATGGAAGAGCTTGAGAAAATTGGGATCAGATATTTTTCAGTTGACCTTGGCGTGGTTGAGACCCAGGAAGAGGTTTCGCAAGAGCAACACGATGCGCTGAAGGTAAATTTGCTAAAATCAGGACTGGAATTACTGGATGACCACAGGAGCATTCTGATTGAGCAAATCAAAAATGTGGTCATAGAAATGATCCACTATTCCGACGAACTCCCAAAGGTTAACTATTCTGCCTACATCAGCGAAAAAGTTGGTTATAATTACACCTATCTTTCCAATCTATTTTCTGAAGTAAAGGGCATAAACCTTCAGCAATTTATTATTATGCACCGTATTGAGAAGGTAAAGGAGTTGCTGCTTTACGATGAGCTGAACCTTTCTGAAATCTCATACAGGCTGCAATACAGCAGCGTAGCCCACCTTTCTAACCAGTTCAGGAAAATTACCGGACTCACACCTTCTTTCTATAAACAATTAAAGAGAAAGCGCAGGGGGAATCTCGAAAACCTGTGAAATATGTAAGTCTTTCTCGTAAAAATGTAATGCTCCCGCCCCCTTTTATGCCCAACTTTGCTTAGATCTGAATTGGGCTGACCATGAGAACCGCATTTTACATCATTACATCTATCCTGCTAATAGTATGGGCTGTTGGAACACTGAGATACGACGCCGGTGGCACATTTCATTTGGTGTTGGTTTTTGCACTTGTAACATTATTGATTCCATATATTGCCGGGAAAAAAGTGCCTAAAAAAACATCGTAAAATAAAAAACTGAATTTTAACATTACCAAAAAAATATTACCATGTCACACGAAAGAGAAGGCAAGGAAAAATCGGGCAAGAAAGCACCGGTGAAGAACCTGAAGGAAAAGCGTGCCGCCAAGGCCGCTAAAAGAGAGGAAAAGGAATCAGGGAGTAAGATCATGATTGTTAGTCCCGTATCCAAATCTGCCAAATAAAAGAACAGGTCAAACTTACCAAAAGACAATTGAATTTAACAGTCTCCCGGAAAATCCGGGTGCAAATTTGAAACCCATTTTGCGAAAGCGCATAAACTAATATTTTATGAAAAAAATAATTTTAACATCATTACTAGCATTGTTTCTGTTTTCATTTGGGCAGGCACAAGACTATAACACGGGCATTGGTCTGCGGGGCGGTCTTTCCAACGGCCTTACCATTAAACATTTTATCAGTAGCAATACCGCACTGGAAGGACTTATTTCCTCAAGATGGAGAGGCTTGGAATTGACAGGTCTTTACGAGATTCACAACCGTGCTTTTCAGGTTGACAGGCTAAACTGGTATTATGGCCTTGGCGCCCATGTTGGTTTCTGGAATGGCGATTATACCTATAGATACGGGCCTCCCTATAGCAGATGGGGCGAGGCAGGTAGAAATTATGCCGTAGTAGGGATAGACTTAATCCTTGGACTGGAATATAACTTCAGTGAAATTCCATTTAACTTAAGTATTGACTGGAAACCAGCTTACAACTTTTTGGGTTATAGTGGCTACAATAGGTTCTGGGGAGATGGCGGGGCTGTTTCAATTCGCTATATATTTTAATAAGGAATTCAAAAAAAGATACCTCCCAATAATACCCCCAATATCCCTCCCGCAATGAGGCGACCAAGCGCGAAAGCAACGGGTTGCCTCATTTGCATTTTGTGCTGTTGGTTTTTTCTGAAAATTGTGTAATAATTTTCGCTACCTTTTACCTTTGCTTTATAAAAATTCCTTTGCATGACAGACCGACAAAAAATAGCGGAAGCAGCTTTTCATGAAGGCTTTAACTGCGCCCAGGCTGTATTGCTGGGTTTCAGTAAAGAGATTGGCCTAAAGGATGAAGAGTTGTTGCGAATCTCATCAGGATTCGGGTCAGGTATGGCACGCATGCAGGAAACATGCGGCGCCCTTACCGGGGGAATGATGGTGATCAGCTACCTGTATGGCAAGCATAAGGTTGGCGACCATGCATCGAAGGAAATATCCATTGAGATGATCGGTGCCTTTGTTAAGGCATTCCGCGCTAAGCATAAAAACACCCATTGCCGCGATCTGCTGGGGCTCGACCTTAGTACTGCTGAAAATATTAAAATTGCCTCCGAGGACCCCTCATACACAAAGAAATGCACGGACTATGTAACCGATGCGGTTGATATTCTGGAAAGGGAAATCCTTAAGCTTCCGGGCTTTTAATGCTGGTAATAAACCTTGCTTACCATTTTCCAGCCATCCTCAAAATTATACAATGAAATGTAGTCGGTAAAAATCTTGTTGCCGTCCCGGTAAAGCTCCAGTTTTACTACGGCCACGGTGCCGGTTATTTCCACATCAAGAAACTTCCCGGTAATGTTTGGCGGGGTTGATGGCGGGTTGGCTTTCCGCTGCTCAACCCTTTCCATCCAATCCTTTATTTGCAGTTTCGACATTTGCCCCTCGCGAAAAAGCAGCATTTCAAATTCGGGATGAAATCCCTTGCGGGCCACTTCCAAGTCGCCAAGGTTTTGCATGGCATCAATGTAAGCTCCTTGTACAACTTTTTTAATGGCATCTTCTTCGCTTTGCGCAAAAAGGGCAAAGGGCACGCAGAATAGCAGAAATATTAAGAAGAAACGTTTCATTAAAGAATTTTTGAAAATTTAAAACTTCAAATATGGGCAAAAAATAACTGCCTTCAAAGCTTTTTTGTTCCGGGCTTTAAAGGCAGTTTAAGAAACTTTCAAATTTTATTCTCTCTTTGCCCTTTCGCGGGTCCAATTAGTGTTGCGGCCAAGCATGCGCATGCCCATAACATAGCCCCTTAGCACCAGGGTGTTATTTCCATCAAGACGCATGAAGGCAGTGTAGGTCTTGCCGTTGTCTGGGTCGTAAATGGTTCCGCCCGACCATTCTTTTTTGCCGGCATCGTACTTAAAGCCTTTCAGAAGCTGCATGCCAAGTATGGGTTGGGTCTTTAGTTTGGCATCAGGGTTTTCCTTGTCGAGTTTGGGTTTTCCATTTTCATCAAGGGGTTCATTCAACCAAACAATACGGCCAACAAACTGACCGCCGGGTGTTTTGGTGACTTCGATTTGCGATTTTCCGTTATCAGTTAGCCAAATGCCCAGAACGGCATCGGCCTGCGCCCAGATTGGAACGCTAATGAACATGGCCATGGCCAGCACAAGGAGTTGTTTCTTCATGTTCGCGCTTTTTTGATTTTTAGGTTTTTTGTTTTCCGGACCTGATCTTTACAGGCATCCGGCAAGGGTATCAAAATTAAAAAAATAAATGTTTAAAACAACTGTTATGAAAAATGGATCAGATCTCGGCCATTTTTTCGAAAAGTGCTTCAAGATCAGTGCTCAGCGAAGGGGTTTTATTAACAAGGTATTTGATATATGCTTCACCTCCGGCATAAAAAGCCAGCCGGCTTAGCTTGCCAGCGCGTCCAACCCGGTTGGTTTCAATGCCGAGTTGCTGCCTGAGCTTGTTTTCTATAAAAATGGCAAAACCTTCCTTCCACTCCTGCCAGAGCATGTATTGGTAGTCGAAAGGGCTCAGCAATGACTGCAAGGCTTTGCGGTTAAGCCAAATGGCTTCTTCATCGCCGATGTCGAGGGCATGTATGAATCGCCGGTAAGTTTCTTCCACGCTTTTTTCCCCGTAAGGGAATGGATGCGACATTTCCCACATGTAATCCTGCTTCTCAAGGGCATGCTGTGCCAGCTGAAGATTCGCCCGCAATACGGGTTCAACTGTTTCCCATTGGTGGCAGTGGATAAACTCATGAAAGATGGTGACGTACCCTTTAGGAGTGTCGAAAACTTCACCGGTAACTATGCATGCGGCCTTTCCCTCGTAAAAATCGAGCGGGAAGGCCGCCCGCACCCCTTCAGGCACAGGCATGTTTGTGGGTGAGTGAGCCACCAGCTCGTATTTGGTCTTTTCTGAATTAAGGTCGAAAACATAGAAATGGTTGTCCTGCACAATGGCAATGGGGTAGAGGTGCTTTACAAAGGGATGCACGCCCTTCAAAATGTCGCGATATTCGAACACCCTTACCAGTGGCTCCCTGAATTGGCGGGCCACTGCCTCGGGCGTTACCATGGGCGCCCCGGCAAGCTGCCCCATCAGGAGCATGGAAAGGAAAAAAAGTTTCACCGACTTCATAGATGGGCTTAATTTCTTCCAAATTTAAGAAATGTAAGGGAGAAGTCAAAAAACATTGCCATTGTTATGCCCTTCGGCTCACTCGAAAGGAATCAACAATGGCTACAATGATAACTTTCTAAAACCATTCTACCGCTTTCCAGCTATTCTTTCGTTCTCTCTAAACACCCGCATAAAGTTCCCTGCCCAAATCTTTTCAATATCCTTTTTGCTGTATCCGCGGCGAACCAGTTCAAGGGTTATGTTTCCCATTTCGGTTACATCATAGCAGTCTTCAAGCGCGCCGCCACCATCAAAGTCGGTGCCAATACCCACATAGTCAATACCTATTAGGTTCACGATATAGTCCACATGGTCAACAAGGTCGGAAACAGTGGCCAGGGGGGCTGGGAACTTTTGATTGAGCTCGTCCCATTGGCGGCGCACCTCATCCAAGTCTTCATCGCTCAGGTTTTCGAAGTTGTTATAGCGTAGGCGCAGATCGGCAAAAGCTGAGTCGCGCTCGGGATAAGGTGGCATATCCTTCACATAGCTGCTCAGGATGCAAAGTTGAATGACTCCACCATTTTCGGCCAGTGCAAGCAGCATGTCATCATCAAGGTTGCGGGGGCTGTCGCAAATGGCACGGGCATTCGAATGCGATGCAATAATGGGCGCTTTGGTTGTTTCCAATACATCATAAAATGCCTTGTCAGAAATATGGCTTACATCTATCATCATGCCCAGGTGGTTCATTTCGCGCACCACTTCACGACCAAAATCAGATAGGCCATTATGCAGCGGTCCTGCATTATCGGTCGAAGAATCGCAGACCTGGTTATTGCGGGTGTGCGAAAGGGTTATGTATCGTGCTCCCAAATTGTAAAATTCCTCTACCATCGAAAGGTCATCTCCCAGGGGATAGGCATTTTCAAGGCCGATGTAAATGGCACGTTTTCCCTCCTCTTTCAGGCGGTAGGCATCTTCAGGGGTAAGGGCCAGTTCAGCCATTTCAGGGTGCTTTTCAAAGGCTTCATGCAGCATATCGAAAATTTCTATGGCACGCCGCTTGGCTCCTTCATAGGCTTCGGGGTTCATAGCACCCTGCCCCAGGAATACAGCAAAAAAGGCTGCATCCAGACTGCCTCCTTCCATTCGCGGAAAGTCCATCTTGCCGCCGCGCTCGCGGGGATCATGATGCTGGCTGATGTCAAAATCGGTGCGCATCATGCGAAGTGGCGTGTCGGTATGGCTGTCGAGGGTTAGCACCTGGCGGTGAATTTTATCGGCCTTCTGGCGAAGCTTTTCTTCGCTGGGAGTGCAGGAAGTGTTAATTAACATTGCAAAAAAAGCAAAAACAAGGGGAAGATGAATAAATTTTTTCATTACGGTTAAAAATTTCAGGCCGTAAAAATAGGGAATTTTTTTCAGGTTCAAGCCTGCCTGCCGCAGGCAGGGTTTAAGGTTCAAGGTTTGGGGTTCTGACTTCGCCCTGCCTGCCGGTTTACCCGCCTGTGGTGGGCAGGCAGGCTTTGGAGGGGTGGCTTGTCCCGCCTTAGGCGGGAGGGGAGGTCCTTGAGAAAATTTATGATTTCTGATTGTTGAAAAACGGACTGATTCTTCCCCAAAAGATTACAAGCACAAGGGCTAAAAGTGAAACACCAACGAATGTCCACTTGACCATCCCCGCCACCGAAGCCATGCGGGCAATATTTACAAATTGTTCGGGATAACCGGCCAGCATGGTAATGATGCCGGCGTTTTCAACAAAATCGAAAACCAGCGCAGCGAACGGCAGGAGGTTGAGGTATTGCCATTTTGGATTTTTAAAAGGTATGCCATTCATGAACCAGCTAATGGCCATTGCCAGCAGTCCGGCATACACAAAAGGGTAAATGCTGTCGGCAATGGCTGTGGTTATTATTGCTCCGCTTCGACCGTCATCACCATAAGCGGAAATGATGGTATAGGCCTGTTCCGGGCTGAAGCCAAACATCAGGTCGAGCATGGGCTGGCCCTCACCCGGGCCAAATTGCCGGGTGAAAAACGGGAAGACCCACAGACTGAAAAATAGTTGCAAACCAAGGAAGATCAATACTAACTTTCCGTTTGCCTTTTGGCGGATAAAACAGGATAATCGCTTCAGCATAACCTACCTCCTCAGCGCTGCCTTGCTAAAAATATGCTCGGGAATGTCCTGGTTGAATTTAATGCTGGTCATTCTGAACTCGGTGCCATCACCCTGCCTTAGCATATCCTTGTAAAGGACCGTAGTGGGGAACCATCGGCCTTCAATTTGCTTCACATCGGTCAGGGTGGTTTGTTTGAGCAGTTGCCCGCTTTTGGCAAAAAGTTCCTCGCGCAGCGGGACAAACCTTTCGGAATCAATCCAGATCTTTCTTGAGTCGTAGGCAATATCGCTTACCGTAGCTTTGAGAAGCAAAACAAAGGTGTTCCTTCCATCAATCGTTTCGCGACCAACGATCTCTGCCTTGTATACGTCGGTAAGCTTGCGGTCTTCCATCATATCTTCGTAAGATAGGTCAGAGCCCATGACCGATTGCCGCAGCATATGCCCCGAAATCTGGATGATGCGGTCGGTGGAAGGGGAGTAGATCCAGAGCTGGTTTTCCAGCTTCAGCATCTTGGTGCCTGCCTCACGCGCCGGAGAAAGATACTCGGTAAAGGATTGCTTTTCGCCCACGCTATAAGAGCGCGCTGCAATGGTGCGGCTGCCCCGCCGGCTGTGAATGGTCATGCTCGACTCCACAATGCGGTTTTCAGAAAACATGTTACGGTCAACCCTTTCCAGAATTTCATTGGCGGTGGGTTGGGAAAAGCAAGTTAATGTGAGTGTTATTAAAAATAAAAATGTGAGTGTTTTCATTGCAGTTCAATTTAGTCAAAAGTCTGAAAGTCAAAAGTCGAAAGTCAGAAATCCAGCCTTCTAAATGGATATTACTTTGGTTTTTTTAATGCTTTTATTAAACCTTTGATTAATCTTGATACCTCAATTACAGCAGCAAGAAGGTTCTCTTTTTGGTCAATTGTGATATATCCAAGCCGGTGGGCCAGATAAATCATTGATCTGACTTCACCGCAAGAACCTGCCGATATGAAAAGGAATTTTGAAAATTCTGCATCGGAACTTCTTTCAAAACCTTCGGCAATATTGTTTGATATGGAAACCGCTGCGCGGCAAATTTGGTCCTTAAATCCGAAATCTTTTGAGTCTCTGAAAATGGAATAGGTTTTAACTGCCAAATCTTGCGATTTTTGCCATGCAATGATTTCTTCAAATTGTTTGATTGTCATTTCTGATTTTTTTGGTTTTTATTTTTTGACTTTTAACTTTCCGACTTTCGACTTTCTAACTTCTTCTTACGCTTCCAACTCCTTAAAAAGCCTCGAAGTCTGCCGCCGGTAGATGCCAATTCCCGAAAGGGCGGTGCCGATAACGGTTGAAATAACACCGGGAATGAACCCAATGTAGAAGTCAGGCGGGGTGATGCGGGCCCTGATGCGGTCAGGCATCATCAGCGAAGCGCCATCCATCATGCCTTCAATATTAATGCCGTACACTTGCATCCACCAAGCCAGCAGCAGGCCAATGGCAGTGCCAATAATAGATCCGGCAATGCCAATAAAAACCGATTCGTAAATCATGGTTCGGTACACATGGCCTTTTTCTTCGCCCATGGCCAGTCGCACGCCCACTTCGCCATAGCGGCGCAGACCGCCCAGCAGGCCGGCATTCCAAAGCACCAGGGCCATTGCAAAAATGAATATCATTGAAACATAGGTTGCCCATACATCTGTTAGGTGGACATAGGTGCCCATGGTGCTCTGCTGGCTGAGGGCTTTCATAACCGGGGCGAATTCGTCAGGGTCGTCAATATAGCTTTCGTTGAAAATCTCAGCAGTTTTTTCGGCAAGTGTATTGTCGTAAAAACCACCCGGGAAGAAGCCTATGATTTCTCCGGCGGCATCATTCATGTCAAGTGCCATGCGGGCATCTTCAATGTCCATGATAATAGTCCCCCGGTCGAGTATTTCCACGCCGAACAGCAGGGTTCCGGAAACGATAAAGTTTTGCATCACCATGCTTCCGTTCATGCTGGATCCGATCAGGGTAATCTCATCGCCAGGTTCAATCTTCAAGAAGTTCGAGAAGGTTTCGCTGATCAGCACCTCGCCGGCTTGTTGCGGCAGCGCGCCCCTTACGATGACGCGGCTTAAATTGAGCCGCTCTATTTCCCTGGTGTGCCCTGACAACAGATCGAGCCCAAGCCCAATGGCAGGGCCCTGTGCCCGTGTTTCACCAAATTCGTCGGGAGCATCGATCAGTCCGCCAAACTGTATGCGGGCCGCCCACTCCATCCCCGGGAATTTCTCTGAAAGCTCCTCTTTAAGTGCAGAAACTTCGAGTAAGGCGAGATCGTTGGGCAACAGATCCATGTCTTCGGCATAGGCCCGGGTCATAACCTTTACGTGACCATGTGTGAACCTGGCGTTCATTTCGATGGTTTCGCCCATAAAGCCGGTAATATAGGCATGCAGCCAAACGGTAAGCATAACGCCTATCGATACCACAATGATGGGCAGGCGGCTGCGGCTCTTGTCGCGAATGAGCCCTTTTATCAAAAATTTTATCATTGCAGTTTCCCCCTCAAAGCTTCGGTTGGATTCATTTTGGCAATTTTTCTTGAAGGCAGGTAGCTCACTATGGCTGTGGTAATGGTTACCAGCAATACGGTAGAAACCACCAAGCCAACAGTGTACTTTGGGTAAAGGGTTTGTGCCATGGCCATTCCAAAGTCGCTGGTGTCAATAGGCATGGTCCATCCCACTTTTGCCTGCCACAAAAGTAAGGGCAGGCCGTAAATGGTTGCGGCAATGGCGGCCAGCACAGCGTGCATGGTGCCTTCCACGGTAAAAAGCCCAACTACTTCGCCACGGGTATAACCAAGTGCGATATAAGTGCCGATCTCTTTCTGGCGACGAAATATAGACAACACTTGGGTGTCGAAAATAGCCAGCATGGCCAGCAAAAGGAGTATGCCATAGAGCACCGACTGCCCCACGCTTTTGGTTTTGATCATTTCGTCAACTTGATAGGTCAGATCGGCTTTCGTTCTCAGCTTCCAGCCGGCTATTTCCGGCCTGGTTGCTTCGGGGTCGCTGAAAGTTAGAACGGTGGCGTGACCTTCCAGCAGGGTCATTTGCTGCAGGCGCTCCAGCGGGATATATACCTGTCCGGCTTCCGCCGAAGGCACATTGGATGAGAAAATGGCCGTTATCAGCAGCTCAGCGGCATCGAAAGTACCATTGGCGTCGCGCCAGCGGATGGTAACCCTGTCGCCAATTTTCAGACGGGAATTGTTGGCCATGAGCATTCCAATGATGGCTGGAATGGCATCGGTTACCGTATCCAGTTTTTCGGTTGGGAGTTTCAGCAGGGTCTGTTCGGGTCGTATTCCTTTGATGGAAACAGCCTGCATACGCCCTTGGGGAAAAATGTTACCAGGAACGATCAGCACGGGTTCCATGTTGCCTGCTTCAATTTCAGTTTCCAATTCCGAAGGTATTTTTGCATTGCTGATGTCGAGGGTTAGCGGATCATACGGATCGTAAGTTTCCTGCCAGTATTGTCCACCCCCGATTTCGTAGTTGGTCATGTCGGTTTTGGCCTGATAGTCCCAGCCCGCCATTACGCCTTTTATCCAAATAATGATCACAAAGGAGAATGACAGCACGATCACGTTGAGCCAGGTTCGCAGGCCGGCACCGATCAGGTTGCGGAATGCCAGTTTTATCGCGAGTTTCATGATGCTGCAGTTTTGGTTTCGGTAACTATTTCTTCCTTGTCAACCCTGCCATCGAGCAAAAATATTTTGCGGTGCAGGTAATTGATCACTTTGTCGTCGTGGGTGGCAAAAATGAAAGTGGTTTTCAGCTCGCTGTTCAGGGTTTCCATGGTTCTGAGAATGTTGTGCGAGTTGGCTGCATCAAGGTTTGCGGTAGGCTCATCAGCCAGCACCAGCGAAGGGCGCTTCACCATGGCGCGTGCAATGGCCACCCGCTGGCACTCACCACCCGAGAGCTGCGGAGGTTTCGACTTAACCTTGTCGGTAAGGCCAACCCATTCCAGAGCGGCCATCACCATCTTTTTGCGTTCGGTGCCGTTGAGTTTGAGCAACAGCAGCGGGAACTCCACGTTTTCGTAAACCGTATGTACCTGCAGCAGGTTGTAGCTCTGAAAGATAAACCCCATACTCTCCTTGCGCAGCTGCGCCGCCTCTTTGGTGGAAAGGTGGCCAATGGATTTATCCAGCACGGTAACCTGCCCCTCTGTTGGCACATCGAGCGAGCCGATGATGTTGAGCAGGGTGGTCTTGCCCGAACCGCTTGGCCCGATCAAACCGGCAAACTCACCCTTGCCGAAACTTAGGTCAATGCCGCGCAAAGCGGTAAACTCGCCCTTCCCCATGGGGAAGCGTTTAATCAGGTTCTTGATTTGAATGATTTCCATGGTTAATTTAGTTTAGTCTGAAAGTCGAAAGTCTGAAAGTCTGAAAGTCAAAAGTCTGAAAGTCTGAAAGTCGAATGGCGAAAGTCGGGTTAATGATTAAACACCAACATTATCTGAAATCCCTTTCCGGCAAACATTTGTGCGCCTTCCGACTGCTGGGGCAGTTGAAAGGTGTCTGGATTCCAGAAGGCCATAAGGTAAAAACTGAATTTGTTGAACTGTCGCTGCCAGTTGGCGAAGGTGTAAAGATTTTGGTTTGTCCAGTCGTAATATATTATGGTGCTGATGTTGTCGAATAAGGTCAAAGGGTATGAAATGGACTTTCCCGAGAAATGGGTAGTGTTTTTAAATGCAAATGCATCCTGATCATATGAAAAAAGCAGTTGCTCTATGATCACGTGCAGCCCGTTCCCTATGCCAAAGGTGTAATCCACGCCCAGGTTCAGGATTTCCTGATTTGAAAAAACGCCAATATTTTTTCTTTTGTTGATCCAGGCGCCTTCCAGCCATAGGCCTACTTCCACATCCAGCTTAATGTCGAATCCGTATCTGTTTTCAGGAATATCAGAAAAACCCGGAATGCCAATTTCTGGAAAGGAAAGATCGGCCCTTCGCCTGTGAAAGCTCAAAGCTGCTTCGCCCAGTGGGATGGGAACCTGCGCCCTGCCTCCGAACTCCGGCGTTTTTTCAACGGTCTTTCCCAGTTCCCAGGTCTTGGGCCCCTTGTTGCCATACAAGCCCCACAGCCAAATGTTGACGTTGTTCAGAAAATAATATCGGCCCAGCAGCCCCCAAACCCCATCAGTGAGTTGCAGTGGGTCGCGCGGATCAACCTGGTCGAACCACATGAGCGGCCGAAGCATGCTGGCCGATCCGAAATTGATCTTCTGTAAGCCCAGCCTCAGCTCGAGCTGGTTGGTGGCATAGCGCGCCCATACGCGGTAAGGCTTAATGCGTCCTTCGCTGCTCAGGCTGTCGAAGGGATGAATACCTGCACTGCCATTGATGTTCAGCGAAGCTTCAAAATCAATGAAACGGCTTTCACTGAAATCGATTTTATAATTTGCCTGAGGGATATAACGCGCCCCCATCCATAAGGGGAGTTCATTGCCCGGGTTTATATTGCCCCAGGCCGAGGCCTGGCCCTGGAAAGAAAACGGAGATTGACCTGCCAGTTGAACTACCGGAAGTATAAGAAGCAGTAGTATGGTCGGTAATTTAGTCATCAGTCGTCAGAATTAGTCTCATTTTCTCACCCTCACATATTCTCACCTTCTCATCTTCTAACTCTCACAGCCTCTTACTTTTCATTCTCAACGGGTATTATACCAAAGGTGAAAAACTTTGATATTTCCATGATCATTTCCTGGGGGGTGCTGAACAATTTCAAAAGATTATCATCGGTAATTACTTCACTTAGCTTGGTTGTTATAATCAGGAAAGCCTCGGGCTTGAAATCTTTTCGAAACCAGCCTTTCTGTTGGGCCACTTTTATGTCATTGACAATTTGGTCCCAAACCTGCCTGGTTTTTTCTTCTGCGTGAGCTAATAATCCAAACTTGGAGTTATTGTAAAAGTCTTTTAAAAACGCCGTACTGATGTCATTGGTATCTTCCATCTTCAGCACAAGCAACTCATGCATTTTTTGCATAGGCGTGGTTGATTCGTTTGCCATGATTTTTTTGAAGTTTGCCATGCCTCTTTCAACTTCAGCATCGTAAACTGCTTTTGCCAACTCCACTTTGTCAGGGAA
>Ga0114946_10000694_pt1 | contig 22546 bp, 18 predicted proteins | sample WalLakDeSediment_FD_88676 | JGI IMG/M metagenome (GOLD analysis project Ga0114946, IMG submission 88676) | Lake sediment microbial communities from Walker lake, Nevada to study Microbial Dark Matter (Phase II) - Walker Lake 11/02/13 Deep Sediment | ecosystem: Environmental > Aquatic >...
AATCCTCGCTCTCGCGAGGGCCAAGAAGGAAGCCGAGGCGGCTGCTGGGGCGAGCGAGTCCAAGCCTGCTCCCGCGAAGTCCGCAGGTGTGAATCCGGCAGGCGCGAAGCCGGTAGCTGCCGCAAAGACTCCGGCAGCAAAGCCGGCTGCACCGGTTGCCGCGAAGGCCGGTCCCAAGACAGGTGTCCAGCGGGATACGGCAAGCATTCTGGCGGCAGCCCGAGCGGGTGCGAAGCCGGGGCCCGTGAGCAAGGCCGAGGCGCCGCCCCGACCGGCCGCCAAGCCTGTGGCGGCGATCGAGAAGCCTGTGGCCGCGAAGGCTGCCCTACCGCCGAAGCCCCTGCCGCCCAAGCCCGTGCGGCCGGCCAAGGCGGCGAAGGCCGACCACGAGGATCGCCGCGGGTTTCTCGAGATCGCGCTCGGCTCGTTCATGGCCATGGGGTTCACGGCGTTGTCGGTGACCGGTGGGCTCTTCACGCTCGGCCTTGCCCGGTACCTGTTTCCCAACGTCCTCGCCGAGCCCCCGAGCCGTTTTAAGGTCGGCTTCAAGGAAGGCTTTCCCTCCGGCAAGGTGGAGACGAAATTCGTCGCCCAGTACGGCGTGTGGGTGGTAAACGGCGAGTTTGAGGGCCAGCAGCAGATCTACGCACTGAAGACCGTGTGCACGCATCTCGGCTGCACGCCGAACTGGCTGGAGGCAGAGCAAAAGTTCAAGTGCCCGTGCCACGGCAGCGGGTTTTATAAAGATGGGATCAATTTCGAGGGGCCGGCGCCCCGGCCGCTGGAGCGGTACGCCATCCGCGTCGCCGACGACGGCCAACTCGAGGTGGACAAGAGTCGGTTCTTCCAGGAAGAGATCGGCCAGTGGGCCGACCCTGATTCGTACGTGCCTGTCTGAGACGGAGACGCAGCCCTTCCATGGCCATCGGCGAGACCATCCGCAATTCGCAGATCTGGAAGAGCATCTTCCGCCATCCGATGCCGCTCGATCGGCGGAATCGGATCGTGGTGATGCTCACGAATTTCTTTCTGCACCTGCATCCGGTGTCGATCAAGAAGCAGGGCATCGCCCTGTCGTTCACCTGGTGTATGGGAGGCGTGACGTTCTTTCTGTTCCTCGTCGAGACCGTCACCGGCGTGCTCCTGATGTTTTACTACCGGCCCACGCTCGAATGGGCCTACAACGACATCCTCGCGCTCCGCGACGTCACGAGCCTGGGGATTCTCCGCGAACTGCACCGCTGGGGAGCGCATGCCATGGTGATCACCACCTGGCTGCACATGTATCGCGTGTTTCTCACCGGCAGCTACAAGCCGCCCCGGGAGTTCAACTGGGTCGTCGGCGTGATTCTCCTCCTGCTCACGCTCCTGCTCTCCTTCACCGGCTACCTGCTGCCGTGGGACCAGCTGGCGATCTGGGCCATCACGGTGGGCTCCAACATGGCCCGGGCCACGCCGTTCCTCGGCTACGAGGGGCCGGGCCAGCAGCTGCTCACGATCGGCGGGATCGACATGATCACCGACGCCTCCGATGCCAGGTTCGGCCTCCTCGGCGCCCGCTTCGTGGGCGAGGAAACGCTCAATCGCTTCTACGTGCTGCACTGCATCGCCATCCCGCTGGCCGTGGCGCTCTTGCTCGCCATCCATTTTTGGCGGGTGCGAAAAGACGGCGGTATCTCGGGGCCACTGTAATGCACTCCTCGCCTTTCTTTCTCCGTGATGTCGCCGGGTTTCTCGGGGGCTACTACACGTTCATCGCGATCATGAACGGGGTCTGCGCGCTGATCCTCTGGCGTCGAAAGAACCAGCCTGGCTGGGCGGTCGTGTGGGCCGCGTTCGCCGGCTTGATGATGATCCTCGCCAGCCTCGCCCTGTCAGGGTCCGAGAAGCTCGTGCCGGCCCTGCCGACGGGCGTGCGCGGGCTCGTCAATGCCCTTTCCGGCCCCGTGCTCTACACCCTCGGCACGCTCGGGCTCTTCACCGTGCTGTTCGTGTTCCGGCGATTCTTCGTCCAGCCGATGGTGGCCTGGACGATCCTCAACCTGGCGCTCGTGATCATGGGATTGTCGATGGCCGACGAGAACTTCGCGGCGATCGTCATGAAGCCCGACAACGTGCCGATCGTGGGGCTCGTGTTTCTGCTCGCCTTTTTCACGTGGGTCGCCACGAAGCAGGCGGTGGTCAACGACGACCGGATCGCCCAGGGGCTGCCCCCCATGGAGAAGCTCGACGACGAGAAGGTGCTGGTCTGGCCCGACCTCGTCTACACGGAGTTGATCTGCATGATCGCCGTGTCGGCGTTGCTCCTTGTGTGGGCGATCTTTCTGCCGGCGCCGCTCGAGGAGCCTGCCTCGAGCGTGAAGACGCCGAATCCATCGAAGGCCCCGTGGTACTTCCTCGGGCTGCAGGAAATGCTCGTCTATTTCGACCCGTGGTACGCGGGCGTCGTGCTGCCGAGCCTGGTCGTGTTCGGGCTGATGGCGCTTCCCTATCTCGACTTCAACAAGAACGGCAACGGCTACTACTCGATCGCGGAGCGGAAGTTCGCCTATCTGACGTATCAGTTCGGTTTCTTCGTGCTCTGGATCACACTGATCATCCTGGGCACGTTTCTCCGCGGCCCCAACTGGAACTTCTTCGGGCCCTTCGAGTTTTGGACGCCGTACAAGGTCGAGGTGCTCAACAACGTCGACCTGCCGCAGATGTTCTGGGTGCAGCTGCTCGACCGGCCCCTGCCGCGGGCTCCGCAGGGGGCGAGCGGTCTGGTGCAGGCCGGGTATGTGCTTTTGCGCGAGGCGCCCGGACTCGTGATCATGGGGGCGTATCTGCTGCTCTTGCCGCCGCTGTTGGCCGTGACGATCTTCCGCGGATATTTCGCCAAGATGGGCTTCATCCGCTACATGATCATGGCCAACCTGATGCTGCTCATGCTCACGCTCCCGCTCAAGATGATTCTCCGCTGGACGGTGAACCTAAAGTACATCGTGAGTATTCCCGAGATCTCCCTCAACTTCTGACGAACCAGTCGAACCATGCCCGCCAACGAACAGACCTGGCGCGACCTGAAGGTGCTGCACGTCGTGTTTGGCGTGTCGGCCATCGTGCTCCTGCTTGCCACCGTCGTCATGCTGGCGGCGGACCATGACCGGCCCTGGAAGAAATACGCCCGCGGGTTCCGCAGCCTCGAGACCTGGTCGGCGACGGCGCGGATTGCCGAGCAGGATTCGCAGGCCTATGCCGCACGGGGCCGGGAGCTCGACGAGGCGCTCGCCGCCTCCCGGCGGGCCGATGTCGATGCCGATCTGGCCCGGGCATTCGTGGCGGAGGCACGGACGGTGCCGGCCGATGCGGAGGCTGCCGATCGTGTCGAGCTCGACATCGACCAGCTGGTGCGACAGTCGGATCCTGGCGAGCGGTTCGCGCTGCGTGGCGACCTGCTGGCCCGCATGTGGGACATCGCCAAGCGGGCGAAGTTCCGCGAGGATCTGCTGGCCGGGGCACTGAAGCTGCGCAAGGCCGAGCTCGACAAGAATCGGGCCGATTACGAGCTGGCGATCGCCGATGGCCTCCCTGCGACGCGGCAGGCTGAGCTCCTCGTCCTCGCCGATTCGAAGCGGGGCGAGGTCGACGCGGCCACGCTCGAGTTCCAGGCGGCCAACACGCATCGCAAGGCCCTCGAGGCGACGCTACAGCGAATCACGACCGAGGAGGACACGGCGGCGAAGGCGGTAGCCGACCACCGGGCCAAGCTCGTGCAGCTCGAGAAGACGCTCGCCGAACGGCGGGGGACGGCGGGCAAGGCGGTGCTCGAGCTCCCCGTGCTCGACGCCTTCAACAGCCCGCTCAAGATCGACCAGATCTGGCTGCCGCAGCTGACGCTCAACAACAACTTCCGCGACGTGGCCCGATTCGACCGGTGCACGACCTGCCACCGCGGCATGGACAAGTCGCTTCCGGGCCGGCCCGACGAGCCGGCGTATCCCGACCAGGAAACGATCACCGTCACGCTCCCGACCCCGGCCGAACCGCCGGCCGAGCGCATCGTGAAGGGCGACGGCAATGAGCAGCTCGAGGCGGCGTACGGGCTCCAGCTCGCTCCCAGCGGCCTGTTCCGCGCGAACGATCCGACCGTGAGCGTGGTCGTCCCTGAGTCGCCTGCCGCCGAGGCGGGGCTCATGACGGGCGACGTGATCGAAGACATCGGCGGCGGTCGGACCGTCGCTCGCAAGGTGGCCGTCGCATCGCTTCTCGAGACGGCCGAGTGGGGCAAGCCGCTCGCGCTGAAGGTTCGCCGGGGCGTACCACAGCCCTATTCCACGCATCCCCGGCTCGACCTGTTCGTGAGCGATTCGAGCCCGCATCCGATGAAGAACTTCGGCTGCACGATCTGCCATCAAGGGCAGGGGAGCTCCACGAGCTTCAAATGGGCGTCGCACTCGCCCGACTCGCCCAAGCAGGCGCACCAGTGGCACGTGGAGCATGGCTGGTTCAACAACCACCACTGGATCTTCCCGATGCTGCCGAACCGGTTCGAGCAGTCGAGCTGCTTGAAGTGCCATCATCAGGTTGTCGATCTGGAGCCGAGCCCGCGGTTTCCCGAGCCGCCCGCGCCGAAGCTCGTCGAGGGCTACCATCTGATCCGTTCGTATGGCTGCTATGGCTGCCACGAGATCAATGGCTGGTCGGGTCCCGATCAGCGGATCGGCCCCGACATGCGGCTCTCGCCCGCCTATCACGAGGTGGCCGAGGCGGTCTCGGTCGATCCGGGCCTTGTTGAATTGGGATCGACCGTTGCCCGCTGGGTCGATGATGTCCGGTCGAGTCCCGACAGCCGGGCGGCCCGCGACCGGCTCCGTGACGTCATCGAGCGGGATGCGGCAACCGGCGCCGACGCCAAGCTTTCCGAGCGGACGCACACCCTCGCCGTGCTGCTCAAGGATCCTGAAACACCCGGCACGTTTCCGAAGGTCGGCCCCTCGCTGCGGCACATCGCCGCGAAGGTGGGCTTCGACTGGGCCTATTCGTGGCTGCGGAACCCGCAGGATTTCCGGCCGAGCACGAAGATGCCCCGCTTCTTCGGCCTCTGGGAACACCTCGAAGGCAAGGGGCTCGAGGAATCGATGCGGTACGAGCCGCTCGAAATCCGCTCGATGATCCACTATCTCGCGACGGCGAGCGCGCCGTTCGAGTACGTGAAGCCCTACCAGGGCATCACCGCGGCCCCCGATGCCGAGCGGGGCCGCAAGGTGTTTCAGCTGCGGGGCTGCCTCGCCTGTCACAAGCACGAGGAGTTCCCCGAGGCGACGAGCACGCACGGCCCCGAACTCTCGCGGATCGGCGCGAAGATGGCCTCGAATCCGAACGGCAGGGCGTGGCTCTACAGTTGGCTGCGGGAGCCGTCGCGGTATCACCCCAAGACGATCATGCCGAACGTGCTGCTCGAGCCGGTGACGCTCGCCGACGGCACCGTCAGCGATCCGGCGGCCGATGCCACCGAGTGGCTGATGCGGTCCACCGAGAACTGGCGTCCGGAAAACATTCCGTCAGCCGCGAGCCTGACCGCCGAGGAGAAGGGGGCGCTCGAGGAACTCGCGCTCATGTACCTCAAGGAACGGTTCACGTCGGTGCGGGCCGAGAAGGTGCTCGCGGCCGGTCTCTCGGCCGATCAGGCGGGCATCCAGGGTGACGAGCGGATGCTCACCGGTCTCTCCGGCGCGGGCGGCGGCGTGCGGGATGCGATCCTGCTCGATTACGTCGGGAAGAAGACGATCGCCAAGCTGGCCTGCTATTCCTGCCACGACATCCCCGGCTTCGAGGATGGCAAGCCGGCCGGGGCGGCGCTCGCCGACTGGGGACGCAAGGATCCGTCGCGGATCGCGTTCGAACAGGCAGGTCACTTCGTCATGCATCAGTTCGCGTCGAAGCACGAGCACGGCAACGGGCACGGTCAGCATGATGGGCAGGGGCAGCATGACGCGCACGGCCACCATGATGCCGGAAGGGGAGCCGCCGGAAAGGGAGCCACTGGCGACGATCCGTTCCCGAAGGAACTCGCCTACGGCACGAAGCACAAGGAAGGGCACGTCGATCTGCTCTCGCTCGATCCCGACACCGGCTACTTCGTGGACAAGCTCCTGGGACACGAGCGGGAAGGCTTCCTCTGGCAGAAACTGCGGGCGCCGCGGAGTTACGACTACAAGAAGGCCGAAAACAAGACCTACAACGAGCGGTATCGCATGCCGCAGTTCCCGTTCAACGAGAAGGAGCGGGAGGCGGTGATGACCTTCGTGCTCGGGCTCGTGGCCGAGCCGCCCGCGCCGCAGTACGTCTACCAGCCAGCGCCCGTGGAGGAGGCCCGGCTCAAGGGGCTCGTCGTCGCCGAGCAGTACAACTGCGGCGGCTGCCATGCGTTGGAGATGGATCGCTGGGATATCCGCTACAAGCCCGGTTCGTTGGGCGAGGCCTCGGAGATCGTCGACTATCCGTTTCTGTCGCCGCATTTCTCGCCCCAGGACGTCGCGCGGTCGCTGCAGACTGACCGGCAGGGGCGGCGCCGGTCCTCGCTCGTCGGCATGCCGGTGCTCGATCCGGAGACGGGACGACCCCAACTCGTCGACGAGGACGGCGTTCCCATCGAAGAGGGCGATGCGGAGGCTCTGGTCCATCGGCCGTTCATGCTCTGGCACGACGCCCTCGTCGACGGTGAGCCGCGGCAGGTGGGCGGACAGAATCTGTTCGTCCCCGAAGACGCGTTCGCGGCCGGTCAACACTACCCCGGCCGTGGTGGCGATCTGGCCCGTCTTCTCTTTCCTGTCGTGATCTCCGACGAGAAGGAGATCAACCCCAACGTCAAGCCCGATGATGCCTGGGGCTGGCTGCCGCCGCCGCTGGTCGGCGAGGGGAAGAAGGTGCAGTCGGCCTGGCTGCACAAGTTCTTGCTGAACCCGCACACGATCCGGCCGCCGGCGGTGCTCCGGATGCCGCGGTTCCACTGGAGCGCGGCGGAGGCGGCGGACATGGTGAACTACTTCGCCGCCGTGGACGGCGCCGAGTATCCGTATGTCTACGATCCGCGACTCGACGAGTCGGCGGTGGCGGCCAAGGAAGAGACCACGCCTGGACATCTCGAGGGAGCCCTCAAGATCGTCACCAACAACAACTACTGCGTGAAGTGCCACCTCGTCGGCAGCTATACGCCGCCGGGGAGCGTGAAGGCCCTCGCGCCGCAGTTGGAGCGGGTGCACGAGCGTCTCCGGCCCGGCTATGTCCACGACTGGATCGCGAATCCGAAGCGGTTCCTGCCGTACACGGGCATGCCCGTGAACATCCCGTACAACCAGCCGGTGAGCCAGGATCTTTACGCGGGCACGAGCGAGCAGCAGGTCGATGCCCTCACCGATCTGCTCATGCACTTCGACCTGTTCGCCAAGCGGAATCTGTCGCTGGAAGCATTCCTGCGGCAGCCGCCCCCGGCCGAACCGACCGCCCCCGCCCAAACGGCGGTTCCGTCGGCCCCGATCCCGTCGGCCATGATGATTCGGCCCCCCTCAGGCTCGCCTAGGCTCCCCGTCGCACTAAACTAACTAGTGTTGCCGAGATGCGTTCCGTTCCCCGGAGAATTCTGATGAAATCACTTGTTGTGACGCTCGCCGTCGTCGTTGCCATCGCCGGGGCCGCCCAGGCCGACGAGTGGGGCTCCATCAAGGGGCGGTTCATCTATGCCGGCGACGCTCCGGTGGCCGCCGAGCTCAAGGCCGACAAGGACGTCGAGGTCTGCGGCAAGCACAAGCTGCTCGCCGAGGAGCTCATCGTCGGTGCCGACAAAGGGATTGCCAACGTCGTCGTCTACGTCCGCGACAAGGGCGTCAAGGTGAATCCGGAGCTGGCGGGCACCAAGGACGCGAAGGCGGTGCTCGACAACAAGGACTGCCGGTTCCAACCGCATGTCATCTTCGTGCAGACGGGTCAGGACCTTATCGTCAAGAACAGCGACACGGTCGGTCACAACAGCAACATCGCCACCGTGAAGAACCCGCCGAGCAACAACCTCATTCCGGCGGGCGGCGAGTCGTCCGTGAAATTTTCATCCGACGAAGCGATTCCCGCCCAGGTGACATGCAACATTCATCCGTGGATGAAGGCCTGGTTGCTCGTGAGGCCCAATCCCTACGCCGCCGTTTCCGCGGCCGACGGCTCGTTCGAGATCAAGGGCGTGCCTGCCGGCGAGGTGGAACTCCAGTTCTGGCATGAGAAGGCCGGTTATCTCGGTGAGATGAAGGTCGGCGGCAAGGCCGAGAAGGCGAGCAAGGGCCGGATGAAGGTGACGGTTGCCGCGGCCGGCACCAATCTCGGCGACATCGAGCTCGCGCCGGGTGTGTTTGCGAAGTGATCTCCTGTCGAGTGAAGTCGAACGTGAATCTGTGTGGAGCCCCAGCGATCTGATGAGCGTGTCCTTTCGACTCCGTGCCGTGCTTGTTCTCGCCACCGGCGTGGGGGCCGTCGGCTGCGCTCCGCCGCGGGTGGCGGCGCCCCAGCCCGACGCGGAGGCGGCCAGTCGACTGCGGGCCACGTTCGTGTCGTCGTCGGCGTCGAATGCCACCGCCGAGGAGGCGACTGCCACGGGAACGGGTTGGGCCGCGCTCAAGGGGCGGTTCACGTTCGCCGGCACGCCCGGAGCGGCGAAGGCGTTGGTCGTCGACAAGGACACCGAGGTCTGCAGCCGGGGCGGTATGAAACTCTTGGATCGCTCGCTCCTCGTCGATCCTTCGTCGAAGGGGCTCGCCAACGTCGTGGTCTTCGCCCGCAAAACCAGCCGCGTGAAGGATCCCGTGCCGACGGTGCCGGCGGTGTTCGACCAGAAGAACTGTGAGTTTCTCACGCCGGTGTTCGCGGCCCGGGTCGGCCAGCCGGTCGATGTCCGCAACAGCGATCCGATCGGTCACAACACCAACATCGCCGGCACGGCGTTCAACCAGTTGATCCCGGCAAATGCCGCCACGGTGTACAAGCCCGACTCCGAAACCGGCCTGCCCACCATGGTGACCTGCAACATCCACCCGTGGATGAAGGCCTACGCCATGTTCCGGAAGGACGGATATGTCGCCGTGTCGGCTCCCGATGGCAATTTCGAGATCCGCGATCTGCCGGCCGGTGAGTCGATCGAATTTCAGGTGTGGCACGAACGATCGACCGGTCCCAGCGGGGCCCTGGGGCTCGCGCAGCCGGTACTCAAGTGGACGCCGAAGGGCCGGTTTCAGATTCGGCTCGAGGAAGGGGAAGTCCGTGATCTGGGCACGCTCGAGGTGCCGCCGGGAGCTATTGCCGGGACCAGTGGTGGATGAGGAACAGGAGCATGATGTCCGTCGCCGATCGTTATTCATTCAGCTGTCAGGGCCGTCGTCAGGTCCGGCAGCCGTTGGCCGCTGCGGTGCTGGCCGTCGTGGCCCTGCTGGCCGTGGGGTGTGGTCGCACTCCGCCCGCCGCGTTTCGCCTCAACATGGTCGAGGCGACCAAGCAGCGGCTGACGCCCGAGCAGGAGCGGCAGGTCGGCACCATCCTGCTGGCCATGTTCGGCACGCCAGACGATCCGGTTGCCCTGCCGGAAACCGGGCTCGATGAGGCCAAGCTTCGCTTGGCGGCCGGGCCCGTGCGGAGCGACATCGTGGGGCGGAAGAACGGTCTCTATCGCGAGCACTGTGTCCACTGCCATGGCATCACGGGCGACGGCATGGGGCCGACCGCCGCGTTTCTCAACCCGTATCCTCGGGACTACCGGCCGGGCGTGTACAAGTTCAAGAGCACCGAGCGGGCCGATAAGCCGACCCACGCCGATCTCGTGCGTACGCTGCACAATGGCATTGCCGGCACATCGATGCCGTCGTTCGCCCTTCTGAGCGCCGTGCAGGTCGACGCGCTGACTGAGTACGTCAAGTATCTGAGCATCCGGGGTGAGACCGAATTGGCCCTCATGCGAGCCTTCTTCGAGCTCGACGACGAGGACGAGGGCAAACTCCCCGAGTCCAAGGAATTTCTCTTCGCCGAGATTCTGGAGCCGATCGCGGAGCGGTGGCAGTCGGCGGCGGAGGCCCGCATCGAGGCTCCGGAAATGCCGACGGACATCGATCTGGCCGCCTCGATCGCCAAGGGCCGCGAACTGTTCTATGGCGACAAGGCCAACTGCGTGAAGTGTCACGGCGTCACCGGCCTCGGCGACGGCCAGGCCAACGACTACGACGACTGGAACAAGGCGATCGTCGAGGTCACCAAGGAACTCGACAGCGGCCGGGTCAAGCTGGCCGAGACCTCGACCCGTGGCATGAGTGCCGACGAGGCCGCCGAGCACCGGGCCCAGGTCGCCTGGGTCGAACGGTTTGGCAAGGTGCTCGACGGCGATGCGCTCCGGCCGCGAACGATCCCGCCCCGCAACCTGCGGATGGGCATCTACCGCGGCGGCCGTCGGCCGCTTGACCTCTACTACCGCATCCACGCGGGCATCAACGGGGCGCCGATGCCGGCCGCCAAGGGCACCGTCGACCCGGAAGATATCTGGCACATTGTCAACTACGTCTTGTCGCTGCCCTACGAGCTCGATGGCGAGCTCGGCGCCGACCGGATGATGGTGGCCAAAGACCGACTCTAGAGACTGAAAGGAACGCCTCCGGTGCGGAATCGCCTCGCTGGAATCTTCTGGGCCCTGCTGTTTCTGGCCGTGCCGATCTTCGGCGTGGCGGTGTTCGCCGTCGCGCCGGCGATCGATGTCTGGCTGCCGAAGGACGTCTCCGAGCACGGGGTGCGGATCGACGAACTGTTTTATTTCATCCTCGGGCTCACGGGCATCGTGTTCGTCGGCACCGAGCTCGTGCTGTTTTGGTCCATCTGGAAGTACGACGCGGCCGCGAACGACCGGCCCGCGACCTACATCCACGGCAGCCACACGCTGGAGGTGGTGTGGACGATCATCCCGGCGGCCCTGCTGCTTTTTCTGGCGATCTACCAGATGAACACCTGGGCCGACGTGAAGATGCGACGGCCCAATATGCCGCCCACCGTCGAGGTCATCGCCCGGCAGTTCGAGTGGCGGCTCCGGTATCCCGGGCCCGACGGCGAACTGGGCACAGCCGACGACCTGCATCTCGTCAACGACCTCCATCTGCCCATCGACGAGGATGTTCTGATCCAGCTCAAGAGCATGGACGTGCTCCACAGCTTCTTTCTCCCCAACGTGCGGATCAAGCAGGACGCCGTGCCGGGCATGAAGATCCCCGTCTGGTTCAAGGCGACCGAGTCGGGGGTGTTCGACATCGTCTGCGCCGAACTGTGCGGCTGGGGCCACTACAAGATGAAGGGCCGCGTCACGTTCGAGCCGCGGCCGCAGTTCGAGGCCTGGCTGTCGCGAAAGTATGCCGAGCAGCAGGCGACCCAGCCCTCCCCAGAATCAACCACCCCGGATTCAGGCGACTCGCTCGCCGCCAACTGACTCCCCTGAGGATCCCAGCCATGACGCCCCCCACCGCTGTCACCGCGCCGACCGTCGATCACGTTCACGTCAGCGTCCCGCAAAGCAGCCATGCTCCTCACGGCTCGACTCCCGGTCGGGGCATCGGGCACTTCCTCTCGACCTACGTGTTCTCGAAGGATCACAAGGTCATCGGCCTGCAGTTTCTGTTTTCGACGCTGCTCTGGTTCCTCATCGGCGGGCTCCTGGCCCTCGCCGTCCGCTGGCAGGTGGCCTGGCCGTGGTCGGACGTGCCGGTGCTCGGCAAGCTCTTCGCCCAGGAGGGCGGGCAGATGGCGCCGGAGTTCTACACGATGCTCTTCACGATGCACGCCACCGTGATGATCTTCCTCGTGATCATCCCGATCCTCGCGGGCGCCTTCGGCAACTTCCTGATCCCGCTGATGATCGGGGCCGACGACATGGCGTTTCCCACGCTCAACATGCTGTCGTACTGGTTCATGTGGCCGGCGTTCGCCGCCTTCGGGGCGAGCTTTTTCGTCGAAGGGGGAGCGGCTGCAGGCGGCTGGACGAGCTATCCGCCGCTCTCCACGAATGTCGCTTCCGCGCCCGGCAGCGGCTGGGGCCAGACGCTCTGGCTCATCGGCCTTACGTTCGTGGGTGTCTCCAGCATGCTCGGCAGCGTGAACTACATGACGACGATCATCCTCATGCGGGCCCCCGGCATGACGATGTTTCGCCTGCCGATGACGATCTGGGCGATGTTCATCACCGCCGTGCTTCAGGCCTTCGCGCTGCCCGTGCTGACGGCGGCCGGCTTCATGCAGCTCTCCGACCGGATGCTCGGCACCGGCTTTTTCTCACCGGAAGGCTTGATCATCAACAACGCGACGCCCGGCGCGGGAGGCGGCCAGCCGCTGCTCTGGCAGCACCTGTTCTGGTTCTACAGCCATCCGGCGGTCTACATCATGATCCTCCCCGCGATGGGCATGGTGAGCGACATCCTCACGACGTTCGCCCGCAAGCCGCTCTTCGGCTATCGGCCGATGGTCTATTCGGTGGCGGGCATCGCCGGCCTCGGGTTCATCGTCTGGGGCCACCACATGTTCATGTCGGGCATGAATCCCGCCCTCGGCATCACGTTCATGGTGTCGACGATGATGATCGCCCTGCCCAGTGCGGTGAAGACGTTCAACTGGCTGGGCACGATTTGGGGCGGTCGCATCCAGTTCACCACCGCGATGCTCTTCGCCCTGTCGTTCGTGTCGATGTTCATCATCGGCGGCCTGTCGGGCATCTTCATGGCGGCCACGCCGGTCGACATCTTCATCCACGACACCTACTTCATCGTGGCCCATTTCCATTACGTGCTCTTTGCCGGCACCGCGATGGGCGTGTGGGCGGGCATCTACTACTGGTTTCCCAAGATGTTCGGCCGCACCATGAACGAGTTCTGGGGGAAGGTGCACTTCTTCCTCACCTTCATCTTCATGAACGGCACCTTCTTCACCATGCACATCCTCGGGGCGGTCGGTTTCCCGCGGCGGCTGGCCGACGCCTATCACTACGAGACGTTCCATCACCTCCAGCCGATGAACGCCTTCATGACCTGGTGCGCGATCGGCATGGTCGCGACGCAGATCATCTTCGCGATCAACTTCTTCTGGAGCATGTTCTACGGCCCGGTCGCCGGACGGAATCCCTGGAATGCGAACACGCTCGAGTGGTCCGCGCCCTCGCCCCCGGGCCACGGCAATTTCGATTTCCAGCCGGTCGTGTATCGCGGTCCCTACGAGTACTCGGTGCCCGGCTGCGAGAAGGACCACCTCATGCAGACCGATCCGCCGAACCAGGCCGCCGCCGCCGCCGCCGCGGCCCTGGCGGCACACTGAGGTGTTGTGGTGCCCGGGATCATGCCCCGATCGTCGACGCCCTGGAACTGGCCGCACCTGGTCGCCTGCCTGCTGGTGGCGGTGACGGCGGTGCTGCTCGGCTTTGGCGCGCTGGTCACCACCTACGAGGCGGCGATGGCGGTGCCCGATTGGCCGGCGACCTACGGGCACAACATGTTCCTGTTTCCGCTGGCCGAGTGGCTGCACGGCCCCTGGGATTTGTTCCTCGAGCACGGGCATCGACTGCTCGGAGCGCTCGCGGGCATGATCACGCTCGTGCTCGCCGGGCTCGTCTGGTGGCGGGGCGGCAGCCCCGCCGTGCGAGCGCTCGCAGTGGCTGCGGTGCTGCTTGTGATAGGGCAGGGGGTGCTCGGCGGCGCCCGGGTGCTGCTGGACGACAAGACCGTGGCCAAGGTGCATGCCTGCACCGGCCCGCTGTTCTTCGCCGTGGCCGTGGCCTTGGCGACGCTCACGCGAAGGAACGCTGCCCACAGTGTGTATCAGCTGGGTGTCCGTCAGCCGGGTGTCCGTCGGCGGGGCGCCCCTTGGCCGGCAGGCTGGTCTGCCGCCGCGCTCGCCGTCGCCGCCTACCTGCAGCTCGTCGCCGGTGCCCAGCTGCGGCACCTCGACCGCGCGATCGATCCGGGCACATTCCACGGCCTCGTCGCGCTGCATGTCGCAGGGGCCGTCGCCGTGCTCGCGCTCGTGCTCGGGGTCGTTTCGGCGACGGCGCGCGGCCGACACGAGTCGCCGGCCTCGTGGTGGTGGGCGCGGGGTCTCCTGCTCGTCATCGGCGGGCAATGGATGCTCGGGCTGGCGACCTGGGCCGTCAAATGGGGCGTCCCCTCCGGAATGCTTCCGGAGGCCTGGCAGTTCACCGGACCGCTCGTGGCGCGGAGCGCCTCGGGGGCCGCGATCGTCACGGGACACGTGCTCCTGGGCATGCTGATCCTCGGTGGCAGTGTGGTGCTGGCGATTGTCAGTGGTGGACTCGGCAGTGTTCGACTCGGCAGTGTTGGACTCGGCAGTGTTGGACTCGGCAGTGGTGAACTCAAGCGGATCGGGGTCTGGCGTCGCGGGCGAGTGGCGGAAGAGACGGTAGCGGGAAAGGAGCGGGGCTTCGCATGACCGTGCCTTCCGTGAACGCGCTCTCGGTGGCGGTCGCCGCGGTGCCGGCTGCCGCGGTGCCGGCCGCTCCAATGCCCCTCACTCCGATGCCGCTCGTCGAGTCTCGGAGCCGCGTCGCCACCGTCATCAGGGATCTCGCGCTCCTCACCCGGCCCCGGATCGCCGTCATGGTGCTCGCCACCGTGGCGGCGGCCGCGTGGATCACTGGAGGCCCGCCGGCGGAGCCGGCCCGCCTCGGCTGGCTGCTCGTCGGCACCGTGCTCGTCGCCGCGAGTTCCAGTATCGCCAACCAGATTCTCGAGCGTGAGACCGACCGGCGCATGGAGCGGACCGCCTGTCGCCCCCTCGCCGCCGGCCGGCTCGGCACGCTTCCCGCCGTCGCGGCAGCGGCCGTGCTCTTCGTCGTGGGCTTCGGGATCGCGAACCTCGCCGGCGGCCTCGGCGCCGCGGTCGTGGCCGCCGCGACCTGGCTGCTCTATGTGCTCGTCTACACGCCGCTCAAGCCGCTTTCCCCGCTCAACACGGCCGTCGGTGCGGTGGCCGGCGCGCTGCCCGTGGCCATCGGCTGGTTCGGGGCCGGCGGTCCGGCGCGGTTCATGGCGGGCGATGTCCGTGCAACGCTCGCGGTGGCCGCGCTCGGCACGGTGCTCTACCTCTGGCAGTTTCCCCACTTCATGGCCATCGCCTGGCTGTACCGGCGGCAGTACGCGGCGGCGGGCCTCAAGATGCTCACCGTCGTCGATCCGAGCGGCCTGCGGGCCGCCGGGCAGGCCCTCGCTGCATCCTTGGCCATGGTGCCGGCGGCCCTGGTTCTGGCCGTCCCGTCCGGCAGCATCCGCCTCTTCCTGGCGGCGGCGGCGGCGACGATCACGTATGCTTGCGTGACCCTCCATTTTGCGGTCCGGCGCGACGACGCCTCGGCCCGCCTGCTCCTGTTCACCTCCCTCGGCGTCCTGCTCGGCCTGCTCGCCGCAGCCGTGACGCTCGCCTGATCACCCCTGAAGACGTGCCGACGATGAACGCCTCCGCCATCTCGATTCCCCACGGTTCCGCCGGACATGACATGCCTCACGGCAGTGGTGGCCATGATGGTGATCATGGGCATGGTGACCATGGGCATGGGCACGTGACGCTGCAGTACCAGCCGGGCCTGCCGCTCTCCCGCGGCAAGCTCATCATGTGGCTGTTCCTCTCGACGGAGATCATGTTCTTCGCGGCGCTCCTGGGCAGCTATGTCGTGCTCCGGTTCGGGGCGGCCGTGTGGCCCAAGCCGCATCACGTGCATCTCTCCGAGCCGATCGGCGCGTTCAACACGTTCGTGCTCATCTGTTCGAGCGTCACGATCGTGCTGGCCCTCGAGGCCGCCCGGGTCAACAAGGCCGGCCTCGCCAAAACCTGGATGCTGCTCACGTTGCTCCTCGGTACCCTGTTCCTCGGCATCAAGGCCTACGAGTACCAGGCCAAGTTTTCCCACGGGATCTACCCCTGGGCGCCCCACGGTCTGATCCACGAGCGGCCTGATCTGTATTACGGCTCGGCGGTGCGGGCCCGGCTCGGCGAACCGGCGATGATCGACCGGCTCAAGGAACTCGACGACGCCCCGGCCGATTCCCTCACGGCCGAAGCGCTCGTCGCCCGCGGCCGCCTCCAGCAGGTCCGGAAGATGGTGGCGAATCCCGACCAGCAGGCCTTCGACATGGCGGTCGTCGCTGACCAGGTGATGCCCCTGCCCGCCGAGGCAGCCGATCACCATGGCGCTGGCCACGGCCTCAACGACGTCTTCCCCTGGCTGCGGCTGCCGATGGTGATTCCCGGCGGCAACATGTGGGCCAGCACCTACTTCCTCCTCACGGGCTTCCATGCGATCCACGTGATCGTGGGCCTGATCGTCTTCGCCATCCTGCTCGGCTACCGGCTCAACGCCTCCCGCGCCGGCATGATCGAGAACGCCGGCCTCTACTGGCACTTCGTCGATCTCGTGTGGATCTTCCTGTTCCCGCTGATGTATCTCTTTTAAGGTTCGCTTCAGCCACGCTTTCCAAGGCACCCCGCCATGATGCACGATCACGACCACACCTCCGCCGCCCACGGCCCCGTCACCCGCGCCGGTGAGACGGCCGACGACACGGTTCGCTATGCAGAAGCCAGCCATGCAGAAGCCAGCCACGGGGCCCATGCCCACGAGCACGATTCCCATGGCGGCATCGGCAAATACCTGCTCGTGTTCCTGGCCCTCTGCTTCCTGACGACGATGTCGTTCTTCACCTACTCGGCGGCCTGGCCCTGGAAGGATCAGCCGCAGGTGGGCTGGGCCTTCATGATGGCGGTCTCCTGCACGAAGGCGCTGCTCGTGGTGCTCTTCTTCATGCACGTCTTCTGGGAGGCCAACTGGAAGTACGTGCTCACGATCCCGGCCGCGATGATGGCGATCTTCCTGGCGATCATGCTGATCCCCGACATCGGGATGCGGAATCGCATGGTGTCCCAGGAGCGGGCCCTCCACATGGCCCGGGCTGCCGACCTGCGGCTCCTCGAGGAAGCCGGCGCGGCGTCCGCCGAAGCCCCGGCCCATGCACCGGCGCACTGACATGCGTCACACCCGTTCGATTGTCGTGATGCTGGCGATCCTCGTGATGCTCGTGGTCGCGGCTGGTGGCTGTCGGCCGGCGGGTGACGAGCCGGCGCGACGCACCGGGCCGCCGCTGCCGGTGGCGGGGAAGGTGGAGATCGACAAGGAATTTGCCGGCAACATCGAAGAGACGCCGTTCGTTCTCACGGATCAGACGGGCGCGGAATTTCGCTCGGAGGCGCTCGCCGGCAAGGTCTGGATGGGGGCGATCTTTTTCTCGAACTGTCCCGGCCCCTGCTTTCGTGAGAACCAGGCCATCGCCGACCTGCTCGCGCGGATCGACCATCCCGATTTCATGGTCGTGAGCCTCACCTGCGATCCGACCACCGATACGCCCGAGGTGCTCCGCCGCTATGCCGACCGGTTCGAGGCCGATCCGGACCGCTGGAAATTCCTGACGGGCGACCTCGAGGTCATCAAGCAGGTCGGACAGGAGACGTTCAAGCTGCCGGTGGAACTGGGCGTCCACTCGGAGCGGGGCGTGGTCTTCGACCGGCAGGGGCGGCTCCGCGGCGGCTACCACCTCCTGCAGGAGGATCGGGTGAAGGAACTCGAGAAGCTCATCCGCGAGGTGCTGGCCGAGGAGGCATCCGCGCCGTGAGCCTCGCGTTGCCTCTCGCCGTCCATCCGCTGGCCACGACCAACGCGGTGCTCAACTCGATCGCGGCTGTGCTGCTCGTCATCGGCTGGGTCGCCATCGCCCGCGGCCAGTGGCGGGTCCACGGGGCCGCGATGATCGCGGCGTTCGTCGTCTCGGCGATCTTCCTCGTTTCCTACCTCACCTACCACGCGATCGCGGGGAGCGTGCCGTTCCAGGGGCAGGGGCTCGTCCGTCCGGTCTATTTCACGATCCTGATCTCCCACGTGATCCTGGCGGCGGCGGTGCCCGTGCTCGCCTTGCGGATGTTTTTCCTGGCCTGGCGGCGCCGTTGGGAGGCCCATCGCCGGCTGGGGCGGATCACGTTGCCCGTCTGGCTCTACGTCTCGGTCACTGGCGTGGTCATCTACCTCATGCTCTACCACCTCCCCGGGCTATAATGCCTGTGGAGGTCAGTATGAGAGATCATCCATCCAACAAGCGGCAGATATTCAGCCGGCAGGTATTCATTCGGCAGGCGCCCGGTGGGCTCGTCCTGGGCGGGCTCGTGCTTCTCACGGTGGCGCTGGCGGCAGCCGATGCCCTCGGATGCCCGAACTGCAAGGATGCCGTGAACACGGCCGACGCCGACGGCCTCAATCTGGCCCGCGGCTACTTCTACAGCATCCTGCTCATGCTCGCGATGCCGTTCACGCTCGCCGGCTCTTTCGGCTGCTACGTCTGGCGCGAGATGCGCCGGCAGCAACGTGAGCAGGCCCGGCTCGGCAGCAACACGGCTCCGTTCGGGAGTGGGACCCCGGATGGCACGAGCCGTGAATGAGCCGCCCGCCGCCACTGCCGGGTTTCCCGATCCGGGAAGCGAGCCCGGTGAAGAGTGGACTCCACCGCGCCGGCCGCGAAACTACCTCGAGGCCGGCGAACGGCGGCGGCTGATGTGGCGGATCATGCCGGTGGCCGCGGTCGTGGTCATCGGCCTGTCGATCGCCGAGTGGGCCTGGTTTCGTCCGCGGCTTCCGGATCCGCCGCGCGACATCGACACCGCGCTCGAGGCCGTGCGTGGTCCGGATCCGACCGGGGAGGCCGTGCGACTGGAGATCGTCGACGACGAGCCCGACCCGTTCCTGGTCGACGCGGCCGGCTTGTCCGCCCCGCCGGCGGCGCTCGCGCAGGTCAAGGACGACACCTTCTTTCGCGAAGCCGACATGGATGCCTGGCTACAGACCTGGCTGACGCTGCGCGAGACAGGAACGTCTGGGCTGGCGCGGGCCGCCGCGCCGCGGGTGAGTTTCGCCGAGCTCTTCGGCCAGCCTCGCAGCTACCGGGGCCGCCTCGTCCGCCTCAAGGGCACGCTCCACCGCATCGAAGAGCTGCGGGCCCCGGACAACAACTATGGGATCGACACCTACTGGCAGGCGTGGCTGGAGCACGCCCGCGGTCCGGCCGCGCCGATCGTTTTGCAGTTTCTCGAACTCCCCGCGGGCATGCCCGTGGGCATGAAGGTGCACGAGGCCGTGGATGTGACCGGCTATTTCTTCAAGCGTTACGCCTACAACGCGGCCGACACGATCCGCGTGGCCCCCCTCGTGATGGCGCTCGAGCCGAAGTGGATGCCGATTTCGCCACAGGGAGACAGGCCCTTCTCGCTCCCCGTCTGGGCACTCGTTACCATGGGAGCCGCGGTGGCGGCCATGCTCGTCGCCGGTCGCTGGCTCGCCCAGAGCGGCGGCCGCCGGCACGTGGAGCCGCCGATCGACATGGCGACCTCCCTGGGTGGCTTTGAGCCCGTGACCCCGGAGGAGTCGCTGCGACGATTGGCGGCGGCCCAGTCGCCGGCCTCACCAGACATCCCGAGCGATGAGAACGCCCCATGAAGGTTCCCCGTCAGCGTGTCGCCTGCCTCGTGCTGAGCGGTGTGGTCGCATGGCTGACGTGCCTGAGTGCCACTCAGGGTGATACCACGTCCGGTGATGTCGCTCCCGGCGAATCACTGAGCACCGAATCACTGAGCACCTTTCTCGGTGAACGGGGTATCGCTCGTGAGCAGCGGACGGCGCTCGAGGCGCCCGGTCCGTGGGACGAAGCCAAGCAGAAAATGGCGATCCGGGTGCTCGCGCGGCTCGGGGCGCCGGCGGGCCTGGCGCTCCGGTGGCGGGCGGAGGCCGCTGAGGTGGCCGCGGCCGACGTGGCCGTCGACGATCGGCTGGTGCGGATCGCGGGCCGGGCGACGTTCGTGGCGCCCCTCGTGCTGCCTCCCGACCAGGCTGATCTGGCCGCCCGAGCATCTTTCGACCTCGTGCGCATCGTCGACGCGGCAGGTGATCCCGTCGACGTTCTTGCGGTCAGAAGCCCGGCAGCCTGGCCCCGGTGGCAGGTCATTGACGAACCGGCGGTCGTCATCGGGCTGCCGCTCGCGAAGGCCGCTGGGCCACGGCCGGCTGGAGGTGCTGCGGCTGAGCTCCCTGCGGCTGAAGCGGCCTGGCCCGATGTTCCCGCCGTCGCCCTCCTCGCGGCGACCTCCGTGGCATGGGAGCCCGACACTCCGCTCGGCCGCCTCGGCATGGATTACGGCCTCTTCGATACCGTCACCGACGGCGGCAAGTTGCAGGCCGGCGACACCGAGGCCTTCTATGCGGTGCTGGCCGCGGCCGGTCGGGCGCCGGCCGGCGCTATCGAGGCCGCGGCCGGGCCCCGCACCGACCTCGTGCCGCTCATCAACCCCGCCGCGAAGTGGTTTGCCAGCAACCGCGGCAGCCCCGTCACCGTCAGCGGCGTCGCCCGCAAGATCACGCGGATCGCGATCGACGAGCCCGCTCGCCGCGAGCAGGTCGGTGCGGATCACTACTGGGAGGTGTTCGTGTTTGTGGAGACCCCGCCACTCATCGTGGACGGCCGCGAGCAGGACACGTATCCGGTCGTCTGCTGCGTGCGGTCGCTGCCGCCCGGCATGCCCACCGGCGATCGCATCTCCGAACGGGTGACGATCTCCGGCTTCGCCCTCAAGCGCTACGGCTATCCACTGGCCGACGTGACGATCATTTCCTCGCAGGGTGACGAGACGGACCGGGGCCGGCGGATGGAGACCCCGCTCGTCATCGGCCGCCGCCTCGACTGGCAGCCCGCCACGCCGCCGGCGCGGGAAGGGGGCTTCCTGTTTTGGATCTTCGGCGGCATCGCGGCTGCCGTGCTCGCGGCGCTCGCCCTGCGCAACTGGGCCGTCACCCGGCGGGCCCGCCGCGACCAGGCCTCGTCCCGGGCCCAGCTTCCCGAGCATTTTGCCCTTCCTCCCCAGTCCCACCCCTCCGAGGATTCCCGAGAATGACCATGCGGCGAGCCAAAATTTCCATCATCGGTGCCGGCAATGTCGGGGCGACGACCGCCCATTGGTGTGCCGCTGCGGAGCTCGGCGACATCGTGCTCCTCGACATTCCCGCGACCGAGGGCATGCCCGCCGGCAAGGCGCTCGATCTGTTTCAGGCCTCGCCCGTCGTCGGCTTCGATGCCACGATCATCGGCACGACCTCGTGGGCCGACACCGCGGGGAGCGATGTCGTCGTCGTCACCGCCGGCATCGCCCGCAAGCCGGGCATGAGCCGCGACGACCTGCTCTCGACCAACGCGAAGATCGTCGGTGACGTGGCCGCGCAGATCCGCGACACGAGCCCGGAGGCGGTCGTGATCGTCGTGTCCAACCCGCTCGACGCGATGGTGCAGCGGACGTTCCAGGTCACCGGGTTTCCGCCGGCGCGGGTGATCGGGCAGGCGGGCATCCTCGACACGGCCCGTTATCGGGCGTTTCTCGCCATGGAACTGGGCGTGAGCGTGGAGGACATCTCCGCGATGCTGCTCGGTGGGCACGGCGACACGATGGTGCCGATTCCCTCCTGCACGAGCATCGGGGGCATCCCCGTCACGCAGCTCATCGCGCCGGAGCGGCTGGAGGCGATCGTCGATCGGGCCCGGCATGGCGGAGCGGAGATCGTCGGCCTGCTCAAGACGGGCAGCGCCTACTACGCGCCGGCGGCAGCCACGACGCAAATGGTGGAGGCGGTGGTCCGCGACAAGAAGCGACTCGTGCCGTGCGCGGCCTACTGCGACAAGGAGTACGGGGTCGGCGGCTACTTCGTGGGCGTGCCCGTCGTCCTGGGCGCGGCCGGCGTGGAGCGGGTGATCGAGCTCGATCTGCTCCCCGACGAACGGGCCGGTCTCGACAAGAGCATCGCGGCTGTCAAGGAGCTGGTGACGGCCATGAATCGCCTCACCGGCGCCGCGTAGACTGCCACCGGCCTTGCCTGCCTTGCCCGGTTCGCCGCCGCCGCCCGCGGACGGGATCCACCGCGGCGGCTGGCGTTGTGGGGCGCGACGGGGTTGGCTACAACCCCGCGTCCACGTCGGGGAAGTCATCCCTGTCCGCACCCCGGCGCCACTGCCGAGAGGTGCATATGCCAGGCCGCCCGTCGAAGCGAACCGTCAGCCCGTTGCGGTCCCGAGGATCCGCTCTGGCGCGTCGCCCGCCCCTCGCGCAGCGTAGCGGCGAGAAGGTCTTCGTGCCCCAAGGGTACGAGCCGGCCTACGCCTACCCGCTCCTCGTCTGGCTGCCCGGGACGGAGACGTTCGACCTCGGCCGGGTGATGGCCCGCACCAGCCTGCGGAATTTCGTGGCAATCCAGCCCGTGGCCGCGGACGCGGCGCTCGCGGGGAATGCCAGCGAGACGGCGGTCTGGCGGGGCATCGACGGAATCCGGGGACGGCTTTCGATCCATCCCGATCGCATCTATCTCGTCGGCCAGGGAAGCGGCGGGACCGAGGCCTTCCGGATCGGCTGCCGACACCCCGAACGCTTCGGC
>Ga0114946_10000695_pt1 | contig 22540 bp, 28 predicted proteins | sample WalLakDeSediment_FD_88676 | JGI IMG/M metagenome (GOLD analysis project Ga0114946, IMG submission 88676) | Lake sediment microbial communities from Walker lake, Nevada to study Microbial Dark Matter (Phase II) - Walker Lake 11/02/13 Deep Sediment | ecosystem: Environmental > Aquatic >...
AAGAAACAGTTTTGCCCAATCCCTTGGTTTTGGATGAACAGGAAATAAGCAAAAAATTTGAAGATGACAAAATTACTTATCTTTTTTTGGGCCAGCTGGAAGAACACAAGGGGATTTTATTTCTTTTGGATCTTTTTCCAAAATTCAACAAGCTGGGCAATTGCCGTTTGGTTGTTGTCGGTTCTGGCCGGCTGGAAAAAGAGCTTAAGGAAAGATATAAAAATGAAGAATGGCTGGAATTCCTCGGTTATGTGCCGGCCAACAAATTAAGCCGGCAAGTTTTTAAAAAAATCCATTATACCATAGTTCCTTCTTTATGCTATGAAAATTCGCCCAGCGTGATTTATGACAGCTTTAAATGCGCCACGCCGGTAATTGCTTCGGAGATCGGGGGCGTGCCCGAGCTTGTTCAGGAAGGAGTTAATGGCTATACTTTTGAGGCTGGCAATAAAATAAGCTTGCTTAATAAATTAAATTTAAGCCTGCAGAATATTGATAATTATCAGCAAATGTCAGAAAACGCCAGAATAAGAGCAAAAGATTTTGATATTAAAAACTACATTTATAAAATATTGCAACTGTGAAGTTTAAATGAACGATAATTTTTAATAAAATTAAAAAAACAAAATCCAAAAGACAAGACAAATCCAAAATTCAAATTTCAAAAAATAAAATTTTAGATTTAATAATTGGAATTTGAGATTTATTTTGATTTTTGCTTTCGCCTCGCCTTTGGCGGGGCTTTGGCAGACAAAGGTTTATGATTTAGATTTTGTTTTTAAAAATTATGTATTATTACCGCCGTAAAGCCAATCCAATAAAGTGGATTATAATAATTATTATCCTGGCCTGCCTGGGCGGTTTTGGCTATTGGTTTTATGCTAATTATTTCAGTAAAATTGATTTTGACAAGCCAGAAGAAGAACAGGTTTTTCAGCCGGAAGAGGAAATCGAAATTTTAACAGCAGCTTTTGATTTTATCCAAGGAGATATCCAAATCAGCATTGATAACCAGCCATATGAAAAAGCGGCAAAAAGCGATATTTTGCGCCAGGGCCATAAAATAAAAACCGGCAGAGAATCATTGGCTGTTTTAAATTTGGAAAACGGAGCTATTATACGTTTGGGCGCTGATACGGAAATAATTTTAGAAAGCTTAGCCAAAGACATTGTTTCTATTAATCAATTAAGAGGCAGGAGCTGCCATTATGCGGCTGGGCAGGAAAAATATTTCGTAGAATCTTCAAAAACAAAAATCGCAGCGACTGATTCGCGTTTTGAGATAATTACCAATGCCCAGCAGGATTATTTGGCTATTTTGGCTTTTGAAAATAAGATTAATTTAGAAATTTTTGACGCCGAAGGCATTCTTATGGCTATTCGTTTGGAAGCAGGGGAAAAAGCTCTGGTTGATTTGAAAAAAAATAAAAATGATTTGTTAAAAATAGAGGATTTTAGAAGGGAAAATTTAATGCGGGAAGAATGGTACAGATGGAATTTTGAATTAGACCAAAAAATTGACGAGCCAATTATTGACGAACCATTGCCAGAAGAAGAGCCTGATTTTGAAGCGATTAAAGAAAGCCTTGAATTGGCTGCCGAAGCAAAAGAAACCGGCATTTTTCTTTCTTGGTCTATTTATCATAAAGATGATTTTAAAAATTACCAGATTGTTCGTTCAGAAAATAACCGGGATGTGAAATATCCGGATGAAAAAGCGATAAAAAGTTCAGCCAGCAAGGAGCTAAATTCTTATCTTGATGCTGGTGCGGAAAAAGGAAAAAAATATTATTACCGGATTTGCGTTTTGAAAATTAATGGCAAAGTCGCTTGTGGCAATGTTGAAGAGATTGAAATGCCGAGGGAGAAAGAAGCAGATACAATTCAACCCTCTGCTCCGAGCTTGTCTGCTGGTATTTCCGAAGCAGGCGTCAGCTTGGCTTGGTCAGCCAATTATGAAGATGATTTTAAAAATTATAAAATTTTACGCGCGTTTAATAATTCTTCATTAAGTTATCCGTTAGACAGCTTGGCTGAAAGGGGCAAAGGCCAGGAAAATTATTTGGATAATTCAGTTAATATCACCAGCCCGGGCAATTATTATTATCAGGTTTGCAGTTTTGATCTGGCAGACAATTACGCTTGTTCAAATATTATTAAAGTTGAGAACGGCCAGTTGCAGTAAAAAAATAAGCAAATTTTTTTAATTTGCCTATTTAATAATAAAAAATGTTTTATCAGCCGATTTGTTGGGCTTTTTTTATTTTAAGTATTTCAAGATTAAAACTTTATCGTCAAGGCTGAAAACATCATCTGCTTCTTTTTTGGCGTCTTCGGCTATTATTTTAAAGCGACTCCAGTAGCCAGGCAACGCAAAATAGGCCTGGCTGACTCCTGCCAATTCCATGGCTTCAACTGCGGTTTGTTTTGCCGGCTTTTCATAGATCATTTTTTCAAAATAGCTGTAAAGATCGCCGCCGGTCGGGATAGGATAAAAATAATGTCCATTATAATATCGGCTGAAGCCGAATGTTTTTAAGGCGGCGGCAGAAGTCATTTGGTTGGTTAAAACAATATAAGGCTGGTTGTCGCTGTTTTTTTCAATAAAATCAACTGCGGCAAAATCCGTTGCTGAAACATTAATAAATCTGGAATTGTCATAATCATCAAAGCGGGGATAGCTTAGATAAAAGTTAAAAGTTATAAAGCTAGAAAGTAAAAAGATAATAAATATTTTATAAATTTGGTTTTTTTGCGCTTTATCTATAAATAAATAAAAACCGCAGATTACAACCGGCAGCAGAAAATAAAAAGCCAGTTGCCAGATCCGCTTGGCAAAATCGCCTTGTTCGTAGTCAATAATAAAAGAAACGCTGATAAAATTTAACAAGATAGCATTGATAATCAAAATTACAAAAGTTAAAATTGAAGCCCTGAAAATTTTATCTTTTTTTTGCGTTATTAAATAAACCAAGGTTATGGCGCCAATTAAAATAAAAAGCCAGTAAATTGAATTTCTGTAAAAATAGGCAAGATCCAAGAAATAATTGTATTGCCTGGTAAAGATATTTGGCAGGTCAAGCAAATTAAAGCCGGTCGCGGTTATTTTTGTTTTATAAATTGAAAAAAGGGAGTTGGAATATAAAGCAAAAGGAATTGAAATTGATGCAAATATGGCAAATAGCGGGGCAATAATCTTTGTGGCTTTATTTTGATTGCTTAATAACCAAACCAGGCCTAAATAAATAATGATCGGGATGCCGGCCAGGGCGTGAATTAATAAAGCAACCAAGGCCAAGGCGCTTAAATACCAGAAAGGGATTTGTTTGTTTTTCAGATACAAAAAAGACAAGAATAAAATTATCAGGCTAAAAAAAACAGCCAGCCCTTGAGGCGTGGTGGCAATAAGCAGATTAAAAGGCAAAAGCAAAAAAATAAAAGTTAATATCTGGCAAAAATTAGCAGGCCAGGGAGTAGTTTTGATTAAAGATTTATAAATAGTGTAAGGCAAAAAAACAGACAGCAAAATCGGCAGCAGCAATTTATCAATCCATTCTACGGAGATTTGCAATAAATGAGCCAGAAAAACAACCAAAGAATATTGCCCCAGGTAATAAAAAGGCTTGGGCAAAATAGCGCCTTGTTTAAAAATAGCCAGTTCAGTGACCTGATGGATAAAAGGATCAAAGCCATAGCCGAGTTTGTATATAATGAGAGCAACACTAGTAGTTAGGAAAAAGTGTGCGGATATTAGGATAAGGTTATATGAAGTTTTATGAGGTTGTATTGGGTTATATGAAGTTTTATGAGGTTGTATTAGGTTATATGAGGTTGTTTTGCGTTTTAAAAGCAGCAAAAGTAAATTTAAGGTGGCGAGAAAATATATTATAAGAAAAGCCGGCGGAATAACTTGCCATGGTGAGCGGATAGCGTCGATGGTTTGGCAGGTAAAAAGAATATAAATAGCGGTCGCAAATAAGATTAGATAGCTAATTTTTAAAATTATAGATGATAGATTACGGGTTATAGATTTTAGATTGCAAAATAAATTTTGAATTCTGCTTTCTTGCCAAGGCTTAAACAGAGGCAGGCATTTTGAATTTTGAAGTTTGGAATCAAAAATTAGAATCGCAATTGAAATTGCAGAAAATAAAAGGCTGACGCTTAACTGATTAAGCTGGTAAAAATAATAAACAATGGCGCCTAAAAAAGAATAGGCGGAAATCAGGGACAGCATGCCAAAAATAAGCTGCCAGCCGATATTTTGGGCTTTAAAAATTATTTTTCCGAGAGAAAATCCAAAGATAAGGAAATAAAGCAAACCTAAAATCAAGCCGGCTATTGCTGATGCAATCCAGTTTATATTTAATAAAATGGCTAAAATTAGCAAAAAAAATAGAAATATTTTGATGAATTTATTCATGGTTTAATTTTAGCAATATTTTACGAATAAAAAAAGCCCACCGGATGACGGAGGGCAGATCTATTTTTACATTTGATGCTACTTACAAAATTCGTCTATGACTTTATTTTTTACTTCACTCATCTGGGTTAATCTAGTTTGAAAACATTTTTTGCAATGGCAAAAATGAATATTCAGCAGCTCTGCTTCCAGGCCACAAACAAATTTTTGATGCAATAATCTCCAGTTTATATCCGTTACTAATTTACAGGCATTGCCTGGTCTCCAACCCTTCATTACTGCCAGTAATTCAGGAGAAGTTTCTTTCTTTTTTTCCTCTTGACAGTAGAAATGTGCGTAATGATTAAAAAACTCTTTCGCTGTTGCGCTTACAGATTCCCCGTTTAATATTTGCTGTCGGATGTGTTGGAAAAGTTCTTTAAATCCCATAGTAATCCTCCTTTTCTTTCCGTACCTTATCTTTAATGTGATGTGTAGATATTAGCATTTTTAAAGTTTTTTGTCAAGGCTGGAATTCAATCAATATTTCTGCTAAAATAAAAGGGAATAAGCCCTCCGAAATTGCAAATCTGTTGCAAATGTATAAAACCATTAATCGGTTTAAGAATTTATGAAGGAGTGGGAGGTAAATTATAAGTTTTAAAGTGAGCTTAGATTAGGTGACTAAATATAAGTTTTTGTGAATATATATTTAATTTGTAATTTCGCTGGGAATAAGTTAAATCAATGCAATTAATTAAGAAAAACAAACCAATCATTATTCTGTCAATTTTAGCGGTAATATTTTTTTTCATTTACTCGTTTTTAATTTTTGGCAATAGCGCGGCAAAATTTACCTGGCCTGATGAGACTGCCAATTATTTTTTTATTCAAAATTACATTGAGCATTCAACTTTCAAGGCGTCCGAACCATTGAATAATATTGCCGCCGGAATTATTAAACCGCGCAGCTTCAATGTTTATCAGGGTAATTTGGTGCCCGGTTCATTTTTGGGCTTACTTTTAGTCTATGGCGTGATCGGAAAAATTTTCGGCCTTGCCCTGGTAAAATTTTTAACCCCGCTTTTGGCTGTTTTGGCAGGCTTGTTTTTTTATAAAATTTTGCTGAAGATATTCAGGCCCAATATCGCTTTTTTGAGCGCTATATTATTTTTTATCAATCCTGCTTGGTGGTATTATGCCAATTTTGCTTTTTTGCCCAATATCGCTTTTTTGTCTTTTTTAATTATCGGCATTTATTTTTTGCTTGAAATTGGCAAAGATTCAAAGCGGAATAATTATTTATTTCTTGGGGGGGGAGCATTTTTCATTGGCCTGGCTTTAACAATAAGAACCAATGAATTTTTGTGGGTTTTGGGCATTTTATTGCTTCTTTTGCTTGTTTATCATAAAAAAGTCAGATGGCAATATGTGTTTTTGTTTTTGGCTGTTTGTTTTTTGGTTTTTTTGCCGGTTTTTTGTTATAACCAGGCAACTTATGGCGATTATTTTTCTTTTGGCTATTTAAGGCTGGAACAAGGCGAGGATTTGATTGGCCAGTTGCCGGCTGAATTCCAGACAAGCAGCTCAAAATTTTTTAATTTTATTAAATTTCTTGCCCTGCCTTTTGGCCTGCATCCCAATCTTATTATTAATAATTTTTATAATTATTATTTTAGTTTATTTTGGTGGCTTTTTGCGCCTGCTGTTTTGGGCATTTTTTGCCTGATAAAAAATTACCAAAGGAAAGAAAAAGCCATATTATTTTTAATTTTTTTGGGAACAAGCCTTTATTTGCTTGTTTATTACGGCTCCTGGCAGTTTGAAGACCATTTTACTTTGTTTTTAAATAAGATGGGCACATCTTACGTACGCTATTTTTTGCCGGTTTATATTTTATCCCTGCCTTTTGCCGCTGTTTTTTATGCCAGCCTGGTCAAGTGGCTGAAAAACAAAAAAGCTGGAATTTTATTAAGCCTTTTTTTAATTTTAAGCTTTATTTATTTCTCTGTTAATTTGGTTTATCTTTCAGGCAATGATAATCTGATCAAAGTCAAGCAAACGATCAGAGATTATGCCATAATCAGCCAAAAAGTTATTGATCTGACTGAAGAAAACGCTATTATTATCAGTGAAAGAAGCGATAAGATATTTTTTCCGGAAAGAAAAGTTATTGGCCGCTGGTATTTTGATGATTTGGATTATTGGCTGAATTTGCTTTATGCCGGCGTGCCTTTGTATTATTATGCTTATGAGGATGATGATTATATGGAAGAATTAAATGAAGAGGCTTATTATTACGGCTTTGAATTTGCTGATAAGATAGGCATTACAGCCAAAGAAAAACTTTATAAAATAAAAATTCTGGATTATGAAAATTTTTATTATGACTATGATTATGAATATGATGAAGCATATGACTACTACGATTATTATGAAATTTATTAAGGCGGTTATAATTATCGGGTCAGTTTGCCTGGTTCTGTTTTTAATTTTGCAGGATATGGCCTGGACAGGCAGGTTGGAAGTACAAACGGATTTTAAAAAGTTTACGCCGTTTTTTACTATTTTAAAACCGCAAGACAGGAACATAATCGGAGATGTCGCTTATATTAAGGGGGAACCGGCATATTTTGATCTTTATTTGCCGCGTGATTTTGATAAAGCGATATTGGAAATTGAGTATAAAAATGAATTTGGCTATCCGATCCAAATCGGGCCCAATGTCGGCCTGGAATGGGAATTAAAAGATTTAAGCGGGGATTTGCCTCCTGATGAAAATAATTTTATAATCCAAAGTGCGAAATTCGATCTTGAGGGCAAAAATATTAATAATGGCAAATTAAGATTTATCATTTCTTTATCGGGCTTATTTGAGCCTGAAAAAGGCGTTTATGTCAAAAATTTAAAAATAACTTTGCTGCGCGATCCGCTTTGGCAGGGAAGCGCGGCTGATAATTTAATAAGCTATTTAAAATATGCTAAAAATCAATTTTAAAGACAATCAAATTTTGCCGGCGGTTGGGCGGGATTTATTCCTTGCCGGTTTTGTGTTATTAGTTATTTTTTCTTTTTTGGAATTATTTAAGCCGCGGATCGTTACCAATTATTTAAATCTGGATATTTTTTTGTTTTTTTTGTTATTGCTTGGCGCTGTCGCGATTATGCACCAGAGGCAGGAGAAGAAAAAAATTAAAAAATTAAATTTTTTAGATTATTCAACAATTTGCCTGTTTTCTGTTTTGGTCGGAATTTTGATTTTTTATCTTACGAGAACAACAGGATTTTTCAGTTTTTTAATCGGTTTGGCAGGCGTTGTCATTTGTTATTTTTTTATTAGAGAAACCATGGAATATTAAAAAATAAATTATAATTTTTTTATGATTAAAGGAGTAATTATAAAAAAACTTGAAAAATTTGCTGACGAGCGCGGTTGGTTAGCAGAAATTTTTCGCAATGATGAAATAAAATATGAGCCGGCCATGGCTTATGTTTCCATCACCAACCCCGGAGTGGCGCGCGGGCCGCATGAGCATAAAAACCAGTCTGATTTTTTTGTTTTTTTGGGCCCGGGGAGTTTTGCTTTGTATTTATGGGATAACAAAAAGGATTCAGAAACTTATAAACAGAGGCAAATAATTGAAGTTGGTGAAAAAAATCCGGTCGCTGTTTTGGTCCCGCCAGGCGTAGTCCATGGTTATAAATGCATTTCAAGCGAACCGGCTTATTCTATTAATCTGCCTGATAAACTTTATGCCGGTGAATTTAAAAAAGAGGATGTTGATGAAATCAGGTGGGAGAAGGATCCTGATTCTCCATTTAAAATTGATTGAAAAAATAAAATAAAAACAAAATGCCCTTGCATAAAAATTCAGTTAAACGGATTTATTTTTCAGGCGCGGTTTATTATGTTGTGATTAAGACCAAGAATAATTATCCGTATTTTAAGGAAGAGATATTTTGTGATTTATTTATTGAGAATTTTAAAATTTGCAAGCAATTAAAAGGTTTTAAATTGTTTGCTTTTTCAATTATTTATGATCATATTAATTTGATGATTGAACCGAATAATCAATTTAATATTTCAAAAATTATTAAATCATTGAAGGAAAATGTATCGCGGGATATAAATGTTGTAATGGGTTATACGCCAAAATATTTTAATCCACTCGTAGGCGAAACGCCGGCGTTTCGCCTACTACGAGTGAGGGGATTAATTACGGGGTTTTTAAAGAGGAATGTCGATTCTTATTATGAGGTAAAGAAATTTGATGTTGATATTTATAAACAACGATTTATTGAAAAATTTGGCAACAACAATCCTTACCCAAAATTTCGTTGGCAAATATCATTTTACGACCATTATATTCGTTTTCACGATAACCATTTAAAAAAGGAAAAAGATTGGGATTATCATTATGATTACACGGTTTATAATTATTTAAAACATGGTTTGCCTGACAACTGGAAATATACAAGCTTAAATTATCCGGAATTAATTGATTTAATTGAAAAATAATATTTTAAATTTAACAATTAACATTTAAAAACCTATGCCAAATGGAGAGTGCTTATTTTGCCAAATAGTCGCCGGAGAGGCGCCATCAACAATGGTGGCGGAAAGCGATAATGTCCTCGCTATTTTGGATATTCATCCGGTAAATCCCGGACATGTTTTAATTATTCCGAAAAAACACTCTGCTAACATGCTTGATGCTGACGACGAAATTTTAAAAGAAATGACTTTGCTGACTAAACGAGTCGCAAAAGCTGTATTGGACGCATTTGAGGAATACGATGCTTTTAATTTGGAATTGAATAATGGCAGGATTGCCGGCCAGGTTATCCCGCATCTGCACTGGCATATTGTGCCGAGAAAAGCTGACGATGGCTTGCAGCACTGGCCAGGGAGGAAATATCCTGGTGGAGAAGCTGAAAAGGTCGCGGAAAAAATTAGGGCAGCTATAAAATAATTTTTTTGTAAGACGATTGTAATAAATTGTAAAACTATTGTCTTACTATTGTTTTGCATTTTTATGATAAGCATTCCTGAAAATGAAATAGAAATCACATTTTCTCGGTCCAGGGGGAAGGGCGGCCAAAAGGTGAATAAAACAAGCACCAAGGCCACTTTACGCTGGGATATTTATAATTCGCAGGTTTTAACGCCTGAAGAAAAATATAAAATTTTGCATAAACTGCACAATAGGATAACAGAAAAAGGCGAATTAGTTTTGTGGTCGCAGTCGGAACGTTCCCAGTCGCAGAATAAAGAGGCAGTGATTGCTCGGTTAAATGATTTAGTTAATGAGACCTTAATTCCAGAGAAAGTTAGAATTAAAACCAAACCGACTAAAAGTTCCAAAGAAAGAAGAATTAAATCAAAAAAAAGAATTTCTGAAAAAAAGAAATTAAGAAAAAGAATTGAATTTTAGCATAAAATAAATATATGTCTGAAAATATCACGGAATCCAAAGAACGAAAAATTGAATTAAGAGAATTAACTGATTTTGATCAGGAGTATTTTGAGTCTCTTGAAGGTAAAAACGGCTGGATTGCTCTTGGTAATGATTTTTATCAAAATCCGCATTATTTTACCGGCTTAAGTACTGATCAGGAAAAAGTTGGGATTATTGGAGTTTATGACTGCGGGCCAGACCAAAATATTTTACATTATGTTGTCGATCCCAAATATCGGGGGCAAGGCCTGGCCCGTAAATTAGCCGATAAAATAATGGCTGATCTTGATTTGCCTTATGTTGTTTTGACTATTGATTTGGATAATAAAGCATCCTTGCGCGCGGCTGAAAAATTACCGGGGGTTGAAAGGGTTAGTGATGCAGAACACGAGAAAGAATATCATAAGGCAAAATTCATTTATAAAAGATTAGAGAATGAAAAATAGATCATTAATTTTATAATTATGTTAGAGCAAAAATATCCCAAAGTTGGCATTGGTGTAATGATCTTGAATGAACAAAATCAGGTTTTATTAGGTTTGAGACAAGGATCTCACGGAGCCGGAGAGTGGAATTTCCCAGGTGGACATTTAGAATTTGGCGAAACAGTTTTTGAAACAGCTAAAAGGGAAGTCAAAGAGGAAACTGGTTTGAATGTTATGCCCATGGAAATTATTTCCGTGGCTGATGAAATGCGTTATCTCGACTCTGATGGGAAGCACTATTTGAACATCGGTGTTAAAGCACTCTATAAAGGAGGTGATCCGAAATTAATTGAGCCTGACAAGTGCTTGGAATGGCGCTGGTTTGATTTGGATAATTTGCCAGAAAAAATGTTCGAAGGTACTGACTGGATTATTAAAAATTATAAAGCTAAAAGATTATATAAACCTGGCAGATAAAATATATTAATATGGAGAATTTAGATTTAATGCTACCAAAATCAAAAGAAAAAGAGATGAGCCAAGAAGAGAAGATGGAAATTGTAGAAGCTTGGGGGACTTTGATATCAGTTAATAATCGCAAACCAGATAATTTGGAAGCCCTGTCAAAGGAAGAATTAAAGGATTGGCTATATAAAGATTTGCTTGGTGAAATGGAAGAAATAATGAAAGAATGGGGCTTATCTTTTGATGAAGATTTAATAAAAAAGATAAATGAAGAGAAAGATCTCGCTAAAAGAGCATTGTTGGAATTCGCCTATATTGAAAAATGCCAAGAGCAAATAAATAAATATAAATCCGGATTTGAAGGAAAAAATGATAAATGGGATGCTTGGCCAAAGAGACTTAAAGAAACCGGTCGGTTTAATTGTGTCGGCTCTACTTTGATCGGTACTATTTTTTTAGAAAAAGCCGGTATAAAAAATTGTCATGGTCTGCCTGTTAGTCACGTGATGAATATAGCCAGATTGGCTGACGGCCAGTATGTTTATGTTGATTTAATAAATAGCAAGATAGAAAAAATAAATCCGCAAATTTTCAAATTAAAGGAAGTGCCTGTAATGAAAATCAAGGAAAAATTCACAGATTATAGTTTAATAATGATCAGAGATAAAAAGGAAATTGTTGGTTCTATTTTTGGCAATATTGATTATTTAAATACCGTTGCCACAGATAGCGATAGCGATGAGGATGAGAAAAACAAGGAGGCAGCCTTAGAATATTATAATAAATTTAAAAAGCATTTTGCCGAGGTCGATTTTAGTAAGTTTAATACAGAATATTTTTGGGGGCCAGCAGATATATATGATACCGATGAAATGCTAAAAGAGGCAGCCCGAATTGGTTTTATTTATAATGAAATGAAAGAGGCGATGGAGAATTTTTCTAAGAGATTAACTAGGGAAGATGAAAAGAAATTGTTTATAGAGATAAAGAATAATTTGGATGATGTTATTGGTTATTTCCAAGATGACAAAGCCAAAATAAAAAAATTTAGTGGGCTTTTAAGGCAATTTGTTATTGAATATAAAAAGGCTATTGAGCCGGTCAGACAAAAGGATACGGAATTGTATAACGAATTAATCCAAAGATTTAAAGATAAATTTTAAGTATAATATGCTAATTACTATCTGCTCCTCAATCCAATTTTGGCCCCAGATTTGCGAAGTTAAAAAACAATTAGAGGATTTGGGTCATGAAGTTTTAACCCCGCCTCATGAAGTGCCCAATAAGGACGGGGCAATGATTCCGGTTGAAGAATATTTTAGAATCAGAAAAGAAATGGTTGAAAAAGGGGAAAATATTGACTGGGTATGGGAACGCAAGTATCAGGCGATTATGTGGCATTTTGAAAAAGTTGCCAAGGCTGATGTGATTTTGGTTCTTAATTTTGACAAAAATAATATTGCTAACTATATTGGTGGCAATACTTTGATGGAAATGGGTGTGGCTTGCTGGCTGAAAAAACCGATTTATTTATATAATGATATTCCGACTGAAGTCAGTTATTTTGAAGAAATTAAGGGTATGCAGCCGATCGTTATTAATAGGGATTTGAGTTTACTTAAATAAAAAAGACAAACTATTGAATTATTACAGGACATTTTAGTGTCCGTTCTGTATTGATACGAAGATACGGAGGCTAAAGCCTCCTGTAATAAAACGCGGTTTGTCTTTTTTTAGATAAAAGTTCTAGCAATCCATTGTCCCGCAAAATGAGTTATTATTATAACGGCAATGGCAATCAGTAAATGTTCAGCAATTACTTTGTGAGGTTTTATTTTCTGGCGTTTGGCTAAATAAAAAGAATAAATGGAAAGCAGTAAGATTCCCCAAAGCGCGCTAATTAAGATGGCTATTGAATTGCTGAAAAGTAAAATTGGAACAATGAATGTTAAGGCAAAAATAAATTTGGCAAAAAAAGTGCTTAAAGTCGCTGACCAGATTTGCTTTTCTGAATATTTAGCTTCTGATTCAACTGAAACATGGATGCCCAAAGCATCGGAAAAAGCATCAGCTATGGCGATGGAAATAATGCCGCCAATAACCACAATTTTTGAGCCAGTGCTGGCATTTAAGCCTATCATAATTCCAAGAGTAGTGATAACCCCGGAAGTCAAGCCAAAACTAAAACCTTTTCGTATGGCGTTTTTCATGAATTGATTTTAATGAATTTTTATGGTAAATTACATACATTATAGCATGTTTGGAAATATTTTTAAAAATTAACATTTATGCCCGACTTTTTTATTCGCCAGAGCTCGAAAGAGCGGTTGCGGAATTCAGCGTGCGAATAAATCTATGCCCACTCCCGCCTTTGTTCCGCGATGCGTAACTTCGGCGGGCAAGAAAATGGGGCATAAAATTTTAAAACATGAAAATATTAGTAATCGCCAGAGCCGTGTCGATTGGCTCCAATTTAAAGGTTTAAGTTAAGATTATTAAAGAATTAGCGCGCGATATTGACTAATTAGTTAAAATAAGATATAATTTTAAATTAAAATAAACGCGTAACTTGTCAACCAAATAACCAAAATATAGATAGCCCCATGAGTAATGGGCAAAAACAAAAGGAGGGCATGAGCAATGCCGAAAGTAAGCGAAAAGTTAAGGAGCAGGATTTGGAGTCTGCAAACGCAGATCGGAAAAGGCATTTTGGACGGAACTCATAATCCGGAAAAGTATGCGGATATTTTGCAGGCTTTTTTGGAGAAAAAAGAGACCGTTTGTCAAGGCCTTACGACCATGGAGCAAGCCGTCAACATCCTTGGCTCAAATAAAGTTATTTCAGAAACAACAGCTTTAGAGGTTTGGGGCTTAGAAAAAAACGTAAATGTTCCTATTCGCTATAGCGAGGCGACTTTGCGCCAGTGCGCGCAGGAAAACGAACAGGACAAAGCCGACTGGCGGCTAATTTATTGTCACGGGTTTTCTTTGCGCGAGCAGTTTGAAAAACACGGTTACAAGGAAGAAAAACAGCCGTGTTTTAGACTGGACCTTTGGTGGCTTAGGCTTAAGGAAGAAGACGACAAGTGGGTGAATTACAAACCTTTGAACGGCTATTATCTCCTTAACCTATACGGCCTATACGGCTACCGCTCAAAGACCAAGCTTATCGAAATAGCTCTTAGTGAAATTTCCAAATCAAGCAAAGAGTATGAACCTTGCAATGAGGCAATTTTTAGCGAAGCCATCCTGACCATTTACATGGTAAATAATGGCGAGCGGATTGCCGAGGATTGGTATCATTGTGGAGGTACTAAAAATTCATTTGACAGATGGGTCATTGTCGGTGCGTTCAAAAATTATGGTATTTTAATAAACCATTATAAGCTTTTTTACTACTATCCTAATGTGAAGATCGTTTTAGTGAAAAAGTTTGAGATCTAATTTATGATTTTAAGGCCCAATTTATTTTTGCCACAGCAGATCTAAGTTGGGCTTTTTTCTTTTAGTAGAAATTGATTTTAATGAATTTTTATGGTAAGTTGTATATATATTTTAACAGATTAGTGGAAAGTTAGAAAGCAGAAAGTAAAAAGAAATACTTTATAAATTTTAACTTTATAATTATCTATGAAACTGCTTATTACCGGCGGAGCCGGGTTTATTGGCTCCAACTTTATCCATTATTGGCTGAAAAATCATCCGGGAGATTTTATAGTTAATCTGGACAAATTGACTTACGCCGGCAACTTGGAAAATTTAAAAGATATTGAAAATAATCCTAATTATAAATTTGTCAAAGGCGATATTTGCGACTTTGATTTGGTTAATGATTTAATTAGCGATAATGTGGATTTAATTATCCATTTTGCGGCAGAATCGCATGTTGACCGTTCAGTCATGTCCAGCAAGGAATTTATCCGCACTAATGTTGAAGGTACAATGACTTTGCTTGACGCGGCTAAAAATAATGGCGGAGTGAGATTTCACCATATATCAACAGACGAAGTTTTTGGCGAACTGAATTTTGAAGGCAAGGCGTTTACGGAAAAATCAGCTTATAATCCGCGTAATCCTTATTCCGCGTCCAAGGCAGCGTCTGACCATCTGGTTAGGGCTTATTATTATACTCATGGCTTGCCAATCACAATTTCTAATTGCTCCAATAATTATGGGCCATACCAATTCCCGGAAAAAATAATTCCTCTGTTTGTCACTAATTTACTAGAAGGGAAAAAAGTCCCTGTTTATGGCGAGGGCAGAAATATCCGCGATTGGATTTTTGTTGACGACCATAGCAGAGGGGTGGATTTTGTGATTCAAAAAGGGAAAATTGGCCAGACTTATTGTCTGGGCGGGGATAGCGAGATTACTAATATTGAATTGACCCGAAAAATTTTGGGCCTGATGGATCAGGGGGAAGAAATGATTGAATTTGTCAAGGACCGGCCTGGCCATGATTTGCGTTATGCTATGGATTATACTAAAGCTAAAAATGAATTGGGCTGGGAGCCTTTGGTTGATTTGGAGCAGGGTTTAAAAAAGACAATTGATTGGTATAAAAATAATAAAGAATGGCGGGAAAGAATAAAAAGCAGGGAGTATTTAGATTATTATAAAAAACAATATCAGGAAAGATGAATTGCCCAAAAATAGCTTCAAAAATAAAAAAAATAATTGAACATGAAAAAATACAAGTAATACTGGCCAATAAAAAATTTCAAACCTTTGAGAAATGGTTTTTATTGGTCTTTTGGGCATTGGCTATTTTTATTTTGTCTTCTTTACCTTTAAATGATGTTTTTATAAAATTTGATATTTGGACTTTTATTATCCGTAAGCTGGCGCATATGTTTGAATTTGGCGTGCTGGCTTTTTTAATTTATAGGTTATTAAGCCAAATTGAGAAAAAAAAATTTTATTGGAATTTGACCTGGGCATTTATTTTTACTGTAATGTACGCTATTTCTGATGAATATCATCAATATATTGTGCCAGGTCGTCATGGAGTTTGGACAGATGTATTGATTGATTCGCTTGGGGCGGCAATAGCAATTTGGTTGATATATTTAAATCATCAGCATAAGAAGTTTCTTAAAAAGAAAAAAGCTAAATAGCCTTGACTTGGTTGCTCTAATATGATATGATTTAAAGTCAATAAGTACCTTGAAAGGAGGATTTTAAAATGAGTTTAGCAGACAAGCTAATGATCTTTTTTTATTATTTCTTGGCTTTAAAGTATAACAAAGAAGATAAGATTATAAAGCAAAAATTTAATGACAATTTTCGGGAACTTTTAGGCTTGTTTGAAACCGTAACAGAAAAAGGCGGTTTGTTTGACGCAGTTTTTGATAATGATTTTGCAATAAGATGCGAAAAAAAGGATGGGAGCTTGGAGCTAAAATTAACTCTGCCTCCGAAGATTACGCCTGATTTTAAGGCGGTATTAGAAAAAGAATATAAAGGTTTGCTTGGTGCGGTGAATGATGAATATTATGAGGTTTTTAATAATATGAATTTTTTAGCCACCAAGCAAACAATCGTTATTTTCATCAAAACCCAAAAGGGAATTGCCAGCTAAAGCAGCAACTCCCTTTTTTTATTTTTTCAATTTTTTATTTAAGCCGCTAATTTTTTTCTGCATCTTTCTACTTCCCGCGCATAATGTTCTTTCTCATCTTCAGTCCGGGCATTATTTAATCGTTCTTGCATCATTTGAAGCATGTTTTCAGTTTTTCTCCTTTCTTCTTGGGTTAATTTTTTTGATTTCTGTTCACTGGCTTTATATTCCAATTCGGTCATTTTTGTTGCTGCCAAAGAAGCTGCTTCAGGACTGCCAGGATCAATTCCAGCTTTTAGTTCTTCTTCTTTTTTTTGGCTTAAAGCTTTTTTTAGCTTAGCTATTCTTTGTTCTCTTTTTTGCGAATCTAACCAGTCAGAATGAATTTCCACTTCTTCAGCTCCCATTTCCTGCCCAAATTCTTCTATTGCTTTATGGGTTTCTGATAATAAGCTTTCGGCTTGTTTTGCCGCCATTGGATTATTGGCTTTTTTTGCAGTCTCAAGGGTGAGGCTAAGATCTGCTGCTGTTTCAGCCCCTTTTTCCAATTGAGCGCTGCTTTGCTGAACTGCCCATTGATCAAGCGCTTCAGGGTCTTCTAGCAATTTTTCAGGTATAATAAATTTCTCGGGTGTTGGCAAATTTTTTTCTGTTGATATTTCCATAAAACTGATTTTATTAATAATTAAAAATTATTTGCTTAATTTTTTCTGCAATTTTAAGCTTTGTGTTTCTATTTTTTTCAGTTTTTTATTAAATTTATTCAGCAGCTTAACTATTTTTTTCATTTGTTTTTGATTTTTAGGCATAATGATTTATAAAAAATAAATTAAAAAAATTATAAATTTTCAATTTTTTTCTTAGCTTCAGCAATGGATTTTTCTGTTTCTTCTTTTTCTATATTTTTTTTCAATTTTAGAGTTTTGGATTCAATTTTAGAGATTTTTCGCGAAAATTTATCAATAATTTCTTCTATCTTTTTTTTCTTGGCTTTTAAATTCATGATTTTAAAAATTTTATTTTTCAATTTCGATGTTAATTAAAAGATATAATTTTTTTATTGCATTTGGGCGGCTTGTATTTGCTTAGCGTCAAAAACAAGCCTTTTGAGTTTTTCTTGGTCAGCTTTTAGCGTTTGAGGATCTTCAGCTTTTTTTTGCCATGTTTTAATGGAAGCATCTAAATCATAAATTGCTGTTTCAATATCTTCAGCTTTATCTATGGCTGGTTTTTTAGCAGCTTCTTTAAGATTATTTATAATTATATCCAATCCTTGTTCTTCTAATAAAGCAATGGCTTTGCGCTTTAATTCTTGATAATTTGTTTTTAAATCAGGGTATTTTTCAACCAAAGGATCTTTTTCCTGTCCTTTTTCGCAAAATTTGACAAATTCTTTTAATTTATCAGGTTCGGCTTTTTCCATTTTTTCTTCCCATTGCTCGAATTTTGCCAAACCCTTGGCAATCTCTTGCTGGCCTTCAGCCGCGCCTTCTGCTAAGGAAGTAACGTTTAATTTTTCAACTGGTGTTTCTGTTATGTTTTCGTCTTCAATTTCTTCAGCCATATTTTTTTCCGGAGCAGGCGTAAAAGAACTAAGCATTTTTCGTCTTTCGTTAGGAGTTTGAGGATTTATTGTTTCAAAACCAGGCATAATTTTAAAGTTAATAATTTAAATTTATATTATAATTATAGCATATTTATAATAAAAAAGCAAGAACAAATATTGACCTTTTTACTTTTTTTAGATATTATTAAATATAAAACAATTCATAAAAGGAGGCGGAAAAAATGGCTCTTTTGTTTGAAAAATTGAAAGATAGATTGTTAGAACAACTGGTTAGATTAAATTCTCATTTTGAAGAAAATTTTTTTCAGGCTTTGTGCTTGGAGATAAGAATTATTTTGGCAAAGGTTTTTTTCAAAGAAATAGAGGCCTGGCTTTTGGAGCAAGCTAAAAACAATTTGCCTGTTGCTTACGGCGTGCTGGCCAAATTGTATTTGGAAATTAAAGATTTTGAAAACGCTAAAGAATTTTCTTTGAAGGCAAACGAGCATTTTCCTCATCTGGCGGTTTGGCAGGACATCATCAATGAAGCGACTTGGGATCAATTTGAAGAAGAAAATAGCTCTGCCTCAACTGATTAAGCCCTTTGTTTATACAAACAAGGGGCTTTGTATTGACATTTTTATTTATTTAGGTTATACTGAAATATCAGACTTGGGAAGGAGGTGGGATAAATGGTAAGAATGGTTCCTTTGTTAACAGAGGAAAAAAAAGCTCTTTTATTTTCAAAGATTCAAAAGCTTTCTGAAAATTTTAGTGACGAGTCTTTTAAAAAGCTTATGATTGAAATCGCGCCTTTAGACAGCGCTAATTTAGAGCTTTGGCTAAAGGATCTTCGTGAGGATTTGCCATTAGCTCGCGGTATTTTAGCCCTACTGTATTATAGCCGAGGAGAACATATGTTGGCATGTTTAGAGGCTGTAATGGCAAAAAAATTTTTTCCTGATAATGAAATGTGGGATAATTTGATTCAGCATGCCATAATTGACGATGCTTTTATGGCAAGCGGTCTGTCTCGCAAATAGCCCTTTGTGTCTAATGTCAATTCATTAGTTGCGCAGAGGGTTTTTTCTATCTTAGCTTATTATCTTTTATTTATTTCTTTATAAATATCAAGGATCTCAGTGCCAAATAATTTATATTGGCTTATTTTGTCTTCAATTTCTTTTAATTTAAAAGTTTCTTTTGCTTTTTGCGCGTTTAGATATTCATCTTCCAATTCTTTTATTTTTTGATTGTTAATTTTACGCAGCCTGGCAATGTGCTCATTGACAATTTTTTTTGTTTCTAGTGACCAATTTTTAGCTTTTGGCGCCTGGGCAATTCTTTCTAATAGAGTTGACATGGCGGTTGTTTCTAATTTTTCATAATCTTCCTTATAAATTGGATCGTCTTTAATTTTCATCTCTTCGCACCAGTCAATCATTTCGTAGATATAGGCTGGTTTTTCGGCTTTTTTGACTGCTGTTTCTTTTTCAGTCAACATCTCTTTTCTGGTCTGGGGTTTTTCTGCTGTTTGCATATGATTAAAATTTAAGGTTTATATTTTGAATTATAGCATGATTTTAATAAAAAAACCAGATGTTTTATGTTGCCAAATTAATTTAAATATTTTAAAATTGTTGTATATGGAAAGAAAAATTCTTATTATTGGCGCTAAGGGAATGTTGGGACAAGATTTGGCTAATATTTTGTCTAATTTTGATTTGGCTTTGTGGGATAAGCAGGAGATTGAAATCACTGACGAATACCAGGTCAAAACAAAGATAAACGCTTTAAACCCGGACTTTATTATAAATTGCGCCGCGTATACTGCAGTTGACGATTGCGAAAAAAATAAAGATTTGTCTTTGGCAGTTAATAATAGGGCAATAGGCTATTTAGCGCAAACCGCTAAAAAAAATGGGGCGATTTTGATCCATATTTCCACGGATTATGTTTTTAACGGACAGAATAAAGATGGTTATGAAGAAAACTCCCAGGCATTTGGTCCTGTGAATTTTTATGGCGAATCTAAACTGTTGGGCGAAAAGACTTTGCAGTTAATAGCTCCTCAATTTTATTTATTGCGCACTTCCTGGCTTTATGGCAAAAACGGCAAAAATTTTGTAGAGACAATGATTAAACTGGGAAAAGAGCAAAAAGAATTAAAAGTCGTCAATGACCAGTTTGGCAAGCCGACTTATACGGTTGACTTAGCCGGGCAGATTTTATATATTTTAAATAACACTTTGCCTTTTGGCATTTACCATGCGGTTAATGAGACTAAAATAGGCGGCATTAGCTGGTATGAATTTGCCCGAAAAATTTTTGAACTGGGTAATTTAAATGTTAAATTAGAGCCTTGTGACAGCCGGGCATATCCTAGGCCAGCCAAAAGGCCTCAATATTCTGCTTTAATTAATACAAAATTACCGCCAATGAGAGATTGGCAGGACGCTTTGGCGGATTATTTTAAAAAGCGAGAAAAAATATGAAAGGAATTATTCTAGCTGGGGGGACAGGTTCCAGGCTTTATCCTTGCACAGCTGTAACCAACAAACATCTTTTGCCGGTTTTTAACAAGCCGATGATTTATTATCCTTTAAAAACTTTGTTGAAAGCTAATTTGAAGGATATTATGATTGTTTCCGGCATAGAGCATTCTGACCATTTTAAAAGGCTTTTTCGGGATAATGATGATTTTAAGGGCGTTAATTTTAATTTTGCTATCCAGAAAGAAGCGGGCGGAATTGCCCAGGCTTTGGGTTTGTGCCGGGATTTTGCCGGCGATGAGAAAGTCGTGGTAATCTTGGGCGATAATATTTTTGAAGACGATATTTCCGGGGCAGTAATTGATTTCCAAAATCAAGAAAAAGGCGCGAAGATTTTTCTTAAAAAAGTTTCTGATCCGCAGAGATTTGGCGTAGTTCAAATCGAAAACAATAGGATAATTGACATTGAAGAAAAACCAGTTTCTCCTAAATCTGATTTGGCCGTGACAGGTCTTTACATGTATGATAGCCAAGTTTGGGATTTTATTTCTGAGTTAAGCCCGTCAGGCAGGGGGGAATTGGAGATAACGGACGTTAATAATTTTTATGTTAAGCGAGGTTCTATGAGTTATGAAATTTTAAATTACACTTGGTCAGACGCAGGCACTGTTTATTCTCTTTTGCGGGCAAATTTAAGGGTGGCTATAATAGAAGATTTTGATTTAAAAAGTTTGCTTAAAGAAGTTTTTGGCGAAGATATTGATTTTAAAAAATAGTTGAATTTTATAAATGCGAAAATCGCCGGCAGTTTGCCGGCGATTTTCGCATTTTGCTTATCTTATTATTATTTGATAAACGCCTTCCTGCCTGCCGATTTTGCCTTGAAAATATATTATTTCTCCTTTTCGAGCGACATAAAAATTATCTAATTGGTCAAATCTGATTATTTCTATGACATTTCGCTCTCCGTTTTCCGCGCTAAGATCAATAATATTTAAATTGTTTTGAAATAAAATAACAATGTGTTGCAATTCATGGTGCCAGCGGACCTGGTTTATTTTTTGGCCGTAGCGATTAATGAAAATTTCCTGGTTGGCTGCTGTATCAAAAAATTTAACTTCAAAACCGTCATGAAATAAAAGCCACTTTTCATTTCTGTCCCAGACAGCGTCAATAGCATTGAATTCCTTGATAGCGGAGCCAGACTGGATGGTTATTTCCAGGCTGGTGATGATTTTTTGGATTAAAAATAATTTTTGGTTATCTGAGTCAATTAATCCGAGATAATTATTGGTGCTTTTAATAAATTTATAATTAGCGGGCCTGCCCAGTTCTGTCACCAGCTTGGTTGTTTTAAAATTCAAATTATACTTATAAAGGTTATCGCGCGTATTTTCTTTTTTAATATAGAAAACATCATTTGCTTCAATAAAGAATTCCTGATTAATAAGCTCTTTTTTGGATTCGAATATTTTTGATTTTGTTTTTGCTAATAAGTCTATTTTATAAATTTCAGAGGCAGATTGATCGGCTCGGGCTTGGGGGTTTTGTTTTAAAGCAAAAAGTATATTGTCGCTGCCAATATCCCATTTGAGATTATTAGGTTCAAAATCAAGCAATTCCTCAATCTCTAGAATTTGTTCAGGCTGTTGGACATTAAAAACAAAATAATGATTATTAATTTGAGCTAATATTTTTTTGCTGCTGGCTGCCCAGCTTAAATTAATATCTGATTCGGGGAAAGAGGCTCTGTATAGAAAGATCTTTTCTTTTGTCCTGATATCCAGCAGATAGAGTTCTGAAAATAATTCAGTTCTTTTTATATAGGCTATTTTTTGCTCATCAGGCGATAAATAAAAATTTGCTGTGGGCTCGTCAATTATTTGCAGGGGAATATTTTTTTTAAAAAAAATTATATCCCTGACAAAAGTGGTTAAACTGCTTTGGATTGATATTTTTTTTTGCCAAGGATAATAATTTTCTTTTTTCAGCCTGATATTGTAATCTCCCGGCAAAAGGTTGTAGACAAATATTTTTTCATCAAATGGTTTTTCGTATAATTTATCATTTATATAAAGACTCGCATTTTTTATGCCTTTAGCTTCCAGCATGAGAGTGCCTGTTTTAAGGATTTTTCCGAGTTTAACATCATAGCGATAGCCAGAAGCATAAAAAATCAAAATCGGCGCCA